>Ga0182024_10017559_pt1 | contig 13413 bp, 12 predicted proteins | sample P32metaG_FD_120480 | JGI IMG/M metagenome (GOLD analysis project Ga0182024, IMG submission 120480) | Permafrost microbial communities from Stordalen Mire, Sweden - P3-2 metaG (Illumina Assembly) | ecosystem: Environmental > Terrestrial > Soil > Wetlands > Permafrost | place: Sweden: Stordalen...
CAAGCTCGAATATGATCTGTACTACATAAAGAACCTCGCGTTATCGCTCGACGCCTACATCACCTTTCACACCGCCAAGACGATGCTGTTCGGACGTGGCTCGCAATGATCGGGAGCCGCGGAAATCGTCGCGGCGGCTTCACGCGAAATGCGCGAGCCGCTCGATCTAATGGCGGTCGCGCCAGTCGCATGTATGCTTTACTTGAAGGAAGCACATGGTAGCTGTTACCGGCCAGAAGCCCACGTCGGCCGTTGCCGTTCGATCTGCGCCTTGGGTCCCGATGGCTTGGTTTGGGGCACTCATCGTCCTGGTTTATTTTCCGGTGCTCCGCCACCTGGTTGGCGTCTGGAGCTCCGACGACGACATGGGACACGGTTTCTTTGTCCCTATCGTGGCCGGGTATCTCGTCTGGCAGCGGCGCGAACGGCTGCTCTCGGTGAACTGGAAACCGGCGTGGTGGGGAATTGGCGTCATCCTGATCGGCCTGGCGCAGAGCTACATCGGCACCATCGGCGCGGAACAGTTCCTGCAAGCTTCCGCGGTTTTGGTCACGCTGGTGGGCGTGCTGCTGACGTGCGGCGGAATTGCGCTGGTCCGCGAACTGGCGTTTCCGCTGCTGCTTTTGCCTTTCATGATCCCGCTTCCGGCATTAATTTATAACAAAATTACCCTTCCCTTGCAGTTTTTCGCGAGCTGGGTCGCCGAAAATGTCTTGAACTTCATCAATATTCCCACGCTTCGGGACGGCAATGTGCTGGAACTCCCCCATCAGAAGCTGAACGTCGCCGAAGCTTGCAGCGGCATTCGCAGCCTGCTGTCGCTGACTTTTCTTTCGCTGGTCTATACGTATTTCTTCGACCGCCGCGTATGGATGCGCGTGACGCTGTTCATCGCGACCGTACCCATTGCGATCCTCGCCAACGCGGCCCGGGTGACCATCACCGGCATCGTCAGCGAAAAAATCGATCCCAGCCTGGCGCACGGTTTCTCGCACACGGTCGAAGGCTGGATCATCTTTCTGGTAGCGCTCGGAATGCTGATCGCGCTGCACTCGATTCTCAATCGTTTCACGAAGCACCCCGAGGAGGCTGAGCATGCGTAGTATTGTGCACTCCGTGCCGGCTCGTCTGGCGGCGGTTCTGCTGCTCGGCCAGGCGGCCTTGCTCTATAGCTCCAATCACCCCGAGTCGATTCCACCCTCGCGGCCGCTGGCGGATCTGCCGCGTTCGCTCGGGCCCTGGCAGTCTCAGCGCGATGGAGTGATCGAGCCGGAAATCCTGGAGGTGCTGAAAGCCGATGACGTGCTCAGCCGCGACTACGCGACCGCCGGCGGCCGGCAGGCGAACCTGTACATCGCCGCGTTCCGTTCCCAGCGCAACGGCAAGGCGCCGCACTCTCCCAAAAACTGCCTGCCCGCCAGCGGCTGGTCTCCGGTGGTCGAAGACCAAACTTCGATCGAGGTGAACCTCGCTGCTCCCATCGTGGTGAACCGTTACATCGTTGCGCATGGCGACCAGCGCAGCCTGGTGCTGTACTGGTATCAATCCCGCGGGCGCGTGGTGGCGGACGAGTACAAAGCCAAGTTCTGGGTGGTTGCGGACGCGATGCGTTACAACCGGACCGACACTGCCATCGTGCGGGTCATCGTGGATATCAGAGATCGGGACAATGCGACGGCCGAGCGTACCGGAGTGGGGTTCGTGAAGGCGTTCTACCCGGCGATCCGCGAGATCCTGCCCAGGTAAGGTCCCCGCGCACGATAGGCCGGTCAGTTGCTTCGAGCGCCCGGATCGCATGAGCGCCGGAAGGCTGCTATCATCGCCGTAGGTCCATGAAGTTTGGAAGCTTGGATTGTTCGGCACGGTTGGAACGCACGTTGTCTGTTTGTCGTAACTTAAGAGGTTTTCGCCAGCCGCTTTACTAATGATCCGGCTCTTCAAAGTCTCTATTCCCGGCAATGTGATCGCGTTGGTGTTTTCCGACGCCATTCTGATTTTCTGCTGTTACACGCTGGCGGCGTTTTGGAGCCTGGACGTCGCCGCCGACGTGTTCCTGATCGACGACAGCGGCGTCTGGCATATCGCCACCCTGGTCTTGGTGCTGCTGTTCGGAATCTATTTCCACGATTTGTACCAAGACTATCGTATTCGTTCCCGACCCCTGCTCCTCCAGCAGGTCTGTATGATCCTGGGGATCGCGTTCCTGCTCCAGGCGCTCGCCAACTATGGGCGCTGGAACGCGATCCTGCTTCCCAAGTGGGTGATGGTCTATGGCAGCCTCCTGGTCCTGCTGGTGCTGCCGGCCTGGCGGATTCTGTTTACCACGTTCGTGTGGAAGGCCATGGGGACGCAGCGCATTTTATTCCTGGGATCCTCCCAAGCGGTGCGGGACATCGTGGCGCGCATGTCCGAGCATGCCGAGCTGGGGCTTTCCGCGATCGGTTATCTGGAGGATGCGGCCGCCGGCGCGCCGGGCGGACCGGCCGCTTTACATGGCGCCCCGCGCCTGGGCGAAATCGAGAACCTCGACGACGTGGTGGCTACTCAACTCCCGGATCGAATCGTCGTCGGCATGGCGGAGCGGCGCGGCCGTCTGCCGGTCCTGCGCCTGCTCGAGCTGCGCTACTCGGGAATTCACATCGAAGACGCCGCCAACCTGTATGAAGCGATTTTCGGCCGCGTGTCAACCCGAGATCTGCGTCCCTCGCAGCTCATCTTTTCAGCCGAGTTGGGGCCCAGCCGGTCCAGCATGAACCTACAGGCGCTGTATTCGTTCGTCATCAGCGTGATCGGGATCGTCGTGACCCTGCCGGTGATGCTCGCGGTCGCGCTGATCGTGAGATCCACGTCGCCCGGTCCGGCGCTGATTCGCCAGCGCCGCGTCGGATTGAACGGCGCGGTCTTTACGCTTTACAAGTTTCGTTCGATGTACGACGATTCGGAAAAGGACACTGGCGCCGTCTGGGCCAAAAAGGACGATCCGCGCGTGACTTCGGTGGGACGCTGGCTTCGCAAATTGCGGCTGGACGAGCTGCCGCAGTTGTTCAACGTACTGCGCGGCGAAATGTCGATCGTCGGCCCTCGTCCGGAGCGGCCGGAATTCGTGGCCGTCCTGCAGGAAAAAATCCCGTATTACCGCCAGCGCCACTGCGTCAAGCCGGGCATCACCGGGTGGGCCCAGATCAATCACAAATACGGCGACACGATCGAAGACACCATCGTCAAGCTCGAATATGATCTGTACTACATCAAGAATCTGGCGTTGTCGCTCGACGCCTACATCACTTTTCATACCGCCAAGACCATGCTGTTCGGGCGCGGCTCGCAGTGACTTGGGAACCCCGGAAATAATTCTAATAGTTCGCTGCGGCCTCGGGCGACTGCCCCTGCTTGTAAATCAGCATGGTGCGCTCGAAGCTCATCACCTCGATCCCTTCCTGGTTCAATCCGCGCGTCCGCACCGTCACGATTCCCTGCGCCGGCCGGCTCTTCGACTCGCGCTTGGCGAGCACGGTCGATTCGGCGTACAGCGTGTCGCCGGCAAACACCGGATGCGTGATTTTCACCTTGTCCCACCCCAGATTCGCGACCACTTTCGCGCTCACCGTGCGCACGCTCATGCCGGTCAATAACGCCAGCGTGAAAGTGCTGTCCACCAGCATCTTTTTCCATTCGGTGCGCGCGGCATACATGGCGTCGAAGTGGACCGGCTGCACGTTCATGGTGAGCAGCGTCATCCAGATGTTGTCGGTTTCGGTGATGGTTCTCCCGGGCCGATGCTCGAATGTGTCGCCGATTTCGAAATCCTCGTAGTACAGCCCGGACGTCTCGCGGTAGCGCTTGGGGCCGAGTTCGCGGTAGGCCGGCAGGACTTTGTCCATAAGGGATTCTCCTCCTGATAACTCGCTGGCGGTTGGTGGAACTAATATGTTCGCACCGCCGGCGCGCAAATGCGGAGCAACGATCTCTCAAGAGGCATTCCCGGGCTGGCATGCTGATTGCTCTTACGGGTATGAGGGGGAAGTTCGTGCGTCTGCTCACTACCGCAATCGTTCTGATAACCACTTCGGCCATCACCGCGGCGCCGCGGAAGCCGCCGCCTGCTCCCGCCGCCAATCGCGCGCCCGGCCAGCACAATCAGCAGTTGCGCACCCAGGTTCTGCTCGATCGCGCCCATTTTTCGCCGGGTGAAATCGATGGTTTGCCGGGGCGTGTGACCCGGACCGCGCTCGAGGATTGCCGCCGCGCAGGATGTTCGCTCGACCAGGCGTCGGTCCCGACCCTGATTCCCTACACCATCACCGCCGACGATGTGCGCGGGCCCTTCGAAAAAATTCCAGACGACCTCATGGAGCAGGCTACGCTCGAACATCTCGGCTACGCATCCCCAATCGAGGGCCTGGGCGAGAAGTTCCACGCCAGCCCGAAACTTCTGCACCGTCTGAATCCGCGCGTGGATTTCTCCACAGCGGGCGGAACCATTCAGGTCCCCAATGTTCATCAGGAGAATGTTCATCAGGAGCCCTCCGCGCCGCACGCCGCGTCGGTGGTGGTGTCGAAGTCGCGCCTGACGGTGCAAGCGCTCGATGACGCGAGGAACGTGATCGCCGATTATCCCGCGACCGTGGGGAGCGTTCATGACCCGCTGCCTATCGGTAAGTGGAAGGTGGTCCACGTCACCTGGAATCCGGTGTTCTATTACAATCCCGATCTTTTCTGGGATGCGCCGTCGGCGGATACGAAAGCCACCATTCAGCCCGGACCGAACAATCCCGTCGGGGTGGTGTGGATCGGGCTCACCAAGGAGCACTACGGCATTCACGGCACACCGGAGCCGTCACTGATCGGGCACGTTCAATCGCATGGATGCATCCGGCTGACCAATTGGGATGCAGCCGAGCTGGCGGGAATGGTGGGTCCCGGCACGGCCGTGATCTTTGAGGAGTGACGTGATTCGCAACCGGCTCCTTATCTTCGTCGCGGGATTTCTCCTGGCAGGTGCGATGGTCTACTGGGTTTTCCATCGATCGCCGCCCGGCGACGGGATCGCGAAGGTCATGGCGGACGGGGTGATCGCCAAGCGCGGCGCCGCGGCTTCCGATACGGCCCCCATGGATGCCGGCGCGGAGGCCCCGATGGAAGCCGGTGCCGACGATTATGCCCGGCTCCTCCATCGCAATCTCACGCTGCCGATCGAGGGTGCCAAGCCGCACGATATCGAGGACACCTTCAATCAGGCCCGCGCGGGCGGCAAACGTCACGAAGCCACCGATATTCTCGCGCCCCGCAATACGCCGGTTCACGCGATCGGCGACGGCGTGATCCGCAAGCTATTCCTGAGCAAGCCCGGCGGCCTCACCATTTACGAATTCGATCCCGACGAAATCTATTGCTATTACTACGCCCACCTGGAGCATTACGCGGACGGAATCAAAGAAGGCATGCCGGTGACGCGCGGCGAAATCATCGGATTCGTGGGAACCAGCGGAGACGCGCCCAAAGACACGCCGCACCTGCATTTCGCGATCACCAGGCTCGGCCCCGATAAACATTGGTGGCAAGGCGAGTACATCAATCCGTATCCGATTCTCGAGGAGTTGGCGAAGCACTGAGGCGCGCTGCGTGGCCGCGCAATGGTTGGGCGTGCGGGCTTTGTCGCGGGCTTTGTGATTTGACCGGACCCACCCCACGGTTTATAGTGTTTCAATGGCACTTCGGTTTCCGGCAGCTTCCGCCGCCTTCCTTGCGTTGAGCGCGGCAGCCGCATGGAGCCAGCCGGCGCAACCCTCCGCCCCGACCATCGTGCAACCCGGCGCACCCGGGCACAACAGTAAGCTGCTCACCCCGGCGACCGCCGGCGTACCTCCGAGAGCGCCCACCAAGGCGGACGTCGATTTCATGCAGGGCATGATCCACCATCACTCTCAGGCCGTCGAAATGACGGCGCTCATGCCGGCGCGAACCCATAACAAACGGCTTCTGGCATTCGGAAAGAAGATCAGCATCTCGCAAACGGACGAGATCAAGTTCATGCAGAAGTGGCTGGAGGATCGCGGCCTGGCGGTGCCCATGGACATGTCGCATATGGATCACACGCACGGGGAACACATGGATATGGGCTCCATGGCGATGATGCCCGGCATGTTGACGCCTCAGCAGATGCAGGCCCTGGCCAAGGCGAAGGGCGCCGAATTCGACCGCCTGTTTTTGACCGGTATGATTCAGCATCACACCGGCGCCCTGACCATGGTGCAGGATCTTTTCGATACGCCGGCAGCCGGCCAGGATGGCCAGTTGTTCGACTTCGCCACCGATGTGGATAACACCCAGACTGCGGAAATTAAAATTATGCAGGGCATGCTGAAGGAGAAACAATGATCCGAGAACGAACCTCACGGTTTTCACGCAGTCCTGTGACTGTCTCACTTGCACTATCCGTCTTTTTTCCCCTGCTCTGCGCGGCGCAGCCCACTGCATCGGCCCCGTCCAATCCGCGAGCGCCCTCCGATGATCCCCGAATCGGACTCAAGGGAGGATTGCACGACGCCGCCGAAGTCGCGTTTGGCATGGAGCGGATTGCCTCCCTGCCGAAGCCGCCCGGTTTCGACGCGGTGACCACCACGCCCGCCCGGCCACCGCGCGAAGGCAGCAAGGAGCCGCCACAGCCCCCCAGCGTTTCCTATGGTTCCACCAATTCGGATCTGGCCTTCAGCGGCAACCACCTTTTTGTAGGCAACTACAACGGGATCAATTTTTACGACATCGACAACCCGGCGAAGACCATGCTGCGGACCTCCCTGGTCTGTCCCGGCGGTCAGGGAGATGTCTCGGTGTATGGCCATTTGCTGTTCATGTCCGCCGAGGCGTCCAATGGGCGCATCGATTGCGGCACGCAGGGAATCGCGCTCCCGGCTGGATATGTTCCCCCTCCGCCGCCGCCTCCTCCCGAGCCTGGCGCTGCGCCCGGCTCTGGGCGCGGTCCCCGCCGGCCAGATCCGGCCAGCCCGGACCGGTTTCGCGGTGTCCGCATATTCGACATCAGCGACATGGCAAATCCGAAGCAGGTCGCTGCCGTACAGAGCTGCCGCGGCTCGCACACGCACACGCTGGTGATCGATCCGAAAGACAAGGACAACGTATATATCTACATCTCCGGCACCGGCAACGTTCGTCAGGCGGAAGAGTTGACGGGATGTTCGGGCGGGGAGCCGTCGGCGAATCCCGATACCGCGTTGTTCCGGATCGATATCATCAAGGTGCCGCTGGCGCATCCGGAACTCGCGAAGATTGTCTCCAGCCCGCGCATCTTTTCCGATACGCAAACCGGGGCTCTCAACGGCCTCTGGAAGGGTGGCAACCACGGCGAGGGCACCCAAACCACCTCGACCACCGATAAATGTCACGACATCACCGTGTATTCGGCCATGGGGCTCGCCGCCGGCGCGTGTTCCGGCAATGGAATCCTGCTGAATATTTCCGACCCGGTGCATCCCGTCCGCATCGACGCGGTAAGCGATCCCAACTACGCCTTCTGGCATTCCGCCAACTTCAACAATGACGGCACCAAGGTGCTGTTCACAGATGAGTGGGGCGGCGGTTCGCAACCCCGTTGCCGCGCGACCGATCCCATGAACTGGGGCGCCGACGCTATTTTCACCTTGACCAACGGCAAACTGAAACTCGGCTCGTATTACAAGATGCCGGCCGCGCAGACCGAGCTCGAGAACTGCGTAGCCCACAACGGATCGCTGGTCCCGATTCCCGGACGCGACATCCTGGTGCAGGCCTGGTATCAGGGCGGCGTCTCGATGGTGGATTTTACCGACGCCACGCATCCGTTCGAGATCGCCTACTTCGATCGCGGTCCCGTGGATACCGAACATCGTGCGCTGGGCGGCATGTGGTCGGTGTATTGGTACAACGGCTACCTCTACGGTTCTGAGATTGCCCGCGGCGTGGACGTGTTCAAACTGGTGCCGAACAAGTTCATCACACAAAATGAAATCGACGCGGCCAATCAGGTGCATTTTGAAGAGCTCAACGTTCAGAACCAGCCGCACATCACCTGGCCCGCCAATTTCGTGGTCGCTCGCGCCTATCTCGACCAGTTGACCCGGAGCAGCGCTCTTGCCGCCAAGCGAATCGCGGCGCTGAACGCCGCCCTCGCCAACGCCGAAGCCTCGCATTCGAGTAAAGACGTGGCCGCTCTCAAGTCCGCCGGGGCCAGCCTCGACAAGGACGCGGCTGCGGCGAAGACACCGGCGGACGCGGCCCGCATGCGCGCACTCGCTGAGATCATGAAGCAGGGTGGGACCGCGGCTCGCTAGCGCTTAGCGGTCGAGCTCCCGCGTCAACCAACTCTTGGCGAAGTCCCAGTCGCGCCGCACCGTTCGCGCGGAGGTCTTCAGCACCTCCGCGACCTGCTCTTCGCTTAGCCCGCCGAAATAACGCAGCTCGACCACCTTGGCCTGGCGGGGAGCGACTTTCGCAAACTCCCCTAACGCCTCATCCAGGGCCACCAGCGATCGATCGCGTTCGGGCGCCAGGACCGGCGTTTCGTCCACATTCACCTTGACCGCTCCTCCGCCCCGCTTGTGCGAGCCGCGCGCTCGCGCCCTATCCACCAGGATGCGCCGCATCATCTGCGCGCATATGGCGAAGAACTGCGCGCGTTGCTGCCAGTCGACGTTCTTCACGTCCACCAGTCGCAGGTAGACCTCGTTGACGAGCGCTGTCGCCTGAAGCGTATTGCCAGCCCGCTCATTCCGCATGTAGCGGCCGGCGATCCGGCGCAGCTCGTCGTACACACGGTCCGCCAACTGGTCGAGCGCGGCTGGGTCGCCATCGCTCCAAGCCTTCAATAAACCGGTGACCTCCGCGGATCGAGACAACACGCCTGTAACTCCTCAAGAAACAGTTCCTCAAGAAAAATACCACGGCCATGGCCGGTTTTCTTCTCCAGTTCCGCCCGCAGCGGCGGAGGTGGAAGAAACCATGAAACTCACGGACGTGGCGATGGCGATGACGATTCTCTGGTCTAACGCCGCAGCCGATAAAATCCCGTCCGCAGTTGTGCCGTTGACCATCTGCTTCGGCGGCTCAGAGGATGTCGCGTTAGAGAACCGCGCTAAGGCAGTGGCCTCCGACGTATTCGCCAGGATCGGCGTTCGGATCCGCTGGCATAACCTCGATAAATGCCCCGAGAAGACGATCCGGATCGAACTGGCTAAGAGCCCTCCCGCAGACGAGCGCCCGGATGCCCTCGCCTACGCGGCTCCGTACGAAGGCACCCACATCGTCGTGTTCCTTGATCGGGTAACGAACATGGTCAGGCCGGGCAATCTACCAAATTTGTTGGGTTATGTGATTGCGCATGAGGTCACTCACATTCTCCAGGGCGAAGTGCGGCACTCTGAAAGCGGCGTGATGAAGGAAAAGTGGAACGCGGATGATTTTCGCAAAATGGGGTGGGAGGCGCTCCAGTTCGCACCTGAAGACATTCTGCTGATCCAGCGCGGCATGGTGGGGCAGGGCCATGCCCTGCCTTGAAAAGTTATAACATGGACAGGCAAATCAGCCGTAGTCCATGACGCCCGAACGTCTTCGCCAGATCGAAGAGCTGTACCACTCGGCTCGCGAGCGCGATCCTGGTTCGCGGATTGCGTTTCTTACGACCGCCTGCGGGAGCGACGAGGATCTTCGCCGCGAGGTCGAATCGCTCCTCGCGCAAGCGAGTGATGGAAGTCGGCTCGAACAACCGCCCTGGGAGAGCGGCGATAGGCCGCTCAAGTCGGTCGCGGCGCAATTGCCGCAGGGCACGCAGTTAGGCCCCTACCGAATCGACGCCCCGATCGGCGCGGTCGGAATGGGCGAGGTCTATCGCGCCCGCGACACGCGCCTCGGCCGCGACGTCGCAATCAAGATTTCGAGCGAACAATTCACATCGCGTTTCGAGCGCGAGGCGCGATCCATCGCCGCGCCGAATCATCCCAACATCTGCACACTGCACGACGTCGGCCCGAATTACCTGGTGATGGAGCTGGTCGAAGGCCCCACGCTGGCGGATCGGATCAAGCGCGGCGCAATTCCTCTCGATGAATCGCTTAAACTAGCCCATCAAATCGCGGACGCGCTCGAAGCCGCACACGAACGCGGCATCGTCCATCGCGATCTGAAGCCCGCCAACATCAAGATCAAGCCGGACGGCACCGTGAAGGTGCTGGATTTCGGATTGGCGACGCAGAAGCTCAATCGTGACGGAGAAGACGCGACCGTGACGATGACCGAGCCCGGAACTGTTCTAGGGACGGCAGCCTACATGAGCCCGGAGCAGGCCCGCGGCAAGCCTGTCGACAAGCGCGCCGACATTTGGGCTTTCGGCGCGGTGCTGTATGAGATGGTCACTGGCGAACGCGCTTTCAAAGGCGAGGCGGTGACAGATGTGCTCGCAAGGGTGGTGAACAACGAACCGGACTGGAACAAGGCCCCGGCGAATGTGCGCCGTCTGCTGCGGCGCTGCCTGGAGAAGGACCCGAAGCGGCGTCTGCGCGACATCGGCGACGCGTGGGAACTGCTGGAAGTGGGGCAGGGCCATGCCCTGCCAATCCCCAGCCACTCAAAGCTCGTGTGGGGTGTGGCGATCGCTGTGGTGGCACTCGCGGGTGCGTGGTGGCTGTGGAACTCGCGGTCCGCGCCCACCGCCGGCTCTCGCAACTTGAGGCAGCTCACTTACGATGAGGGCACAACCGGCTTTCCCGCTCTCTCACCGGATGCCAAGCTGGTGGCCTATCAGTCCGACCGCGCGGGGCCTGGCCGGTTCGACATCTGGGTGCAGCAGACGTCGGGGGGTTCGGCGATCCGGCTCACGAAGGGGCCGGCCACTCATGAGCATCCGGTGTTTTCCGGGGACGGATCGAAAGTTTACTTCGACTCCAGCGGGCCGCCGCAAGGGATTTACGAAATATCGGCGTTGGGCGGCGAACCGCGGTTGATCGCCGCGGATGGAATGTGGCCGAGGGTTTCACCGGACGGGAGGAGCATTGCTTACGGCGGGCTGCTCTCGCATCAGCTTCTCGTCGTGCCGGCATCCGGAGGCGAACCGCACGCGGTCGCGCCGGATTTTACCGCCCGCATCGCAATCAGGCCGGTCTGGTCGCCTGACAGCCGGATGCTGATCACTAACGGGTTCAAGACCGGCCAACCCGAAACCACGGAGGGGTACCTGGTGCCTGTCTCAGGCGGGACTCCGCGACAATTGGACTGGGCGCATTGGGCGGCGGAGCATAAAGTGAATGGCGCCACCGGCGCATGGCTTCCCGGCGAGGTCTTTATAAGTTATCTCGCCAAAGACGGTAACACTCAGATCTACCGGACACATCGTTCCAGTGTTGCCACTGGAATCGAGATTTTGGGGGAACCAGAACCGCTGACCTTCGGCGGTTCGCTCAACGAGTACCCCTTTTTGGCGGCGGGCAAGATCGCGTTCCAGAGCGGAACCCGGCAGGGCGCAATCTGGAGCCTAGCGGCCGATACGAACCAGGGGCGCGTTACCGGCGCGCTGGAGAAGCTGACTACCGAAAAAGCCAACTACGGTTTTGTGGCGTTGACCCCCGACGGAAAAACGATGGCGTTCAGTTCGGACCGGATGGGCGGCCGGAACGATCTCTTTCTGCGGGACATGGTGTCCGGCCAGGATCGTACGCTTGACGCGGACGACCCGAACAAGTTTAAGCAGTGGCCTCTGATCGACGCAAGCGGGAAGGAGGTGGTGTATTCCATGCCCGACCCGACAGGCCGAAACGATGTTTATGTAGTCCCCGCGCAGGGCGGCGCAAAGCGGAAGATATGCAACGCGTGCGGTCCGACCGAGAGTCTGTCGCCGGATGGAAAGCAGTTTCTGGCTGTGCGCTGGGGTAACGTGGGCGTCAACGTAGTGGACGTCGCCTCGGGCAAGTCCACTCTGGTGCTCGAGCATTCGCAATATCGGGTGGGCGGACCGCGTTTCTCGCCGGATGGGAAATGGATTGTCTTTTTGATACAGAGCCGCGCTCGCGGGGGCGATGTCATGGTGGCGCCGTTTCGGGGCGCAACACGCGTGCCGGGGCAGGACTGGATCACGGTAACGCCAGAGCCGGTGCCTGTTGGACCGCCGTTTTGGTCGCCGGATGGCGGGCTGGTCTATTATCCGATCAACGTCGGCGGTTTTTCGCTCATGGCTCGCCGACTGGATCGGAATCATCATCCAGTGGGCGCTCCGTTCCGGGTCTTCGAGTTCCCTGGGCGTCTTCATGGTCAGGGAACGGCGTCCGACGCAATGATCGCCGTGCCCGGCCGGTTCATCAACGCAATGTCCGATTTGAGCTTCAACGTCTGGATGATGGATCTGCCCAAGTAGCCGTCAGCGATTCTTAAACCTTAGCCCCAGGTACGGGCCCCACATCGTCTGCGTGAAATATTGATCTGCTTGCGGCGACGTCTTAAAATGAAAAACCCTCCCGCCGGCCGAGATCTCGAAGTGATACCCGGTCACCACCACCGACGCCTCGCCATCGTAAATATCGCCGTGATGCGGAATCGCGAACCCCGACGCCTTCGCTTCCAGGCGCACTCGCTTGATCGGATGATACTCGATGCCCAAACCCAACGTCGGCAAGATCAGCGATTTGATCCCGGTTACCGGCGCGGCATTTATGTCGCCCGGCGCGTCAAACGACGAGCCAATCTTGGTGTACTGAAGCTCGTACAGCGTCTTCAACCGGAACTTCGCGTGGTTCGACGGATACGGATAGGTCAGATAGTTCCAGGAAAGCTTCAGGTTGTCCACGTAGTAGTTGGTCGCCAAAACGTCGCCCACCGCGTACAGGGTTCCAAAGAATGCTTCGGTCTCGCCGAGAATGGAGTTGCCCTGCGCTTTCACCTGGAAGACCCTGAACTCGACACTGTTTTCACGGGTGGTGGGAACCGTGATATCGATGCCGAGCGCGTCCTTGCTTCGGCCGGGAAATCCCAGATCGCCCGGATCGAGAGCCTGGTTGGCGTGGCCCTGGCGGATCTCCGGAGCGGACTTCGTGAGCCAGTAGAACGGTTCGATCGAGATCGCATCGCCGCCGGTGTCATAGTCATAGGTCGACGGCGGCGCCGCGGGCCTGGCCGGCGGCATCTGCACGGTCGGCTTGGTTACGGATGGCGTCGGCTCGATCGGCGCCGGCGGCTGCGGTGTCGGCGGCGGCTGGTCCTGCGCCGCCAGGCGAAAAATCATCAGGCAGAATGAAAGCAGACCAATCCCAAATCTTAACGGCAAGAGTTCCTCATGTTAATAGGCGATTTTAGCAGGTGCGGTCAGTGTTGATCGAGCCGTGCCAATAATTCACGGTCGATCCGGTTCTTCACAGTGCGGCGATCGAGGCCAATCCG
>Ga0182024_10017560_pt1 | contig 13413 bp, 11 predicted proteins | sample P32metaG_FD_120480 | JGI IMG/M metagenome (GOLD analysis project Ga0182024, IMG submission 120480) | Permafrost microbial communities from Stordalen Mire, Sweden - P3-2 metaG (Illumina Assembly) | ecosystem: Environmental > Terrestrial > Soil > Wetlands > Permafrost | place: Sweden: Stordalen...
AAATAATGTGCTTTGAGAACGATCTTCGCCTTCGATATATCGCTTCATCTGCCGCTCTCATTACTCCGAAGAGGGAAGCTCTACGCTATCAAAAATATCAGCGTTTTCACACACCCTCGACCCACTGCGGCCTGTAGCGAGTGGCAGCTCTGCGGCATCGGACCCGCGGTTTGGTCGAACTGTGGTAGGAACCACGCCGCGGCTTTTGACAGGATCTCCCGCCCCTCGAAAGGGAACCGGCGCTGCGCCCGCTACGTACCCAATCGACCAATTGCCGCTTAAACTCCGGCGTGTATCGAACAGTCTTTGCCTATGCTGACCATCAATCTTAAGTTCGGCTAATGCGGGAGAAAAGTTGGGCAGAGGACTTCTTTGCCATCTCTCCACAAGGCCTGCCAGCAAGACAAGTGGTTGTCCATCGAGTGCGAGATTGCGCTGATGAGACCGGCTCTTTCCGGGGATCTTAGCCAGCGTGTTACAGCGTTCTGTGTTGCCGCTCGTGCCCGCTGAAATGGGCCCAGTTCATCGGCGGCAGATACCTTAGGAGCTAAGCCCGCGAGCCGATCAAGTTCGGATCGGTATTGGATGAGAAGTGGGTCGATATCCGAGGCAAGGGGGTCTGTGATCAGTGCAATGACCGCATCCCAGGGCGCGGGACCATAATTTGCGAGGCGATCAGACGACGAGAGCAGTTGATCGGCCGCTCGCGCCATTGCTGCAGAGCGCGACAGATTTATTAGGCTCTGACGACGGTCCACGTCGGCTCTTGTCGAAGCGGTCCTAGTTGTTCTATCCACTGACCGCCCGAGAGCCATTTCTAGCAGTACCCGGCTGTCCGCGTAGCCGGCCATCGCATCCGTTTTCCTTTGAAATTCGAGGTACTGGTGACCTTCTGAGGATTTGAAGTAAGAGGACAGCTGGACGATGTCGTTGTCTGACAGTGTCGCCCGCAGTGCCTCTTCGACATAGCGGTTCACAACAGCGGCCGATGCCTTTTGCTCTTCGGAGACATCATACGCAAATGCAGCGCGAGCAGTGGCCATAGCCGCAGTCCATACGACGCGAGGCTCCTGACCGTCGTCGCGCACCCCATCCTCGTGTACTCCAATCCGTACTGTCGCAATCCAAGCGGCGCCCACTGTCGGCTGAGCGACAAGCAAGTACGCGTCGAGCGAGGCGTCACGTACTTGAGTTAGCAGATTGTCGATGTTAACTGGCCCCGTCAGTGGCGCGCTCCGAGAGTCCGCCAAGGCTAATGGTTGGAATAAAAAAAAAGCCAGTACGATCGATGCGATTAGCACGCCGATGTTGGGGCCAGCAAGTACTGGAGGTTCCCTGTATATCGCGCATAACCTTGTTAACATGTTCGAACCTCCAGATTTCAAAGCGGAGTTTGCGCCTGCAACGATTAGCGTGGAGTGATTGGAATCTCAGTGGCTTTTGTACCCGCGCGGTGGCGTGGGCTTGATAGTTCGCGCTGTGCAACTTGCCTGCGCACTTAGAGCAACGCATACGCGGGCGACCGCTTTATGGAGAGCAGTTTACGCCTCGAACTTCCGGTTTTGGCCGGGTAGAGCCACTGGCGAAGGCGGTAGCGACATTGACTGGTGGCCCAAAATCGACGCTTTCAACATTGCATCCGGATAGTACAATTGCGCCAAATAAACAGGCGATACCCTCCGCTAGAAAAATTGTTCCAACCGCAAGCGATTTGAGAATGGGCACAATATTTTCCTGACGATGACGCGAAATGCACCGCTGACTTAGGTCCGATTCATAATACCGGCACTTAGGACTGGTCCATTGGACAAATACCAGATTCGCACTGTATCGCAGGCTCTTGCCTCGATCGGCTGCTTCGCGGCGGCGATCTCAATCCCGCCGACGCCCGATCTTGGCCGCCTGCTGTCCGTCCAGACAACGGAGTCACGATGGGCTTCAACGGACCCTGGCATTTGAATCCTAGGGGGAGTTGCCGCCATGGAAGCGTCCAAAGTGGCGCGCACCCATCAAGCCCATAAGAAGAAACCCCAGTCCCAGGATCGCCACATGAGTCGTATAGCGTAAGCTGAACTCTCCGACGCGACAGATCAGGATATAAGAGACCGCGAAGTTGAAGACACCCCAAAGCACGTTTACGGTCGAAGAAGAGAGTCCCTGACCTGGTGGCTTGGCAAAGGGGCTTTGAAAAGGACGACCCATCGCCCCGCTCACGAAGTGTGGAATCGCGTTGCTGAGAAAACAGCCGCCGAAGAAGTACGAGATACAATGCAACCATTCCATCGTGAAATCCTGCCTTTGGCGTCGATCGCAAGCGTGACGTGAAATCCTAACTCATACGCCTGGCGCGCGGCCAAGATGAGATGATTGGTTCCTGAGAGCGCAGTGAACAACCGATTGGCTGGCTCAGGTTCCAGAACGCCGACGATCGGCGACCGCGGCTTCCGCCGCGCCTGCCATGGTCCATCCCGGACGGCGCGACGCCTCCGCTAAGTCCCGCTCGTCCCCGCACCGTCCCGGCAAGTGATCTTATCCACGCTGACCTTCATGACGTCCGTCGTGTGCGCTCCCTCCGCCGTGTCGAGGAATTGGCGGTCCACGGCGATGGTGCGCCCGGACTGAGGAGCGACCTCGTAGCTCACGCGTTTCGCCTCGGAACCCGCCGTGCCGTCTGCCGCCTTCCAATAAACGCGATAGTGAATCAAACCGCTGCATCCGCCAGGCATGCATCGCTTTCCGTCGATTCCGAAGGCGATGCGGAACTCGTCGTTATTCAGCCGCATCACGAGCGGCGCTCCGACGAGGGACACGGTGCGCACGGCGGGAGATTCGACCGCTGCAGAGACGCCCGTAGCGCCAGTCATGACGCCGATCAACCACATCGAGATCATCTTCATCGAGTGAACTCCTGGTGAATTTGCCGTCACATTGCACTGCATGCGACGTTGCCACGATAGGGGCGGCGCGGTACGGCGACAAACGATGAATTCTTCACGGCGATCGAATTCCGCTCATGTGGCGCCCGCGACATATGCACTCGAGGTCAGATGCATCGACCAAGGCTCGTTTACCGGACCCGCCCGGAAGGGTGTAGATTACCCCGATAAGTCCACGAGCGTGTCCCGACGCCCGATAGTGGGGATCGCGAAATAATCCTCTTCCTTTACCGGTCTAATGGTTAGTCGCTAAGCACAGCGTGGCGTTTACAAATCCGAAATTTAGTCAGGGGGAACTCATGTTCACATCACCGATGATCCGTCGTATACATCCGCTCGTCATTTTGCTCGCCGGCCTCGCATGCGGCCCGCTAGCATCCGCTGATGATATGGCGTCTTTCGCCACCGGCGGCTACGCAAGGGGCCTCCGGACCATGGCCGAGATGCACAAGATCGATACGGATGGAGACGGCACCGTCTCGAAGGCCGAATGGGTCGCCTACCAGGAGAAGGTCTGGACCGCGCTCGACAAGAACAAGGACGGCACGGTCGACGAAAAGGAATTCCTCACCCCGTCACACGACATGGCGTCATTCGCAACCGGCGGTTATGCGCGCGGGCTGCAGACCAAGGCGATGATGCACAAGATCGACACCGATGGCGATGGTACGGTCTCGCACGACGAATTCATTGCTTATCAGACCAAGGTATTCGAGATGATGGACAAGAACCACACGGCGTCGCTCGGCCCTCAGGAATTCCTCGGTAAGTAAATTCGATCCCCCTCGCCGCTTGAGCCGCATGCTTCCAGGGAGCGGCGGCTCTCGCGGGAGGCCCGCGAAAACTGCACGGACTTCTGGTCGTCTACTCCGGTCGTCTCAAAGACGCTCGAGCGTTTGGCGATCCATCGTCGACCCGAAATATTTGGCGAGTGCCTTCACGTACAAGCCGCCATCCTCCGCGGCCTTCGCGAACAGTGTCATCGACGAGTGGAATTTAAGGTGGTCGGGATATCCGAATATGTCCTCGATCGGCCGGCCTTCGAGTTGCGTCACGAGTCCGGTGCATTCCCTCAGTCTTTCTCCGAGGACGGGATGCTGCAGGTACTCTCGCGCCTCCTCGATCGATGAGATCGCATATTTCCGGGCCATGGCGCTTTGTCCCAGCCCTCGGATCTGCGGAAATACGAACCACATCCAATGCGTTTGCTTGCGCCCTTGGCAAAGCTCACTGGTCGCGCGGGGATAGATACCCTCCTGCGCATCCAGAAAGCGCTGAAGATCGTAGCGGTCGCTGGTCATCCGACTCGATCGTCAACGATCCGGGCCGTAGGTCTCGTCGTCTTCCAGATCGGTCCACTCGTCGTCATCATCAGTCTCGTCGGCATCGAGCTCGTCATCGACCGCGAATTCCTCCGGCGCCTCGGTGCGATCGTCCACCTCCCGGACGGGAGCCTCGTTTTCGTCATCGCGTTCGTCGCTCGGGTTATCGTCGTCATCTTCGGTGCCGCTGCTCGCGTGTGGCGGCAGTGCGCCCAACTGAGTGTCTTTTTCCATCGTAGCCTCCGGTCCCGATACCGTGCCCCAGGGCTTTCAAGATACGCCTCGATCTCCGTCAGGCTGTCGGAGAGACACCCTAACAGCGGCAGGATAACGCCGTGGGCCAGTCGTGGGCCCGGATCGCAGCGGCGCCCGCCTGGCTCGGCGGTGATTACGATTCCGCGATCTGCCTGATCGCCGCCACCAGCGCATCGCGCGACTCGAGGTCCGCAAACTTGACCACCAGTTTCCCGGATCCGGCGGCTCGTTGATGCAGGTGTACGCTGACCGATTTAGTCTTCAACAGCTCGCTCACCACCGGTACCGCCGCCTCTTCGGCGGAATCCTCGTCTGCCTCCATGGCCTTGCGCACGAGCTGCTCCGTCTCGCGAACCGAGTATTCGCGGTCGGCGACCAGCTGGCCCAGGCGCAAGCGCTCGGCGTCGCTGTCGAGCCCGAGAAGGGCCCGGGCATGCCCCATCGCAAGCGCCCTTTCGTCGATCAACGCCACGATCTCCGGCGGCAACTCGAGCAATCTCATGTGATTGGTCACGGCAGCACGCGAGCGGCCCACCAGATCCGCGATTTCCTGATGGGTGAGCGAGAATTCCTCGACCAGCCGCTTGAACGCTCTGGCCTCCTCCGCCGAGGTCAGCTCCTCGCGCTGGATGTTTTCGATCAGCGCCACCAAGGCCGCTTCCCGATCGGAGAGGTCCCGGACGATGGCCGGTATGTCCTTGAGTCCGGCGAGTTGGGCCGCCTGCCATCGCCGTTCGCCGCAAATGATTTCGTAGCGCGCGCCGTCACGGAGCCCTCCGGGGAACGGACGGATCACGATCGGCTGAAGCACACCGTTCGCCTTGATAGAGGCGGCCAACTCCTCCAGCGGCTCTTTAAGTATGTCGCGGCGCGGCTGAAACGCGCCCGGTCTCATGAGCGCCACGGGCAACGTCCCGCCGCCCCGGCTGGGGCTCACGGAGAGCTCGGCGCCGAGAAGCGCTCCAATACCACGGCCCAAACCCCTGACTTCACTCGGCATCGACAGCCTCCCCGCCACGAGGCGGCCCTGCATCTTTCAGACCCAACTCAAGCCGCGGCGGTGACGAGACTCATCGGCGCGGGTACCATCCTGCAATGAGAATACTATTTTTCGGCGCGCACTTCCCGCGACCGAATAACCCCACCATCGGAACCTGGGCTCTTTCGCAGGTATCGGCGCTTCGCGCGCTCGGCCACGAGGTCCGCGTCGTATCGCCGGTTCCGGCTGTGCCCAGGCTGGTCACCAAGATCCTGGGCCGGGGCACATCGGCACTCTGTCCGCCGCGCCATACCTGGGGCGATATCGATGCACTGTACATCCCCTGGCCCGTGTATCCTGTCGGCCCGCTGTCCAAGACCTTCCACCGCCGTCCCGGCTTGTTCGTGAAGCCCGCCTGGGTCGCGACATCGCGCAAATTTCTGGCGATTGCGGTCGATTACGCCCCCGATGTGATCTACGCTCATCACGGTCAACTCGCCGGCTTTGTCGCAGCGCGCGTCGCGCGCAAGCTCGGCGTTCCCTTTTTCATCACCGAGCACGATTTCGAGGAGATCGACGTTTGCGCCCACAACGCGGCGCGGCGGGATTTCTATCGCGGCGTGACCTTTGGCATCGGTGCTTGGATCGCCGTCGCGGATCGCATGCGTGCCTCCATGAACCGCATTTTCCCCGGCGTACCCGCCGTCACGCTCCACAACGGCGCCGAGCCGGTGCCGCGCGAGATGGCGAGCGTCCCGCGCCCTCCCTCCCTCGCCGGCCACGTGGTCGTGCTATGCGTCACCTTCATGTACAAGCGAAAAAACGTGCCCCTGCTGATCGAGGCCTTTGACAGCATCGCGGCCCGATATCCCGACGCGCTGCTGGCGGTGGGCGGCGACGGCGACGACATGCCGGCGGTGCGGGCGGCCCTCGAGAAGGCGCCCCATGGGTCGCAGATAGTGCTCTTGGGAGCCCTCAAGCATCGGGAGGTCATGCAATACATGGCCTGGTGCGATGTTTTCGCATTGATCGGCGCCGACGAGCCCTTTGCCACCGTCTTCTCCGAGGCCATGTCGGCCGGCAAACCCATCGTCTTCGCTTCGGACGGCGGAATCACGGACGTGGCCAAGGACGGTGTCCACGGCCTGAGCGTGGAGCCCGGTGACAAGGCATCCGCCACCACCGCGCTGGATCGGCTTCTCGGGGATGCCGAGTTGCGCGCGAGGCTTGGCCGGGGTGCGGGCGAGCGGGCCGCCCGGCTGACGTGGGCGCAAAACGCAGAAAACGTCTCAGAGCTGTTTCGAGCGGCGCTTTGAGACGGGGCTAGCGGCATCCGGGACGCTCGAGAATAGCGTGAACCCAAACAGTGAGCGGGCCTCGGTGCACGCGGAGCGCACCGTGTTCGCGGTCATCCTCGCGGTCAGCTGCTGTCACCTGCTCAACGACATGATGCAGTCGCTCCTGCCTGCGATTTACCCGAGCCTGAAGGCCGATTTCGGCTTGAGCTTCGGTCAGATCGGCATCGTCACTCTGGCCTATCAGATCACGGCGTCGATACTGCAGCCGGTGGTGGGCTGGTATGCGGACCGGCGCCCGACGCCGCTGGCGCTGCCCGGCGGCACCTTGTTTTCGCTGGCAGGGCTGATGGTGCTTTCCATCGCCCATGACTATGCAGTGCTGCTCCTTGGCGCGAGCCTGCTCGGCGTGGGCTCATCGGTGTTTCATCCGGAATCTTCGAGGGTCGTTCGCATGGCAGCGGGAGGCCGCCACGGCCTCGGGCAGGCGCTGTTTCAAGTCGGCGGAAACGTCGGCAGCGCGCTAGGTCCGCTGGCTGCGGCTCTCGTGGTCGTGCGCTGGGGCCAGTCGAGCCTGGCATTCTTTGCGCTGCTGGCCCTGGTCTCAGGAGCGATCCTGTGGAATGTGGGCGTGTGGTACAAGCACCATGGTGTCGCGCGGTTGAGCGCCGGTGCCTCCCGCAAGGCAGCCCACGCCGCACTGCCCGCCGGAGCCGTGCGGCGAGGCATGAGCGTGCTCTTGGTGCTGGTGTTCTCGAAGTACGTGTACCTTGCCAGTCTGACCAGCTACTTCACGTTTTATTTGATTCATCGGTTCGGGCTGTCGGTGCGCGATGCCCAGCTCGAGCTGTTCGCGTTCTCCGCAGCGGTCGCCGTTGGCACCATGCTCGGCGGCCCATTCGGCGATCGCGTCGGCCGCAAACGGGTCATCTGGTTCTCGATCCTGGGCACCCTGCCGTTCACCTTGATGCTGCCATACGCCAGCCTCTTCTGGACCGGTCCGCTGGCGGTCGTCATCGGGCTGATTTTGGCGTCGGCCTTTCCGGCCATCGTCGTGTTCGCGCAGGAACTCGCGCCGGGCAAGGTCGGCATGGTATCGGGATTGTTCTTTGGACTCGCTTTCGGCGTCGGCGGCCTCGGCGCAGCAGCCTTGGGCGCGCTCGCCGACGGCTGGGGGATCGAGCGGGTCTATGGGCTCTGCTCGTACCTGCCGGCATTGGGCTTGTTCGCGGGATTGCTGCCCAACATCGATCGAACAAATGCGAAGGGAGGTAACCGACACCGACAGTCCAAGTGACGAAGCGTTTTGTTCGCTCGGGACGCTCCACCGACCACCGGCAGGCCCACATGCAGCGCGTGATAGGATGTCAAAGTGACGGAGGGAGCGTGCGTGAACAGGATGTGGCCAGCGATGTTGCTGCTTTGCGCGGTCGCTATGGCGTTGATTACCGAATCGGCGGGCGCCCAGACCAGCGCGTTGGTTGATCTCGGCGTCGGCACGGGCTATGGGATCAACAACAGCGGGCAAGTGATTCTCAGCTCCGGCCTTTATAGCAACGGCACGGTGACGCCGCTTCCTCCACTGCCGGGAACGACGACACCCGCCGTGGGTATTGCGATCAACGATTCCGGGTTGGTGGCCGGCAATGCGAGTGGCGTAGCAATTTCTTATCTCAACGGCACGTTGACCAATATTGAAGCAAATCCGGCCTTCTTTTTTTCCTCCTCTACCCAAGATTCCACCATCGCAACCGGCGTCAGCGCCAACGGTCAAATAGTGGGCGCCTGGATCTTGCCAACATGCTGCGGAGTTGGCTTCTTCGTCTACTCCTCTGGCGGAAATGTAACCGGCCCCACGGATCCGAATTGCACGGGCACGGACATCTGCAGCGCATCCTTGGCTCCGCCCATCAACGTTCCTCTCGGTATCAACGACACCGGCGAATTCACCGGCACGTTCGCCGATCCACCGTCCGCATTCCTATACAGCAACGGCGCGTTCACCACGATAGGTCCCGGCGTCGGCTACGCGATCAACAACGCCGGGCAGGTGACGGGCACGCTCGCATTCAACGGCGGCGCAAACACCTACGCCTTCCTGTACACGAGCGCCACCCCGACAAATCTCGGCGCGCTTCCCGGCGGTACGACCAGCACCGGCTATGCCATCAACGCGACCGGCCAGATCGTGGGCGCCTCGGGCTTCACCGGCAGCAACGGCACGCATGCATTCTTCTACAGCGGCGTGATGATCGACTTGAACTCGCTGATCGGCTCCAGCGATCCGTTGAAGCCCTACGTGACGCTCACCGAGGCACGCGGCATCAACAATGGCATTCTGGTATTGGCGAACGGCGTCGATTCGCGCACCAATCTCGGCCACGCCTATCTCATTCAGGCGCCCTCGATCAACTTCACGCCCGGCACGTTATCTTTCGGCGCGATCGCCGTGGGCGCGACCAGCGCGACGCAGACCGTCACCGTGACCAACGCCGGAGCCGCTCCCGCATCAGTTAGCGTCTCGGTATCCGCGAACTTCTTGCAGACCAACAATTGCGGAACATCGCTCGCGGCCGGCGCGCAGTGCACAGCCACAGTTGCTTTCAAGCCGACCGTGGCGGGCGCCCTGAGCGGCGGCCTTACCGTCACATCGAGCGGCGTCAACTACGTCGTGCCGCTGTCGGGCACCGCACCGGTCACAGCGTCGTTGACGCCGAGTGCGGCCGTCGCCTTCATTGGTCAGCCGCTGACTCTTACCTGGACGTCATCGCCGGGTGCAACGTGCACGGCTACGGCCAGCAGCCAGAACAAATCGTTCAAGGGCAGCATCGCGCATAGCGGCACCGTCTCCTTGACTGAAATCACCGCAGGCGCCGTCACCTATGCAATCCATTGCTCCGCCCCCGGCACATCGTCGGTGGGCTCCAGCACGTCGGTTACCTGGTCTCTGCCGACCGTCACGGTCTCCCTGTCCGCCTCGCCTGCGACGATCACCACCGGCCAATCAACCGTGCTGACTTGGGTCTCCACCTATGCCGCGAGCTGCACCGCGACGGGCGGTGGCGTCGGAGACGGCTGGCCGGGTACCAAGGCTGCGAACGGCAGCCAGACGGTGACCGAGGCCTATGCATTGGCGACGTCTTCGGTCTCGTTGAAATTTACGCTTACTTGCAGCGCGACGGTGAACGGACCGACCGCTACCTCCTCCGCGCAAGTGACCGAGAATGCTGCCCCAAAATCGGGCGGCGGCGGGGGCGGTACGTTGGATGTGACATCGCTGCTTGCACTGGGAGGCTTGATCGCCCTTCGAAGACGCCTCACCTCGAGGCATGAGCCCGCCACTCGATCGAAATGATGATCAGCCCGCTCGATCCGATGAGCAGCGCGCCCAGGAGCACGAACGCGTCGGGAGGACTGCCCCATACGAGATATTGGATGAGGAATGCCCACGCGAGACTCGTGAACTCGAGCGGCGCGATAGTGGAGGCCGACGCTCGCCGAAGCGCCTCGAATACCAGGAATTGAGACAGCGCACCGGCGAGCGAGAGCGCGGCCAGGAGCGCATCGTCGACCAGCGACGGTGTCTTCCAGACCCACGGAAGCATCATTCCCGCCAGAAAGAAGAACCCCAGATTGGTCATCACCATGTTCACGCTGGTCGGCTCCGCGAGCTTGGTCAGCCGGATCAAAATGGTGGACAGCGACCAGAGGCCCGCTGCCCCGAGCGCGAGAAGTATCGGCCCGGAAGCGCCGAAACCGGGGCGGCAGGCGATGAGGACGCCGACGAAGCCGAGGCCAACCGCGAGCCATCGGCCGGTGGTGACCCGTTCCCGCAGAATGGGGCCGGCCATGAAGGTGACCAGAATCGGGGAGCCGAAGTAAATGGTCACCAGCTCCCCGAGGGGCAGATAGCGGGCGGCCGAATAGTAAAGCGCCCACGCAGCCACGAGGATGAGCGCACGGGCGCCCAAGAGCAGCCGAACCGGTGACTTGAACGCCCTGGAAAACGGGCGCGGTCCGTTGAATGCGGTGATCAGCAGAAGGATAACGCTGCTTCGCACGAACATGATCTGCCAGACGGAGAGATCGTGGACCAGGATCTTCGCCAAGGCATCGTGCAGGGGGAAGACGCCGAAGCCGGCGAGCCCGAAGGCGACTCCGTGAATGCTGGAGCCGGCCTGCAACCCCTGTCTGGATGTGGATGCCGCCATATAAAAAAAGGCCCCGGGCTCTTTCGAGCCCGGGGCCACTTCTTTGCTCGTCTTCTAGTTATCGTTATTCGGCTGCTTCTGTGTCCCCCGCCGGTACTGCATCGTCTGTCTCGCCCATGCCGCCGCTCACGTCCATGAAGCTGCGTCGTCGGCCGTCATCCGAAGCGCGTCGACGGCGTGCATGATACGCGAAGCCGGTGCCCGCGGGAATCAATCGGCCGACAATCACGTTCTCCTTGAGCCCGCGCAGGTCGTCCTTCAAGCCCCGGACCGCCGCCTCGGTGAGCACGCGGGTGGTCTCCTGGAAGGAGGCCGCCGAGATGAACGACTCGGTGGCGAGCGAGGCCTTGGTGATGCCCAACAGGAGCGGTTCCCAGGTCGACTGATGCTTGCCCTCGGCTTTCTGCTTGGCGATCACATCCAAGAGCCGGCCGCGGTCCATCTGCTCGCCCTTGAGCAGCGCCGAATCGCCGGCATCCAACACCTCGATCTTGCGCAGCATCTGCCGCACGATGACCTCGATGTGCTTGTCGTTGATCTTCACGCCCTGCAGCCGGTACACGTCCTGAATCTCGCGGACCAGGTAGTTGGCCAGCGCCTCGACCCCTTGGAGCCGCAATATGTCATGCGGATTGGGCTCGCCGTCGGCAATGACCTCGCCCTTCTCCACCTGCTCGCCCTCGAACACGTTGAGATGACGCCATTTCGGAATCAGCTCCTCGTACTTGTCGCTCTGCTCGTTGGTGATGATCAGGCGGCGCTTGCCCTTGGTCTCCTTGCCGAAGCTGACCGTGCCCGACCGCTCGGCGAGGATCGCCGAATCCTTGGGCTTGCGGGCCTCGAACAGGTCCGCCACCCGCGGCAGACCGCCGGTGATGTCGCGGGTCTTCGAGGATTCCTGCGGGATGCGGGCGATGACATCGCCCACCGACACCTTGGCCCCGTCCTCGAGGCTCACGATGGCGCCCGCGGGGAGCGCGTACACGGCCGGGATATCGGTATTGGCGAAGGTCACTTCCTTGCCCTTGGCATTGGTCAGGCGCACGACCGGCCGCAGATCCTTGCCGCCGGAGCCACGCTGCTTCGGATCCAGCACCACGGTCGAGGTCAGGCCGGTGACGTCGTCCACCTGGGTCGCGACGGTGATGCCGTCCACGAAATCGGAGAACTTGATCATGCCGGCGACTTCCGTCACCACGGGGTGGGTATGCGGATCCCAGTTTGCGACCGATTGTCCCGCGACGACGGTATCCGCGTCGTTCACGGTGATGGTGGCGCCGTACGGGATCTTGTAGCGCTCGCGCTCCCGTCCGAACTCATCCACCACGCCCAACTCGCCCGAGCGCGAGACCGCGACCAGATGGCCCTTCTCGTGCCGCACGGTCTTGATGTTGTGCAGTCGGATGGTGCCCTTGCTCTTGACCTCGACGCCGTTGGCCGCCGCTGCTCTCGAAGCCGCGCCGCCGACGTGGAAGGTACGCATGGTGAGCTGCGTGCCCGGCTCGCCGATGGACTGCGCCGCGATGACGCCGACCGCCTCGCCGATGTTGATGCGATGACCGCGGCCCAGATCTCGGCCGTAGCATTGGGCGCACACGCCGTAGCGGGTCTCGCAGGTGATGGGCGAACGCACCATGACCTGGTCGATACCCATCTTCTCGAGGAGCTTCACGAGCTTCTCGTCGATGAGCATGCCCGCCTTGACCAGCACCTCGCCCGAGGAGGCCACGACCACGTCTTCGGACACCACGCGTCCCAGCACGCGCTCGCCCAAGCCCTCGACCACGTCGCCGCCTTCGACGATCGGCGTGATCGACAGCCCGTTGACCGTGCCGCAATCGATCTCGGTCACTACGAGATCCTGCGCCACGTCGACCAGGCGCCGGGTCAGATACCCGGAGTTCGCGGTCTTGAGCGCGGTGTCCGCCAAGCCCTTGCGCGCGCCGTGGGTCGAGATGAAGTACTGCAGTACGTTCAAGCCTTCCCGGAAGTTCGCGGTGATGGGCGTCTCGATGATGGAGCCGTCCGGTTTCGCCATCAGGCCGCGCATGCCGGCGAGCTGGCGAATCTGCGCCGCGGAACCGCGGGCGCCGGAGTCGGCCATCATGAAGATGGAGTTGAACGACTTCTGACGGACCTTCTCACCCTTGTAATTGGTCACCTCGTCGGTGCCGAGCTTTTCCATCATGGCCTTGGCGACCTGATCGTTGGTGCGCGACCAGATGTCCACTACCTTGTTGTAGCGCTCGCCGTTGGTGACGAGACCGGAGGAGTACTGCTCCTGGATCTCCTTCACCTCTTTCTCGGCGGCCGACAGAATCTTGGTCTTCTGTTGCGGCACCACCATGTCGTCCACCCCGATGGAGACGCCGGCGCGGGTCGCGTAATGGAAGCCCGTGTACATCAACTGGTCCG
>Ga0182024_10017561_pt1 | contig 13413 bp, 11 predicted proteins | sample P32metaG_FD_120480 | JGI IMG/M metagenome (GOLD analysis project Ga0182024, IMG submission 120480) | Permafrost microbial communities from Stordalen Mire, Sweden - P3-2 metaG (Illumina Assembly) | ecosystem: Environmental > Terrestrial > Soil > Wetlands > Permafrost | place: Sweden: Stordalen...
CGTGGCGATTCCTTGGCCGAGGCCGATGCACATCGTTGCCAGGCCGTAGTGTACGTCGTGATCGACCATGCTATGCATAAGCGTCGTGGCGATGCGGGCCCCGCTGGCGCCAAGCGGATGACCGATGGCGATCGCACCGCCGCGGACGTTGACTTTCGATTCATCCATTCCCAGCATTCGGATGCACGCCAGCGCTTGGGCGGCGAAGGCTTCGTTCAATTCGATCAAATCGATGTCGGCGAGTTGCAACCCGGCTCGTTGCAGAGCTTTTTGCGTGGCCGGCACGGGGCCGGTGCCCATCACGGCCGGTTCGACGCCCGCGACCGCCGTTGCGACGATTCGCGCCATCGGCTTCAGGCCAAGCGAATGCGCCTTTTCTTCCGACATGATGAGCATCGCGGCAGCGCCGTCGTTCAGCGGCGAGCTATTCCCGGCGGTGACCGTTCCCAAGCCGGGCATGAACGCCGGCTTGAGAGCCGCGAGGCCGTCGGCCGTGCAATCGAAGCGGATACATTGATCTTGCTCGACGAGGATGCGGTCGCCCGCTTCATCGTGGCCCCAAATCGGCACGGTTTCGCGGCGGAAGTGGCCGCCGAAATAGGCGGCGCCGGCGAGTTGATGGCTGCGCAAAGCGAAGGCGTCTTGATCTTCGCGAGAAATTCCCTGGCTTTGCGCGAGGAATTCCGCCGTCACGCCCATCAATAGCGCGCCGCGACTTGTGCGCCGGAACAACTTTGGGTTCAGGTCGAACCCGGCGTCCATCGGTATATGGTGCATGTGCTCCAAACCGCCGACGATTTGCACATCTTCGGCGCCGGCCGCGATCGCGTGGGCCGCCTGGTTGACCGCCTGCAGGCTGGAGCCGCACAGGCGGTTGACGGTCGTTCCGCCGGCCGACATCGGCAAGCCGGCCATGAGCGAAACGAATCGGGCGACGTTGAAACCCTGATCGCCCTGTTGCTGCGTGTTGCCGAGCACGACATCTTCGATCTGGCCGACGTCGATTCCAGTTCGCTTGACGAGCGCCTCGACCACGGCGACGGCCAAATCGTCGCTGCGGACATTGCGAAAAACACCCCGTTGCTTATGGGCTCGGCCCACGGGCGTGCGAAGGCAATCGATGACGACGGCACGGGTCATGGGGAAGGGGCTGGGGGCTGGGGGCTAGGGGCTAGGGAACGCAAGCGGGGTGCTGGCCGAAATGGGTAGATCGGGTTTGTTGTTTTTTGTTCCAAATACATCTTACGGGCCGGGGCGATAGAACGGTTTGTCGGATTTTGCCATCTCGATTAGCAGCGGCGTCGGTTGCATCCGCGCGCCGAGGGATTCGAAGGGTTTCAGCATCTCCAAAATCTTGTTGAGGCCAAGGTTTTGGGCCCAAAACAACAAGCCCCCTTTGAACGGCGGAAAACCGATGCCGTGGATCAACGCCAAGTCGATGTCGCGCGGATCGTTTGCAATTCCGTCGGCAAGTTCGCGCGTTGCTTCCAGCAGCATCGGCAGGATCAGGCGGGCCGTGATCTGCTCGGGCGTCAATTGGATCGGCGCTCGGAGATAGGGGGCAATGATTTCGCCTAGCTTCGGATCGGGCTCGCCGCGTTCCGAATCTCGGGCATACGAGAAAAAACCCGCGCCGGTTTTCTGGCCTTTCCGGCCCGCTTTGATGAGCGAACCGACCACGGGTGAAATCACGGTCCGATCGGGAAATGCCTCGTACATCACGCGGCCGGCATAGAACGCGGTATCCAAGCCGATCATGTCGTAGAGCAGCAGCGGACCCATCGGCATGCCGAAGTTGCGAGCGGCCCGTTCGATGGCGGCCGGTTCCACGCCGTCCAAGAGCATTTCGACGGATTCGGTCAAAAACGGCGACAACAGTCGATTGACCATAAAGCCCGGCCCATCGTTCACCACGACCGGCATTTTGCCGATGCTCTTGGCATAAGCGAAGGCGGTGGCGATGGTTTGATCGCTCGTTTGCCTGCCGCGGATCACTTCGACCAACAGCATCTTGCGAACAGGGTTGAAAAAATGGATGCCGCAGAAGCGCTCCGGGTGCGTCAAGCCCTCGGCGAGCCGCGTGATGGGAATGGTCGAAGTGTTCGAGGCCAACACCGCTTCGGCGTGCAATTGCGGCTCGAGCCGGGCGAAGATTTGTCGTTTGATTTCGGTATTCTCGACGACGGCCTCGATTACCAGATCGGCCGACGCCAGGTCGTCGGCGTTCGTGGTGGCCGATAGCAGCGATGCATAATGCACGGCGCGTTCGGGATCGGCTCGCTTGGTTTGTTTGTTGTAAGCGGCTTCCTCCAGAATCTTTTCGACGCCCTGATGCAGCGCGTCGGGCGCTGCATCGGTGATCGAAACGGCGACATTCCGCTTGAGGTTCACCGCCGCGATCCCGCGCCCCATGATGCCGGCGCCGATGATGCCGACCGAACGGACCGGAAGCGGCTGAACGTCGCGGCGATCGATGCCGGTGTCTTTCTTGTTCCGGTCGACGAGGAAGAAGATGTTGATCAGCGCACGATTGACCGGGGAGCCGAACAGCGCCGCCATTCCCTCCGCCTCGCGGACACATGCCGTTTCGATGTCGAGCGAAGCGGATTCGAGCATCATCTCGAGCGCCGCCGGAGGAGCCGGATACTGTCCGCGTGTCTGCTGTTGGATCAAGGCGTTGGCCGTGGCGGCGAGAAACGTGAACTCGGTGTCGTTGATTTCAAGCGGCTGGCTCCAGCGGCGGCGGTCTTCCATGTAGGCGAGCGAATGCCGTTCGGCGCGGATCAGCGCGATGGCGGCGTCTTGAAGCCGCTCGGCGGGAACCCGATCGGTGGCCAAACCCATCAGCACTGCCGACCGTGCGTCCACCGGTTCGCCCGTGGTGATCATTTCGACGGCGCTCGCCAAACCGACGATGCGCGACGTTCGAGCCGTTCCGCCCCAGCCGGGATACAGGCCGAGCTTGATCTCGGGAAAGCCCAGTTGGGCCTTGGGAACGTCGGCCATCAGCCGGCGGTCGCACCAGACGGCCAATTCGGATCCGCCCCCCAAGCAAAGGCCGTCGATCGCGGCCACGGTCACGAACGGCAGCATCGAAAGCCGTTGGAACAACCGTCGCCCGCGGTGGCACATTGCCACGGTCTGCTCGGCTGGCGCATCGAGCGCGGCGACGAATTCCCGTAAATCGGCCCCGACGATGAACGACCCCGGTTTGCCGGAGCGGATCACGAGGCCCACGAGCTCCGGTTGCTTTTCCAAGCGGTCCAAATGAGCTTCCAACTCCGCGAGCACCGCCGTGGAAAGAACATTCGCCCCTTTTTGCGGATCGTTGAACGTCAGCAGGGCGATATCCGGCTCGGGCAGCGTAAGTTGGATCGTCGGCGGAGCGGGCATGATGGGCAAATGGTGGAGACTTAGGAACCCAAGACAAGCATACGGCCTTCGCGTTGGCTCGTAAACCCTTTGAAGTCGCCGAAGTCGCGTGGTCCGCAGCGAACATACATTCGATCATTCGGACTGCCAGACCGCTTCCACGACAGCGCCGGGCGGCAGCCACCGTTGCTTGATACAATGCGGCCATGTCCGCGGATCACTCCAACATGCCGGCGAATGCCGAGAAACGGCATTTCGCCACGACCCAATGGAGCATCGTGCTCGCTGCAGGCGACGTCGACGGACAGGACTACCGAATGGCACTAGCGCAGCTTTGCGAGAACTATTGGTATCCGCTTTATGCGTATGTCCGCCGAGTTGCCGAAGTGCAGGAAGCACAAGACCTGACGCAAGCATTCTTTTCCAATCTCCTCGAAAAACAAACGATCGCCAGGGCCGACCACGATCGCGGTCGTTTTCGTGATTTCTTGCTCGCCTCTCTCAAGAACTTCCTGGCCAACCAACGGCATAGAGCGCACGCGGAGAAGCGGGGCGGCGGGAAGATGAAGCTGTCGCTTGATTTTGCCGCCGGCGAATCGCGCTATCAGATCGAACCGTCGCACGAATTGACGGCGGAGAAACTCTACGAGCGGCGGTGGGTGCTGACGCTGCTGGATCAGGTAATCGAACATTTGCGACTCGAACTTATCGCAGCGGGAAAGGCCGACGACTTCGAGCAGTTCAAAGGAGCATTGACCGGCGAGGCAACCGCCGACGACTACGCTCGGTCCGCCGAAGTCCTGAAGATCACGCCGGCGGCAGCCAAGCAGGCGGCTTATCGGATGCGCAAGCGCTTTCGGCAACTTTTTCGCCAGGGAGTCGCCCAAACTTTGGCCGACGAAGCGGACGTGGACGATGAAATTGGCCGGCTTTTGGAAATACTTGCTGGCTAGCAGACCGTTGAAAAAGGGGACTGGCTCCGAGTGGCCAAATGGTTTTGCCGAATGACGCGGGTTGCGGCGAGGTGCCTGTCCCCTTTTTTCAACCCACTGCTAGCTAGAGGCAAAAATCCGTGTTACCGTGACCGCGCGAAGCTGTATTGAAAGATAGACCATCTTTCACCCGGTAGCACGAACATGAACCAGACGCCATCCTGCCCGAAGTGCGGAGCCCCGCTGCCCGCAGATGCGCCGGCCGGACTTTGCCCCAAATGCCTGGTTCAGGCCGGTTTCGAGAGCGAGAACCAATCGCAGCCGGAACCGGAGCGCACGGCCGCCAGCCCGAACTCTTCTGGATTCACGCCGCCCGAAGTCGAAGAACTGGCCAAGCGATTTCCTCTGCTTGAGATTCTCGAACTGCTGGGCAAGGGCGGGATGGGGGCCGTCTACAAGGCTCGTCAGCCAGGGTTGGACCGGCTGGTGGCGATCAAGATTCTGCCGGTGGAAACCAGCCACGATCCGACGTTTGCCGAACGGTTCACGCGCGAAGCTCGCGCGCTAGCCCGGCTCAGCCATCCGAACATCGTCGCCATTTATGACTTCGGCCAAACCGAGGGCCTGTACTTCTTCGTGATGGAATATGTCGATGGCGTGAATTTGCGACAAGCCATTCAGGCCGGCGGGATGACGTCGCAAAACACCCTGGCGATCGTGCCGCAGATTTGCGATGCCCTGCAATTCGCCCACGACGAAGGCATTGTTCACCGCGACATCAAGCCCGAGAACATCCTGATCGACAAGCGCGGACGAGTGAAGATTGCCGATTTCGGACTGGCCAAACTGCTAGGGCTCGAACAGCCCGATCATGCGCTCACGCACACGCGCCAGGTGATGGGCACGTTGCGATACATGGCTCCCGAGCAAATGGAAGGCTCGCATGAAGTCGATCACCGGGCCGACATTTACTCGCTGGGCGTGGTGTTCTATGAGCTCTTGACCGGCGAGTTGCCGATCGGGCGCTTCGCGCCGCCGTCGAAGAAAGTGCAAATCGACGTGCGGCTGGATGAAGTCGTGCTGCGCGCGCTGGAGAAAGAGCCGGAGCAGCGCTATCAACACGCCAGCGAATTGAAAACGAGCGTTGATCATATCACCGCGACGCCAAACGGTGCGGCGGGCCGTGCGCCGCCAAGTCGGATGACGGATCTGGCGCCTACCGCGCCCGATGCACGGTTGTCGAAGAGTGCGTTGTTCGGGGCGATCTGGGCGTCGTATTTCTTCGCTGCGCTTGTGGTGGCGATTCCCGTTTTTTTGCTCTATAACCTGCATTCGTTTAGCGACACAAAGGCTATGCCCCGTTCGATGATGGCGAAACCCGCCGGCACCATGCAGATTGCTGCCGCTGGCGGTACCTCAGCGTTTCAAGGTCTGATCGCGCAGGTCCCTGGTCCTAGCACCGCCAGCGAATTGTTCAGACTCCTTCTGATGTTTGCGGCAGCCGTCGCCGGCTTGGTTGCTATCGCTGCGCCATTCGGCACAACCATTTTCGGATTCGTCGCGATCGGTCAAATCCGTCGTTCGGCGGGCAATCTTTATGGCTTGCCGCTGGCCGTCTTTGACGCATTGCTGTTTCCGTTACTGCTATTGGACGGGTTAATACTGGTCGCCGTCGGCGCCGTCACGACGGCTGCACTCGTGATGACTTTCCAGATTCTCGGCCACGATCCAAACCCACTGCTGGACGTCCTCGCGGAGGGGCTCGGTCTAGGGATCGGTCTGCCGATCATCGCATTGGTCGATTATCGCATCGTTCGCGGCGTTTGGCGCAATGTAACCGGATTTGAACCGCCGCCGCAGGCGCAGCCACAAGAAGTTCCCGCGAATGGACTGTCCAATTCTTTCGCTTACCGTCTTGTCACGATCGCGATTTCTCTGCTGGGAACCGCATTGCTGTTCCTGCCGTGGATCCAATGGAGGGCAGCTTTTTCCCACCTCGCGATCGATACGAGGTTCCTTTTCGACGATGGAACATTGGATTTCCGTTCCGGAATATGGGCCCAGCAGCTTGCTCATGGATACAATCTGTGGGAGGGAATTTTGATCTGTGGGATGTTCTTCTCCGTGGGATGCATCGGGATTGCAACGCTGTATTCATCGCGACGAGACGCTTGGCGTCATAGTCTCCTGCTGGTTGTCGGACTGGCGGTTGTGGTGCTTGCCGTCCACGCAATCATCCAAGAGCCTCAGCCGCTTCCATCTCCATCAATCCAATGGGCCAAGGAACCGCCAGCGCTGTATGCGGAGGACCAGCAGGAAAGAGGAACCCGATCGGACGTCGAATTCTTGCGGGCGAAGCTCCGTGAAGGCTATGTCAAATTCGAAGCCAGACACGAGCCTGGCCCTTATGCTGCCTTGGTCCTGGCCGGCTGCTTTCTCATTCTCGGCATGGTCGAGCTTTTGCACAGTCGGCCTGTCGTCCCGGCAACACTTCCCGGCCGCGGTGTTTTCGTGGAGTCTCGCGGCGATGGCCCGAAGCCGGGGTAAGTTCTTACCGAGGCTGCGTACGCCGTGAGGCGCGTCGGTGTTGACAACATTGCAGGGACATCTATTCTGTCGGCTATGAATCGATTCGAGTTGGAAATCGCTCGGGCATCAACGGTATTCTGGCTGCTGGCCTGTTTGTTGGCATTTTCAGCGGCGTGCGGATGTACCGGCCAGACTGGCGCATCGCGGGATTCGGCCGCTGCGCCAGCGGCGGCGACGGAGAATGGTGCTACCGCCGCCGCGGCAAAATCGCCTGCCAGCGCGACCAAGACCGTCGAATTGGTGATCGACTATGGCGATGGCGTTCAGAGGCATTTTACCGATATTGGCTGGCGGCAATCGATGACGGTTCTAGATGTTTTGAAGGCCGCTCAGCAGCATTCACACGGCATTTCGTTCTCCGCCCACGGTTCGAGCGATACGGCGATGGTGACCAAGATCGACGACGAGACGAATCAGAGGGGCGCGACGGGCGCCAAAAACTGGATTTTCCGCATCAATGGCCGGCTGGGCGACGAAAGCTGTGGCATTGCCGAGGTTCGGCCGGGCGACACCGTCTTGTGGAAGTTCGGACCCTACGAATAAGATATACGGGGAAGGGGTCTGGCTCATTTTTCGGCCACTCGCCGGCAGGAAGCAACATTGACGTTCGTGCCGAAAAATGAGCCTGACCCCCTGAACCGTCGCGGCGATGCGAGAATTGCGAACGCTTGCTGGAAAACCCTTTCGATGGAGTTGGCACACGTGAATTGCGAAACGCGGCGGAATTTGTGGCTTGTCGGATTGCTGGTGGCCATCGCGGTCGCCGGACGGTGGATCGGGGCGTCCGTCGATTGGTCTCTCTTGCCGCCGAATTTCACGCCCGTGGCGGCCGTTGGATTATTTGCCGGCTTCTTGTTTGCCAGTCGAACGACGGCGCTGTTGGTTCCTTTGGTTGCCTTGGCGGTCAGCAATCTGGCGCTCGATTCCTATGGCAGCTTTTGGATGGGCTCGATTGTTTACGGTACCTTCATGGCCGCACCGCTATTGGGCCGATGGCTGCGCAACCGGCCGACGGCGGTCAGGGCTTTCGTATCCGTTCTGCTTCCCGCCGTGCTCTTCTTCATTACGACCAACTTCGCACACTGGATGATGGATATCCAACATGCTGGATCGGCCTACGCCGCCAATTGGCACGGGCTGCTGGCCTGCTATGCTCGCGGCATCCCGTTCTTCCGCTGGATGCTGGAGGGCGATATTGCCTTCTGCGCCATGCTTTTCGGCGCTTTCGGCCTGATTACCTGCTATGCCGGTCGCCGCGTTCTGGCTCATGTACCGGCCGCGAACAGCCGATGTTAGTTTCTGCCGGTCACGGACGCTGGCGGGACTGCGCTGTTTGATCGGAAGATCGGTTGCAGCAGGGTTGTAACGACTTTGCTGGCCAACCGGTCATCCGCGGCGCGCGTCACCCGTTGGCAATGGACTGATTCCAACTTCGGTTGAACGTCCATCGAACGGTTTGCCGTGACGAAGTCGATTCCGGCCTATCTGAAATTGCACGATGAGAACCGGCTCGAAGCGAGCGCGGCGAACATCGACGATTCGACCTTGATGGCGGATCTTTCCCTGGCATTCACGGCCGCCACCGGCTGGCCGTTGCAACTTTCGACGCAAGGGCCCAAATCCGAATTGCGGAAAACTTCCGACTTGATGTGTGCCGCCCCGGTCGATCCGGGCGTTGGAATCTCTCCCGGACACATCGGGCTCGGTATTGAAGCGGGAGACGGAAAGTCAGAGCCTTTTGAGCCCGCAGCGCAAGCAAGGCCGTTAGTTCCGTTGGCCGCGGCTCCGCAACACTGTTCCACCGAAGCAGCAAGCCAACTCGCCGCGGCCATTTCGCGGTTATTCGACCAACTCACGAAGACGCGGCAAATCGTTCGTCATCGCGACGCCGAACTGGCCGCCGGAGTGCCGGTCATCGCGAGGGCCGAAGATTCCGAGCAGCTTGCCGAATTGTTGGAAAGCGTGTTGCGCGTCGGAGCCGAAGCGTGCGAATGCCAGGCCGCGGCGCTCTACATGCTCGACGACGCGACGACATCTCTCAAACTTCGCGCGAGCTTCGGCCTTCCCGTCGAACGGCTGCTGCAACCGCCGCGACCGTTGAAAGGCGCGATCGCCGATCTCGAGGCGCTGTTGGGTCATGCGGTGGCATTGGAACGGGCGTCGGCGTTCGGACCGTGGCGCGTGCCCGAAGAATATGCCGCCGCGTTGTGCGTGCCCGTCTCCAGCCCGACGATTCCGCTAGGCACGCTTTGGTTCTTCTCCGATCGCCCGCGAGATTTCACCGATCGGCAAACAAATCTTGCCGAATTGGTCTCCGGGCGACTTGCGGCGGAATTGGAACGGACCATGCTGCTCGCGCAAATCCGCGAGCAAGCGCCGGCAACTAAAGAATAATTCGGCCCGCGATGGCGCCGGTAGCGGAATTCGCCAGAATTCCGAAGCCCGGCGGTTCCGCATCTGAATTCTGGCGAATTCAGCTACGACTCGCGCCGGCGACGGCCGCGAGTTCGGCCAGAATCATCGCGGTCGCGCCCCAGATGCGGTGCGAGCCGAAAGCGAAATAGGGAACACGCTGCCGAATGCCTTCGTGCTCTCGCCAGAAAACGCCGTTTTGCGCCGGGTCCAAGAGATTCGCCAGCGGCAGTTCCAGCACTTCGGCAACCTCGGCGGCGTTGATTAGAAATGCCGGTCTATGGTCGATCGCAGCGACCCAAGGGGTGACATAGTTGTTGCTGACGAACACATAGAGAGGCGAAAGCTGGCCCAGCGGTTCGATGCCCTTGGCCGGCACGCCCAATTCCTCTTCCAACTCTCGCAAGGCCGCTTCCCATGCGGTTTCACCCGGCTCGATGAATCCGCCGGGCAAACCGATCTGACCGCCATGATGGGCCAACTCGGCTGGCCGAACGATCAACGGCAGCCGCCAACCCGTGTCGGCCGGATAGAGAAGAATTATCACCGCCGCCCGCCGCGCTCCTTCCGGCGGCGGATCAAAATAAGGCCCGCGGCTCGGCATCGGCGCCATCCGCCGCTGCGCCTCAAGCCCCGGCAATGGCCGCTGCAATTCGGCCCGCAAAAGATCGATCCACGAGTCGGGTGGATGCATTGATGTGCGACTTATCCGTTCTTCGGCACCATCGGATGCACTTCGCGGACCCAGATATTGCGGAACCGCACGGGGTTGCCGTGAAACTGCAGGCGGATCGGCTGGCGCTCGGGATGGGGCGTGTAGGCAGGCACCTGGTCCCACGACGTGTTGCCAATAATCTCCGAATGGTTTTGCACGATGATGCCGTTTTGCAGGACGGTCGCGAATCCGGGCTTGAGCAGCTTGCCTTTGTCGTCGAACCGGGGTGATTCGAAGACGATGTCGTAGGCTTGCCATTCGCCCGGTTTGCGGCAGGCGTTGACTAGCGGCGGCCATTCCTTATAAATCGCCGCGCATTGGCCGTCGAAATAGGTCGGATTATCGAACGAATCGAGCACTTGAATTTCGTAGTGGTCGGCAAGAAAGACCCCGCTGTTGCCGCGCCCCTGCCCCGAGCCGCTGACTTTTTCAGGCTCGGCCCATTCGACGTGCAATTGATAATCGGGGCCGAACGATTCCTTCGTGCGCATGTCGCCGCCGGCCGCGATCGCCACTCCGTCTTTCACGATCCAATGGCTGTCCCATTTCGCCAAATCCTTGCCGTCGAAGAGAACGACGGCGTCGGACGGAGGGCTGCCATTCTCGCCGGGCGTGACGACCTTCGGCTCGGTCCAAATTTTGCCGCTCTCGTATTCACCCGCGAGAATTCGAACTGCCGCGATTGCGACGACGACCAGGGCGACGGAAAGAACAAGGCGACGGGATAAGCGACGGGGCATGATAAGGTTCTCCGCAAGGTGGGTTGGAAGGCGATGGTGGGAGCGTTTCTTTTAACATGCGAGCCGGCGGTTTTCAACTTTTTTGAGGATAAGTCGATCCAGGGAAGCACCATCCCGGGGAAAAACGCCGGCCACCAGGCAAAGGCTGCGGGAATAATTCGGGCGGAAAAAGGGGAAGAGATGGTATCGCCTGCCGTACACTCGCAGTCGGCGATCCCACGTTCGGCGCCATTTTGCCGGTGCAATCCACCGATTGGGTGCGTGTTCGAGAGTGCATGATCATCCGAACCCTTGACAAGCAGCGCCGCCCGGAACAGGATGCAGTTACCCAGAAAATACCGACTGCGCTTGCGCATGGATCGTTCGATCCGAGACGCCGCAGTTGCTCCATTAGGGCGGCTGCATTGCCGTAGCTGCTTTTAGAACGGTGGGAACGCGCGGGTCGATTTCCCCCCATGCGAGAAACACTCAGGCAAGGCGAGTATCGCCCTGCCGAATCCGTCAATCAAGGGACACGAAGAAATGTTGACTTTAGAGCGAACTGGCCGGGCGCGGAAGGCTTTGATTTGGACTCTGCTGGCCGCTTGGACGCTGCTGGCCATGCAGACGGCGCCGCGGCGATCGTTCGCTCAAGATGCCGACAAAGCGACCGAGAAGGCGGCCGATAAGGCGACCGAAAAAGCCGCCGAGCCGGCCGCACCGGCTGGGGAAAAACCCGCCGGCAACGCTCAGGGAGAGTCCTACTTCATGTGGATCATGAGGGTTTCAGGACCGATCGGCCTTTTGATTCTCTGCCTCTCAATCTATTTCGTCGCGACGGTCAGTCGTTTGTTCATCGAGATGCGGCCCGTGATTGCCATACCTCCGGAGATTATTGCCCGTTGCGAGGCTCTTTTGGAACAACGCGATTTCAAGAGCATTTTTGGAGTCGTGAAAGACGACAACTCGTTCTTCAGCACCGCTCTTTCCACCGGGATTGCCGAGCTGCCGAACGGTTTGGCCGAAGCTCGCGAGGCGATGGAAAAGATCGGCGAATCGGTCACCGCGGAAATGGAAAAGAAGATCAGCATGTTGGCCGTGCTCGGTACGTTAGGACCGATGATCGGGCTGTTGGGAACGCTCAGCGGTATGATCGCCGCGTTTGGCGTGATCGCCCGTTCCGGCCAGGGAATCGAGCCGGGCAAGGTAGCTGATGCGATTTCCTCGGCGTTGGTGTTGACGTTCGAGGGTGTTTTGTTGTCGGTGCCGTCAATCTACTTTTACGCACTTTTCCGCAACCGCGTGTCGACGATTTCGGTGACGACGATGGTGCGATCCGATCAGTTCCTGCGGCATTTTGCACATGCGGCCCGAAGCAAAGCCCCGGCCGGTGGAGCGCCGAAGCCAGCGCCGGCTGCGGCAGCGGCCGCACCGCGGGCGTGATGGCAGCCATGTGATGCTCGCACGTCACGCCGATTCGACGGTGAATCAATGTCCGCATCGCATTCGCATTCCGCACGAGCCGAACCCAATCTGACGCCGATTTTGGACATGGTTTTCCAATTGATTACGTTTTTCATGCTGGTGATCAATTTCAAGACCAACCAGATCGACACGCAAATGGAGCTGCCGGTCGTCGGATCGGCCCGCCCGGTGAAGGCGGATGGCTTGCTCCTGCTGATGGTGAATATCAACAAAAAGGCTCAATTCACGGTCTTCAACAAGCCATATTCCGACCGGCAGATGGAGCAATACATTCTCGCGCAAGCCGCAACCGATCGGCTCGCCGCGCGACGAATGAATTCGAGCTTCGACGAAAACGACGATCTGCCGACGACCGTTGTCATCCGGGCGGACCGAAATACGCCCTTTGAGAAATTGCACCATGCGTTGGAACTTTGCCAGGCCAATCACTACCGCAATTTTGTCTTCCGCACTGCACAGGCACGAGCAGCCGACAAGCCATCGGGCGCTTGAATCGGCTGGACCATTCACGAATCGAAACCCAACGAACCTCAGCGAAACGAGTTGTTAACGAATGTCCGGGTCCGTATCCAGAGGCCTTAAGGCCGAACCGAATTTGACCCCAATGTTGGACATGGTGTTCCAGTTGGTCACGTTTTTCATGCTGGTGATCAATTTCAAGGCCAATCAGATCGACATGGCGATGGACCTGCCCGTCGTTGGCACCGCTCGGCCCGTGGATACCAAGGGGCAACTCTCGATGTTGATGATCAACATCAACAACAAGGACCAATACACGGTTTTCAACAGGCCGTTTACCGACGCGGAAATGGAAAAATATATCCAGGCTCAGGCGGAGTTGGATCGGCTGGCCGAGCGCCGCAAGGACCGTAGTTTCGACGACGCCGACGATCTGCCGACGATCGTCATTATTCGCGCGGATCGCAATACGCCATTCTCGAAATTAAGTCGTGTGTTGAAACTGTGTCAGGACAATCATTATCGCAACTTCGCCTTCCGCGCCTTGGAAAAGAAGAAACCGGCGTGACGCCGAGCCGCTGACTTGTTTCCCGGCGGTACAAACTTCGCAATCACTCAAACCATTCGACGGGCTTCCCGTCGCGAATCGCGAGATCGCCATGAGTCGCAAGAGAAAGTCAACCGGCGGCGAAGAAGTCGAATTGAATTTGGCCGCGATGCTCGACATGGC
>Ga0182024_10017562_pt1 | contig 13412 bp, 11 predicted proteins | sample P32metaG_FD_120480 | JGI IMG/M metagenome (GOLD analysis project Ga0182024, IMG submission 120480) | Permafrost microbial communities from Stordalen Mire, Sweden - P3-2 metaG (Illumina Assembly) | ecosystem: Environmental > Terrestrial > Soil > Wetlands > Permafrost | place: Sweden: Stordalen...
ACCCTGGTTTTGGCGCTCGAGCGTATCGCCGCTATGGACTTGCGGCAAAGCGCGAGCCACGCGGCTGGGGTGGAGGTTCAACCTTTGCTGGATGAGCTGCGTATTGTCATCGATTCCTCGCTGCGCGATGGCGGCATCAGCAGCCACTGGGAGATAGAGGATGGCCTGCCGGCGGTCTGGGCCGACCGCCAAAGCCTGATGCAGGTGTTCCTCAACCTGACCAAAAACAGCGAGCGCGCCATGGGGGAAACGGAGCAAAAGAACCTGACCGTGAGCGCCCGGCGCGAAGCATCAGGGGTGGCGATTCGCTTTCGTGATACCGGGTGCGGCGTGGCCCACCCGGAGCGCCTTTTCCACCCCTTCCAAGAGGACGCCCAGTCGACCGGGCTGGGGCTCTACCTATCGCGCGCCTTCATGCGCAGCTTCAAGGGCGACCTGCACTACGAACCAGAGACCGGGGGCTCGACTTTCGTGGTGGAGTTGTCATCCGCTGCGCGCGAGAGCAAGAATGATAGCTATGAGCAGCGAGATCCAGATATTGCTGATCGACGACCACAGCCTGTTCCGGGAGAGCCTCAGCCGGCTGCTTCAGACAGAGTCTGACCTTCACATCGTCGGCACCTGCGCGTCAGCCAGCGAGGCGCTGGCGTTGCCGCAGCTTATAGAGATTGACGTGGTTCTGCTAGATTACGATCTTGGCCATGAGCAGGGCACGTTGTTTCTCGATCGGGCGCGAGGCCTCGGTTTCACGGGCCGCATTTTGATGGTAACGGCCGGAATGAGCGATGCGGTAATGCTGCGCGCACTGGAGAACGGCTCGTCGGGAGTATTTCTGAAGCACAGTCCCCCCAGCCGCTTGGTAGACGCCATCCGCAAAGTGGTTGCGGGAGAGGTCTGGCTCGACCCCGCGGTTACCCGTTCCATCATCGCTGCAGCCACGGGCAATGCGGCCGCCCCCCGACGGACACAAGGCTTGACGCAACGTGAGCAGGCCGTGCTCAAAGGGGTATTCGAGGGGCTGACCAACAAGGAAATCGGCGCCCGGTTAGCCCTCTCCGAGAGCTCGGTCAAAGCTGTGCTGCAGCAGCTATTTGAGAAGACCGGCGTGCGCACGCGCAGCCAACTGGTGCGCATTGCCTTGGAAAAGCACTCAGATGAGTGGCTGACGAATCCTACGTGAACATGGATGCAGCTGGCCGGCTTTGGGACGTGATTGTGGTGGGCGCGGGACCGGCGGGCTGCGCGGCAGCTTTTGACCTTGCTGCCGCCGGGCGTTCGGTACTTCTGCTGGACAAGTGTTCCTTCCCGCGGCCAAAGGCCTGTGCCGGCGGTTTGACGATCAAAGCCGTCCGGGCGCTCAGATATTCCATTGATCCGGTGGTTCGGAAGGTTGTTCGTCGCGTTCGGCTCGAGGATGGACCGCTGTCCTCTTTGCTGAAGAGCCGCCAACCCATCTGCGTAATGACGGTGCGGGCCGAGTTTGACGAATACTGCCTGGGTAAGACGATTGCGGCCGGCGCCTGCTTGGAAAGGATCTCGGCCGTGCGCCAGGTTGTGCGCTCGAGCAGCGGCGTGCATTTAGTTACTAGCGGCGGGACTTATCAAGCCCGCTTTCTGGTCGGTGCCGATGGAGCAAGCGGCCAGGTGCGGCGCCTGTGCGCGCAGGGCTCCTGGTTTTCCCAGGGCTTTGCGCTCGAGGTCCAAACTGCGGCGCCGCAGGAGGAGGTTGATCTCACCTTCGATTTTGCCACCGTCCGTGACGGGTACGCGTGGATCTTTCCCAAAGGAGACCATCTCAATATCGGGGTTTACTGCCAATCGTCTGCTGAGGGCCTGACGCGGAGCAGGCTTCTGCGCTACGTCCAGGACAGGGTGGGCACGGATAAGGTGGGGCATGTGACCGGGCAATTTCTGGGTATCGGGGCAGGCGTCTGTGCCTCCGACCGGGTTCAGCGCGAGTTACGCGATCGCGTTTTATTGGTGGGAGACGCCGGTGGCTTCGTCGATCCGCTGACCGGCGAAGGAATCTATGGCGCGCTGCTCAGCGGACAAGCGGCGGCGAGTGCGATTCTCTCCGGGATGCGGGGCGAGGGGGCTGCCGTGGACGCCTTTGAAGGCTATCTCGCCGGTTACCGTCAGACGCTGCACTTCTCCGCGCGGGCGGCGACGGCTTTCTATGCCGATCCCGCCCGTGGACTCCGCGCGATGCGTTTGCCCTTCGTACGCAGGTGCATGGTCAGGACCTATACCCAGGGGCTCAATGTCAAGAGCCTCGCCATGCGCGTTGCATTGTCACAGTGCTGAGAGCCTAATGTATCTTTAGTAGTTACACAGACAGAGTCGCGCCGCACTGCAGATCCTCGGCTGCGCTCGGGATGACATCGGTATTAAAACGAAGCTACTAGCGAAAGAAGCTATAGAGCAAGACGGTGAGCACGATGCTGCTCACGACCACGTAGATTTTGTCCTTCTGGGCGGCAAAACCGAAGACGCAATAAGCAACCCGCATGATCGGAGTCGCGATCAGAAGCAGAATGCCCAAGCGGATGATGCTGCGACTGTCAAGGTGGCGAACGCCGTCGAACACCGGCGCGAACCGATCGGCAGGGCTGGGAATTCCGTGGAAAAGACGATAATCGGTCTCCACTCCATGCGCCCTCCACAGATACAGAATTCCGCCAACCAATACTACGAAGGCAGCCAGACTGACACCCGCTCGCAGCATGCGGCTGATGGCGATTTCCATTTTCAGATCAGCTTCGGATGCCACCCGCTCACAACCTTCCCGTGGCTCCGCTGTAGATCATTTCCACGCCCAGCGCGACAATGACCACCGCGAAGATCACCCTGAGAACAGGCACACGGATCCTGACCAGCAAACGCGCCCCTATGAGCGAACCGGCCAACACTCCCAGCATCACCGGCGCCGCTAACCCAGGAGCAATATAACCCCGGCCCAGATAAACACCAGCGCTGGCCGCAGCCGTTACGCCTATCATGAAGTTACTGGTTGTCGTGGACACCTTGAAGGGAAGCTTCATCGCATGATCCATGGCTAGGACCTTCACCGCTCCGGAGCCGATCCCGAGAAGACCAGACAGAATTCCCGCGATATACATGATGCCAAAACCTGCCGGAACATTCTGTGCGATGTAGGCCTGCCGACCCTTATCCGTCGGATAGTCTCCCCGCAGGTTTAGTTTCTCGGCCAGGGCATTGTGCGTTTGCAGAATCTCATCCTGGTTGTGGCGAAACCCGCTCCAGGCTGAATAGAGCAGCGTGATGCCGAAGATGATGCCGATGGCGTGGGTGGAGATAATCGTAGCCAGGTAGGCACCCCCCAGGGCGCCCAGCGTCGTGGCCACCTCGAGAAACATTCCGATCCGCACATTGGAAAGGCCCTCCCGGACGTAAGATACAGCAGCGCCGGAAGAAGTGGCGATCACAGAAATCAGCGAAGCACCAATGGCGTAGCGCATATCGACGTGGAAGATAAGAGCAAGCGCGGGTACGATCACCACGCCGCCGCCGAGACCGGTAAGCGCTCCAAGCAGCCCGGCGAGGGCAGAAGTAAGCAGCACAGCACACGTAAATTCGATCAAACCCATTGCCTTACTCGCTCACTCCCGTACGGCGGCTGATTCCTTGTCGGCGCAGCGATCGAGCACCGCTTGATAGAGCTGCATCAGCTGCTCGTAGTTCGCTTCCGCGGTGTATTTGGTTTCATATTCGAGGCGAGCCTGGGACCGCATCAGGGCAGATTCAGCAGGGTGTGCAAGCCACCATCGTACCGCTTCCACCAGACCGCTTGCCCGGCCAGCCTCAAAGTGCAACCCGGTACGATGATGATCGACAATGGATGACATGCTTCCCAGGTCGCTGGCAATGACAGGCAACCCCACGGCGAAGGCCTCGGCTACGATCATCGGGAAGCCCTCATACCAGGTCGAGGGAAGGATAAGCACGGACGCATTCTTCATCCGCTCCAGGATTTCCGCTCGCGGCAGATACTTTAACCAAGTCACACTTTCCATTTCCCGGCTGGCCTTCTGGACTTCGGGCGCCAGAGGGCCATCGCCCGCCATTTGCAGAGGGAGCTCGTTTCCAATTTCCCGCCAGGCCGCAAGCATCGTGCTGATGCCCTTCTCGGGCGTCAGTCGGCCCACAAAAAAAGCATAATTTCCCCGGCCTTCGCCCGGCCCGGGATCGGATTGCAGGTAATTGGGCTTGACGAAGATTTTCTCCTCCGGGAAGCCGCCCTGGATGAATTTGCTGCGCGCGAATTCGGTGAGCGCGATATAGGCGGAGACGGATTTGCTCCAGGTCCCCTTATAGTTGTGCGTAGCCAGCATAGCCGCTGCGGCAGCCGTAGCCAGCCTGCTGCCGCGATAGCAGCCGTGCACCACTCCAGGCCATGGGATGCGCTTGCCTAAACAGTCTTCACATACATGACCGTCGCGGAAAAAGGTGGCCGCAGGGCAAAGCATGCGGTAATTGTGCAGAGTTTGTACGACCGGGATTCCCTCTTCATTTGCCGCGTAGTAGACGGCGGGAGAAATCACCGGAAAAGTGTTATGGACGTGAACGATGTCCGGTGTCTCCCGGCGCATGAGGGAGCGAAGCTCAGCATGGATTTGCTTGTTCCAGATGGTATCGCCCAGCAGAACCAGCGGATTCTTGCGGCTCACCTCATCGTTGCTGACATGGTAGACAAGCACCTGATGGCCATGCGACCGCAGCAGATCGGTCTCCTGGGCGAAGACCTGATCCTCACCCCCGGGATTCTGATACGAGTTGTGCACGGAAAGAATTTTCATCGTATCAAGAGGTCTGCTTGCCCCGGATGGCGCGCGTGACCATTTCCTTCCAGACACTTTGGGTTAGAAGCAGATCGACGGCTCGCTGAAAAAGGGGACGAGGAAGACGATTGGAGTAGCGCCAGAACTGATCTACTTTCGAATTCGCCCGCAGACCGTAGCGGCATAGATCGCTGTATGCCTGACGCATGGCTGGATCGTTGTTCAGTCGATGCCGGATGTAGTTCATTTTGAGGTAGAGCGGATTGTGGTCGATGGGGGGAAAGGATTGGGCCAGCGCCGCATCGACGCCTTCAAGGTAATGTTTCTGCTCTAACCAAAGCGAATCCATGATTTTGAGCTCCCGCTCCAGCCGGCGCGGGGTGATACGGGTAGAGTTCTGGTCATTCTGGCCATGCAATCGCCAGCGCGCGAGGGGCGCATCCACGGCGCACAGCTCTGTCATCAGCGGAGCCAGGCGGTGAATCATCTGCTCTGCGTAGCCGGTGTATTCCACGGGTATGGGGAAGATGCGGTCTGCTACCTCGCGGCGGAGGGCAAGGTTAGTGGTGGGCGGCAGGCCCATCAATATGCCCGAGTTATCGTAAGTGATCTGGGCGCAGTCTCCCGAGGGAAGGGCGCTCAGCAACGGATAGATTCCACGGGCCCGCTTTTGGTTGTCCACCAGGCTGGCGCGATGAATGGCAAAGCCGGCCTGCGGATGGGCACGAAATGCATTGACCACCGCCTCGATCTTTCCCGGCAGGAATGTATCATCCGCATCGAGCAGGCAGATTATGTCGCCGGAACAGTGGCAGTAAGCGGCGTTGAGGTTGGCCGCCATGCCTCCATGAGGATTGCGCAGCAGCTGTATAGCCAGGCCGCGGTTGATATAGGATTCAACCACTTCGCAGGAGTTGTCCTGAGAGGCATCGTCGCTGACGATGATTTCCCCCGGCGGGTGAGTTTGCTCCAAGGCGCTGTCGATGGCTTGGCCAACGTAGGCCCCGTAGTTAAAGCAGGTGATCAATACGGAGACGGAGGGTTTTGGGGGAAGACTCTTCAAGGCGACGGGAATGAGCTTGCTTGCTGCTGATTCAACTGTCATGCCGTAATTACACCCTCCGGTACATCCTCTCAAATCACCTCAGTACGCTCAATTGCTCTGAGGAGCCAGGCGGAGATAAAAGGCGCGCCATGCATCCACGAAGTGCTGCTCAGAGCAGCCGGATGCCGCCAAGCGGGCTCGCTGACCCATGGTGTGGCGTTCGGGTCCGCTGAGCGCTAGAAAGCGCTGTAGGCCGTTCCTAACGCCAGCAACACTGGTTTCAATCAGGAAACCGTTGTCGCCATCCACGAGTAGATCTTCCACGCCGTAAAGCTGGGAAACCACAATGGGAAGACCAGAGGCTGCCGCCTCGTAGGTGACCAGAGAAAATGTCTCATATAAGGACGGAAAGACGAAAACGTCAGAGCTCCACAGGAAGGGCCGAACATCGGATTGCATGCCGGCAAATTTTACTCGCTTACTGAGCTGATGCTTCGCGGCCTCCTCGCCGTAGCGCGCGATCAGATCAGGCTCCCCGCCCACAACGATCAGCTTGACCCGCTCCATTGCTGGCTCGGCCAGGGCCTGCAGCAGAAGGGGCAATCCCTTGCGTTCAAATTGTCCCAGGGCTACAAACAGGCCCACCAGATCCTGGTCATCGAAACCCTTGCTGAGACGAAAGGCCTGACGATCGAAGCTGGACGGCATTTGCAGGCGATCGAGGCTGATGGGATTGGGCAATACCGTCAGCTTGTTGTCGATATGGGGGAATGCCGTTCTTAACTCTCTGGCCAGGCCGCGGGACGGAACCACCACCTGCCTGGCTCGAGGATAGGTAAATTTTTCCATCCAGGCGTGAAGCTGATGGTCGAGCCAGCGGAACCATCCCCGCAGTCCCTTGGCGCCGGACTTACTCCAATGATGCTTGAGGTACATGCCATGGCAAAAATGGGAGTAGAGAAGGTCACCGAAGACTAGGTTGCTCTCCAGCGCCTGAACGAGATCAAATTTGGGGCCGCCACGGAGCCGGTAAAGCAGGTAACAGAGGGGCGCCATGAAGTGATACACGACGAAGAGCAGGGCCAGGGGCCGCGTAGGCGATGGGACGCGGATGAAACGTATCTGTTGCGGACAGGGATTGTCGAACTCCACGGCAAAAACGGTGAAGTTATGCTCGCCCGCAAGCGCCCGAAGCATCGCCAGATGGCAACTCCCAATGGGATTGTTGCGGGTTATTTTGTAATCGAAGATGGCGATGCGCAAGGGAGGGCTCCTTGTCCCCAAACAAGCATAGAGCAAGGAGAGATGCTGCTGGGATGAGTCGTTAGGAAGGGGCGGTCGAGGGCTAAAACAGCAAGGAAAAGTTACAATTTGACTGGAATCGTCCCCTCAGCGGCTAAAGCCGGATTCATTCCACACCGGTACGAACGGCCTAAAAGCCCGTACCCTTCACAAAACTTAGTCGTTCGCTGATACAAAACCAAAAGCTGTAACTCTCTTTATGCCATTTTGACCAGCGAGAGGCGGCCCGGGCGGGGCACCTTGCTGACGATTTTCTTGGCGATCTCAAGCGATGCGGTTGCTGCAGGCGAAGGAGCATTGCAGACGTGAAGAGAATTCTTCCCTTCCAACAGCAGGAAGTCATCGACCATGCTGCCATCGCGAAGAAGAGCCTGCGCGCGCACGCCGCTCTTGCTCGGGATCAGGTCGTCGGCTTGAATCTCGGGCACCAACCGCTGCAGGCTGCGGGTAAATGCGGTTTTGCTCAGAGAACGGAACATCTCCTCCGCTCCTTCGCGGTAGTGCTTCGCGGAAAGCTTCCAGAAACCGGGATACATCAGAACTTCAGTGAGGTCGCGCCAGCTGAAGTCTGACTTGCGATAGCCCTCGCGCTTGAGACTCAGCACGGCATTGGGTCCGGCGTGAATGCTGCCGTCCATCATGCGCGTGAAGTGCACACCGAGAAAAGGAAACGCAGGATTAGGAACGGGGTAGATGAGATGACGCACCAGATGACGGCGCTCCGGCTTAAGCTCGAAGTACTCGCCACGGAAGGGGACGATCATGGCTTTCGGCTCCATGCCCCCCAGCTTGGCCACACGATCGCTGTGTAGACCGGCACAGTTGATGAGGAAGCGAGTTTCGAGCGAGCCCCATGAGGTCTCGAGCAAGTGACCTACCGGCGTGGGCACCACGTGAAGAACCTCGGTGCCGACCTTCAGCTCTGCTCCCTGCTGCTGCATCTCGTGCACCAGGGCATGGCATACCTGGCGATAATCGACAATACCCGTGGTGGGCACCCGAATAGCCGCGATGCAGGAAACGTGGGGCTCTACTTCTTTTGCTTCTTCCGGGGTTAGCCGCGTGGCGGCGACGCCATTCTTTAACGCACGATCGAAGATGATGTCGAGTTGAGGAATCTCCTCCGGCCTGGTGGCCACAATCAGCTTGCCGCAAACGTCGAACGGCACGCCGTATTCATAGCAAAACGCGCGCAGGGATTCGTTGCCTGCGCGCGCCAGCTCCGCTTTCAGGCTGCCCGGTTTGTAATAAATGCCGGAATGGATAACGCCGCTATTGCGGCCGGTCTGGTGCTGAGCAAAGCCAACTTCCTTTTCAACCAGCAGAATTCGAGCAAAAGGATAACGACGGCCAAGAGCAGCGCCGGTCGCGAGACCGACAATTCCTCCACCGATTATCGCGAAATCATACATAGATTGCCTTTAAGAAGCCTCTGCCATGGGCAGGGCCGGATTGAAATCAAACGGAGACAACCTCAGTGGACAGGCCCATTTTCTCGAGATCAGCCTTGATCTCAGGCTGGTAGATCGGGTTCATGGCAATGGCCAGGTCTGGTTTATACTTTTTGAGAAAAGCCGGCGCGACAATCTCCTGCCCGGTGCCAGCCATGTATTTACCTTCGCGAAACGGATTGATGTCGACTACATATTCGATCTCGCAGCCGGGGGTGTGCAGGTTGAGCGCGGTGAGAAACGCTACGCCCTTCGATCCCGAACCCCAAACCACGGCCTTCTTCCCGGTGCTCCGGGTCTCCTCGAGCTTGCTCCTCCAGGAGGCCATCCTGGCTGCCTGATGCTCGGTGAAGAACTGAATATCCTTATTCAGCCGTGTAGGATCCGGCTTCTCGACGGAAGCAGCAGGCGCGCGTGAGGGCTTGGCCGTAATCATCAGATATTGATCGTCGTAGTCGGTCCAAACGTCGAGCACATCGAATCCTTGCTCGCGGAAGAGCAGGGAGAGCGATTCGGCGCTGAAATAGGAACAGTGTTCGTAATAAATATCCCAGAAAGCCAGGTCGCGCAGCACGCGGCTCATGTCGGGCACCTGGAAGAACACCACGGTGTCGTAGCGGTCACCGACCGAACGGCGCACCGTGCGCACAAAACTGGCGGTATCGGGTATGTGCTCCAGGGTCATTTTGCAGCACACGAAATCGCCTTGCACGTGGGCATACTTTTCCCCGTAGAAGTCGGCTACAAATTCCACTTTGGCGTCACCTGCAGACGGATTCCGTTCACTGACAAAGGCGGGATCGAAGCCGACTCCGCTGTTGTTGCCGATCTCGCATAGCAGAGAGAGGAACTCGCCTTTACCGCAGCCGATCTCGATCATCTTCTTGCCGTGGAGGTCATATTTGGCGATCATTTCCTCGGCCAAACGGCGGTGGAAAGCCTGAAAGGTCCCGGAAAAGCCCTGAGTCTCCTCGTACTGCGCGGAGTAGTTGTGCACGGTGGGGTCGAACACGGTGTTGGCAATAAAGCCGCAATGGGAGCAATGGCCCAGCGCAATGTCACCCTTGGGAAAGTTCACCGCCACTTCGCGGGTCGGCATCAGCAACACGCTGTGCACCGGCACTCGCGGAACTTGATAAAAAACGCTCAAGTCGCCCTTGAGGCAATTCGGGCAGGTCGTGATCTCAGGCATTTCTTGGTCCCCGTGTAAAAAGATTTCGTTGTATTCTCAATGGCCCACAGCCCCTGCTATGGCGCATCCTGCAAAGAAAAGCACAGGCGCTAAAGAGGCTGCGTAAAAAGTCGCTGTTGCGACTAGAAAGCGGCCCTCAGCGGCTAAAGCCGGGCCTCTTTTCAGTCAGATACGTACGGGCTAAAGCCCGTACCCTTCAACAGGGAAGAGTTTTTCGCATCCTTTAAAGCCCAGATGTTTCTTGCCGCACTCGCTTAAGCGCCTAAAGTGCCGGGGCGTGTGAAGAGGCTGCGCGTTAAGCGAAGTATGCGAATTAAGTCACGGCGCTTGAGACCGGTGGCACCCAGTTCCGTGGTAAGTCAGGGCCACGCAGGCAAGTTCCGGCACCCCCACTCCATAAGTGGACTGTTTGCATAGGAATGATCGAGGTAGTACGGAGATCAGGCGGCGGCAAATTCTCTCGTCAATCGTGCAAATGGTTGCGCTCAGGCTCTACCGACCCTTTGCGCGGACCTTCGTGGTTCCCCATCGCCTGGCACAGCGAATGGGGAACCCGCAGGTTTGCTGGGCTACCTGGCTCCGACGACCTCAGGCCGATAGACCTTGACGCCGTCAGCGGCGTCCGGGCTGTCATAAGCCGCGGCGATCTCTTCCGGCATGGGGCTCAGGTCCGTTCCCTTCATGAAGTCGCGTAGCGAGGTTCCAATCGGATGCGAGTCGATATTGGGTGCGCCGTTCTTTGCCTTGACATCAACCAGGTTCACGGTGCGGAAGTCGATGCTGAAGCGGGTTCTGCCCGATGTGTTGGGCACCGTGGAGTGCATGTTGGCGGCGGAAAAGACCAGCGCTCCGCCGGGCTCAGAGATCACCCGGACCTGGGGATCCAACTCCATGGGCTGCTCAGGCTTAGGCTGCTCGCGCGTATCTGACTTGATGTGCTTGGCTGCATCCGCCCGCCCGGTGCTGTTCCAGGCGTAGTAGTTGAACTTACTGGAGCCGTTCTTCACTGGCTCAGTCCAATACCGCGGATGGAAGGCCATCGAGCTCTCCGAAGACATCTCAAAGATCGGCAGCCACCAGTTGAGCTGGCACATCGGCGCCGAGTACCAGGTATCGCGGTGGAGGTGGTGTGCATATCCCACGCCGGAAGTCAGGTAAGCATCTGAAGTGACGGCGCGCAGACGCGGCACATCGAGATAAGTTGTTTCCATATCGCAGCCGAAGTCCTTGAGCATGGCCTGGATCAGGCGCTTCGACTCCGGGTGATGAATGAAGGCCGGCTTGAGGGGCGCGAAGATGCGGACGAACTCTTCCACCGGCATGTCGTACTGTGCGGTAGTCGGATCGTCCTTACCAAAGGCGTCCTTGATCATCTCCGCCGCAAAATTAGTGAAGGCCAGTGCACTTGGCCGAGGCGAGTAAACAAACAGCTGACCGTCATACAACTGTTGGCGGCGCTTCTCGTCATCGAATTTGGAATCCACATAGATACTGTTCATTCAGTCATATCTCCTTTAGACGACCGCAGGCGTAGGGATCGGAATAATGAACTTTCCGCCACGTGCCTTGTAGACGTGTTGTTGCTCCATGATTTCGCCGGCAAAATTCCACGCCAGCACCAGAACGTAATCCGGACTTGCATCCAGCAGCTTCTGCGGAGACAGAATCGGCAGGTGGTTGCCGGGCATAAATCTGCCCTGTTTAAACTCGTTCAGATCGACCACGTAATCGAGCAGCGTGCGGTCGATGTTGCAGAAGGCGAGCAGCGTGGTGGCCTTGGCCGCAGCTGCATAGCCGGCAATGGACTTTCCCTGGCCCTTCAAATCCTTCAACAGGGTGGTGAGTTCATCGCGCACCGCGTGCACCCGGTCGGCAAAGCCCCGGTAGTACTCGATGGTCGACACACCCGCGTTCTTCTCGTCGGCGAGCAACGCCTTCAGGCGCGCGGTCGGGGTTTCTACCGGCTCAACAAACAACCGTAGAGACCCGCCGTGAATCTTGGTGCGTTCCACGTCGTTCAAATGAAGGCCATGATCGCGGAAGAGCCGCGCCAGCGCCGTCACCGAGAAGTAGCAGAGGTGCTGGTGGTAGATGGTGTCGAACTCGCACTTCTGGATCAGGTCGACGATGTAAGGCGCCTCGATAACGGCCACACCCGTCGGCTTCAGCAATGCAGCTATGCCATCGACAAAGCCGTTCAGATCGGCCACATGCGCCAGCACATTATTGGCCAGGAAGACATCCGCCTTCTTGCCCTCGGAGGCCAGCTTTTCCGCCAGCTCTTTGGTAAAGAAGGTGTTGATGCTGGTGACGCCGCGCTCGTTGGCCGTGCGCACCTGCTCTTCCGCCGGATCGATGCCCAAGACCGGGATTCCGTGGTTCACGAAGTTGCGCAACATGTAACCGTCGTTGGACGCAGCTTCGATCACCAGGCTGTTGGAGTTGAGGCCGCGGGCCTGGATCACCGCTTCGGCACTCTTGCGGAAATGTTCCAGCAGACTCTTCGAAACCGAGGAGAAATAAGGATAATTGCGGCAGAAGAGGATTTCCGGCGGAACCGTTTCGGTGATCTGCACCAGTGAGCACTCGGGGCAGAAGACCAGGTCGAGGGGCGCCGTGACTTCCGGCGACCCAAGCTGATCGGCTGAGAGCAATGCATCCGCAAGCGGAGTGGTTCCGAAGGAAAGAATCGGAATGCAGTCAGAAGAATTGCAAGCGCGGCAATGAAAGGTTGACTCGGTCATACCGTAGCGGCTCCTGCGACTACGGGGGCGGTCGCTTCCTGGTTAGTCCAACGCAGCGAGGAGTCGAGAACACCATCCTCGATCAGCTTCCGGATATGGGCGATGCGCTTGAAGCGCGGTCCCTCGAAGTCTTCCAGCACCAGACCGATCTTCTTGTAGGTCTCGTGCAATTCCACCGCGCCCTTGCGTGCGTCCCAGACGGGTTGGAACTCGGGCAGCACCTTGCGGATCTTATTGCAACTCACGCGATAGCAGCGCTTGTCCGGCCCGGCATCCGCCGCATACTCGATCACCGTATTCGGCACCGTCTCCTTGACGATGTCGGCCAGCTCGCGAATGCGGTAGTTGTCTTCGTTGCGTCCAACGTTGAACGCTTCGTTGTGCACCAGGTCAATCGGCGCATGCATGGCCGCGATAAACGCGCGCGAGATATCGGCGATATGAACGATCGGTCTCCAGGGAGTTCCATCGCTCTTGATGTACACGCGGCCGGTCGAATAGGCCCAGGCTACGAGGTTGTTCAGCACCAGGTCGAAGCGCAACCGGGGCGAAACACCGAAAGCAGTGGCATTGCGCAGGAAGGTGGGGCTGAAGGTGTTATCCGCCAGCTTGGCCACGTCCTGCTCCACCATGACCTTGGAAGTGCCGTATGGGGTAACGGGGTTGAACGCCGAGTGCTCGTCCAGCAGGTCGTCGCCGCCGGCTCCGTAGTTGCTGCAGGAAGAGGAGAAGATAAATCTCTGCACTCCGGCCTGTTTGGCCAGCTTGGCCAGCTTGACCGATGCCTGGTGGTTGATCTCGAAGGTCAGACCCGGGTTCAGGTCGCCCAGTGGGTCGTTCGACAGGCCGGCAAGATGCAGAATGGCTTCGAAGCCCTCG
>Ga0182024_10017563_pt1 | contig 13412 bp, 11 predicted proteins | sample P32metaG_FD_120480 | JGI IMG/M metagenome (GOLD analysis project Ga0182024, IMG submission 120480) | Permafrost microbial communities from Stordalen Mire, Sweden - P3-2 metaG (Illumina Assembly) | ecosystem: Environmental > Terrestrial > Soil > Wetlands > Permafrost | place: Sweden: Stordalen...
CCTAGGAGTTACTTCGCCCGAGTCTTTGGTGACGAATGACGCGTGGCTTCACCTTCTAAAAGAACCAAGGTGCCCTGTGCTAAATGCACGCAGAGTACCAAAGCTTACCATAACGTAAGCAGAAGCGAGATAAGCACTTATGGGACTTTTCATGAGGCTGCTTGCAGTTGGAAGTGAAAATGTCTGCGCAACAACGAAAAACAAGCGGGCAGAACCCGCACCAGTCGCGGCAACTGGCGAGGACGAACCCGGCGCTTAGTCCGCCGCGATTTCCTGCTTGGAGTTGTTCGCTTCCCGCCGTTTGACGACGCGATTCGAGGGCAGGCCCGCGTCCCGAATCTTATAGAGCAACGCGCGGTAGCTGATACTCAGAGCACGCGCCGCCTGCTTGCGGTTCCAGTGACAATTTTGCAGTACTTTCAAGATGACTTTGCGCTCGAGTTCGCGAACCGCCTGGCGAGTTAGCTTTTTGAGAGAGATCTGCCCGTCCACGGGGATTTCGGCGCTGAAGAAGTCTGTGTCCCGCGGCGCCAGATCGACCGAGATCACTTCTTCGTTGCCCAGAATCACGTAACGCTTGACCAGGTTTTCCAATTCCCGGATGTTGCCCGGCCAGTGATACTTGCGAAAATCCGCCATCATTTCGCTCGACAGCGCCCGCGCCCGGCAATTGTACTTCCGGTTGTGATGCTCCAGGAAATAGGCCACTAAGTCCGGAATGTCGCCCGCCCGTTCGCGCAGCGGAAGCAGATGCAGATTCACCACGTTGATACGGTAAAACAGATCCGAGCGGAACGTGCCGTTTTCAATCTCCTGCTCAAGTTTGCGGTTGGTCGCGCATACCACGCGAACTTCCACTTTCTTGTCTGCCTGGGCGCCGATCCGGCAGAACTGTCCGTCCTGCAACAATTGCAGCAACTTCGACTGCAACCCCATATCCAGCTCGGAGATCTCGTCGAGAAACAGCGTGCCCCGATGCGCCATTTCCACGCGGCCCGGCTTCATTCCATACGCGCCCGTGAAGGCTCCCTTTTCGTACCCGAACAGCTCGCTTTCCAGCAGCGTGCCCGGAATTGCCGGGCAATTCACTTTCACCCAAGGCCCGCTGCGCCACGGTGAAGCCGCATGAATCATGCGCGCAATAATGTCTTTGCCCGTACCACTCTCTCCTTGGATAAGCACGGGAACATTGGCGCTCGCCAGTTTGATCAGGCGGTCACGGACAGCTTGCATGGCCTCGGTGCGTCCGAAAACGATCGCATCAGGCGGCATCTCTCCCAAAGGTTGGACAAGCGTATTCACAGTGCTGATTGTCATGGTTGATTTCTACCAACTGGGAGAGAGTCCTGCACAAGCTTGCACCTGCATCCGGAGAACCAAAAGGCCTCGTGACCCTTTGCGGATACCTAAACCTTACTTATGTAGTTGAAGACCATCAACTTACCAAAGAGCGGGACGGGAAAACCCTGGTAATCAGGGGATGGACCCAAGCGTAACACCTTCCGCTGGGTTATGCGCAAACATTTTCACACGGCGGAAGCGACTTTCCGCCGGCGCCCATTGTGGTTTGGCGAGAGCAGCAGCGGACGCGCGAACTTCAGGCCGAGCAGATAATAGCCCTCCGCTGGCGTAGTGCGGAGAGCCTTGGCGCGCAGAGCTCGCGAGGCTTTCGGTAACAGAGCCAACGCCGCCACCGGGGCGCTGGGAATCTCCAGCCGAATCTGGGCAATTGCGGGCAAAACTCGACGGATTGCGACCAGCATGCCGCCAGCGCTCACGTTCAAGGCGGTCGCAAATTCCAGGAACTCTTTTCCCTTCCCATCACGACTGCGAACAAAAACGGGGATCGCAAGCGGTAGTCTGGCCCACTTTCGCCGCTCGGTTCCCGCTCTCATTAAATTCATGCAGACCTCTCCAATGGCCGTTCGCCCTTCGTCGGCAGCACCTGAGGGGCCAAAAGCTCAGGCAAATCGTGTAGCAAACCCGGAAAGAATACTACGTGCGCCGCAACTCCGACCGCAAAACCCATAAACGAACGGGAGATCACCAGTGTTTTATTCGCTTTTTATTCGTCCATGTCAAAGCCATTGCCCCGCCCTTAACACTAGTAAAAGTGCAAGCTTTTGCTACACTTGGGTAATTCCGTTGCATTTTTCGTTGACAACAAATTGACCCTGACTTACGATTTTATTTACCAACATCGGGTGCTTTCCCCTCTCCCCATGTGAGTCCTGTGGCTTTTTCCTCATGGCCTCTGCCCAAAAGAACACGTATGTTTCTGACTCGGAAGGAACCTCGGAAACAATGCCAGCCGCTGCTGTCCGTCCTGATGGCGATCTGCCGAGTCCGGAGACCTTGCTGCAGGAGTACAAGGAACTCCGTGAGCATTCCCAGCGCACCACGAACGCGCTGGCTTCCGCCGCTCACGATCTCAAAACCCCGCTTTCGATCTTGATCGGCTACGTGGAGGTGCTGCACAGCGAGAAACTGGGATCGCTCAATGACCGCCAACGTGAAGTCTTGCGCGATATGCAGGCCAGCGGAAAGCGCCTGCAACAGTTCATTGAAGATTTTCTGACCTACAGCGCCCTCGAAACCGGCGGACTGCGCATGCATTTCGAGCCCGGCAATATCAACGAGTGCCTGTCCGAAGTTTCCCGCTTGTGGTCGAATCGCTTTCAGCAAAAGGGACTGGCGCTTTATTTTCTGGCCAACGATAAGCTGCCGATTTTTCCCTTTGATTCTCCCAAGCTGGAGCGCGTGATCTCCAACCTGCTGGAGAATTCATTCAAGTTCACGCCGACGGGCGGGACGGTGTGGCTGCACGCGGAGCCGCACATGTGGGAACGCCGTGCGGCGGCTCAGCCTTCGACCGCCGAGCGCCGCCGTCAAAACGTGAGTCAGCCCAACTCCGTCAAGGTCAGCGTCTCCGATACCGGTCCAGGAATTCCCGCGGAATTTCACCTGGAAGTCTTTGACGATTTTTTCCGCCTTCCCAGCACTCAAAATCAGGAAGGCATGGGATTAGGTCTGGCGATCGCGCGCCGCCTGGTGCAAGGCATGGGGGGCAAGATCTGGGTCGAGAGTGATGCGGGTGCAGGCTGCAAGTTTTCTTTCCTGATCCCTTATAAACCGGCCGTTTCAGCTGCCAGTAAGGGGAAAAACCGATGAAGCAAACCGCCAAAATCCTGCTGGTGGACGATGAACCCGGCATGCTCCGCTACATCAAAACCTTGCTGGAAGTGGACGACTACAAGGTGGAAACCGCGACCACCGGCGAGGAAGCGCTGGTGCTGGTGGAAAAAGGCCTGAAGCCTGATCTCGTGCTGCTCGACGTGCTCATGCCCGGTATCGACGGCTTGCAAACTCTCGAGCAGCTACGCCAGCTCCAGCCCGGCGTCAAGGTTGTCATGCTGTCCTGCGTCAATGACACCCGCAAAGTCGTACACGCCATGAAGTCGGGCGCCCAGGACTATCTCACCAAGCCTTTTCAGAAAGCGGAACTGGATGCCGTCATCGATCTAAGCCTCGGCCTGGGAAAACAGACTTACAGCGGCGAAGTGGAAGAACTTGCTGACGACGTCTTCTTCATCGCCGCCAGCCCCGCCATGCGCAAGATTCGCTCCCAGGCCGCGCTGGTGGCGAATGTAGATATCCCCGTGCTGCTGCTCGGCGAGAGCGGGACCGGCAAGGAAGTCCTCGGGCGGTTGATCCACAAGCTTTCCAAGCGCGCCCATCGCACCTTCCTCAAGGTCAACTGCGCCGCGGTTCCCGCCGACCTGCTGGAGAGCGAACTGTTCGGCTACGAGCAGGGCGCTTTCACCGGCGCGAACCATGCGAAGCCGGGCAAATTCGAGCTGTGCAACCGGGGAACGATTCTGCTCGACGAGATTGGCGAGATGCCGCCGCTCTTGCAGGCAAAACTCCTGCACGTGTTACAGGATCAGACGTTCTCCCGCCTGGGCAGCCGTTCCATCATCAAAGTCGATGTACGAATTCTGGCGGCAACCAACATCAACATTCCCGAAGCGCTCGCCAGCAAGCGCCTGCGCGAGGATCTCTACTACCGTCTCAATGCCTTCACCATGCAGATTCCGCCGCTCCGCGATCGCAAGGAAGAGATCCCCATCCTGCTTAAGCACTCGATGTCGCGCATGGCCGAGCGTTACGCCCGTGCGCCGCTCCCGCTTTCTCCGGCGTTGCTGCAGGCCTGCCAGAATCATTCCTGGCCCGGCAATCTCCGCGAGTTGAATAACTTCCTCAAACGCTACCTGATTCTCGGGGATGAGAGCCTCGCCGTCGCGGAACTGCTGCCTAGAAACGATGGCACCGGCGGAGTACTCGGCGATGCCTCGGCCCGCGGAGCGGACTCGGGCGGATTGAAGTCTCTGGCGCGCACCGCCAAAGATGAGGCTGAAGCGCAGGCCATCACCCAGGCTCTGGAACAGACCAACTGGAACCGCAAGCAAGCCGCCGGGATTCTCCAGATCAGCTACAAAGCTCTGCTCTACAAGATCCGGCAGTATGGAATTGCCGAAGCGAAGGGACACCACAAGTTGTCAGCGGGAGCGTAAGCTCTGCGCGTCCAAGGCATGCTATTTCGATCAGACCATCAGCCCACGGTTTAAAGCCGTGGGCTCTTCTCTTGCACTCGCCTCGCAGCCCAGCTCGGTGCCGAGGTTTGCGCGCGAAATTACGGAACGGACAGCGTGATCGTCTGGCTCTTGGTGTCGCTGCCGGACGACGCCGAAACAGTGATCGTGTAGTTTCCCGGAGGCGTTCCGCTCACCGGCGCTTGCGTGGTTTTGCTGCTGCATGCCGGTAACAGCAGGAGCAGCGCGAAGGTAGCGCAAAGGAATAACATCGCTGCCATCCGTCTGCGGCGCGGCGTGCTTCCCGCTCCCACACCCAGGAGGGTCAATCCCGGAACCATCAACCAAATCGCATAGAAATGTCGAGTCAGCAAACTCGCGGCGGGGGTGGTCACTGGCCGGGCGGTAGTAGTGATATTCAACGTGGAGGAACCGGGCCCTAGCAGCGTGACCGGGGTGGTCGAGAAGTTACATGATGACCCCGTGGGCAAACCCGTACAGGCCAACGCTATTTGCGTCGCGTAGACCGGATGGGGCGATAGTTGGACTTGATAGCTCGCCGTATCTCCCGCCACTTGCACGCTTCCGTTGCTGGGAGTGACGGTGAGGCTGAAGTCGGACATGGACGCCGGCACCGAAGTCTGCGCAAGGACAATGTTGCCCGGCCCTGTCACCTGCACGGAACCACCGTTGAATGAGGTCGAGCCCCCGCTGCTGTTCGGGGTTGGTATTAACACAATGGTGACCGTGGCCGTCGAACCGGACTGCAGCGAGGGAAGGCTACAGCTGACGATGGCATTGGTCGAACCGCCGCCGCAGGTCCCGGCGGTGGTGCTGGCCGAAAAAAATGTTAGCGGCACACCTGTGATCTTAGAGCTCAGATTATCCGAAAGCGTGATGTTATTGGCCAAATCGGGACCATTGTTAGTCACCGTGTAGGTAAACGTCGCCATGTTCCCGGCGCTGATGAAGATCTGATTCGGGCCCAGCGAGAGGACTCCACTGATCGACAAGCTCACGGCTGTTCCCAGTTGAGTCACAAAGGCATCGTAGCCGCCGTTGTTCGTGGTGCCAGTAACGCCGTTCGCTTGCGGGCCCAATGGTTTTGCGACTGGAAGATCCGTCGAGTTGGTATCGCCCGCGATGTAGATGTTCTGATTGGCATCAAGAATGATCGCAGTCCCCTCGTCGGCGCCGCTTCCGCCGAAGTAATTGGCCCACGAACCCGCCGTTGTCTGCCCGACCACGGCCGCCGTGTTCAGCCGCGCCATGAACGCGTCCTGCGGCCCATTCAGAGTGCTCTGAATGGAATTGGGATTCGGCAGAACGGGAAAAGGTACGGGATTTGTTGACTGGGTCCAGCCCGTCACCAAGGCGCCGCTGCCAGCGTCCACGGTGATCGCCAGTCCGGCTTCGTTGTTGCCCCCGCCGAGATAGGAGAAATAGTTGAGCGCTACATTGACCGGAATAGTAGTGGGTGTTGTCGAGGGATTCGTCAAGCGCGCCACAAAGGCGTCATTCGCAGGAGGGGTGGTGGCAGGTGTGGGACAGGTCGCGCCTGACGCCACATTCGGCGCATCCAGGCAGCGTTGAAAAGGGGCTGAAGTCGTCGCAGTGATTGAGCTCATCCCAATGTCAATGGAATTTGTGGTTCCGATCACATACACATTGGCCGCTCCGGAATCGAGAGCGATGCCCGTCCCTGAGTCAGTCCCGCTCCCTCCCAGGTACGTCGACCAGATCAGTTGCTCTCCCTGCGCTGCGTTGGGATTGAGATTCAGCTTCGCCACAAAGGCGTCCGAGTCCGTGGTATTCGTCGTACTCGCGCAAAAGGGAGGACCGACGATCAGGGTCAGAGGCGGCTGATCCAGGCAGGGTTGGTAAGGATTCAGGATGGGAAAGTCGGTGCTGCTGCATCCCGAGCACCCTGCGAAGATGAAGTTCGTAGTACCCGTGAAGTAGACGTTGCCACTTGTGTCCACGGCGATACCGCCGCCCACCGCCACCGGCGTGGTCGTGTCAAAGTTCGCTCCACCAAAATAGGTCGAGTAGGCGATGCTGCCGGTCCGGGGTGCGGCTGTATTCACCTTGGTCACGAAGAACTGTATGGGCGCGCGCGGACTGTTTTGATATGGCAATGCCTGTGGAAGCGTGCTCGCCGGGAACTGAACGTTCGTGCTGGCAGCGTCTGACGACGTGGTCGTCCCCGTAACGTAAATGTAGCCCGACGCGTCTATAGTCATTCCACTGGCTATATCGGTGCCATTGCCGGACAGGTAAGACGAATAGAGCAAGGCTGTGGCGTCGTCTTGCAGTTCAGTCACGAATACGTGTGTGGTACCTGTGCTACCCGCTTCAGGAACTGGCTGATAGGCGTTGAGCAAAGTTGTGGGAAAGTTGCTCGACGAAGTTGTGCCCGCCACAAATGGATCGCCCCGGCCGTCGACGCTGATTCCAACCGGGCTATCCGTCCCGTCGCCTCCGAGATAAGTTACATAATCAAGCACTGCAGGAAACGAGCCCAAGGGCGGAGTGATTTTGGCAACATAAACGTTCTGCGCGCCACTGAGCGTTGTCTGCAGGATTCCGGACGCGGCCGGAAGGTTGGGCGAGGTTGTCGAACCCGCAAGGTAAATGTTGAAGCTTCCATCGACCGCAATGGAAGTCGAGTGCTCGTCTCCGCTGCCCCCAAAATAGGATGAGAAGGTCAAGATCGGGTCTATCACCAGTTCGCGCGAGTGATCATAGGATCCAATTGCAAATCCAGCACGGTTTGCGCCCCGCAGAACGAAGCTGCCTGCCACCGCTTGCTGCTTCCCGCCGATCTCTTGATATACCCGCGGAACCCCAAGCCGCACAGTGCTATCCTCGCCCTTGATGACGAGAGCCCCATCTTTCAGTTCCAGCTGTTTCGCCCCGTTGAATTCCAGCTCAGCCTGCCCCGGATCGGCCCCCGGCGCGACTTGGAAGTCATATTCCAGCCGCCCCTGATTTCCGTAGAACAGAAGATTAATCCCGGGATAAACATTTTCGTAGCGCACGCGCGCGAACTGCGGTACACCCTGCCGCCACTGCGCAGGATCGTTCCCCAGAAAATAGTTACTCTTGCCCGGCAACCGATCCGCGCCCGTCAAATTGGGGTTCGGATTCGCTCCCGCCAGCTTCATCCGCAGTGACTCGACTCGAGTCCCAGACGTCTCATCCTTCCCTGAACCCTGCCGCCGCTGCCTGGAAGCCAAGCTTAGGATCGCACCTTCGGAACCCAGAAACAGGCTGTATCCCGAGCCGCGAGTCACGAAGTGCGCGCGCGAATCGGCTGGATCAAGATTTCCTTGTCCAAGGTTCGGCTCGAAGATCAGGGGCAGCCCTGCGAAAAGCGAACGGGCCCGGAACTGCGCGTCTGAGTTCACGGCGCTCGACAAGCCCGGCGCCGTCGCGAATCCGGGCAAAATTGCCGACTCCTCGATCGCTGACGCTTGGATCGCAGAAAGTTGGACGGCAGCGTTCGCGGCGATTTGACGTGAGCGGGAATCCCACCCCAGAACAGCGCATCCGACCCCAAGCAGCACCAGCCCTGCGGCCAGAATACGAACTCGTCCCACGGATGTTCCCAACCGACGGCGATCTACGTTCACTCGTTCCTCCGATGCAGTCAAAGCAGTTTCTTCGATCGTTTCCCCTCAGATCGTTTTTCCTCAGATCAGTGGAGAGATTAGAGACGGCGCACAAGTCAACCGAGCCTCGCGCCGGCGAACCTGACCGCGGCTTGCTTGTCACTGGAACTGGCGGAAAAAATTTAATTCACTACTTAAACATCTGACGGATAGACAAGTCAAGCGACCCCCGCCCCACTAGCGGTGCAGTTTGAGTCCCGACGCTCTCCGTTCCTGTAGCAGTCATCGATCCTGTAGGAGGCATCCTGACCGTAGCCGTTCTGCAGGCGGAGAAAAGGATCTCGCGCGCCGTATATCCGAAGAAGGTCACACGCGAATCCCACGTCCGGCCCGCCACCGCTCCAAGACTCGTCAGATGCGTGGTGGTACGCGGAAAGATGCCGCGCCCCGGCACAAAAGTGCCATGAACGACCTTGCCGACTCTTAGCCAACGGCGGAAGTGGAAAAAGACAATCTCCTCTCCGCAACTGCTTGCATCAAACTGCGACCCTTCGCGGCCAACGGCTCCCTACGCCTCTCATGCTGCCCGAGATACTTACGGCTCCTGCCAGCCACGATGGCAGCGGGATTGCTCGTAACTCGCCAGCCCTGCGCACAATTTGCGTCCTCCCACGGCTCCAGAGCATGGTTCTGTTCCAAAATCCGGACAGATTGCCGAATCAGTTCCAACCGGCATTTTGCTGTTGCAAACTGCATATGTTTCTATACATTGGGGCTACAAGGGCCGCATCCAGTCAAAACTCAGACCTTGAATCTGTCCAACTTGCCTGTCTGCTGTGCTCGCTTCTCGGCTGGAGCGCTCTAACATGCAACCGAATTCGCAGGACCGGCGGATGATGCGGCGCTTCGACATGCGCCTCCCCGCCATCGTCCGCGTCGAAGACAGCGGCGAGGTCCACACCGAGACTCAGAACGTCAGTGCCCGCGGCGTTTTCTTCTACCTTGATCGCGCCGTCTCCGCCGGCACCAGGCTGGAAGTCACTCTAACGTTCCCTCCCCACATCACCCTCACCGACGCCGTCCGCGTCCGCTTCACCGCGCGCGTCATTCGCGTCGAAAATCCACTTCCCTCCGCCCGCATCGGCACCGCCGCCATCATCGAAGACTACTGGTTCCTCCGCTCCAACGGCGCCCCAGACTTCCTCGCCGCCCTGCAAAAGGAATGGAAAGCCACGAACTGAAGTGTGGGGCGGACACTCTTGTCCGCCACCGTTGCCGTTGGTTTTGCCCTTGACCCTGCTCTGAGACCGAGATCCGAAAAAATAAAGTCAAGAACGGCGGACAGAGCCCGCCCTGAGCGAAGTCGAGGGAGTGTCCTCCCCACATTGTCAACCTCTACTTCCCCTTGCCTAACTCCTTCAACTGCTGGCGAAGCCGGCTGAATCTCCGAGCCAGGCTGGCAAGATAGACGCCATGGATCACCCACGTGGCAATGTAAGCGGCGAAGAGAAACTTAATCGCGTTCATCGTGAGCTCCGACTGAGCGGAAGGCTGGCCTTGGCCGCCATTCGCGCCCCGACCAGGGATTCCATCGCGTGCTCTTCTTCTATTTCACGGTGCAGCAGTTCCAGTCGAAACCGCGACCAACACACCAGAAATGCAAAACAAAGAAACGCCATCCAGCTGATGAGTAGCACATGCAGCATGCGCGGATCCATCGATCCACCCCCGCCGATCACCGGCTGCGGATGCTGCGTGCGGAAAAACCAGATCGAAAAATAAACCAGCGGCACATCCAGCGCGCCAAATACCGCCAGCGCCGCGGCCAGCATCTGCGTCTGCGCGCTGTTGGAAAAGCGCCGTAGCACCAGGTAACTCACATAAATCAGCCACAACACCAGCGTCGAGGTCAGCCGGATATCTCCCGGCGCCCACCAGATCCCCCACACCGGCCGCGCCCAGATCGGCCCCGTGACCAGGACGATGGTGCAGAAAACCACACCCACTTCCGCCGTGGTCACCGCGAGCACGTCGAGAAGCTCTCCGGGAAAAAACTTTCCCACCAAAAAATAGAATGCCGGAATCGCCAGCACCGTCGTCGCCACCGCGCTCGGACGCATCCCGGTCGGCAGCAACTGCTGAACCTGAGGCAGAAAGCAGGCGATCACTCCGCCGACCCCGATTGCAATCACAATCCATTTCGCGGCGGTTTTCGTCGAAGGCTTCCTGCTGGCCAGATACTGGATCGACGCGATGAAGTTCATGAAGAACAGCAGAAACGCCGTCCACGCCGAAGGCACGTGGTAATAAATAATCCGGTACACGTCGCCCTGCTCGGCGTCCGTTGGCGCGACCACCAGCGCCAGATACAGCGCATAGGCTAGCAGAATCGCCGTGAGGACCGAGAGGATGGGGAAAAGCCGTTTCATTCCGCGTGCAAAATCATTCCGAACAATGCCAGGCAAGCTGTAGTAAACACCACATCGTAGGTGAGAAGCAACACGATGTAGAAGTGCGCTGAGTTCTCCCCGGTAAGAATCGACGTGGTCCCCGCAACCATACCCAGCACGGCCGGAATTGAAATGGGAAACAGCAGCAGCGGCAGCATGATCTCGCGACTCCGTGTGCGCAGCGACATCGCCGCAAAGAACGTTCCATTCACCACCAGCGCCCACGTTCCCAGAGCCGCAATCGGAATCAACTGCCACGCCGGACCGAGGACCCGCAGATTGTAAAAAATCACGAACAACGGCGTCATCAGCGCTTCCAGCACGCTCACAAAAATAAAATTCCCCAGCGCCTTAGCCAGAAACAACGCATTGGCCGGAGCCGGAGAAACCCGATACGCATCCAGCACTTGGTTGCGCAACTCGCGCGCCCAAGTCTGATTGAGCGCCACCACCGCCGCAAACAGGAAGGCGACCCACACTAATCCACCGACAATATGCCGCGACTCTTCCGCCAGCGGATCGAAGGAGAATACGAAGATCACCACCACCAGCAACGAGAAAAACAGCATGGAATTGAGCGCGTCCTTCGAGCGCCACTCCAGCCGGATATCTTTGACCAGCGTCGCAAGGGTCACCGCCCAGAGCGAATTCATTGGACGTCCTCAGCGGAAGCCGCCGCCCGAGTCAGGCTCGCCGTGCGGTCCACAATCTGCCCAGCCTGCATCCAGACAAATTCATCGGCCACGCCTTCGAGCAGTAGCGCCTGGTGCGTGACCACGAAAACCGTCTTCCCCGCGTCGCGCATGCCCTTGAGCAGACCCACCATTGCCCGCGCCGAATGCACGTCCACGTTCGAGAACGGCTCATCCAGCAGCAACACTCTCGGATCATGCAGAATCGCCCGTGCCAGCGACATGCGCTGCCGCATCCCCTGCGAATACTGCCCGACCGCGCGCGTTAACTCCGGGTCGAGTCCCACAGCCCGAATCACCTCTTCGCATCGCCCATCGCCCGCAATGCCATAAAGCCGCGCAAAATAGCGCAGGTTCTCTATCCCACTCATCTCGTCATACAGCAGCGACGGATGAGCCATATACCCAATATCACGGCAGGCCTCCTGGGGAGTCTTTCCAAGAATCGAAATCTCCCCTCGCGTTGGCTGCGCCAGCCCGGCCAGCGCCCGCAACAGCGTGGTCTTCCCTGCTCCGTTCTCCCCGAGAATCGCATGAAAGCGTCCCGCGTCAAACTCAGCCGTCACCCCGCGCAGGGCGGCAAAGCGTCCAAACTGTTTGATAACGTTGCTGACGGTAATGACAGGCAAGCTTTGCGGAATGGCGTCAGTCACAGGCACCAAAAGATCGCAGCCAGAAGGTCGGGGAAGTTACGCTAGCGACTCTATGCATTCCTATCGGCGTCATCCTGACCGTAGCCGTTTTTCAGGCGGAGGGAAGGATCTCGCGCACAGGCCGAACGTGTCCAGCTAAATCTTAGTTCGCCATCCCGCCGGCGACAGGTTGCACTTGCGTCACACTCTTGGCAGGCTCGCCGGATTGCATCCCCTTGGCCGGCGCGCCCGGCTGCTGCGGAGCATACTTCGAAGCGCACTTGGCCTGCAGTTGTTTGGCATGAAACACGCCGTCGTGATCGAAGCGCCCGTCGGCCAGCGCCTGGGAATCATCCTTGAAAGTGTCGGGCGGCGCCTCCGTCCCGGTATAGTCCACGTGCAAAGTTTGATCCTCTTCCATCAGCACAAACTGCACATGCGTTCCGGTGCGCTTGATCGAACCCGGCTGCACGTTCCCGGCAACGCGCAAGCGCTTCGAGTACGCGCCGTCGCCCATCTTGTGCAACTCTTTGATGGTGACGTAGTAACTCTTGCTGTCCTGCACGCCGGTATACGCCAGGTAGCCGAGCAGCAGCAGAATCACCGCCGTCGCACCACCGAACTTGAGATAGGTCTTGGCTTGGCTCGACATAACGTCCCGTGGGAGAAGCCCACACGTTAGACTCTACGCGTCTATGATCTGAGAATCAAGATTCGCGGCCGGGCTGCGAATCCGTTTCCGAGTATCTTACCAACCGTAAGTTTGCGCTGTTCTGCGGCTGCGGTCCCCGCCGAACTGTCAAATGCGGCCCTTCTCAGACAGATTCACGGTAGGGGCAGTCGTAAGTTATTTCAGACTCTCCACGTAGGCGATCAACGCCTTCAAATCATCCGGTGGAAGATCGATGGCTGGCATGCCGCCAGCGTTCATTTTCGCAGTGGGGTGTTTGAAAAGATCGGCTAGCTGGTCCGGTGAGAATTTTGCTTTTATGCCAATAAGCGCCGGAGCCGCGGCCGTACCCACTCCACCATCCCCATGGCAGGCATTGCACAAATGCCCTTCGAAGATGGTTGTCCCTTTTATTGCCGTTCCTTAGTAACTCCTTTGAATGCCCTTCCGGTCGAGTAACGGGCGATCCGGGAATGATCAGACACTGTGGCCCTTCGGCCATCGCCCCGAGGTCACCCCGCGTCCGCTAGAATAATGAAGAGTTCAAACGATAGAAATCATCTTCCTATGATCCATCCTTGGCACGACGTAACTCCGGGCGAGAAGCTCCCCCACGAATTTGACTGCGTCATCGAAATTCCCTTCGGCTCCAGCGTGAAGTATGAACTGGACAAATCCAGCGGCCTGATCCGCCTCGACCGCATCCTCTATTCGGCCGTCTACTATCCCGCCAACTACGGTTTCATACCGCAGACCCTCGCC
>Ga0182024_10017564_pt1 | contig 13411 bp, 9 predicted proteins | sample P32metaG_FD_120480 | JGI IMG/M metagenome (GOLD analysis project Ga0182024, IMG submission 120480) | Permafrost microbial communities from Stordalen Mire, Sweden - P3-2 metaG (Illumina Assembly) | ecosystem: Environmental > Terrestrial > Soil > Wetlands > Permafrost | place: Sweden: Stordalen...
AGCCGAGCATCGAGCCGGCCTTGACCAGCGCGTCGATCGCCTTTTCCGTACCGGCTTGTGTGGTGAGGTCGCCGGTCTTGTCGAACTTGTGCTCCCAGGCCGTTTTGAAGGCTGCCGCTGCCGAGGGGTCGGCGAGCAGCTGGAACTGGGCGTAGAAGTGCTGGAAGGCGCCGTCATAGGACTTCTGCCCGGGCTGTGCAGCACCGGTGGTAGTGGCGGCGGCGGCGGTAGGCGGCTGACCGGCATAAGCGCCGATCGGCATAAGCAAAGACAGAACAGCTGTCGTGTTGAGCAAGAACTTTTTCATGAGATTCACCATCCGTGGTGGCGGTCGCCGTAGCGACCGTGTTGTGAGCGGCAGACACGTCTTGCGTGTGCGTCTGCGGCTCGGGTGCGACCGGCAATTGCCGATTGCGGCGGGTTCAGGACAGCCTCTGCAGCAGCCTGACAAGCTTGTTTCGTGTGGCAGAGGGCTTCTCCCCTGCTTCGAATAGGGCATAGGGGATGCGAGCTCTGCGGAAGAACTCGATCAAAGCACTGAGGCGCTTTTCTCGATCGGCTGAAACAAGCCGGTCGGCCTCGGCAAACGACATTGTCTGCCGTGCGCCGGTCGTCATGTCTGCCAGAGTGATCTGCCCAGACACGGACGGAAAGCGAATCTCGCGCGCGTCTTCCACCACGCAACAGAACACGTTGTGGTAATGCGACGCACGTATAAGCCCTTCTTTATCAGCATCGGTGAGATGCATGAAGTCAGAGATAACAGGCACGATCGCCTGGTTTTGCGGCAGCTGAGTGAGAGCACAGCTGAGACCGCTTGTTCGTGCTGCGGGTTTGGAGGACCCGTCTGGCGCGCTCTGGTGGGCGAGCGCCATAAGCACCATTTCTTCCGGCGATGCATTTTCGAGAACCAGGCCATTGCGTTGTTCGTCGTAGGTCAACTGCGTGACCCGATCGCGCTTCTTCTGCGCAGCCTGGGCGAAAGTGGCGGCCAATTGGGCAGCCATCACTCGCTTCAGGTCTTGCTCGGTGCCAAAGTCCATCGTCCTGGCGCAATCGATCAGAAAGCACCAGTCGGTATTGATCAAGCGCTTGCGCTTGATAATGAGCTTGCGTGGAGGGTAGGTCTGAGCTGACAAGTTCCAGTTGATTGCCGAATAAGGATAGTCAGGCGTCCATTCGACAATTGACTCCATCTGGCCAAGGCCAGTGTAGGAGCGGGCAGGGCTTTCACGACGCCCCGCCCCTCTGAGCAACTGGGTATCGATGAGGTCGCTCAAATCGATCAGTGACGCACGCTGCATCACCTCTCGAAGCTTCTTGCGAGGGTTGATCATCCTTGACCACCTTTCCTGTTAGAGGCTAGGAGCCGCCTGAACAGCGCATTGTCGCGCTGCCCATAAGGAGGATTGGACGAGCTTGCACTTTTCCCATCGCCTTGGAACACCGACCGCCTTTTGGTTGGTCTTAGCCCTCAGCCTTAGTAAGAAGAATGGAAAATGCGTAAGTCCCGTCTCTCCGCACCGTGGCGACGTCTGAGCGATCAGTACTTGATGGTGTCGATCGCCGCGTTCAAGATGTCCTCGGGGAGGATCCTGAGCGATTTGGCCACCGGTCGCATGATCAACTTGTGGCGCGCCGACGGGATGAAGACCCGGCGCACGTGCTCGAAGTCGACCTCTTCACAGCCTTCGATGAAGGCCAGGGCGCAAGCGGAGTGCACCAGCCAGATGGCAGCCCGGGGAGAGATGCCGTCTTCGAGAATCTCCAGCTCGGCGATGTTGGCACCGTTGAGATCGGCGAGGCGATCCTTTTGCGCCTGGTCGCGGGCCTTGAGCACGAGCTTCTTGAACTCGGGCTTGTCGGTCTGCACGCAGGCAGCCAGCCGGTAGGCATAGCGCAGCACCGCATCCGGTGCATTGTTGACCATGTGGTCGTTGTGCGCCTGCATCTCGAGAATTTCCGCCTTGGACAGCACGGCCGTGACGTTGGTCTTGCCGCGGTGAATGGCGGTGTTGCGGAACAGCGCCACCGTGTCGTCTTCGCCGGGGAAGCTCATGTCCACATCGAGAATGAAGCGGTCACGAGTGGGGTCGGCGAGGCGATAGGTGCCGGCCTGGCCATCCGGATTGCGGGTGCAGATCCAGAGGTTGGGCTGGGGCAGGAAGTAGGGCACGCCTTCGATGGTGGCTTGACCTTCCTCCAACAGCTCCATCAGAGCCGCTTGCGACTCTTCCAGCATACGGTTGATTTCGTCGAAGAGAACGACGTCGGCCTTCATCGCCTTGCTCAGCTTGACCACGAATTCGCGCACCTTCTCGTCGAAGATTTCGCGACCGGAGATTGAGCCGGGCATGAGCTCCGGGGTGCCTTGCAGGCGAGCCTCGGTGGCATCGATGATGAACTTCTGGAAGGCCAGTGACATGGCGGTCTTACCGCGACCACGCATGGAAGTGAGCAGCATTGGCTTGCCGCAGATGAGAGCGACGAGGGTGAAGAGGATCGCTTCGTCGTTGCCGACGATGATTCTCCCCATCATCCGCCGACCTTCATCGAGCTTGGACTTGTAAGTCTTTGCAGTGATGGCAGTCATTGGGAAACTCCTTCACGGAGACGCGCACACGGCGCGATTTGAGGTTGAGTCTGGACTCACCCGACGGGTGAATCCGGTGGCACATCGGGCCTACTCGTTGCTGAACGGGTCCGGCGTGTCGTCGTCGGGCATGTTGTGAACGACGCAGGCAGGGCCGTAATTGAACTCGGCGCCCGCATAGAGGAAGAGGGTGCAATCGTGAGCGCAGCCCACTTCGCCTCCCTTATAGACGTAGACTGTGGCACCTTTACCGAAAGCCTCCGCCCCGTCAAAAACGTAGACGGTCGAGCCCGGCGATGCCACCACTTGCGTGCAAGCGTCGCAGTCATCCAGGCTTTTGGCGTAGACGGTCGAACCCTCTTCAGCGAAAGTTCGTCCTTTGGCTTGCGTATAAGTGATCGAACCGGCGTAGGCAAACTCTTCGCCTGAACCGGTGCTACGCACCACAGTGCCGGCGAATGCTTTCAGCTTGACGTTGCCGCGCACGAAGACTTTCGCGCCGGTGGCTTCGATCACGACGCCATCATATACGGTGACTTCCGAACCTGGCTGCGCGGTGATGTCGACATTGGTACCATGCGCTTCCAGGCGCCCACCACTGTGAACGATAACCCTGGCCGCTAGAGTGCGGGCAGGGTCGCCCAGAGGGGCAGTGATGATGACGTCGGCTCCAGACTCGACGACATAGAGTTTCGCCGGGTCCGGATTGTTCACTTCCAGACGTTTGCCTGAGGCGACAAGATGGATTTCGTCGCTTTTGGGCTCTTGGAAGCGGATCTGCGGCTGGCTGGTGGTGATGGTCGAGACGACCACGAAAGTGACCACCAACGCAGCCGCGGTAGCTATGGCGAACAGCTTGAGAGTTGACATTTGTGCCTCCTCTCAACGACGGCGCTTGAGGCGCAGCCGGGTGGAAATCGCCCGCCAAAAACGCTTGAACCAGCCCACTTTCGGGTCGGTCGTCAGGCGCGCCTGGATCAGGTCATCCATCACCTTGTTCACTTGCTGCTCTTCGAAGCCGCTCAGGCGACCTGGTGTGACGGCCTCCTGCAAGATCGAGAGCATCGCGACGATGCGCTCGTAATAAGGATGCGTGCTCCAGCTGGAAGCCAGATCTTCATCCGTTTTCGTTGCACCACCCAGATAGTCACGCACAGCCACCCGAATTTGCTCCAGGTAACTGCGGCGCTGTTTGACCAGCTCTGCTTCGCCGCGAGCGGCGCGATAGAGCTTGACCTCGAAGGGCAACTCGCAAGGCATGCGGCGTCGGCGCAACCAGCCCACGAAAAGCGAGGACAGATAGGCCAGACCGAAGAGGCCAATAACACTGCCTCCGCCCATGAGCCCCACCCCGACCCGATTGTAGTGGAGGGGGATATCACCCAGCGGACCGAAGTCGAGATCTTTGGCACCCGGCTCCACCAGGCTGGCGAAGCCGAATTTGATCTCCGGAGTCTCGATGTACTCCCACTTGTCGAGCCCGTTGGCCATTTTGTCGGTGGAGTAGAGAAACTCCGCCGAGAAGGGCCACAGCTGTGCCTGACGGGCAGGCGGCGGTGGCGCGTTCGGGTCTTGCGCTTTTGGCGGCGGCGGATTTGCTTGCGCAGCCGCTGCCGATTCGGCAGACGCGGCAGGGTCAGCCGGCGTTGCCGCAGGCACTACAGGCGGTGCCGCCGGATCCAACACGGGCGGCTCCCAGACAGAGACGGTGAGCTCGATGACGCGAGTCGTGAAGCCCTCCTTCTTCTCTTGAGAAACGAGCACCGGCTTACCCATGAGGCGCCAGGTCGTCTTGTATCGCGAGAGCACGCCCCGCATAAGCGTATCGAAGCGTACCTTCGTCGAGTTGAGCGTCTTGATCGTGTAACGCACTTTCATCGGCGTGCCGATGTGCAGGCCGTAAAGCCTTTCCACCTGCACCTCGATATAGACCGGTTGCTCCCGAGTCGGACCCTTGCTATCGGAGCTGACGGCCACCGTATGCATGGCGGTATCGTCAGTGCCCCAAAGCTGCACGGGCTGATTGTCGAGGGCAACATAGTGAAAGGTGCCGGCACCGGCTCCAACCAGGAAGCAGGCGGCCACACCTATACAGAGATACCTTTTCAAGCGCCTCATGGCCACCTCCTGTGGTTGCGCCGCCGCCGAATCATCCACCCCAAACCAAGCGAAAACGTATCGCTCAGTCCGATCAGGGCGATGACAGCCAGCGCTACTTCGACTGGATAGTCGAAAACGAGCCAACGCCCAACTTCCAGTTTGGCGTCGGTAAGCTGTTGCACGAAGAAATCCATGTTCGGCATGTGCTTGGGGTCGAGATGGAAATATTGCCACCCCGTCGCCTGCGACAGCTTGAGCAGGTTCTCTTCGTTGTAGCCCGAAAGCGCTTCCTTGCCGCTGCGGAACTTGTAGTAGCCCGCGAACTGCTCGTCGTCGCCGTTGTAGATCGGGATCGGTATTTCTGCACCACCCACTCCAAAGATGACACCGTGGATGTTTTCGTCGTGAAGCTTCTGCACTTCATCGGCCATCCACTTATCTGCGCTGATGTCATCGCCGTTGCCGAAGTAGATGATCCACTTTTCGTGGTCTTTGTTGCCGCCTTCTTTGAACACTTCGCGGGCAGCTTGCAGACAAGAAGCGATTGTGCTCACCTTGCCGTCCACCTGACCGCGTCCAACCGGCGACGACATACCAACCCGCAAGCCAAACTTGTTGGTCGGGTCGATCGTGTCGTTGAGCCAATCAGGCGAGTCAGTCAAAGGCACCAACACGTTGGCGCCGCCCTGGAAGGCGATAAGCGACACAGGCGTACGCACCAGCGCCTTCGCGAGCAGTTGCCTGATCACGTTGCGCACCAGGTCCATGCGGCTGCCAGTCTCGTTAAAGAACTGGTTGCCATTGCCTGCGGTGGCGTCGGGCTTGCTTTGGGGCTCGCCTGCTGCAGTTGCAGTTGTCTCACCCGGCGGAACGTCGACTGCACCCATGCCGCGATTGTCTGCCACACAGATGGCATAGTCGCGATTGCCCGAGGGAACCAGGTGCGGCACGCCGGGCAAGTAGGGGTTGAGCAGTGCTGCGCACACCGCAACCGGAACCAAGAGGCGGAAGGAAAGCCGAGCAAGTTCGCCGCGCAGGCGGATCTTGTCGGAGTTGATGTCGACAAGCTGACGCTTGCCGTACTGATGGCGCAGGCGCCAGTAGCGCCTGAAAGCAAAGAACCAACAACCGAGCACCACCGGCAGTAGCACTGCGGCGAGCCGGATGTTGGTGGGGTCAGCCAGCGCAAGCTCGTGCGACAGCCCCGAAAACGTTCCGAAGAACGCACTCAGGAAGTCGCCGGCATTGGTGGCTGCATTTGACAGATAGTCTTGCATAACACAGCCTCCTTAGATGCCGTCGTTGGACTGGCCGTTGGTGACGTCTTGCATGTTCTGCTGCAGGTTGCTGTTCTTGGAAGAAGGCGCCTGCTGCTTGTTCTTCGACTTGTCGTTGTCACCTTGTTGGTCGTTTGGTTGGTCCGGCTGACCTTTCTGGTCGCCGTTCTTGTCGCCGGGCTGGTCGCCCTTGCCGTCTTTCTTGCTCTTGTCGGGCTTCTTGGAGCGCTGTTCCGGATGGTCCTGGTAAAGCATCTCCAGGTTGCGCTCCGGTGCCAGAGCCATGATCGCCAGAAGGTTGGTTCTGCTGACGTCTGCCAGCAGCTCTTTGGCGAAGGGAATGCCCGGGTTGAGAGCGACGGCTTTCTCGAGATAGTCGCGCGCTTCCTTGAGAAGCTTGTCGTCGTCGCCTGCGTTGTAGAGCAGGATCACGCCTACCTTCAGATAAGCCTGGGCGGCGTATTCGACGTTGGGCCGGCCATAGAGCAGGCGATCGATGATGCCCGCCTCAGCCTGGTTGTTGAAGTAGAGGATCGACTTCTGCAGGTAGGGCACATCGGGACTGTTGAACGAGGACCACGGATGTCCGGCATCGAAGTCTTTGCGAATCTCAAGGGCACCCTTGTTGTACCAGTCCTCCTGAGGAGAGGCCTGGTTAAGCAAGGTGTAACCGCCATAGAAGATGCCCGCACCGGATGCAATCGTCAGCATTGCCAGAATCGGGCGGCGGAATTTCCAGGTGTTCTTGAGACCGTTGCCCGCCGCCCTGAATGTCAGGAAAGGCTTGGCTACGGCTGCTATGCGCGATCCGAAAGCGAGTGTTGTAACCAGCAGCACGCCCATCGAAGCGGCCGCGACGGCAAAGCCCAGGTTGAGCCCGTTGGCGCCGGAGGCAAAGTCGCCCATTGTCGTGCCCAGCGTCCTGACAAGAACGATGGTGAGCCAATAGTAGACTTCGCGTGGCACTTTGACTTTGCTCTGGGCGTAAAGAGCCACAGCCAGAACCGCTGCCAGAAGCAGTGATCCGTAACCAACACCCAGTTTCAGACCATCCGAGACGAAGTCGCCCAGAGTGGTGCCGAGGATGCTGGCCAGCAAGATGGCCACCCAGTAGCGGCAGTCGGTCGTTGGTAACGCCTTTATTGGCCCGGGCGCCGCGGGTGCTCTTCGCAACAGCAGTGTGATGACGAGCATCGCTGCCAGTCCGGCTTCCACCCACCCGTAGCCAAACTTGAAGCTGTGGGTGGCAAGGTCTGCCAGGTTGGTTGCAGCGGTGCGCGTGATGACGATTGCTGCCCAATAGTAGACAACGGTAGAGACCTTGAGATACCTTTCGGCTCCCAAAGTAAAAGCAAGCAACAGACCCATAGGCGCCAACCCGGCCAGAAATCCCAGGTTCAACCCTGTGGAGAGATAGTCTCCCAACGTGGTGCCCAGAACGCTGGCAATCAAGATCGCTGCCCAGTATCGGTTGTCGATAGAAGGGAGGTTCCTAGTTTGCATGGTGATCTCCTTATCGGCTTCCTCCTATTCAGCGAATGCGACCAAGCGCTGCCCAGGAGAGCCCTGCCATAGCCCAGGCCATAGCGGCCAGGAACAGGAAGGCTTCTTGAACGGGGCGCAGGTTGTCGCGCGAAGGCAGTTTCACTTCCGAAGGGGTCAGAGTGCGGATCTTGTCGATCACGCTCTGGATTCCCTGAGGGGTGGAGATATCGACGATCATGCCGCCGGCGCCGTTGCACAGCTTGACGATGGCGTCGGTATCAGGGTCGGTAGCCGTCGTGTCTTTGCCAGGACCGCCGCAGATGAGCGTTACATGCTCCTCCTTGATGCGCTGGATCCATTTGGCAATTGTCTCGTCGGTCATCGTGCCGTCACCATCGGTGAAGACCAGCAGAACGCGCGCAGACGACTGGCTCTTCTGCTTGATGAAGTCGAGCATGACGCTGAAGACGCCGTTCTTGTCTTCGAAGTTGGTGTTGTTATCGCCCAACTGCTGGTTGACGAAGCGGACGCGCTGGTTGAAGAAGCGCGGATCCGCATTCAGTCCCGGCGAGCAGCACTGCGTGTTGCCGTCGAAAGTGGCCAGCGACTTGCGGTCGTTGGGGAAGGCTTCGGCGACTTTGCAGGCGGCGTAGGCGGCGGCATCGAGTTTGCGGTATCCCCAGTTTTCCTGGGTGCCGCAAGTGCCCGGTGGGGGCTGAATGATCTTGGTATCGTCAGACTGGTGGGCAGCACTGCCGATGAACTCGGTCATGTTGCCGTTGGATCTGTCGATGGCAAAGTGCAAGTCACGCACCAAGATCACGTCACCGGGCTGCAGCTCGACCTTTTCAGGATGAGCTCTGGCGCCTACGAGAAAGGCAGTGCCGGCACCGACGGAAAGAACCATCGTTGAGAGCAAAGCCACAGTGACAGCCCCGCGAAGAGAGAACTTGCGTGTGGGCAGGCGCGAATGCCCCAGCGCAGGTTGGCGCTTGATCCAGTAAAGACCCATGATCATGGGAACGGCGACAAGACCCCAGAGTATCCAGGGCTCATCGAAGACAATGTCAGGCCAGTCGAAGCGCCAGTGGTGCACGGTTGGTAGTATCGAAAGAAAGTCGTGCACTGCTGGAACGTCGAACCAATCCTTGACGCTGGCGAGCATGTGAGAGAGGTTTGGCATGGTTCACTCCATTGGGTGGACGTGCCACAAGGTTGCTGATGCTGCTGGTTAGCGTAGCGATTAGGCAAACAGTCAGGTCAGCGGTGGGCAGCGTTATCGATTCCGTTCGAAATGCACTAAATGCTCGACGAATGGAACGACTCGGCGTAATGCGAATGCGATGTTTCTTGGCAGAGTTTCTTGGCTCAGGGTTTGCGCATTGGCACGCCATTATCGAATGCTGATGGACAGCCAATATCGCACACGGTTATCGTGTGGGGAAAAATTCGAGAATGTTGGTCAATGGGAGAGGAGGGAGTTGTTACCTGAAACAAGAAATGGAAAAGATTAATTGATAGTGAATAATTCCAGAGGGCCAGATCAATCGTCCAAATACCTATTACGAAGCACCCATGAGGGTTTTTGGAGGTGCATTCAACTGCGCAAGGGCTCGCAAGCGGTATACCTAGCGGATGTGCCATTCTCGGGAGAAGTGGTCTGTGTGTCTATCAAAAAGCGGCCTAAATGGTGGTCCGGGAGGAAATCCTTTGCGCGAGGAATCAAGGAGAACGTCACAGGTTGAGGATCCCACCTCCATTTACAGCTCTTTATGAAGTAACAGCCTGGTTACAAAGAGGATCGAAGAGGATCCCGGTTGTCAATTAGTAATCAGCCTTTGGGTAATTGCTTGTTTCCAACAGGCGCGAATGTGGCCACTTCTGATGTTATTCATGTGTCAGCTACCAGTTTGCGCGAATGTAAACCGATTGCTGAGACCACTTTTTGAAGAATGAGCGTTTCCAAGCGGTTTTAAAAGAGGAAGTCAACATGTGAACCGGGGAGTGAAAAAAGAGAGGCGAAAGAGGCGAAAGAGGCGAAAAGGAGGGGGCGAAAGTTGGAACGCGTCTACGCGTCTCTAGCTTTTGCCGAAAATGATTAGAGCAAAGTAGAAGTAAAGTTCATTTTCTGAATGCAGTGGACCGACAATTTTGCTGAGCGCTGGTTGTCAAGAGTGGATTATGCGCGTGGGATATAAAAATCGTCGAAAATTATACGCCACGCGTATAATTCGGACTTGGCAACCGATTCCGGATTGTGAGTCCCTGTAGTTGCCTGTCATTTTCGGCAAAATGGCAAAATGGCAAAATTGAGTTCAGGGCACTTATACGTTGGTAATGGAAGAGCCCTTGTTTTGCGGGTCACTCTTCCAACGGTTTTGCAGCGCTGCTACCAGCACTGCTCAAGGCGAAACGAAAGTCGGATCATGCTGGCCTTGCGCAAAAGCCGCGAGTTTTATGCGGACGATAGGGAAGCTTGAGGAAGAAAGCGAGGTGCGGATCGCCAGAGTGAGCATTTTTAAAACTTCGTACGATTTCATCCGTATTGTTACTCCCATGGCAGATCTGAGACTTTTGCAGATCTCCGGCCCTGTCATTTCCGGCAAATTCCAGTCGAGAATGATCAGGTCGTAACTAGTTAAGCGCAACAATTCATAGGCAGTGCGTCCGTCGGCAGCCCTTTCCACCAGGTGACGCTCTGATTCCAGCCAGTCTTTCACAAACGTTGCCAGGTTTTCATCATCTTCCGCTATGAGAATCTTCGCCATCTGTCATTTCTTCCTCCAAGCAATAGAATGCCCAATCTCAGGCTCTCTCCAGATCGTTGCAATTGCTGAATGAAGAGCAAGGAAATCAGACAGACTTGTAATCTTTGCAAGATCATTTGTTTTGCAAATCTGAGTTGTGCATCAAGCGGGTCTGCGCGCCTGCTTCCAATTTGTCTGCTTCCTCCTTTCTGTTTGTTGCACGCAAAAGTTCGATGTAATGTCTGCGGGCATTGGCGGCGGCGGGGTGATTCGTACCCCACGAATTCTTGTATATCTGCAACGAGCGTTGGTAAAGCGGCTCGGCTTCTGCATATTTGCCTTCGGCCTGATAACATGCCGCCAAATTGTCTAACGCCATGGCCAGCGACGGATCATTTGCGCCCATCCTCTTGTCGAATAGCTCAAAAATCTCTTTATACAGGGGTTCCGCTTTTGCATAATTCCCTTGCACAAAATACACCAACGCTAATTGATCATGACGATTTGCATTAAGGTTGTTGTCAGCAATCGCCAGAGCGCTCTTATGAATTGCATCCCATTCGGTCTGCTTGCCTTGAGCTTTATACAATTCCTGCAAACTCTTCAGATCCACAGCTTGCTCGGCCAAAATATTGCCTGTTCCCGTCGCATCTTCTCCTGGTAGTCTCTTCTCATTAATCGTTAGCGCTTTTTTGAAGAGTGGCTCTGCATCAGCGTATTTCTCCTGGGCCATGTAGAGATTGGCCAACTCTCGCAAAGCAATAGCGACCTTCTGTGGACCAAAGTCTTTCTCGATTATGTTTAAGGACTGCTTATAAAGCGGCTCGGCTTTTACGTATTTCCCTTGAAAATAATAATCATCTGCCAATGCGGTCAGCTCTCTAGGCAGATTAGGATAGTTAGCTCCATGCGTCTTCACTCTTATTTGCATGGCTCGTTCATAAAATGGTTCAGCCGCTGCAAATTTACCCTGGTGCCTGTAGACTTCCGCCAGGTTTTCCAAGCAGTCAGCAACTGATGGAGCGTTCAAACCAGCAGTGTCCTCTGCTAGCTGCAATGCCTTCTGGTACAGAGACTCGGCTCGTGCGCAATCTCCATGCATGTAAGAAGCTATCGCGGCCCGATAGGTATCGCGCCGCGCAACGGCTTTCTGATCTGTCTCAGGCTTTACCGCTTCAGTGGGAAAAGCGTTGACTTGATCATGCGACTTATTCGGGTGCATCTGTGCGCGTGTTTTTTGCAATAGTGCAGACACCTCATCGCGTTTCACGATTCTCGCCTGGTCGAAATACTGCTTTTCGGCAAGTGCCAAATCAGCGCAGGCATCTTGCAACTGCCCTGCACCAGTTTCGGCGCGCGCGCGCAAGTAGTACTGATCCGGCCCAAGCCTGTCTGGGAAAGCTTCTTTCAAGTCGGCCAGCGCCTGCAAGTATTCACCACTTTCGAGTTCAAATTCGGCTACCTGAATCAATGGTTTGTTTCCGTCCCATGAAGTGATCCATCTATCTCTCTTATCGCTATGCTTGGCCAGATCCATTGCATACCGCATTGTCTCAATCGCTTCCTTGTATCGTTTTGCTTTTGCCAACACGGTTGCACGGAAGTAATTGGCACTGATATCTTTCGCCGACTTTTCAATTTCTGTTTTGGAATAAGCAAGCGCCTCATCGACTTTGCCATTCTGTAATAGTCTCGCGGCAGCTTGCTGATTCAGTGGCACGTTCTGGGGATTGGTTTGAGCGGGCCTCGGCTCACCAGAGCTGAGCATGATGTGAGTAATGCCGCTGAAGCCATCCTGTTGTGTGGTGAAAATTAGTGTCCCAGAAGCAACTTTATAAGCGGTTAAAGTTTTCCATTGTCCATTCGGCGGGAAATAGTCTGAATCTAGCGGGCAGTTCTTTAGCATGCCATCCAGGTCTGCCATAACCAAACAACACTTACTCGGATCCATTTGAATACCAAGTCGCTTGCCTCTAACTGAAGGAAATATGTCGGTCATAGTTGCGTACCGCACACCATTTAAAGGAGTGAGCACAGGAATCGCGGGCGTTGTCGGACGAATAGCCCAATAGGTTCCATCCGGTTTCTTAGCCATTGTAAGACCAGTAATAGTTTGCAGGGTCGAAGCATCGAAACAGTTTGGATCCGACACGAGGCGAGCTACCATTTCCTTTAGCTGAGACAGACCGGTCGTTGGACGCTCGAGTGCTTTGAGTTCATAAGTAGTGCGATACTTAGCTGTGAGTTTAGTTACGATGTTAGCGCGCTTCAGGCAGTGATCCGCAGCGAGAGAGGCACCCGCTATCATAAATTCGTTTGCCGCGTTGAGATAATTTTGCAGAGCATCCTCTGGGCGACCCAAGCGTTCCTGGCTATAGGCGAGAAAGTATTCGAGGGCTGGGCGATTGACTTGCGCCCCCGTGCGTGTCAGTAAAAACTGAGACGCTGTTTTCGCCACAAGTTCATACAATCCGAGTTTCATCAACAGAGCTTCCACTTCAAATTGGACATCGGTTCCATACGAACCAGCGGCTGCAGCGCGAGCGTCGTCTTTTGCACGATCCAGTTGACCCGTTTGAACATAGAGCTTCGCTCTTGATAGTCGCAATCGCAAGTCTGTCGGTAAGCGGGTAATTGCATCTGACATTTGGGCGATCGCGTCGTCAAAATGTCCAGAGAAAGCGAGGTTGTTTGCCCGACGAATCTCGGCGTAGGCGGTCTCAGCATTAGTATCGTCTGTGGAAAAGTCACTCCCGCCGCCGATGTCTTCAGTGTCGGTGCGGTTCATTCGACGTTCCCAAACCTCTGGGGATCGAAGCAAGAGTGCAGCTGGTACAAACTGTTCGATCGACTCGTTCGCTTCAATAGACTCGTCAGCAAATGACAATAAATTGCAGGTTGTTATATTGCACCAAGCTAGGCAAAGCGCCAGTATTCGTTGCTTTCCCTTGATTGATATGGCGAAGGTGCAATTGACCATAACTAAGTTTAGCGCAGTAAATTGTCACCGACTGCCAATCTCTGCCGAAATTTCATTTCCTGAAGCTTCCCAGATTCCATTATTTTCGGCAAAATGGGCGGCTAGAGGTAAGTATTCGGCCTACCCGTGTTGTGGTAAGGGAATTCTCATTTCCAGAGCGGTCGTCAAGGATGGCCTTTAGTCTGAAATAAGATCATGATGGTGCCGTGACTAAGACACGTGCACCACT
>Ga0182024_10017565_pt1 | contig 13410 bp, 16 predicted proteins | sample P32metaG_FD_120480 | JGI IMG/M metagenome (GOLD analysis project Ga0182024, IMG submission 120480) | Permafrost microbial communities from Stordalen Mire, Sweden - P3-2 metaG (Illumina Assembly) | ecosystem: Environmental > Terrestrial > Soil > Wetlands > Permafrost | place: Sweden: Stordalen...
CCGTGGCGTGCATTGATATGTGGGCGGGCGCGCGGAGGACATGATGAATGAATCGTCAAAACGCAGAATGCTGATCTCAAAGGGATGGATACAGGCAGTTGTGATCGTAGTCCTATGTGGCTTCCTTATTCTCGGCATACTCGCCTATCGCACATACACCGACGAGCCGCCGATCCCCTCTCAGGTTGTCGATCCGGGCGGACAAGTCCTCTTTACGGGAGCGGATGTAATTGCCGGGCAGGAAGTGTTTCTTCGCAACGGGCTCATGGAATATGGCTCGATCTTTGGACATGGCGCGTATCTCGGTCCCGACTTCACAGCAGACTATCTCCATCGTGCAGCTCTGATCGTCATTGATCACTATGGCGGTTCGTCTTCGGAAGCAGCCCAGCAGCAGACGATTTCCGACTTCAAAACGAATCGCTACGACAGCGTCAAGGGAGCGCTCACCTATACGGCGGCACAGGCGGAGGCGTTTCAGAAACTCGACAACTATTATGCGGATTTCTTTGGAACCCCCACTAGTAAATATGGATTGCGCCCCTCTTCCATCACCGATCCCCAACAGATCAGACAACTGACCGCGTTCTTTAGCTGGTCAGCTTGGGCGGGTTCGACCTTGCGCCCGAATCTTGCTTACTCCTATACGAACAACTGGCCTCCTGAGCCGTTGGTTGGAAATCATCCTACCGCGGATGCAATTGTCTGGAGCGTCCTCTCCCTGATCGCCCTCCTGGGCGGCATCGGCCTCTTGCTCGCGGCATTTGGACGGTGGAATTTCCTGGGCTGGCACGGTCGGGAGGATCAGCGTGTTTCGTTCCGCCCTCCTGACGACGTGGTCTTGACCCCGGCGCAGCGATCGTGCGCCTGGTTCTTCCTGGTGATGGCAGTCCTATTTACCTTGCAAGCGCTTTTGGGAGGTGCCACACAGCACTATCGTGCTGAAATTGCGAACTTTTTCGGTCTCGACCTCGCGAGTGTCCTGCCCTTTAACATCGCACGCACGTGGCATCTTCAGCTTGCGATTTTCTGGGTTTCCACATCTTTCCTTGCCGCGGGCATTTTCCTTGCTCCCATGATTACCGGCCGAGAGCCACACCGCCAGAACTGGCTTTCCTACGGGCTTCTGGCTGCCTTGGCAATCGTCGTTTTCGGAAGTCTGGCTGGCGAATACGCCGGGATTAACGGCTGGATTCAGCACGGGTGGTCCTGGTTCGGAGCCCAGGGTTTCGAGTACCTCGATCTTGGCCGCTTCTGGCAAATTCTTCTGACGGTGGGTCTTGTTTTTTGGGTGATCATTCTTTTCCGTGGTCTTCGTGGCCGACTGGCCTCGGAGCATGTGGGGAATATGCCGTGGCTGTTCTTCTTCTCGGCGCTTTCTATTCCTGCGTTCTATGCCGTTGGTTTGCTTGCCCGTACGGACTCACACTTCACGACGACGGATTTTTGGCGGTTCTGGGTAGTTCATTTGTGGGTGGAAGACTTCCTCGAACTATTTACGACCATCATGGTCGCCTACATCTTTGTGCTTCTCGGCGTCGTCTATGAGCGCGTAGCCCTGAAGGTGATTTATCTGGACATCCTGCTGTATTCCGCCGGTGGCGTGGTCGGGACGATGCACCACGTCTATTTTTCCGGCGAGCCGTCAATTCATATGGCGCTAGGGGCATTCTTTTCGGCGGCGGAGGTAATTCCGCTGACCTTCCTAACTCTCGAAGCGTGGAGCTTTCTCCAGCTTGGCGCAAAACAGGGTTCAAACTCGCGCGCGCCGTTTCCTCATTTCTGGGCAGTGATGTTTCTCGCGTCCGTGGGCTTCTGGAACTTTCTTGGCGCGGGAATTTTCGGTTTCTTGATTAACCTTCCCATCGTGTCCTATTACGAGATTGGGACGGCCTTGACGGCTAATCACGCACACGCGGCAATGATGGGAGTCTATGGGATGCTAGCTGTAGGGCTGGCGCTTTTTTGCTTGCGTTACATGATCCCGGAAAATCGCTGGAGCGACCGCGCGGCCAAGATCAGTTTCTGGTCGCTGAACATCGGGCTTGCCTGGATGGTGTTTGCTACGCTATTCCCGCTGGGCATCCTGCAGCTCTATCACTCGGTCAGCGTCGGATATTTCGACGCGCGGTCGCTTGCGTTCCTCTCGAATCGTACGAACGCTTTGCTGGAGTGGCTGCGTCTGCCTGGGGATACTCTTTTCATTCTTGGCGGGACCTTGCCTGTCCTCTACCTTTCCTGGCTCGGTGTACGTCGTATGAAACCTTGGACTACCCTTGAAGAACAGCATGACGTGTTGTTCACTGAAATCGTGGAAGTAAAGAGATCCGATGCATGATTTCCGGCGTCCACGTTGAGGTAGTTCTTGCCGCCATCTATGCGATCTTTTTAGTTGCGGTGGCGTTTGTCCTGGAGCTCCTGGCGCGCCATTCTCACGAGCGCTCGGAGCGCTACCGAAACTCCGGGTTTGTTTACTTCCAGAAAATGGATTTATGGGAATGTCCCGCGGGCCGGCAACTGCTGCGCACGGAAACCGATTACCAGCAGCGTGTTGTTCGCTATCGCGCTCCGGCAGACGCATGCAACGTATGCTCTATCAAGAATAACTGTACGGATTCCGAAGAGGGACGGCTCTTGGAGAGTCGCCTGGACTCCTGGCTAGAATCCGAAATCCGTCGATTCCATCGGGGAATCTCTCTTGCGTTGTTGCTTCTGGCGACGATCATCCTCGTGGCTGAGACAGTCCGGCATGCTGAACCTCGCGAATTATTTCTCATTGGTTGCCTGTTGGTTCCGGTAGGCCTCGCCGAGACAAAGCTTCTTGCTTTGTTCCTAGCGCGCCATGGATCATAGTCAAAGATGCTTGCCGTTTTCACGATTGGCGACTCTACGCGCACGTGGGAGGTCTTTCTCGAACTGTTGCGCGCGCACGGCATCAAGCGCGTCATAGACGTGCGGAGCATTCCCCGCTCACGACACAACACGCAGTTTGACCGAGAGACACTGTCTGCGAAGCTGCGTTCCGCGAGGCAGGAGCGCGGCTGGGGCTAGCTGTGTTACGGCGCGGGCTCGGTTTAGGCATCGAGTCTCTATCACAGGACGAATTAGCGGATTGTCTTGATGCGCTGCGCCTTTGTGGTAATTCGCGTGATCCGGTAAACCTCAAGCAGCTCAGAAAGCGCGTCATTGACATAGTGGACGGACGGGCTCACAAGGTAACCCAGCGAGGTGGACGATGAAGCCGCTCTCTTTGCGTGTTCTGCGGTTATTCGGAGAGATGGGGAAGGATCGGCTGGACCTCCATGCGCTATTCGAGGCGGCAGGCAATGAACCAGCCGAACGGCGGGGCGTGCTGGACGCCGTCGACGAATTGACCCGCACGGGCATGCTGGAGGCCTGCGGTGGTGACTTCTACGCGCTGACGGAAAGAGGTAAGGGGACAATCGCTCAGTCTTGAGCAGCGGATGGTACTCAGGCGAGGCGCTCGTCTTTTCGGAAAGTGGCAAAGGCGGCCAAAGCAAAGACGGACCGGTCTGTGGTAGAAGTTCCGCGTCGATGCGATGGGAGATGATTCGGGGCCCATTCGTCATGTTTCGTCCCCATAACGACATAAAAAGGAGCCATTATTCGTGGCATTTTGACAAGTTTCGTGCGTAAATTTTCGTCAGAGGAGATCGAGGCTGTGATTCGCAAAAGACAGCGTATCAATACGGTACGGACGATGCGTGAAGCCTTGGATCACTCCGGGATCGCGATCACGGGTATTTTTGGATTCCTATCATTTCGCGGAAGTGTGAAGACTACTCAGCGTGCGGTCGTACGCGATTGCCGAATAGATAAAGTGACCCCCATACCCCCTTTGTAATGAGTCACTTGCAAGCCCTCTCCTATATGCGTCTATGTGGTTGAGGCGACAGCACTTAACCTATCTTCAACCTCGCTTACGATAGCTTGGGAGCTATCATTTCGTTACAGCCCGGGCAGCGCACGCAAAGCACGCTAACAACCCGTAATGCAAGCGTTAGGAGCTGTTACAGCATGCTATCAGTTGCTTTATGCTATGTTGGGTGCAGGCTTGGGGCGGGAGCGCGGCTGGGGCTAGCTGCTGTGCGGCGCCGGCTCGGTTTCGGGAACTAAATGGCGACGGATTGCCAGGGCGCTGAAGTTATCCGTGGGAAACGTTTCACCGTTTGACACCAATTGAATTAGTTCACTGCAAATTCTTCAATCCTTGCCGAACGGATTTCAACTGCGTCACGCTGTTGATTGCCTATCACGTGCGCGTAGACACCCAATGAGATAGAGGGCTAGGTCGCGCTCTCAAGCAGATTCATTTTCCATGATTTTCCAATTAAGGGACAATTCAGTTGCTCCGGTGCTACCAGTTTGGGAAAGAGCTCGCTGGCCAGGAATTTTCGTAGCGTGGGCAATATTGAGAAATAGAGTAATCCCAGAGTTCCTGCGATAGTATGTGGCTCACGCATCGGAGTGGCTCGAGGACCGTTTGTGCTGATTCGTCGCGTAGGGCAAGGATCGACGCTCCCGACATGCGCTAGCTTCGGGAAAACGGAAGCGGCTCCTGGGCTAGGCTGAAGCGTTAGAGTTCTCCGAGAGGTTACGAGTCGCTCGATGCCGGTCACCCATGTTCTGCTCGTGCATGGAATCAACAGCAACGCGAAATGGCAGTCATCCATTGGCCGGGTTCTTGAACCCCACTTCCATGTCGTCAAGATTCGGTACTGGCAATACCGGTGGCTAGGAGCGACCAAGCTGGCGCTGGAGCCGTGGGCCTTCCTTCTGTCCGGCATCGTGAGCTACTGGATTGCCTCTCGCTATTTGCCCGTTTGGGGGGCAGTAGCGGTGGCAGTTCTCGTTGGCTTGGTCGCGGCTTTCCTTAGTGCTCCCGTGCGAAGAGCTGGGGCGCTTCGCAGCTGGATTCGGCAAGTGGGCCAGTATACTTCCTACTCCCGGCCTCATATTATCGCTCATAGCTTTGGGACGTATTTGACGGGCGCTGCGCTCAAAACCTTTCCCGATGTTTCGGCAAAAAGGATCGTGTTTGTGGGATGCGTTCTCGATGAGAAGTTCGACTGGGAGGCGCTGCTCCGTCAAAAGCCGAAGGCGTTTGAGGCCATCCGGAACGATTGGGCCGGCAAGGACAGGGTCGTGCGTTTAGGCCGCTTGTTGAAGTGGAGGATTCCGGATTTTGGATCGGCGGGCATTTTTGGTTTTGCTCTGGGCAAGCTGGTCCATAACGTAGCGAGCCCTTCGCAGACGTGTTCCTCGTGCGCGTCTGGCGCCGACGCGCAGATTCATAACTTCGATTGCACTGGCTTGGGACACAGCGACACGTTCTTGGGAGGGCATGCAGCACGATTCTGGCTGCCGTTTCTGTGGCGTTTTGATCCGGTCGAATATGGCGATCTCTTGGACTGTTGTGAGGCGGCTGCGGAGGCTTATGCGAACAGGCAGGACCACGAACTGAAAGTGGCCGAAGACGAGTTGTTGAATTCGGATTGGGACTGGGCCCACGGCACTCTGGTTTCATGCCTACGGGACGTCGTCGAACAGGATCCGAAGCTCGGAACCCGGGATCCGGAGGAGCTGACAGGGAGGGCCTCGCGCCTGTTTTGGCAAATCCTCGATCGCGGGCGAGGGGCCGCCGAATCGGGTGAAGAGCAGGAAAGGAAGTGGATTGTCTATTTGCATCCGAGCCGGGCGCTGGCCGCCGCGGTGCACGAGGTGATCGAGGGGCCGTGACGTCTCCATCGAGGCAGGCAAAACTCGGCGAATGTTTGCATCGCTTGCAGAGCGACAAAGATGACCCGCAAGGATGGCGGGTCATGTACGACCTGCTGTATCCGCGCGTCATGGCGACCAACTATCGGCGGCTCGGGGGACTCAAAGATCAGGCCGAGGATGCTACGCAGGATGTTTTCTTTCGTCTGGTGAAATACACCGATTTTTCGCAGGTCCGAACGCCCGAGCAGTTTCTGGGCTATCTAAAGACGGTGTGCGAGAACGTGTGTGCCGAGCGATTCCGGGAATTGACGAAGCAGACAGTCGGGCTCGAAGAAGGACTGACCGAGGAGCTCGAAGAGAAGCTTACGCCCGCAAATCCAGAGCAGCTGGCGCTTACCGAGGATTTTTGGCGAAAGCTCGAGGCGGAGCTGCCGCCTGAGGAGTTTCTGCTCTTGCAGTTGCTCGCCGAAGGGTATAAGCATCAGGAGATCGCTAACCGAATGGAGTGGAGCTATCCGCAGACCGGGGTGAGGGTCTTTCGCCTCCGTGCGAAGGTCCGTAACCTACTGAAGGGGTGGGGCTTGCCGTCGTTGTAAAAAGTAGCCGATTTGGCGATCTATATAGCTGAAAGGGGTATCTCAATGGCGAACATGAAAGAGTCCCAAGGCAAGGTTTTTGAGCGGGTGCTCGCGAGGCGGGCCAGGCGGTTGGGCATCTCGGAGAGCGCAGCGAGGGATGTCGGTTCTCAGGAGCCTGTTTACTTGGTCGCGGCGCAAGGGGCGGCAGCTCGGTTGGGACAATCAGCTGAAGCAGTATTGGAGGACGATCTCCGGCGTGTGGAAAATTCCACTTACCCGAGCGCGGACTGCCTCACTCCGGACGATCTTGAAGAGTTGATCGACGCGATGGGGGCGGAGCCGATCCGCTTGCAGGAGGTCCTGGCTGCGGGGAAACGCGTTCCTTCGAAGATCTTGAATTCTCCGTGGGCGAGCGCGCTCGATCATCTCGCCGGGTGCGATCCTTGCCGGACGCTTCTCGCGGCTTGCCTTCCGACCGAGGCGCGCAAGCAGGAGTTTGCGATCTTTCTCGAAAAAAGATTGTCGCGTGCGATTGCGCATTCGTAAGCGATTTGGCACCTGACAGGAGGGAACTACCACTTCCAGAGCCTTCGCCAGAGTTTGCGCTTCGACTTATCTTTTCTGTCTCCGTCAGAAAGTGCGGCGGATCGTTCGAAATGTCGCTCCTTCGCCAAGCGATCGGCCGCTCTTCCGGAGGCAACCTCGTCCTGCGACCATTGCCGCGACCACCTGATTTTTCCGCCCGTAATCCAATAGTGCGATTGGCAGGGAAAGCTCCAGTTGCCTATAGAGGGCTCAAGTGAGACGGACTCGCCGTCGAAGATCAGCTTCCAATCGGTAGGGCTGAGCGGCGTGACCACTTCGCTTCCGCACCCGCAGCAGCACCTGTGCGCGACCGTGGCAAACGCCATCGAAACATAGAGTGTCCCAGACTCGAGCTTGTCAGGAATGAATTCGACGAACGTGTGTTTCAGGCTCGCCTGTCGTTTCATGACTGATCTTCATTGATCAGCTTGTTGCCGTCGATCGTGTAGGTGCTGTAATGTTCGTTCTCAAAATCGTGGTAAAACCCGAACAACTTCTTCCATTTAACGACGGCCAGGGCGGCATTCAGAGCATTCAGGTCGGCTATCTGAATGTTGGTGTTGTACTCGTTGTGGGCGTCTCCGTCTGAGAAGAATATTCGATTCTTGCCTGCTACATGTTCACGCTTTTCGACGGTGCTCGTGGTGACGCGCAGGATTCCGCCCAGCGCCGCGTCCGTTAAAAACACACCCATGCCAACATCGGCGAATGGAAGTGCGAACTCCTCCAGCTTTTCGACGATAAGTTTTTTCGCATTTCCGCTATCCAGACAGAGAAAGACGAAATTCGTGCCTCGCAACTCGTCGACGTTCGTCGAGTCCACGTAGACCGGATGGCTGAAAACGCCTCGGCGCATTCGGGAGTAAATCCGTTCGAAGTAAACCGTTTTAGAAAGTTTCTCCTCGAGTTCTTCCCCCGAAGGAGCGCCGGGTGACCTGAAGGCATTGTGCTGGGAAAATATGTCGCCGTCGAAGAGATGGATTTCCCGGACGTGAGTTTTGGCCACGAGGTCGAGCACATAGGAGCCCGTGCCACCAAGACCAATGATGGCGACGCGCTCAAGGGCAAGCTTCGCCGAGACGGCGGCCACTTCATAGCGGCTTGAAGCGGTGTCGATGTATTTGAAGATCGATTCCTCTTCGGTTGCTTGGATTACGGGAAACGTTTTGGCTGACCAAGCGGAGTCTATCACCTGCGCAGGGCCGGACAGGATCGCGACGTAGGTCGTCATCTTGGCGTGGTAGTTTTCGTAGGGACCATCGAGCGGCTTGGCTGAGAATGTGTGGTCGATTATCAGATTCTCGCCCAATTGCTTTTTCTCACTCTGGTTATGAATCCTTGCGATCGGCGCGCCGTTCTGGTCACAGGGGTACTCGCCCACGAAAAAGGCTACGTGGCCATCGGGCTTTACGGTTGCGTCGTTCGCAAGCGTCAGCTTCGAAACGAGCGTGCCTCTCTTCAGCTGCTTTTGGGCATTCACATACGGAACGCCCTTAACGAGCAAGTGCCCGGAGCGGATCTCGATGTCGTAGCCCTCGTCGCGCAACTGCTTGAGGTCGGGGCTACGATTTATCAGTCGGTCTGACACTGAAGATCATCCCGTCCTTGATTTTCACGGTGCCGCCCTCGGGCAGTGTTCCTTCGGGATTTTTCTTTGGTCCGTTCCTGTAGGTGATCGTGAACATCACGTTTTGCCCCTGGGGCGGCGTCGGAAAAGCCAGGGCGACGATCTGGGCAAACGACAAAACTCTCTCGGTGACGTCCTTCGGCCGGGCGTTGACGATAATGCGAAATTCCTTCTCACTGTAGAAGTGTTCATCCTTGGTGAGGCGGATTTTCGTGTCGTTGCGAGGGATGAGTTCGTCCTCGCGGTCGCCGTCCACTTCTCCAAACAGCTCGTAGTGACCTGGAATGTTGCCGAGTCCATACAAAGCTGCGCCCGTGGTCGGATTGGGGGACTCGTAAGGCTGTCTGTTGATGTGAATTCGGACTTCGTAACCGCGTCCAGCTTCGACTTGTACTTCGGCCATGGGTCATCCTCCGTGATTTCAGCGACAGCTCCGTCGTTCAGCATTCATAGCGCGAGACGCCACTTTTCGAGCTAGCCGGCGGTTTCGAGTCCGATCCAAGCGCGGCTCTTAACTTCGGTCACCAGCACGGCGTATTTCTTGCCTGTCACATTGGCGGCGACTTTCGCGATGTTCAGAATTTGCATGCTGGTAGAGTTTCCCCGTCCGTTGTATTCCGCCCAGGGCATGTGATAGCACCGCCCTTCATCCGAGGTGATCTGGCGGCTGAACCCCTGGCGGGCCATCGCAACGTGCAGCGTCTCATAATCCTTCCAGTGGGCATCGTGAAGCTCTACGCGCACTGTGAAGTCTGCCATCTGTTTCCTCCCGCGAGCGCTATGCCTAGGCCGCGTCGACGAATCGCTCACTGTGTCGAACACGCCCAAGACCACGGAACTTGCTTTTGCCGACTCAAGATGCAATAGTCTGCTGTCTGTGAGAACAACGGACCAGGCGAGGACCTCATTGCCAACAGCCTATGGACACGAGCTGACTAGTGTACCGTTGTCTCTGCAGACAACGGTACGCGAGAAATGCAAATTTGTCGAGGAGGAGTGATGGGCCAATCGGCATTCGGGGTGTTGCTTCAAAAACTGCGCGAGACCAGAGGGCTTTCTTTGCGTGAGCTCATGCAATTGGCAGACATCGACCATGCTTACATCTATCGCCTGGAAACCGGCGATAAGGAGTCCCCTTCGGAGGAAGTCGTGACGAAGCTCGGTCGCGCGCTTAAAGCGGGCAAGCGCGAGACTGACATGCTTCGCTATCTCGCGCAGCACCCTGAGAGCGATCCGGATCTCGTCACCTATGTCCTCGGCGATCCGACCGTGTCGTACGAGTTGTTTCAGTCGGCGGCGGCGGTCGCTCATCGCGGCGCCGCGCGTCCAGCACCCGCAAAGCTCATCGAGCGCATTCGAAGGATTTTGGCTGAAGAGGAGAGCGATGGATGAGTTTGACGTAGCGCTCAAGGCGCGCCAATTCGCGCGGGAGGCCAACGTGGTCGACATTCCGGCTTCGGTCGAGGCGTATGCGGAGGCCGCCAAGGCTGTGGTGCGCCCCGACGCCGAGCTTGGGCTCGAGGAATCGGGTTGGTGTTTTGCAAAAGGGGGAAGGCATTATATCTCGGTGAATGCCAATCAAACTCCTGAACGTCAGCGCTTCACGATCTGCCATGAAATCGCGCACATCGTGTTGGGCCTGCCTTCCGATCACAAAACGCTGCTGTGGTGGAGTTACGCAAAGAGACCTCCGGCGGAGATATGGTGCGATATTTTTGCAGCGGAGCTGCTTCTTCCGTTCCAGCCCTTCAAGACGGCGGCGAACGAACTGCCGATCGGCATGATCGCCGTGGAAACACTGGCCGCGCGTTTTGTCGCGTCGATCACGGCTACGGGGTCTCGCTTTGCCGCGGTGAATAACGATCCTTGCGCCTTCGTGCTCTCCGAACAAGGCAAGGTCAGGTATGCGGCACGGTCGAACGTGCTGCGCGGCGAGTACGGGTGGATCAAGCCGGGAATTGATCTGCCACGCGGCTGTCTATCAGAAAGGCTTCGGGCGGGCACGACGAGCGACGGGCGCGAGAGGATCGACGCCGCGGAGTGGTTCACCGATTGGGAGCGCGGCGGAATTCTGGTGGAGGAAGCAAAGTATCTGACGCAGTGGGATCAAACGCTCACACTCTTGTGGTTTGAAGATGGCGAAGTTCCACCGGCAAAACGAGAACGGCGCGAGGACGAAGAAGAGCTTGGTCTCGAAGAGCTCGATGGGCATCTTCGTTGGCCGAGCAAGAAACGCCGTCGATAACAGTTGTGGCACAGGAATTCTCCCAAAGGGCGAGATCGAAAGGCATGCATTCACAAAACCGTAGCCCAGAGCCTCTCAGGCTTCTAAAGCAAATACGGCTTGACCTTTCCAAGGTGAACGATATTTGTAGGTATTGGGAAGACGGCTCAAGTCCGGAAGATGAGGAACGAGTGCGAGGAATCCTCGAAGGGGCTCTTGAAGGGTCGCTCGTGCTGATGGAATCGATTGGACAGCCCGAGGCGAGGAAACGAGTGTTGGCGCTACTGCGTCGCGCGAGAAGGGACTTCACCGCCGCCGAGTATTCGACGAACGCCTGCGAGCCGTACTCGGTCTGGTCCTACCAATTGTCGAATATTCTCGACGCGGTGGAAGTGCTTCACGCTCCCTCGCCCACTGGCGCCGAGGAGCCGATCGAGGTCATCTCCAAACTGATCCATGGGTTGGGTGCCGTCGAAGCGGCGCTCGGGCAGCGTTACGATTCCCGCAAGACCCTGGTAGTCGCCGACGAATATGACCTCCAAGACCTGCTCCGATCTCTCTTATTCCTGCATTTTAACGACATCAGCCATGAGGATCCCGCTGCGAAGCTCGCCGGCGCTTCTTCGCGTGTCGACATTCTTCTCAGGACTGAGCAGATTGCCATCGAAATCAAAAAGACGCGATCCGGTTCAACGGATGCTTCTCTTGGGACGGAGCTGAAGCTTGATATCGGCGACTACCGAGAACGTCCTGATTGCAACGCCCTTGTGATTGTCATTGATGACAGGGAGAAGCGCTTGAAGAACCCTCAGGGGCTGGCCAACGATCTTCGAAAGATCGGTCGTGACTTTCCTGTCCACGTATTTTTTGTGCGGTCGTGAAGGCCCGGTCCGTGCGAATCTGCCACATCGTGCCATTGCTCTAACAGGCTGCTGAAAAAGTCGGAAATGTTGTAACGAGATAGCGCAGGGCGCGTCCAAGGCGCATGCGAGGAACCGATCAGCAGCAGAGTCACGTGTTCAGCTACATTTCCCCAGAGCAACGAGTGCGCAAGGATCATCCGCTGCGGCCGATCCGCACAACGGTGGACGAGATCCTGAAGCAGCTGTCGCCGCAGTTCAACAAGATGTACGCGAAAGTGGGCCGCCCGTCGATTCCGCCGGAGCAGTTGTTGCGAGCGCAGCTGTTGCAGCTGTTGTATTCGGTGCGCAGCGAGCGGCTACTGATGGAGGAAATGGACTACAACATTTTATTCCGTTGGTTCGTGGGACTGAATTTGGATGATCCGGTCTGGGATGCGACGGTGTTCACCAAGAACCGCGACCGGTTGCTGGAGGCCGAGGTCGCCAAGGAATTTCTGGCGCGGGTGGTGGGGCAGGCGCGGGCGAAGGGATGGACATCCGACGAGCACTTCACGGTGGACGGCACGCTGCTGGAAGCGTGGGCCAGCGTGAAGAGTTTTCAGCCCAAGGACAAGAAGAGTTCGCCACCGTCGGACGATCCTGGAAATCCCACGGTGAACTTTCGCGGCGAGAAGCGCACGAACCAGACGCACGAATCGGAAACCGATCCCGACGCGCTTCTGGCGCGCAAAGGGGCAGGCAAGGAGGCGAAGTTGAGCTACAGCGGAAATCTGCTGGTGGAGAATCGCAACGGATTCATTGTGTCGAGCATGGTGTGGGAAGCCACGGGCACAGCCGAGCGCGATGCGGCGATGGCCATGCTGCAGCAGGTTCCGGGAACCGGGCGGGTGACCGTGGGCGGCGACAAGGGATTTGATACCGCGGAGTTTGTGCGCGAGTGCCGGAACATGCGCGTCACGCCGCACGTGGCGCAAAACCTGACGCGGCGCGGCAGCGCCATTGATGGACGGACCACGCAAAAGGCGGGCTACCGCATCAGCCAGAAGAAAAGGAAGCGCATCGAAGAATGTTTTGGCTGGCTGAAGACGATTGCGTTGCTGCGCAAGGTGCTGCATCGCGGAACGTTAAAAGTGGATTGGATGTTTACCTTCGCTTGTGCGGCCTACAACCTGGTGCGAATGCGAAACCTGATGGCCGCCGCGGTTCCAATGCAGTAAGTCCACTCCGTAGTGTCTCTGGACGGCGCTGAAACGCCCACATGAGGCGCTCGGCAGCGGAAAAAACGACGCGCAAAACCGCCCAGCACTCGAAAATCACGCAAGCAAGAGCAGAATTGCTTGCTCCACCCAATTTTTCAGCAGCCTGCTAAGGGTGGTTGGCTTCTTTCCGAAGAATGGCGTAGAGGAATGGCGCGCCCGCTTATGAGTCAGACGAGCTCTCTACATGAAACGTTCCATCAGTGCGCTGGTGTCAGCACGCCATTAAATCAGCCTGACCGCAAAAGTGAATGGTGATATCCATTGAGACGGAAGCAAGAGATAAACTAAACTGCAAACTCGGCTTGCCATCCGTGCCGCAAATTTGGGCCGGAAGCCGATTTGTGTTCCAGGTAGTGGGTGAAAAACCCACGGCGAAGGGAATCCGGTCTCCGAGAAAACGAGGGAGCTTTAACAGCTTGTTGAAAAACTCTTTCGGGTCGTCATTTTGAGGCGCGATCCGACATGGAATCTCTCTTTTTGTTGGCTTTTGGCGAGGAGGAATTCCTTGCTGCGCTCGCAATGACAGGTTTAG
>Ga0182024_10017566_pt1 | contig 13410 bp, 11 predicted proteins | sample P32metaG_FD_120480 | JGI IMG/M metagenome (GOLD analysis project Ga0182024, IMG submission 120480) | Permafrost microbial communities from Stordalen Mire, Sweden - P3-2 metaG (Illumina Assembly) | ecosystem: Environmental > Terrestrial > Soil > Wetlands > Permafrost | place: Sweden: Stordalen...
CATGGCGTTGTGATCGGCGAAGGGAATGTACTGGAAGATCATCTTGGTGTTGTCTTTGTCGAAGCTGCCCCAGCCGCCGTTCTTGCACTGCATGGCAAACTCCCACTCGATGGCCCGCTGCGCAACTTTGTACTGGTAGTCCTCGCGCGGATTCTCCACCTTGTTCAACGCCAGCAAAACCTGCGCCGTGTCGTCGGTGTCGGGATAGAACTCGTTGTTGAACTCGAAGTACCAGCCGCCCGGCTCGGTGTTGGGAACCTTCACCGCCCAGTCGCCCTTATGCCGCACTTCCTTGGCCAGCATCCAGTCCGCCGCCTTGATCATGCGCGGATCGTTTGCGGGTACGCCGGCTTCGCCCAGCGCGTAGACGGCCTGCGCCGTGTCCCATACGGGCGAAACCGCAGGCTGCATGCGGAAGGTTTTTTCCGGGACGTCCGCCGATGCCGGCTCCTCGATGCCCAGGTTCTCAAACTCGTCGCGTGCGCGAATGACCTGCGGATCGTCCTCGGAGTAGCCCAGGCAGCGCAGCGCGATAATCGCGTTCAGCATGGCCGGATAAATAGCGCCGAGGCCATCCGTCATCTCCAGCCGCGCCAGCATCCACGTCTCGGCCTTCTTCAGCGCCAGCCTGCGCAAGGGCCGCAGATGCACTGCTTCCATGAAATGCAGAACCCGGTCGACCATGAGGAAGAAATTTCTCCACGACACGAGCTTCTGCTTGTTCATCTTCAGCCGAAGCGTGGCGTTGACACGGCCGCCCACATACAACTCGTCAATGCCATGCTCCGGCGGAATGCGCTTGAAAGGCTTCTTGGCGTAAATGATCGCCAGCGGCACAAGGATCGATCGCGACCATGAGGAGATCTCGTAGATATTGAAGTAAAACCAATTCGGAAAAAGTACAATCTCCGGCGGAATGGCCGGGACCGCATCGTAGTCGTATTCCCCCAGCGCGCACAGATACATCTTGGTGAAGGTGTTGGTCGCGACCACGCCTCCGTGGGCCAGCACCCACTCGCGGCACTTGGCCAGCCGCGGATCGTCGGGGCCAATGCCCATCAGCTTGGCGGAGGAGTAGCACTTGACCGAGAGAGAAATATTTCCGGGTCCGCCAGGATAGAGGCTCCAGCTTCCGTCCTCATTCTGGTAGCGCATCATCTCTACGAGAGCGCGTTGCAGGCGGCCCGGATCGCCGCTTTCAAGAAGTGTGTGCAGGAAGATGTAGTCGGCCTCGAGCATGGAGTCCGCTTCCAGCTCCCCGCACCAATAGCCATCCGGATGCTGCTCAGAGAGCAGATACTCCCGCGAGTTCACAATCGCCGATTCAACATCCGCCAGGTCCGCGTCCATGCGCCCAAAGCGTGGCGACGCAACTCTGGCCGCCGCGGCCTGAGCTGCCGTGACTCCAGCGTTTGCGGATTGCTTTTTGCCCTGCTGATTACTCATGCGATTGAAAGCGCCTCAGAATCTACCCGCCGATCAGAGCCGGCTGCTCAATCTGAGCCGAAGGCTGTAAACCGTAAACCAGTCCCTGGTTTCTGCGTCCCTGGCTCTCAATGAACCGGCACCGATCCCGCCCCGCCCGCGCTGCCGATGGCCTGGATGATTTCCGGCGGCAGGCCGAAGCGGACATTCTCCGGCATTACTTCAACTTCTTCGACGCTATTAAACCCGTTCTGTTGCAAATAATTGACTACGTCCTCGACCAGCACTTCAGGGGCCGAAGCGCCCGCCGTGACCGCAACCGTGCTAACCCCTTCAAGCCACTTGGGGTCGATGGCCTGGGAGTTGTCAATGAGATAACCCACCGTGCCCAGGTTGCGCGAAACCTCCACAAGCCGGTTTGAATTGGAGCTGTTGGTCGAGCCCACCACAAGCACCAGCCCCGCATTGTGCGCCACGTTGCGCACCGCCACCTGGCGGTTCTCCGTCGCGTAGCAAATATCCTGCGAGTGGGGGCCGGCAATATTGGGATACTTCTCCTTGAGCGCGTGAATAATGTCGCGGGCTTCGTCCAAGCTCAGCGTGGTTTGGGTCAAATAAGCCACACGGTTCGGGTCCGGCACCTCGAGTTGCGCCACTTCCGCCACATTCGAAACCACTTGCGTCACATCCGGCGCTTCGCCGAGCGTGCCCTCGATCTCGTCGTGGTCTCGGTGCCCAATCAACACCAGGGAGTAGCCCTGTTTGGCGAACTTCACCGCCTCAATGTGCACCTTGGTCACCAGCGGGCAGGTCGCGTCAATCACCTTCAATCCGCGGCCTTTGCTGCGCTCGCGCACCGCAGGCGAAACACCATGCGCGGAATAAATCACCCGCTGACCGTCCGGCACATCGTCGATTTCATGGACAAAGATTGCGCCCTTTTCCGCCAACTCGTTCACTACATAGCGGTTATGCACAATCTCCCGGCGCACGTAGATGGGCGCGCCAAAGGTTTCCAGAGCGATCTTCACAATGTCGATCGCGCGCACCACTCCGGCGCAAAAGCCGCGCGGCTTTAGCAACAACACCCGTTTCTGGCCGGGGGAAGTCTCGGCGTGGTTTCCGTTCGAGATGGATTCAAGCAGCGTTGTGGTCACATCTTTCAGTATACCAACGGAACAACCCCAGGAACAGACATAACCCTGAAAGCGTGCGGGCAACCAATGCGCCGGGGTGCACGCCGGCGGCCTGCTCCATTTTTGAGCGCCGCTGCTTGCCTGTGTTAGGGTTACCACAATCAAACCGGCCGGGCTCCCATGAATTGGCGTCGAGAAAGGGCGACGAACCGATGAAGCTTAATCCGATCTGCTGTTTCATTGCCTTCTGGGCTGGCCTCCAGTTCTCTGCCGTGGCCGCCGCCCAGGCCCAGAATCAGCAGCCGCTCCACTCCTCACTGCAGATGATTGTTGTCACCACGCCGGATTGGAACACAGTGGAGGGCCGCCTGCAGCGCTATGAGCGAGCCCGGCCCGGCCAGCCCTGGAATCCCGTAGGAGATCCGATCTCAATCGTGGTGGGAAAGAAAGGCATGGGTTGGGGCGCAGGTCTCCTGCCGACGGGCGAACCTTCAATGCGCAGCCCGGAGGATCCTGTGAAGAAAGAAGGCGACGGCAAATCGCCGGCCGGCGTCTTCCGCATCGGCGCCGCCTTCGGTTACGCCGCGCAGAAGCCGGCAGACTGGAAGATGTCGTACGTCAGCCTCACGCCATCGGTTGAATGCGTCGATGACAGCACGTCCCATTTCTACAACCAGCTCGTAGATCGCGCCGCCGTCTCGCCGGACTGGCACAGCTCCGAGCACATGTCTGAAGCCGGCGTCGCCTACCGCTGGGGCGCGGTCATCGACCACAACATCGACCCGACCACCCCTTCAGCCGGCTCCTGCGTCTTCATGCACATCTGGGGTGGTCCTGGTGTCGGCACGGCAGGCTGCACAGCCATGCCCCAGCAGCAGCTTGAGCCCATCCTTGCATGGCTCGACCCCGCCGAGAGTCCCATCCTTGTCCAGGCGCCGGCAGCGCAATACCGGAAGCTGAGAAGACAGTGGCGTTTGCCCCAAGTGCCGTGAAGCGCTCCGATCCTGAAGCGCAACCAACCGGCCGCCGGTTCTCCGTGGACAAATGCGCACACGGACGGCCGTGTATAAAAGAGAACTCTCCGGTGGAAACAAACCTCTAAACCATCTCCACATTGACATCCTTTTAGATTTCAGTCTCATCTCAGTTCTGAAGCGGGCCTTGGACCATTCCACCTCACGAGAGCCCGCAGCAAGCCCTTTTGCTGCCTTGGGGTCAAGCGCCGACGCTCCATGAGGTTCATGCCGCAACCAGCGTCGCGTGCAGTTCGACTTCTCAATCAAATCATCAACAAGGAGAGTCCATGAAAACATTCAAGTTTCTTGCCATTGCCGCTCTGGCCGTCATCAGCTTGTCGGCAGCAGCCTCCAGGCCGCCGGCTCAGGTCGCTGTGGAAGTCGGAGTAGCGCCCGATTGCCCCTACGGCTATTACGACGCGGCCCCCTATGGCTGCGCGCCCTACGGCTACTATGGCCCGGAGTGGTTTACGGGTGGCGTCTTCGTCGGAGCCGGCCCATGGTTTCATGGCCCAGGCAACTTCCAAGGCCATGTCAATAACCGTCTTCACCCCGATCATGGATACAAGGGACCCGCGCCCAACCGCGGCGACAAGCCCGAAGCCGGCAAGCGCGTGGACAAGGTCGCCAACTTCAAAGGAAACGAAGTGCGGGATGGCCGCGGCCACGCAGGCAAATAAGCGCGGCCCACCGGCTTGCGCGTTTCCCGTTAACACCCCGCCCCACAGACGGAGATTCCGGCTGTGGGGATTTCTTTGGCTGCAGAATGAGGCAAAATCAGGCAGTCGGTTGGATGTCTCTCGAAACCCACCAAAGCACTTCGCCGAAAATCTTCCACTTTGAAGCGTTGCTCACATCCAGGGGCACATATTTGTGATTCGCTGACACCAGCAGATCGAATCCCGTCAGGCGCTGGAACCGCGCCACCTTGAATCCCAGATCGCGGTGAGCAACAACCGTCAGCCGCTTGTTGAGCCCTTCGCGGTCTGTCATGGCGGTATCCACAAAGATGATCGAATCGGGCGCAATGAGCGGAAACATGGAATCGCCTTCCAGGTGCATGCTGATCATATTTTCAGGATGCGGACACCAGGACAACGGCGCCAACAGCACGTCTTCCACCTCGACCTGGGACAGGCTGACATTCTCCTTCGGCGGAATGCGGTCTCCATACGCGGTTACGTTGAGCAAAGGGATTGCGACGGCATTTCCCTTTCCCGCCAGATGGTGCGAAACCTTCTTGCCCGCAATCAGTTGGAAGTCCCGCAGGCTGACGCGGAGCGAGGAGATTGCCCGCAGGAAGCTGGCATCCTGCAGGCCGGAAGTATCCATGCCGGCCCGTTCCCAGAAGTACACCCCATCCGGCCGCCCGGCCAGATTGCCAAGCGCAATATAGCTTTCCGCGGTCGGCTCGTGTTTGCCCTGGATCCAGCGCGAGACGGTGGGTGGAGACACACCAAGCCGTTCGCCGAGCCTCGCCTGGGTCAACTTTAAATCGACGAGGAGTCGCCGGATTCGATTCGACCACTCCGGGGAAGTTGTCTTCAATGCAACCATCGGGGCTCCACATGCTTACAGGCCCGGTATTTCATATGCGCAATTCCGCCAATGAAATCAATAATTTAGCGACCTTGGCAGGTATACTAACAGGAACTTTTGCGCATCGTAACCAAAGCGAGTGTGGAAACGGTCTGCGCCTGCAAATACCGCGTTGACCGGACAAATAAGGAAAGCCTGTCCCCGGTCTGTCGTGTTGTACAGTGCAACAGAAGACAGATCGCGGCCAATCGAAAAACCGCTCCTTCTCAGAAAAGTCAGGGCGAACATCGAGGAACTTCAAATGCCAGGGAACGCTCGAATTCGCAACATCCTCATCGTCGAGGACGAAACAGCCATCGCAGATACGTTGGCCGCCATACTCTCGACGCGCGGTTATCGGGTTCAGGTTGCCTACACAGCAGAAAAAGCCATTGATGTCATCGCCGGCTGGCAGCCCGATGTGGCCATTGTGGACGTGATGCTCCCGGTTATGAACGGATTCGATTTTTCTATGATCCTGAACGCCAATTACCCGGCATGCCGCCTCATGCTCTTCTCCGGGGCGCCGGACACCGCCACCCTATTGGAAGAAGCCCTGAAAAAGGGACGCAACTTTCAGGTTTACGCCAAGCCCCTTCACCCAACCTTTGTGCTGGACACAGTGGAAAGCCTGCTTTCTTCCGAGCCGGAAACCCTCACTGACGCTTAGATCAGGGCCTCACAGGCTGCGAAAAACTCGTCAAAGCGCTGTTTTGCAAGGGGTTTGTGTCAGGGCACGACTTCAGTCGTGCCGCAAGTGCCGCTAAAATCGACGTGGGATTTAGCCCCTGCGGTACGCCTTTCGGGGAGTTCGCCCGCCAACAGCCATTTTTCCGTATCCTATTCAGCGCAAGCACTTCCGCTAACGGCTCGATGCAATCATCTGTCCCGCGTGCTGCAGGCTGGTGTCCGTCACCTTGGCCCCGCTCAGCATGCGTGCTACTTCGTGGGTCCGCGCGCGGTCGTCGAGCAGGCGCACCTGCATCTTGGTGCGGCCATCGGCTTCGCGCTTGTCGATTAAGAAATGCTGGTCGGCGAATGCTGCTATCTGGGGCAGGTGGGTCACACACAGCACCTGCTGGCCTTTGCTCAGGGCCTTCAGCTTCTGGCCCACCGCCTCCGCCGCGCGGCCGCCAATGCCGATGTCGATCTCGTCAAACACCAGCGTGCGCGGCGTCGCCGACTTCTTCTTCGGCTTGGCCGCGCCCTCTTCAACACTGACCTTCAGGGCCAGCATCACGCGGCTCATCTCGCCGCCGGAGGCAATCTCATCCAGCGCCTTCAGCGGCTCTCCGGGATTGGTCGCGATCCGGTACTCAACCGTGTCCCAGCCGGATGCAGTCCAGTCGGTCTCGTTCTCGCCCGCGCGCACAGCGATCTCAAAACGCACCTTCATGGCCAGAGAGTTGATCTGTGCTTCGGCCAATTTGGCCAGCTTGCCCGCCGCGCCCTTGCGCTCCGCGTGCAATGCGCCCGCAGCCGCTCGATAAGTCTTTGCCGAACGATCGAGTTCGGCGCGAAGTGTTTTGAGAATCTCGTCCTTGTCCTCGACCTCGGCGAGCTTCCGGCCGACTTCTTCGCCGAACGCAATCACTTCCCCCACCGTCTGGCCGTACTTGCGTTTCAGCCGGTCGAGCGCGGCCAGCCGGTCCTCAATTTCCGCCAGCCGCTCGGGCGACGCGTCGATGCCCTCCGCATAATCGCGCAGGCTCGCGCCCACATCGCCCACCGTGGCCCGCGCCGACTCCAACTGCTGCGCGGCCTCGGCAAACCGTCCGTCGTAGCGCGCCAGCTCCTCCACATTGCGCACCGCGGCGCGCAGCGAAACCTCCGCCGAAGCCCCGCCTTCGTAAAGCTGCTCGAAGGCGCCCATCGCCGCTGCATAGAGCTTCTCCGCATTGGCCAGCACCCGCTTTTCGGTTTCGAGCACCTCGTCTTCGCCGGGCTCCAGGCGCGCCGACTCGATCTCCTTGCGCTGATAGCTCCATAGATCGACCATGCGCAGGCGGTCCTGCTCGCCCTCGACCAATTCGTTAAGCTTCGCTTCGGCTGCACGCCAGCGCGCGTACGCATCGGCCACTGCTTCGATCGAAATGCCGCCGAACCGATCCAGCAGAATCCGCTGCTGCGCCTGGTCAAAGCTGGTCAGGGTTTCAGTCTGCGCGTGGACCAGCGCCAACTCCGGCGCCAGCTGCTTGAGCACGGCCACCGTGGCCGGCTGGTTATTCACAAACACGCGGCCCTTGCCCGTCGACAGAATCTCCCGCCGCAGAATGATGTCGTTGCCCTCGGCGTCGATCCCGTTTTCTTCCAGGATCGCCTCCGCGCCCGGTGTTGCCTCAAACACGCACGCCACCACCGCCTTCTCCGCGCCGTGCCGCACCACTTCAGCCGACGCCTTGCCGCCCATCAGCAGTGCCAGCGCATCCACCAGGATCGACTTCCCCGCTCCGGTCTCGCCCGTCAGCAGGTTCAGCCCCGGCCCAAACACCGCAATGGCGTGGTCGATCACCGCATAGTTTTCCGCGCGCAGCTCAACAAGCATTCTTTGCCGATCCTCGGGGGCAATCGAGATAGAAACTCAATCGTGAACTGGGACCATACTAGGCGAGCAGGTCGGCCGCGGGCAATTCGATCCCGCTGCATGGAAATCGCATGAATGTTATTCGTTGACGAAACAGGTTCGTTCTCTCTCGGCACCATCGACCTGGGTGGTCCCGTCGTCCCGGAGGGACGAATCAAAAATAGCCCAGGACAACCCTGAGCGAAGCGAAGGGGCAGTCCTGGGAGAGCGAACAAGGAGATGAAACTGCCCTGTAGGGGCAGTACGAGGTTGTTGAATTGGTCAGTTCATGGGCAGCCGGAGGCAGAAAATCCTCCAACTGCCCAAGACGCTAACTAGCTGACACAGGATCAGAAGGTGAAACGGCCACCGACTGTCGGAGCAAAGTTGTTGTCCGAGTTATAGGGGACGCCGGGGCCATGAGGAATGGCGATGGCCAGACCGCCGCTCACCCAGGAATACGCAACTCCGGCAAAAGTGTCGAAACGCTTGGTGAAATGATGATCCGCATAGAGCGACCCCTCGTTGAGGGTGCCCGCGCAGGAACTGCGGAAGCCGGCTGCGGCCGAGCAGGTCGGCGGGCTGCGGAAGTCGTTCTGCCGCTGTTGATACCAGGCGAAAACAAAGTCGGTTTTGCTGCGGTAGGTGTACTTCGCGCCCGTCCACCAGATCTGCACCAGCTTTTCAGAATCGAGATTGTTGTCTTCGACCCCGCTCATGATATATCCGCCCTGGTCCGAGGCGCCAACGCCCAACGGGTTCGCCGGGTTATTCTGCCAGATGTATTCGTACCCGGCAAAAACCTTGAACTCGTCCGACGAATACTTGGCAGCGGCCATAACTGCGTTGTTGTCGGTCACGATGCCGTATACGGTGTTGGTCGTTCCGATCAGATTGGCCCCGTTGATGGGGTTTGTATTGATGCTGTCCGTGGTCGACTGATAGGTCGCCGACCGACTCTGGGGCCCTAGCAAGGGGTTCAATACGCTGATCGCCTGGTTGTAATGTTGGTAGACGAGGTCGGCGAAGATCTTGCCGTAGTTTCCACCCAGGTCGAATCCATAGGCGTTGTTATGCGCCCTTTCAGGAGTGCAGTTCGCGGCAGTCCAGGTTGCGGAGGCCGAGTAGCAGCCGGCAGTTCCATCGGCGAATTTATACGCCGCGCCGAAATGGGCCGGGCCATCGGCGAGGCGATACTTCAGCGCGTCGTCCCAACGGGAGTCCTCGGTATCGCCGCCGCCGGCCATCGTGCCGTTATACCCGATGTATGAAAAGGCATAGCCGCCGCCGGCCGGATCGTAAAGGAGCATCGCATCGGTGCCGAGAGCGCGCTGACGACCGAAGGTCAGCGTGCCGACATACTTGGACGAAATACCGGCATAGTATTCGTCATTGAAGGGTTGGCCCGCGCGCGCGCCGTCGATGGCTTCAGAATAGCTGGCCCTGGGAAGGCCGTTGTTGATGAAGTCGGTGGCTGACGCGTTGGCCAGCAGGCCGGAATTCGGATTGATGCCGGTCGAAGCGTTGAACACCACCGACCAGCCATGGAGAAACTCTTCCTTGCCCCTGATGCCCAGACCCGTCTGCTGCAGGTTGTTCGGTGCGATGAGGAACCGATGTTGGTAGCCGTTTCGGTTCACCAGCGATTCGCCTTCATAGTTATATCCGTTTTCCGGTAAGCCGTGGCTGACCCAGCCGACGCCGGCGTCATACGCACCGTACAGCGTGATGCCGTGCCAAGTCAGCGCGCAATCGGTGGTGGCGAACTCGTGGCCGTTCGCGCAAGGGTCGTGGGTCTTCGGCTGCAATTTAGTGTCCGCCGCGGCGTCCTGCCCGAACGCCAGCGTCGAAGAGAAGAAAGGAACCTCCGAGAAGAAAAGAACCGCCGCAAGAACCATCTTTGTCTTATTCACATTTTCCTCCATATAAAAATCGCTAGATGCACAATCTTGTCCTACGATTCTAAACGAATGACAACATCGAATTTATACGGTATATCGATCTCCGCGTCAACGCACTCCGGTCGACCGGCATTGCGGGTGTAACTTTGCATCATCCCAGCGTGTTGGAGGCGACTTGGAGCGGCTGATATCTTTTGCAATCGCCCGCAGGAAAAGAATCGAGACTTTGCGCTTCCCTACTTTCCATTCGCGCCTATACTCTGGACTCGATGACTGGACTCGATGACTGAGATCGATGAAAGGACAGCCCATGGCCAATCTGGAACATCTGTTCACCCCGCGCGAGGCCGCCGCCGCCGTGGGGGTGAGTTACGCCACCATCAAGAATTGGATTCTGGCCGGAACCCTGAAAACCGTCCGCACCCCCGGCGGCCACCATCGCATTCCCGAGAGCGCGCTCAAGCCCCTGTCGGCGGCTCCGGCTAAAAGCAAGCCAGAGAAGAAGCGCATTCAATCGCGGGAGCGCTTCCGTACCACCAGCGGGCGCAACCAGCTGGTGGGAACAATCGTCGAGGTCAAGATCCGCGGCATTCTGGCGCAGGTGGTGCTGGCTATCGGAGATCAGCGCATCACCGCGATCATCACCGCCGATGCGGCGCGCGAGATGCAGTTGCGCAAGGGCCAGACCGCCGCGGCGCTGATGAAGGCCACTTCGGTGATGATTACGCGGGTGTAGGTGGCTCGCGCAGTCCCCGGCCCGCACCACATCGATGACTTGGAAGCCGCCTGCCCGTCTGATACCGTTAATACTGAGGTGAATGACGATTCTTACCATTGCCTTCCTCGTCTTCTTCCAGGCTGATAGCGGCGCTGCCCCGGCTGGAGTTCAAGGGCCGGCAGGGCTCATGGAAATGATCCACAACATTGGCCCGGTGGCTATTTCGGTCCTGGTGCTGCTGCTGTTTGCCAGCCTCTACTCCTGGACCGTGATCCTGGGCAAAATGGCCACCTTCGGCCGCGCCACCAAGGACACGCGCCGCTTTCTCCGCGCCTTCCGCAAGGCCACCCGCCTGCAGGAGATCGCCACCCTCGCCGAGGATTGCAAGTCCAGCCCCCTGGCGCAAGTATTTGAAGATGTATACGAGACCTACAAGCGCCAGACGGGTGGTTCCGGGCCGCCGCGCAACCTCACGCCGCTGGAGCGCTCGGCACAGACGGCCGCCAGCGAGGCGGTCACCAATCTCGAACGACGCATGACGGGACTGGCCACCATTGCGTCCACAACCGTCTACGTCGGCCTGTTCGGGACCGTCATGGGCATCATCGACGCGTTCAGCGGCCTGGGCAACGCCGGTGCCGCAACCTTGCGCGCGGTCGCGCCGGGCATCTCCGAGGCGCTTATCACCACGGCCGCCGGGCTTTTTGTGGCTATTCCCGCGCTGATCGCCTACAACCAGCTCACCGCGCGCATCAGGGTCTTTGCCGGCGCCACAGACGACTTTTGCCGCGAACTGCTGAACTCGCTGGAAGAGATTCCCCAGCGCCAGCAGCCTCCGCGCCCAACCAGTCTCGGTGGCTCTCCAGGCCCCGAACCGATCCGGGGAGACTGACCGTGGCCTTCACAAGCAACACCGGACAAACCCGCTCGTCGCTGGCGGAGATCAACGTTACCCCGCTGGTCGACGTGGTCCTTGTGCTGCTGATCATCTTCATGATCACCGCTCCGGTGCTGCAGTCGGGTATTGAAGTCGCCGTGCCCAAGACCCGGACCGTCAAGGAGATCACCGAGCAGCGGCTGGTGCTTACCATCGACAAGAGCCAGAACGTTTATCTCGGCGATCAACCCATCAATATTCACGACGTGGCCGAAAAGCTTCATCAGAAGGGCTCCGATCCGGCCCACCAGGTCATTTATCTGCGCGCCGATGAGACCGTCCCTTTCGGCGTATTCGCCAGCTTGATGGACGCCGTGAAGCAGGCCGGCATTACCAACGTCTCTATCGTTACCCAGCCGCTGGAAGCGAAAGCCGCCCCAGCCGCTGGGAACTAGAATGTGCTTCAAAATTCGCATTGTGTCAGGGCACGACCGGGGCACCCTCTGGGTCGCGTGCCGCAAGAACCGCAAAATCAACGTGGGCTTTAGCCCCTGCGGTTTGTTCTTCGGGAAAGGCTGCTAAGGAAAAGGCATTTTCCCGCAGGCCATTTAGCTACCGAGGGAAACATGAGAGGGAAATTCCTCCCATCGCCATTACCCTCCTGGCATCTAGGACTTTGAGAAGGAGCTTTTAGGCAAGCCTATGGACAGCGTTCTGGATGGTGGAGGGCAACTTGAGCGGGCGATGAAGCCCGACCCCATCGCTGCGCCTGCCACCGGATCAATCGTATTGCACGCCTTGCTGTTCGGCGGCATTCTATTCTGGGGCTTCTTCAACGGATTCTTTCATCACAACCTGTGGGGCAATCCCGGCCCCGGCAGCGCCATTCAGGTCTCGCTCGACTCGGCCTCCATTCCCTTGCCTTCCGACCAGCCCAAAAACGAAAACGTGCTGCCCACCGACAAGCCGAGCCCGGCGCCTGCGCCGCCACAGCCCAAGGCCAAACAGGCCGTGGACGACACCGCAATCCCCATTCAAGGCAAGCAGCAGAAGCCGGAGAAGCAAAAGCAGGTCAAGACGCCCAAAGTTCCCCCGCCGCCGGTGCCCAACAACCGCGTTCAGTACGGCGCGCAGGCCGGTTCCAAGCTCTCCCGATCCACCTTCGCCCAGACCGCCACAGTAAACCAGCCGGTCAGCGTCACCAATGGCGACTTCGGCAGCCGATTCCCCTGGTACGTAAACGGCATCAAACTAAAGGTGAGCCAGAATTGGGATCGCAAGCAGGTTGACCCGCGCACGGCAAGCGGTGCCGACGTGCAGATTTATTTCAAGGTCAATCGCCAGGGCGTTCCATCCAGCTTCCGCGTCAATACGTCCAGCGGCAGCCCCACGCTCGACCGCAGTTGCCTGCTGGCCACGCAACGTGTTGACACATTTGGGGATCTTCCCAGGGAATCCAACGATCAATGGCTTGACGTCACTTATGATTGTACGTATTAGCAATTGCTCGGCTTAAGCTCCAAAGTCCTGGCGCGCCGCTTCCGCCGCGCCTTCTCCAAACCGATCGAGGAAGGACCATTCACCGCATGAAGGCATTTTCACGACAATCTCGCCTCTTCCTGCTTCTTCTTTGTTGCCTCGCTTCTCTCCAATTGCAAGCCCAGGACTGGGTCCACACCGGCACTAACCTCGGCAGAGACCGCATCCGCATCGCCGCGGCCGACTTCAAACCCGGCGGCGCCGATCCGCAAATCCCCACCCTGAAAGCCGTCTTCGACGCCACTCTCTATGAAGACCTGGCCAACGCCGGCATTTTTGACCTGGTCTCGAAGAGCATGAATCCGCAGGCCTCGCCCGGCTCGCCCGAGGAGATGAATCTGCCCCAGTGGGCGGCCGCGCCCGCCAGCGCCGGCATGGTCGCCTTCGGAGCGCTGGCCGCGGCCAACGGCCGCATGACCGTCGATGGGTTCCTCGACGACACCGGCAACGCCTCCAATCCGCAGGTTCTGGGCAAGAAGTACGGCGATGTGGCCACGGAAGAGTCCTCCCGTGCCATCGCCCACCACTTTGCCGACGAGATCATCATGCGGCTCGGCGGCGGCATCAACGGCATCGCCGAGACCAAAATCTACTTCATCAGCACCCGGTCCGGAACCAAAGAGGTGTGGGTGATGGACTACGACGGGCAAAATCAAC
>Ga0182024_10017567_pt1 | contig 13409 bp, 12 predicted proteins | sample P32metaG_FD_120480 | JGI IMG/M metagenome (GOLD analysis project Ga0182024, IMG submission 120480) | Permafrost microbial communities from Stordalen Mire, Sweden - P3-2 metaG (Illumina Assembly) | ecosystem: Environmental > Terrestrial > Soil > Wetlands > Permafrost | place: Sweden: Stordalen...
GTTTTCGTCCACTTTTCGGCCATTCAGGCGGAAGGTTATAAGTCGCTGAACGAAGGGCAAGCGGTTGAGTTCGAAGTTACCCGTGGACCGAAGGGTCTGCAGGCAGCGAACGTCACCAGCCTCTAGTCGAAGAGGGGCGAGCCGGCTTTAGCCGGTTTCGCCCTTTTTTTTCGCACACGCATCATCGGTCTTAGGAGCCTCGTTGAAAGCACTCCCCGAAGGGCAGTACATCAAGCACTTCCAATACGGTTTGGGCGTCATCACAGAATCCGATAACGACCGCACTTCGATTGACTTCGACCTCCATGGCATGAAGAAGTTCGTCACCAGCATCATGGTTGTCGAAATCGCCGAAGGCACACCGCCGAAACGCAAGCGCGCCAAGCGCGTGAAGAAAGTCGCGGCGCCGCTGGCCGTGGCGGCCGCCGGAAAATGAGCAACAACAACGTCATCGTGCAGTTCGTGGGATTCGAGGCCAAGGCCCAGGGCCGTGAATATACTTTCACCGTTCGCGAAAGCGCGACCGAACCGCGCGAATTCACTCTGACCATTCCGAATGAAGCGTTCAATACGCGCCGCGTCCGTTTTCAGGATGCGCCGGACATTTGCTCGCACCGCCTGCACCTGGAACTTGCCGCGACGGAAAATCACCCCGTCAAGACGCACTTCAACTTGACGGATGCAGAACTGGAAGCCTACCGTACATCCCACATGCAGAAACCCCCAAAGTATCCCTACGCACCGAAGAAAGACGATCAAGAAGCTTAGTTTTCGCGGGAATTCAGCACAAAAAATTCAAGAGTGGCTTTGAGGCTTGGGTAAAGCAGTTGTAGCGGCGCACTTCAGTGCGCCATCGGTGTTGCGTTGCGGATCGATGGCGGTCTGAAGACCGCCGCTACGACTACCTCGCTACAAATTGGTCGCGCCTACGCAACCTTCGTCACCACGCGCCGCGCCGCCAGCGAAATCATCAAACGCGTCACGCCACTGAAGAAAATGCTGATGCCGACGAGCGTGCCCAACACCCATTCCGTGCTCGATGGCCACGTAACCCAAATCATTCCGCCAAGAATCAGCGTCACAATGCCATCCATCAGGAACCATCCTGCTCCAGCAGCCGGCCGGTGCTGAATATAGAGCACGATCTCGAAAACTCCCTCGATCACCAGATAAAACGCCAGAGCCAGCGTCAACGTGGCCAGGCCGCGCGCCGGATGATCCAACAGGTAAATTCCCACGCACAAATACAGAATCCCCAGCAGCACCTTCAGCAGCACGCTCCCAGTACGCCGCGTGAACCACGCAAAAACGAAATGCGCCACCGCCGCGAAAATCAGCATCCACGCGACGAAAATATTTACGGCGAGGCCAGCCTCCAGCGGCATGGCGATCGCCAGTATCCCGGCCACAATCATTACCACGCTCACGAAAATCGACCAGCCCACCGCTTTTTTCGCAATGTCCGCAATATTGGGATCGCTCATAGCCGTCCTCCCGCGCATCGTCGTGCCTCGGGGCGCCTCGTCGCGCCACCGCGGAATCCTTATATCACTACTCGCCGGAGTTCGGGGACATTGCTGCTACTCGCCAAATCAACGACGCCCGGCGCGCGGTCGAACGCCCCGCACGAGCCCGCTTCGCCGCGATGGTCCGCCGCACTCAACTCATCTCGTGATATGTTTGCGTCAATGCCGCGCACACATTCGCACCCGCTGAGGCGCCCTTCTTGACGCAGCACAGCCACGCAAACCCGGCCAGCGCAGGTGAAAACGAAATCGTGGAAAGCAATCCGCAGACGGAGTCACGCGCGTCCGTCCTCGCGCAGTCCGTCGCTTTCATGCGGCAACACGCGTTGCGGATACTGGCGATTTCCGCCGCGGTCCTCGCGCCCGTTTTCTGGCATCGCAACATCGCCGCCGGCGATCTGGGCAGCCACGCCTACAACGCGTGGCTCGCGCAACTCATCCGCCACGGCTGGGCGCCCGGCCTATGGCTTGCGCCGCGCTGGAATAACGTGCTGTTCGATTTCTTACTCGACGGCCTCGGCCGCTTCGTTTCTTTACACACCGCCGAAAAAATTGCGGTGTCGCTTGCTGTGCTGATTTTCTTCTGGGGCGCGTTCGCGTTCGTTTGCGCCGCCACCAGACGCGCTCCGTGGCTGCTCTGCCCCGTCATCGCCATGTTCAGCTACGGCTATTCGTTCGAGATGGGTTTCCTGAATTTCTATATTTCACTGGGCCTGGCATTTTTCGGCATCGCGATTTTTTGGCGTGGTCGCGGCTCGGAGCGCTTGATCGCTGTCGCGCTTGCGCCCCTCGCGATGTTGGCCCATCCGCTAGGCTTCGCGTGGCTGGTCGCCGCGTCGGCGTACGTCGTGATGGCCGAAGCGATTCCCCGGCGCTATCAGATTTTGCTGGTGGCTGCGGCGGGCGTGGTGCTCTTTGCCGCGCGCTATTTTTTTTGGCACCACGATATTGTGCAGGCCAGCGACGATCCCTTCTATTTTTTCAACGGCTCGGATCAATTGCTTCTATTCGGCCCGCGCTACGCGATTCCGGAGCTCGCGCTGCTGATTTTCATTTTGTGCGCGCTCGCATCGGCTTTTTTCGCCCGCCAGTGGGGCAAGCTTAGCTGGGCGCAGCTCGCGATTCCGCTGCAGCTCTACGTCATCGTCGGTCTGGCGGTAATTCTGCTACCCGACGGCATTCGTTTTCCGCAGCAGCCCTCCGCGCTTGCGCTATTGACCGAACGCCTCACCTCGGTTTCCGCCGTCCTTCTCTGCTGCTTGCTCGGCTCCCTGCAGCCACGCCGATGGCACTTGCTCGCATGTGGCGCGATTGCGGCCGTCTTTTTCGTATTTCTGTACGAAGATACGAGGACCATCAATCGCATGGAGGCACAAGTCGAGCAACTCGTGCGCACCGTGCCGCCGAATTCGCGCGTTCTCGCCACCCTCAAGCCGCCCTTCCCCGAATCGCGCATCCTCGTGCAACACATCGCGGATCGCGCCTGCATCGGCCACTGCTTCAGTTACGGAAATTACGAACCGGCCTCGGGTCAGTTCCGCGTGCGCGCGACGCCGGGCAATCGCTACGCGATGTTCGGCTTCGATTCCGCTGTGAACATGGAGGATGGCTCGTACGAACTTCAGCCCGAAGATTTGCCCGCCTACCAGGTGTATCAATGCAGCGCGGACCAAAAACAATTGTGCATCCGGCCGCTCGCAGCCGGAGAAATGAACGATGACCTGGGAATTCATCCGAACGATGAATAATCGCTACAGGTGCAGCGAATTCGCGATCCCCAAGTCGCATCGTGAACGCGACCGCGTCATGCTACGCGAGCCCTGAAAGATGAGCGCGGAGCGCGAACGCCTGTTCGCCGACAAACTGGCCACCTAGGATTCGCACCTTACAGCCGAGGTCCACGTTAATCGCGTCGAGAATTTTCACTCTGGTTCCGCACTCGACCAGGAGTAGTTTTTCGGCAGCGACCAAAAGAGAAATCCCCAGATCGTCCTTGGCCGTTTCGCAATCGCGCATTTCACGAAGAATTTCCTCGGTGACGGGCAACAGTACATAGTTGCGGCCCGCTTCGTCGCGGATCGTGGCCACCTGCCCCACCCATTCCGAGCGAGACTCAGCATCACCTAGGCGCACATCGCCAACAGAAGAGGAAACCTTCGCCGTCGCGTCCGCATGAATCCTTTCTACGGTGGCGATAAAACGATAGCCGCGCCGCGGCAGCGTCTCAATGTAACGCGGTTCCTTGTGCGAATCGCACAGCGCGCGCCGCAGCGTCTGGATCGCGGCGTTTACGCCATGCTCGAAATCCACGAACGTGTCCGCAGGCCACAGGCGGCTCTGCAATTCTTTTCGCGTGAGCAGCTCACCGGGCTGTTCCAGCAACAACGCGAGAATCTGAAAGGGCCGGCCGGCGAGACGGATTTTCCGGCCGTATTTGCGTAGTTCGCCCGTGCGTAGGTCAACGTGGTAGGCGTCGAAGCTAAGCCTACCTTCGGCAGGGAGTTCGTCGCGCATCTGAGAAGCTGGGGCGACGAAGTTTACTTCGGGCGCGCTGGGAACTCAAGCTCGCGCGCGCCGAGCCGTGCAAGCGCCTTACTTTCAGTCTGTTACGGCTTTACCTTCGTTTCACCGACAAACGACCTCCGTTGCATTGAACGATTTAGCGTTTAGTACGAAACTGCGCGTGCATTGAGGAACTAAATGAAAAATCTGAACTCAAAGATTCGCAGCAACAAGGAGACAACGATGAAAATGACAACCGTAGTGAAGATTTCGCTGTACGCAGCGGCCTTGGGACTTGCGTGTTTGCTGCCGGTGACGGCGCGCGCGCAATCCGAAGTGATGCCTGACGCTTTCGCATTTTCGGCCGACGAAGCGACGGTCGCGCCGGCTGTGCAGATCGCGCAGATTGACGACGTGAATCAAACGCCGGTCGCTTTTGAGGGCACAGTTTCGCTTCCTTACAACCTGAACTGCGCCGGCAAGAATTTGAAGGCCGGGCAGTATTTGCTTTCCGTGAAGTCGGAAGGGACTGGCCGAGTGGTCCGCATCCACGGCAGCGGCCAAGACATGAACATTCGCGTACGCGAAGTGCCGATGCGCCAGACGGCGAGCCAGAGCGCGTTGCTGGTGCGGAAGTCCAACCACGGCCGCAGGCTGGAAGCAGTGTACGTCGAAGGGCTCAACGCAATGCTTTACCTAAACACGAGTGCGAGCCATGCCGGGATGGAACGGCTGCCGATCTCGTAGTTGGTGAAGCACCTGACGCCCCGTTGGCGTGCACGGCGCCGATGGGGCATCAGTGTTTGTGGCGACAGTTCAGCCCCTCGAATTTTTCCGTCCCGCCCCGCTGCGGCCCTAATTTCACCAGAGTTGCGAGCCGCGATTGAGTCGCGCTGGCCCCGCCGTTCTACGGCAGCAGTCCGAACACCGCCGCGCCATTGGGCGTGCCTACGTACACTTTCCCATTGGCAATCATCGGCGTGATGAATTTATTGTCCGCAAAATTATCCCGATTATTCGCGGCCTGATTGCTGTTGTACAACTCGGTCGCGAGGTTCGTTGCGTCATAGGCGTGCAACACGCCCCCGCCGTTATTCTCCACCGCCCACACAATTCCATTGGAAGTCCCGTTCGCCGAAATACTCGGCGTTGTGCCCGGATATCCAAAGCTGGCCGCACTCAATGACCCCGCGGGCGTGCTGAGCTTCGCGTTTGCGATCGAGAATGCTCTCAGGTGATCGCCGACCGCGCCGTAATACACCACGTTGTTGAAATAAGCGGGCGTGGAGTAGACGCCGCTGTCCAACCCGTTCGAATCAATTTCCTGATAGATGGCGCTGTCATTATTCGTATTGAATTTGCCCATCAGATCGCGATTGACTACGTAGATGTGGCCGTCCTTGCCGGCGCCCACCGCCAGATGCCACGTGTTGGACTGCCCATCCTGCAAATCAGGCAGCAGCATCTCGCCTCCGGATCCCAGGTCTTCGTCCGCGTTCGATTCCGAGTCCGTGTTGAACATCGTGAAATAGTCCGCGACGCTAAGATTGCTGCTGGCCGTCGAAATCTTGATGAACGCATTACCGTAATCGCCATGCTCGGGGAATCCGCTGCCGTTCAACGTGTCGTCAAACGTTCCATTCGCGTCGAGAAAATAAATGTTGCCGGAAGAATCTGCCGCGGGACCGTCGCCCGCCATCCAGATCGCGCCGTCACCACCGTTGGGCGTCACGTCCAGCACGCTCGATTGCGCGAGCGTCGTTTCGTTGTAGCCCATTATCCATCCCTGATACGGTCCATCGTCGCAATGCGAAGCCCAAGTGGCATAAATCACGCCGTTCAGCAGCAGCAATGCGGCGCGTTCCTTGTATTGCTTGGGATCGAATGTCGTCGTGCCATTCGTCGTTGGGAATGTCGCTTGCACCGTCACAGGGCTGCTGCTGGTTTCTGCGCCGCTGGTGACGTCCAGCGCGTGCAGGCGCTGATGATAGTTTCCGTTGCTATCGAGTGACATCGCCACTACAAAGATCTTGCCGTGCGTACCGGCGCTCAGATCAATCACGGGCGTCGAAGTAATTCCGATGATCGGCGAAACCTGCCCGCATCCGCGGTTGTCGCTCGCGGTTTCATTCGCACCCAGCACGGAAACGTGCCACAACTGCGCGAAAGTATCCGCATCGAAGGCGTACACGGAATCGTTCTCGGTGACTACGTAAACAACGTTGTGCACGCCGCCCGCAAGCGTTAGGTTTGACACGTACAGCGGCTCCGCGTCTACCCCCGCATCCACCGACAAATTCCCCACCAACCCGAAATTCGTGGAGTTCACATTCGCCGTCGTCAGTGTGCTCTCGCTCAGATTCTGGCCCGTGCGCGCCACGTCGTTGTGATAAGTCAGCACGTTCACCGTGCTGGTCTGCACCGCGTTCACAGTCAGCGTCACCGTCTGGCTTGTCGCGGTGTTGACCACGTTGGTCACCGTGACGTAAATTTGCGCGCCGGTCTGCCCCAGCGTGGCCTGCGAAATCGTGTAGGAATTTGAATTCGCGCCCACCGGGTTTCCGTTCATGAACCATTGATACGTCAGCGGCGCCGTGCCCGTCGCCGTCACGGTGAATGTCGCTGATTGTCCCGCCGTCACGGTCAGGTTTGTGGGCTGCAGCGTAATCGTGGGCTCCGTCGGCGCAGCTGGATTCACGGCGAGCATAACGGTGGCGCTCGTTGCGTTTCCCGCCGTGTTGCTCACCTTCACATTAATCTGCGCGTCATTTTGCCCAATAGTGGTTTGCGCAATCGAAAGCGTGCTGGAGTTCGTCCCGGCCGCCGTGCCATTCATGAACCACTGATACGTCAAAGGCGCGGTGCCCGTCGCCGTCACAGAAAATGTCGCCGGTTGTCCCGCAGTCACGGTAACGCTTGCGGGCTGCTGTGTGATCGTCGGAGCAGTCGTCGTTGCAGCCACGGTCAGCGTCACCGTGGCGCTCGTCGCCGACCCGGCTGCGTTTGTCACCAGCACATATATCTGCGCGCCCGTTTGGCCCGTCGTCGCCGCTGTAATGGTGAAGCTGCTCGAATTGGCTCCCGCTGCCGCTCCATTCATGTACCACTGATAAGCTAGCGGCGCGGTACCTGTCGCCATCACCGAAAATGTCGCTGCTTGGCCCGCCGTCACCGTTTCGCTTTCCGGCTGTTGCGTGATCGCCGGAGCTGTGCCGGTGGGATTCGTTTTGAAGCCGGGAGGTGTGCCAGCGTATCCGCACGCGAACAGGGAAGCGCACATCGCTGTCAGCAGAGCGCACAGAGTTAAATTTCTGAGATTTCTCAAGTAGCAGGCCTCGCTGATTGTCTGTCAGTCCTGTGCACAAGAGCGACCTGTGGTCCGCCACGCAAACGCAACCGTGACGAAATCCGTCGCCCGTAGTGCGCTTCACCCGAGAAAACCGGTTGCACTAATGTTACGTGCCAAATCCGTAGCAATCACCTGACCGAGAGTGCAGTTTCGGAACAGTGTCCAAAGTGGGACAGACATTTACAACCATCCATTGACAGAAGAATTCGGCGCGCGTTCTGACCGAAAGTTTCCGGACCATGCGTCGAGCTTACACACAACCGGCCTATTTTCGGCAATTTATCTAACCAAGAGTGCGCGTGCGGAGGGTTCCCGTAGCAATCCGAGCTTTGCTGTATAAGCCGCGCGGTCCCGATACTCCGAACCGGAGACCGAAACCGAAACGGACCTATACGTGGCGCAAGTTCACCGGCACCAAGGGACTTACACTTGGTGCTACGGCTGTACCTGCATTCCGCGTGCCGTCCGTTCCGCCGGACCTAGCCCAAGATCAAGCTCGCGCGGCGCGGCGCGAAGTTCACTAGCTCTTGGCCGCCGGCATCACGGCCAAGAGTACCGCAATGTAATGGCAGATGCTTCCCGCCATCACGAATACATGCCAGATGGCATGGCCATACCGCAAGCGTGGCGCCGCGAAAAATGCCACACCGATCGTGTACATCAACCCGCCGGCAACCAGCCACGCGATTCCCGGCGCCGAGATGTGCAGCAGCAGCGGCTTCACCGCGATGATTGCGAGCCAACCCATCGCCAGGTACACTGCCGTCGAAAAAATCTTGAAATGATCCACGAACCAGAATTTCATTAGGATGCCCGCCATCGCCAGTCCCCATATCACGCCGAGCAGCGACCATCCCCAGCCGCCTCCCAAATTCACCAGCAGAAAGGGCGTGTACGTCCCGGCGATCAGCAGATAGATGGCGCTGTGGTCGAAAATTTTCAGCGCGTGTTTGAAACGCGGCAAGGCGATTCCATGATACAGCGTGGACGCCGCATACACGCAGATCAGTGTGCTGCCGTAAATCGCGCAACTCACGATGCGTAGCGCGCTGCCGTGCATCACCGCCAGCGTCAGCAACACCACGAAACCGGCAACGCTCAACACTAGCCCCACGCCATGCGTGATGCTGTTCACCAGCTCTTCAGCGTCCTTCCGGATTGGGTTGTCGCGCGCCATGTTCGTCCTGCACCTCTATTGTTCGCCCTCGAACCGTAATAAGCAATCGTACCTTTGGATGCATTTCATTCGCTGGACGAGACGGGACAAAAGTGACGCGCCAATGAAACTAGCGCGCGATAACGCAGAACTCCCTGTAGGTCGTGGCTTCACCCACAACATAAGCCAAACGATGCAAATCGGTTTCAGCCGCCGAAGTACCGACTTGCTTTTGACCTTGTAGCGGCCGGTTCAGGTTCACCGAACCGGGCAGCAGTTGCCGTTACGCCGTTTCAGCAGTCGAAGGCTCGGGCCGAGCTGCGCCACTGGCGGCACGCCGGTGGGCGCGCCCATAAATCCACATTCCCAACCGATAGGCGAGCAAAATTCCCACGATCACCGCGTACTGCAGCGGCTTGCGGACATCCGATTTCACCAGCCAGTAATAATGAATCACGCCCAGAATCGCACTCAGGTAAATCGCGCGATGCAGCATTTGCCAGCGTTTTCCCCCGAGGCGCCGGATCATCCCCGCCGTCGAAGTCACCGCCAACGGAATCATCAGCACGAACGCGGCAAATCCCACGGTAATGAACCGGCGCTTCTGCACGTCCTTCCACATTTCGGACCAGGCGAAAAACTTGTCGAGGCCAATCCACGTGCCGAAGTGCAGGCAGCCATAAAAAAACGCGAAAAGCCCCAGCATCCGGCGAAAACGAATCAACTGCGGCTGCCGCAGGATTTTTCGCAGCGGCGTAATTGCCAGCGTGATGATCAAGAAGCGAATCGTCCAATCACCCGTCGCATGGGTGATGAATTCGATGGGATTGGCGCCGAAATCCATGTTCCCCGGAAACCCAGCGAGGCCATTGTGAAAAGCGCGCCACAGCAACTGCCCGAGAGGAATCAGGCACACGAGGAACACCACGACCTTGGTCCATTTGCTTGTGAGGATGGAATTCACGCGAGGCTCACAATCAATAATATTTCTTCAGGTCCATGCCGCTGTACAGGCTGGCGACCTGATCGCCATATCCATTGAACATCAGCGTGGGCCGCCGCCGGAATTCTCCCAGGCGGCGTTCGCTCGCTTGCGACCAGCGCGGATGATCCACGCTGGGATTCACATTCGAGTAAAAACCGTATTCGTGCGCGTTCGCGATGTTCCAGGTGGTTGGCGGCTGATCTTTCACGAAGCGAATACGCACCAGCGATTTGATGCTCTTGAATCCGTATTTCCAGGGGATCACCAGACGCACCGGCGCGCCATCCTGATTTGGCAGCGCCTCGTCGTACATTCCCACGGTGAGCAGCGTCAGCGGATTCATGGCTTCATCCAGCCGCAATCCTTCCACGTAGGGCAGTTCGATTCCCGCCGAGCCGCCTTCGGGCATTTGTTTCGGGTCGTAATAGCTTTCGAACGCCACGAACTTTGCCTTGGGCGTCGGCTCCGCCAATTTCACGATCGTGCTGAACGAATAGCCTATCCACGGCACCACGATGGACCAGGCCTCCACGCAGCGGTGACGATAAATCCGCTCCTCCAGCGGCGCGAGCTTCATGATTTCGTCCATGCTAAACGTGCGCTTGTTTTTTACTTCGCCCTCAACGGAAACGCTCCACGGCGTGGTGACAAAACTCTTGGAGTTCGCGGCGGGATCGGTCTTGCCCGTGCCAAATTCGTAAAAATTATTGTAGTGCGTCACATCTTCCAGCGAGGTTGCTTTCTCCGTGGTGCTGCCCGGCCATTTGGTCACGCCCGTCAGCTTTACCGGAGTCGAACCGGTCGCCGGACCCGCCAACAACCGCGTCAATTTCTTGTAGCCCACCACCGCGCCATACGCCGCAGCCAAGCCAAAAAGAAAATTGCGCCGCCCCATGTACAAACTCTTGGGCGTCACATCCTTGTATGTAAGATCGGGCGCTTTCCTAACGAGCACGGTACTCCCCCGCTTTCGCACTTCTATCTACATATATGTTACGCGTTCCATGGGAAGTTGGATGCGCGAAGTTTCTGACTGCAAACATCCTCCAAGTCGCTTTGCGGGACTGGGCGCCCTTGGCTGGGTAATGGCAAAAAACACGACAAAAACTAGCGATTGATTCATACCGCTGCTGTTTGTTTTCAATGACTTGCATTGGCTTTCGATTATGTTTCGCTAGCGATTGATTTTGGGTGGAGAGCACGGGCCGGAGGGCGGGGAGGGCGGAGCTGTGAGGTTGGGCCGCGATGCACACGTTGCGTCCTTTCTTGGGGCTTCAATAGCGCCCCGACTCACGCTAACACAATTGGCGATCGTTGAATATTCGTAGAAATACGCAGGAGATAAACGACGGGGAGGATGAGGCAGTTCTATAGAGCGGGAGGCCGATGCTACGAAAAACGTTGTTGCTGTGCAGGATATCAACAGAGCCAAATGGCTTCTAGAGAAAACCGTCAGCGCTTGCTGGAACCGTGTCCGCCATCCACGGGGAAATTCTGTTGGCGCAGCAGGGTAACGAATGCGGCCGCGGCTCGAGGCAGGGTCCGGTCGCGCCGATAAACCAGTCCGAGCTCTCTGGTGAGTTGCACGTCCAAAATAGGAATCAGTTTCGCTTCGCCCGAACGCACTTCGTCCTTCGCAAAGCTCTCGCTGATGATCGAAACTCCCAGCCCCGCGGCCACGAACCGCTTGATCATCCCGACGCTCGCGAGCTCCATGGTGATCCGCAATTTCGAGCGATACGGCCGGAAAAGTTTGTCGAATAGTTGCCGCGTATAGCCGGTCTTCGGCAGAATCTGCGGCTGGTCGGCAATTTCGCTGAGCGTCACGCCCTTCGCGCGCGCCAGCGGATTGCTCGCGCTGACCATCAGCATCAGCCGATCGCGAAAGATCGAATGGACTTTCAGGCTGGGCGATTTCACCGGCAGCGTGACGATCCCCACGTCCACCGTGCCGTCTTCGATTTTCTCGATTACCTTGCGGCTGAAATTTCGGTAAATGCTGATCTGCACAGCGGGATATTGCCGGTGATAAGCCGCGAACAAATCCGGCAGCACGTACAGGCACGTCGCTTCATTGGCGCCAATATTCAGTGTGCCGCGCGGCGAACTGGAGAGATCGGACACCGCTCGCAGCGATTCTTCCTTCAAATTCAGCAGCCGGTTCGCATAGACGATCAATGCTTCGCCCGCCGCCGTCAATTTCACCGTCTTGCCGACGCGGTCGAACAGTTTTTGCCCGTACTCTTGCTCGAGCTGGCGGATCTGCGCGCTTACCGCCGGCTGCGAACGGAACAGTTTCTGCCCCGCCCGCGAAAAGCTCCCCAGCTTCGAGATCTCCAGAAAGGTTGTCAGGTGATCGAAATCCATAATTTGAGCACAGAATTATAGCAGACCAAACCCGTTGTACGTATTTCAAAGGGTCAATAGGGTCTGGCGACCGCCGACGGCGCGAGTTGCGCGCGAATCGTCGTGAAATGCCGCGACGGCAGCGGCTCTCGCCCCACGCCCACGAAAATCGGGTTCGACAGAATCCAAGGCACGTCCGCCCGCAACAACGGGTGCGCCATCAGAAACACCTCCGCGCGATACACGCCCGCACCAGCGTCCTCCAAATCCAATTGATCTCCGACAACTTCGCGCACCACCGCGCCATCCTTTTTCAATACCACGCGCACCGCCTGCTTCGCCGCTCGCACGTCTACGTGCAAGCTGGAATTAACCGCCGCGTCGCTGCCGCTGGGAAACTCCCGCAAACCGTCATGCGCCGAAAACTCAAACCGCTCAGGCTCGCCCGCTCCCCGTACGCAGTTGAAAAAATCTCCGCCGCGCACCGCCGCTTCGGGGTCAGACTCATACCGCCGGGAAATCCCCATCCCCACAAACGAGAACGTATCCGCATAAGACGGCAATTTCATCGCAAGCCACGAACCGACGCGAAATCCCCCGTGCGCATCCGACGCCTCGAATCCCCATATCTTGTCCCGCTGCAGAAAGTCGTCCCAATGCGCGAGCGATTCCGCGGGAACCGTAATGCTCCTCAAAAAATAATAGTGCGAAAAAGGATAGTACATCGCCAAAAGCAACCGATCCGCCCACGACGCGCCACGCAAAGAAGTAAACAGATTCAGCACCTCAATCCCACCGGGTCGCAAATCGCTATTCCAATAACGCCAGCCATAATCCGGATCATCGGGATAAGCCAGCACTGGAAACCCTCCCCACCCTCGCGCGTCGTCCATTGCTTCCGGCGGAAAAGACGACAAACGGAATCCCGGCGCCTCCTGCGCGCCGAAAAAAGTCAGGTGTCCATCCGGAAGGCTCGCTTCTGACCCACCCACGATCGTTACGCCATCAATAATTTTGCGAAAACTCGATGACGCCTGGTTCGGCCTGCCGTGATCCGTCAGCAGCACCAGGCTCACTCCGGTCGCGCGCGCCTGGATCGCGATTTCTTCCGGCGACTGCAACCCATCCGACATTGTCGAATGCACGTGATAAACGCCCCAAAGATAAGTATCCGACCGCTGCGGAGCATACGACGCGACACGCAATCCCGTCGCCACATAAACGATCAGCGCCACGCCAGCAATCACGCTCGCCCACACTTTGAATTTCTTCATTCGCCGTTACTCATGGCCGTTCCACCCCCCGCCGCTAGCATAACCTCCGGCCACGTTTTTCATCACGTATTTCCGCCCCGCATTCCGAGAAAACTCACCCGCCCCAGGCTCCCACTCCAGGGTGGTGGGTCAGTTTCCGATTACGCGACTAACAGTTTGTTGAAAAACTCTTTCGGGTCGTCATTTCGAGGTGCGCTGCGACACGGAATCTCTCTTTTTGTTGGGTTTTAGCGATGAGGAATTCCTCGCTGCGCTCGTAATGGCGAGTTCA
>Ga0182024_10017568_pt1 | contig 13409 bp, 11 predicted proteins | sample P32metaG_FD_120480 | JGI IMG/M metagenome (GOLD analysis project Ga0182024, IMG submission 120480) | Permafrost microbial communities from Stordalen Mire, Sweden - P3-2 metaG (Illumina Assembly) | ecosystem: Environmental > Terrestrial > Soil > Wetlands > Permafrost | place: Sweden: Stordalen...
GTGCCCCATCCTTCGCGTTGTTTTCGCGAAGGGTGGGATACGCAGCACTTTCTTGAAATCGCGCATCCGGCAGCCGTGGATCCCACCCTTCGCAAAACACGCGAAGGATGGGGCACCCGGAGAGGCGTCGCACTAGGAGCACGGGAAGAAGCGCGTGTTCCGACACACGCGCTTCTGCACAGGATGATAGAGGCGCCAGAACTGGACGAACGCGGCCAACCGCGTCACCTGGAAGAAATCGTTGGCCACCAGGTAGAGCAGCGTGACGGCCAGCAACCATAGGGAGAGCGCGGTGCCCGTCATGTCGGCTTCAAAGGGCAGCGGAATCGCCGAGAACACCATGGCCAGCACCACCAGCGCCAACTTTACGATGCCCAGCACCAGGTTCACCTCTACCAGCTTGCCGGTAAGGGCGTCAAGACGGAGACTGCGCGCCAGGCTGCGGAAGACGCCGGTCCCCTCCAGCATCGCGACCAGGGGGGCGATGGAAAAAACCCAGCTCAACAAGGCCCACAGGGTAAAACCACCCAGCGACAGGCAGATGACCCAGGCGCTGTAGGCCACCAGGTTCGGCGTGGGGCCGTTCAGGGTCGCTTCCGCGGCCCAGAGGATCCCGCGATACCATCCCAGGCAGGCCGCGGCGAGGGCCACGAGGCGCAAGAGTTGCAGCAGGATAAGGGTCAGCGGAGCCGGGCGCAGCGCGGCATCCAGGCGCATCAGCACCGCGCTGCGCCCGAACCCGGAGACGATGGCCCAGCCTACGGCCAGCAAGGGCCCCAGCCAGAGGGCAACATGCAGGACCAGTGGAGTAACCACCGTGGCTGCAGCCGCCAGCTGCTGCGCAGCCTGGGATGGGTCCTGGAGGGAAAAATCAGAGAGGCGTATGGGGACACTGGCCACGATCCTGGCGCCCTGGTAGTAGAGGATTGCCGCCGCGGGAATGCCGAAGCCCCAGCGCCAGAGCAGCTCCCATCCCAGCAGGCTCGGGCGCTTCCAACAGAGGGCGCAGAGGTGCACCAGAGACTGAGTTCCACGCACGCTCAGGCTACTTCACCACGATGTTGATGAGCTTGCCGGGCACCACCACCACCTTGACCATCTGCTTGCCGGCGATGGCTGCCTGCACCTTACCCTCCGCCAGCGCCGCCTGCTGCATGGCCTCCGCATCGGCGTCCGGCAGCAGCCGCACCACGGCGCGCAGCTTGCCGTTGACCTGCACCGGGATTTCTATCTCGTCCTCGCGGGCTAGAGCTTCATCAAACTTGGGCCACGGCGTGCGCAGGATGCCCTGCTCATGCCCCAGTTGCTCCCATAACTCAAACGCAAGGTACGGCGCGAAGGGCGCGAGCAGCAGCACCAGGTTTTCAAGCAGCACCTTCACCGTTGCCGCCGGGACCTTCCCCGCGATGATCTCTTCCTCTGCCGCGGTGAGCGTGTTCACCAGCTCCATAATGGCGGCAATGCAGGTGTTGAAATGCCAGCGCCCCGCGAAATCGCCGGTGATCTTGCCGATGGTCTGATGCAGCTTCCGCAGCAGCGCTCGCGAAACCGGGTCTGGGGCACTCGTATTCGCAATCGATCCAGAACGCGCCGCATGCGCATGCCTCGTCGCAAAGCGATACACCTTGCCCAGGAAACGGCTCACGCCGGCGACGCCGTCCTCCTGCCAGTCGAGGTCGCGGTCCGGGGGAGCGGCAAAGAGCGTATACATACGCGCCGCATCGGCGCCGAAGCGGGCAATCATGTCGTCCGGCGTCACCACGTTACCTTTCGACTTGGACATCTTGGCGCCGTTCTTGATCACCATACCCTGGGTAAAGAGGCGAGTGACCGGCTCATCATTCTTGATGAGGCCCAGGTCGCGCATCATCTTGGTCCAGAAGCGCGAATAGATCAGGTGCAGGATGGCGTGCTCTACGCCGCCGATGTACTGGTCAATCGGGAACCAATATGAGACTGCATCGGTATCAAATGGGGCCTTGTCGTATCTTGCGCTGGTGTAGCGGTAGAAATACCACGACGAGTCGACAAAAGTGTCCATCGTGTCCGTCTCGCGGCGCGCCGGTCCTCCGCATTTCGGGCAGATGGCGTTGACGAATTCCGGCAGCTTACCGAGCGGCGATCCGCCTTCCTGGGTAATCACAATGTTCTCCGGCAGCAGCACCGGCAACTGGTCATCCGGTACAGCAACGATGCCGTCCTTTTCGCAATAGAGCATGGGGATAGGTGTGCCCCAGTAGCGCTGGCGGCTCACGCCCCAATCTTTCAAACGGAAGGTCACGGTCGCTTTGCCAAAGGCGTGCTCCTCCGCGTACGCGGCCATCTTGTGCTGCGCTTCCCTGGAGCCGAGCGTGTTGAAGGCGCCGGAGTTGATCAGCAGACTGTCTTCTTCAGTAAAAGGCAGCATCGCTTCGGGCGAGCCGTTGCCATTCGATTCGCCGGTGCGCCGGGGCAGGATGACGACGCGAATCTCGAGACCATACTTCCGCGCAAATTCATAATCGCGCTCATCATGCGCCGGAACTGACATGATTGCACCCGTGCCGTAGTCGGCCAGGATGTAGTTGCCCACCCAGATCGGCAGCCGCTCGCCGTTGAACGGGTTGATGGCGTAGTGCCCGGCAAAGACGCCGTGTTTTTCGATCTCGCCAATGTCGCCGGCTTCGCGCGCCTTCTTCTGCTGGTCCAAAAGTGCGCTTACCTCGGCGGCAAGGCTGGAGTTTTCCGCTGCAAACTCCTTTACCAGCGGGTGTTCCGGCGCGAGCTGGACGCTGGTTGCGCCGAAAATCGTGTCGATGCGCGTGGTAAAGACGGTGATCTTTCTGTCGAGGATCTTTGCCTCTTCGCGCGCAGAGAGCACCGCCGTCCCTCGATTGCGCGCAGACTGCTCGTCCTCGGGCGCATGATGGGGGTCCTCTACGGCAAACTCCACTTCCGCGCCCTCGCTGCGGCCGATCCAGTTGCGCTGCATCGTGCGCACGCGCTCCGGCCAATGCTCAAGCTTGGCCAGATCGTCGAGCAACTCCTGCGCATAGCTGGTGATGCGGAGGAACCACTGTTCCAGATCGCGCTGTTCGACAATCGTGTCTTCATGCCGCCAGCAGCGCCCGTTGATGACTTGTTCGTTGGCCAGAACCGTGCAACATTCCGGACACCAGTTCACCTTGCTCTTCTTGCGGTAGGCCAGGCCACGCTCAAACATGCGGATGAAGAACCACTGGTTCCAGCGGTAATACTCCGGCATGCAGGTGGTTATTTCGTTGCGCCAGTCGTAGCTGAGGCCCATCCGATCGAAGACGCGCTTCATGGCAGCGATATTGCCGAATGTCCACTCGCGTGGTGGCGTGTGATTCTTGAGCGCGGCATTCTCCGCCGGGAGCCCAAAGGCGTCCCATCCCATGGGGTGGAGCACGTTGTGGCCCTGCATCCACATGTAACGCGCCAGGGCATCGCCAATCGCGTAGTTGCGCACGTGGCCCATGTGCAGCTGGCCGGAGGGATAGGGCAGCATCTCCAGCACGTAATACTTTGGTTTGCCGCTGCTCTGGGGCTCGGCGCGATAAAGATCCGGTTGCTCGGCCCAACGCTGCTGCCAGCGCACTTCGATCTCCCCCGGATCATAACGAGCATCGTGCCCAGACGCCGTCGTCCGGGCGTAGGCGGCCCCGGTGGCCCCAACCCCCTCGCCGGATTGGGTATCCAGTTTGTTTTTTGTGTCGGGCATCGTCATTCCCGATTGTAACTGGGGACCGAGGGTGCCCGGGAGATCAGCGAGCGCAGCACGCTGACGTTGCGCAGGTCATCGTCCGGTTCATCGACAGGCGTTTCCGCGAGGAAAGCGGCGTGGGCGAAGCGCGGGTCGTTCAGCAGACGGCGGAAGGGGGCGATGCCGAGGGTGCCTTGGCCGATGTGCTCATGGCGATCCAGATGGGAGCCGCGCGCGGCCTTGGCGTCATTCATGTGCCACACGCGAACGGCTTCGCAGCCGAGCAGGTTTTCGATCTGACCCACGGTCGCCTCATACCCCTCGGGGCTGATGATATCGTAGCCGGCGACGTGGGTGTGGCAGGTATCGAGGCAGGCTGCGGCCGGCGCAATCGCGCGCAAGCGGGCTATGAGCTCCGCCATCTGCTGCAGAGAAGCGCCCAGAGAGAACTCGGCGCCGGCGGTGTTCTCGATCAGAAGGGTGAAGGGGGCCTGCACCCATGGTAGCCCGTCCAGCGCGCGCGCGATGGACTCGACCGCCAGCCTCAGACCCTCCTCGCGGGTTAGGCCTCTCCAGGAACCGGGATGCAGAACCAGATACTCGGCGCGGAGCGCGAGGGCGCGCTCTACCTCACCGCGCAGGGCCTGGATGGAGTTGGTCCGCACCGGCGCAGACTGGCTGCAGAGGTTGATCAGGTAACTGGCGTGGATGACCAGCGGCGAGCAGGCGTACTGCGTGCGCAGCTCCGTCATGCGGTCGCAGTCCTGGGGAGCGATCACGCTGCCGCGCCACATCCGTGGGCTGGAAGAGAAGATCTGAAAGGTGTTGGCGCCGATGGCGTGGGCGCGCTCGGCGGCGCGGAAGACTCCACCCGCGGTGGGCAGGTGAATGCCCACCCGGCGCGGGGGTGCTGCTGGTTGGCTCACCATCCTGTTCCAGTGTAGACGCGGTACGCTTCAGACGGAGGAGGACGCTGCGCCGTACTTGACCACCGCCAGATGCAGGCGAGCGCGAACCTCGAACCCCAGCCTTTCGTACAAACGAACGGCGGTGACGTTATCCGCCCACACATGCAGAATTGGTGCTTCCCCTCGCTTCATTATCCTGGAGATCAAAACGGACAGGAGCGTGCTTCCGTATCCTCGTCCGGTGAATGCAGGATCCGTGCAGACCGCGCTGATCTCAGTGAACCCAGTGAGGTGAAGCCGCTCTCCCGCCATCGCCACTAACGAACCGGCGTGGTGAATCCCAAAATAAGAGCCGAGTTCGATCGTCCTACGGAGAAAGGGACCCGGCTCAGTCAGCTTGGTCAAAGCCAACATCTCGGGGACGTCAGCCTCTGTCAATTCCCGGAACGTATGGTTCTCCTCTCCAGAGACCGGTGCCTCACAAATCATCTGGTACATCTGACCGCTGCGTAGTATGACCCAATCGCTCGGCGGGACGGGCTTCGCGTCGAGAAACAAGGCGGCGGCTTCCCCCGGGAATATTTCCTGAAGGGCTTCGTAGGAGGCCGCCGATTGATCGATCAAGGCTCCAAAAGGGGCCACGTCATGCGGGAAGCGCTTTGCCAGACGGTTGCCCTGCGATAAATGGCGCTGCTCGGTAGATAGGGAGTGCCAGATTGGATTATCGAGCAAGAGAATATTTGAGGACGCGTGGGGACGCTTCATAAGGTGAACCCGATAACAGTCAGATGGCGAGGGAGTCTATGGGATTCGAGACTTCTCCGTGGACCACTAGGGAAGTTCCACCTCCTTCAAGCGGCACAAATCGCTGAAACCGCAGATCCCTCCACTTCGCTCCCCCGACGGGATGACAAAGTTCTTGCAAGGAATCATTAACTCAGGAGACTTGCGGATTGCTGACGAACCTTGAGGAAACCACTCCCTCAGGGGCTTAAAAGCCCGGCGTATTCTCAATCATTTACGGCACGACTAAAGTCGTGCCCTGATACAAAACAGAGTTTTTCCGCAGCCTCTGAAGCCCGTACCCTTCACTGAAGCCCGTACCCTCTACCACAGCCCGTACCTTCAACCCGCCCTGTCCCCTTCAACCCTAGAGAGTCCTTCACTTCTTCAGAAAAACAACGGCTTTTTTTATTAGCCTGCTAAGGGACATCATCGACCGCGGAGTTTTTCAGGATCTTTGAAAGCACGTTCAGGCTGCCATCGACTTTGGGGGTGTTCAAGCCCAGGATCCTTGCCACCAGCGGATAGACATTCACATTCTCGAAGGGCTGCAGCGTGGAACCAGGACGAATATCGGGGCCCACGGCGATGAAGATGGCCCGCATGGACTTCATGGCGCGCGGGTCAAAACCGTGCACGCCCACGTCCGGCGGCCGGTCCTGCCCGCCGCCAGCTGGAGAGTGGGCACGGATGGCATACGGCCCGTTCGCCACAATAACGGGATCGCCCTCGCGTGCGTTGCTGTCGTAGTCGAAAGCCGCCGGAACGCGCTTGCGGCGATAAACGGTAAATGCATCGCTCTTGATTTTCAGTTCCTGGTAAGCCTTTGCGGCCGCGGCTTCAGAATTGGGATAGAGCAGCGATCCGACGGTGGTGAAGTTCGTCAGATCGGTGTATTTGTCCAGATCGATCCAGGGCCCCTGCTCCCGCTCCATGCCGTGGTCGGAGACCACGATCAGGTCGACCGGCAACTGCAGCTGGGCGAGGTCCGTCCACAGATCCCCCACCAGCTGATCGACGTGCTCCACGGCGGCGGCGGTCTGCGCGCTGTCGGGGCCGTATTCGTGCCCGGCATGATCGACATTCGAGTAATAGAGGGTGATGAAGTGCGGGCGCCGCGCGGCCGGCATGCGCAGCCAGGCGATGACCTGCTCGATCCGCTTGGCATCCGGGAAGTGGTCGTCGAACTTGAGGTAGTAGGTTGGCCGCTGGCCGGCAATCTCGGCCTCCGAGCCGGGCCAATAGAAGCACGCGCTGCGCATGCCCTGTTTCTCCGCCAACACCCACAGAGGAACACCGCCGTACCAGCTTCCATCGCCGTTGGTGGCCGGATCGCTTATCGCGTAACGCTGTTTGCGGACCGGGTCATAAAAGTTGTTGGCCACAATGCCGTGGTGCTCCGGATACAGCCCGGTCACCAGCGTGTAGTGATTGGGAAAGGTCAGCGAGGGATAAGACGGGATCATTCCCTGGGGGGCTGCGGCGCCCTGCGCGCCCAACGCCAGCAGATGTTTGGCGCCATACTTCCGGGCATAGTCGTAGCGGAAGCCGTCCAGCGAGACCATCACGACATAGGGTTTGGCCTGCTGCTCCGCTGTATTCGGTCCATGGTCGACCGTGATCACGGGAGCTATGCTCTGGCCGGCTAAACAGAGCGACAAAACGAACGGCAGCATCCCGGCCAGACGAGTCAGGCGGCGCCGGCGCACTTCTATACTCCACCGCGCAATTGCTGAGCGGCAGTCTCGGGGGTAATGTCCCTCTGCGGCATACCCAACATTTCAAAGCCGACCATGAATTTGCGCACTGTCGCCGAGCGCAGCAGCGGAGGGTAGAAGTGGCCGTGAAAATGCCATTCCAGGTGCGCCTCGCCGTCCGTCGGCCGCTGGTGAAAGCCCATGGTGTAGGGGAAGCTGGTGGCAAACAAACGGTCGTAACACATGGTCAGCTGCTTCAGAATATCCGCCAAGCCGTGCTGCTGCGCGGCGCTGAACGCGTCCATGCTCCCCACATGCGCGCGGCTGAGCACCAGGGTCTCGAAGGGCCATACCGCCCAAAAGGGCACCAGCACGACGAACTCCTGGTTTTCGCATACGATGCGCTGACGCTGCTCGAGTTCTATTTTTAGCGTTTCGCAGAGCAGGCAGCCGTTGTGCTGCAGGCGATAAGCCAGTTGATTGGCCAGCTCGGCTGCCGGCTCGTCGGGAATATGTTCGGTGGCCCAGATCTGGCCGTGGGGGTGGGGGTTGCTCGCCCCCATCATCGCGCCGCGATTTTCAAAGATCTGCACATGACGGATCTCCGGGCGCGAACCCAGATCTGCAAACTCCGCGGTCCAGGCTTCCACCACGCGGACGATATCGGCCACCTCCATGCCGGCCAGGGTCAGGCTGTGGTCGGGATGGAAACACAACACCCGGCAAATGCCACGCTCACTTTCCGCCCGCAATAGCGCATGGCCACTCTGTGCCACCAGCTCCGGCGAATCCGGCAGCAGCGCCGCGTAATCGTTGGTGAAGGCAAAGACCCCGGTGTATTGCGGGTTGTGCTTGCCCCCGGCACGCACATTGCCCGGGCAAAGATAGCAGTCGGGGTCATAATGCAACGCCGGTGTCGAGTCCGTGCGGCTGACCTCGCCCTGCCAGGGACGATGCGTACGGTGCGGGGAAACCAACACCCAGCGCCCGCGCAGAGGGTCGAAGCGGCGATGGGGAAACTGCATGTTCCGGTCGTTCATGCTTCCTCCGAGAGCCGCATCTTCAATTTTTCTTGCCGCCCTGCGTAGGGCATTGGGCACAGGTTTCTGCGGTGACACCCTTGCCCTGCTCCACGGTGAAAATCTTGTCTACCCCGGGCAGGTTTACCTTTTCCTTCAGGCCGCCCGGCCAGTGAATCTCCACCGCATCGACTTTGTCCGCATCACCCAGCCCGAAATGCACCCGCGGGTCGTTGGAAGAGACAAAGCTGCCTCCGCTGAGCACGTCGCCGCGCTGCCGGAGACCACCGGCAGTTAGATAGACCGTAGCGCCCACCGCGTCCCTCGGTCCCTTCGCACCGCCCACCAGGCTCAGCTCCACCCAGTGATGCCGGTCAGCGTCCACGTTGCGCAACAGGGTGGGCACGCTGTCCATGTTATTGATCACCACGTCGATGCGGCCGTCGTTGAAGAGATCGCCAAAGGCCGCACCCCGTGCCGGGATCACCAGGGCAAGGCCGGTGCCCTCGACCGCCGGCACCAGGTCGAACTTCTTGCCTTTCTGGTTGTGGAACAACAGAGGCCGCTGGGCGTAGGTCGTGCCCCAGTTGTTCTGGTCCACGATGGGGTAGACATGACCGTTGGCGAGAAACAGGTCTTTCCAGCCGTCGTTGTCATAATCGATAAACTCCGTGGCCCAGCCTAGAAAGGGGACGGTCACTTCCGCCACCCCGGCGGCGTAGCTGTCATCGGTGAAGTTGGCATCGCCGTCGTTGCGGTACAGCACATCGTAGTCGTCGGAAAAAGTGGTGTTGAAGAAGCCCAGGCGGCCATTGTTCTGGTAGTCCCCTACCGCGACGCCCATGGACGCCGTCTCCCGGCCATTCTCATTCAAGGCGTACCCGGAGGCATAGCTGTCATCTTCGAAGGTGCCGTTGCCTTTGTTGATGTACAGGTAGTTGGGCGTGGAGTCGTCGGCTACCAGCAGATCCACCTTGCCGTCGTTGTTGGCGTCAAGAAAAATGGAGGTGAACCCATAGTAGCCGTTGGGATCGCTCACCCCGGCTTTCTCGCTGACGTCGGCAAAGGTGCCGTCGCCGTTGTTGTGGAAGAGGTGGTCATGCTCGCCCTTCAACCCCCGCGGGCCGCACATCACATTGACTCCCCGGAACTGGCAGAAGTTCGCGGCGGTCGCGGCACTATCCAGGGTCGGGGGCTTGTCGCCATCGTAGTGTACGTAGCCGGAGACGAACAGATCGAGCCGGCCATCGCCGTCGTAGTCGCCAAAGGTCGGCCCACTCGACCAATTGCCCAGTTGCACACCGGCCTTTTCCGCCATGTCGGTGAACGACCCGTCGTGGTTGTTGTGATAGAGACGGTTCTTGCCGAAGTTGGCCACGAATAGATCCGGCCATCCGTCGTTGTCATAGTCGCCTACCGCTACGCCGAATCCCCAGCGCTCGTTGGTCACGCCGGCCTTGGCTGCAACGTCGGTGAAGGTGCCGTCGTGGTTGTTGTGGAAGAGCGCGGCGTGAGGGGCAGGGGCCTTGCCCGCCAGCGCTTCGTAGGTCGAGCCGTTCACCATGTAGATGTCGAGCCATCCGTCCTTGTCGTAATCCAACAACGCCACGCCCGACCCCGGCGCCTCCAGGATGAACTGCTTGCGCGGCGTGCCCATGGTGTGATGCCAGACGGTCAGGCCGGCCTTGGCGGCAATGTCCTGAAAAACCACCGGACCGGTTTTCACGAAACCACCCGCCGTGATGGGCCGCTTCTCAGCGTCGAGTACCGGCGCGTAGGAGCCACCGGTGGTTACGCCCATGGATTGCGGCGGCGAGGCCGGCGTTGGCGGAGCCTGGCCCCGGAGAGCCCCTGTAGAACACAACAGCCCTAGCAACAGCAAAACGAAACTACGACACAGCAAGAGGGGTCGCTCCTTCGAGGCTCACGCCAAAGGATAAAGGATTTGCTGCGAAGACGGTGAATCAGGCCTTAAGCGCGAACCGCAGGTCCCTCCACACCGCTACCCCCGGATTTCCTCCGGGTACGCTCCGGTCGGGGATGACAAAGGTTACGGCGGAGCTTTCGTCGAGAACAGATGCCGGTTGAGAGAACTGCAGATCCCTCCACTACGCTGCGCTTCGGTCGGGATGACAAAGGTTGCGGCCGAGCTTCCATCCAGAGCGGATGCCGGGAACCGCAGGTCCCTCAGCTACGCGGCGCTCCAGTCGCGGATGACAAATTAGTTTGGAGGTGAATGCCGAGCTGATGGAGCCTGATTCGCAAAAGCGCGAAGGACCCGGATTTCCTACTGCGCGGCCCAGCTATGGGTGCGTGTGCGGTCCCGGCCAGCCGGGACCGCATGAAGTTCGTTCAGACGGTAGCACATGTAGCGAAGGACAGTTACCGCTCGGTCGCAATCGACCGTTGGCGGAGCCGCCTGCCTAATACAAGTCGCCCCCTGTGGAGTCTGGCTTTGAATCTTGGGAGGTTTAGATTGAGGACGTTTGCGGCCTCCGCGTTAGACCAACCTTCAAGGTCACACAACTGAACTGCAGTTCGATGTGCAAGCTCTAATCCCCCGATCTCTGAGCGGACGATCGCCTGAAGTTCCTCTCGTTCGCAAGATTGCTCGGGATTCATGTCAGAGCTTGGAAAACAATCGGGCAAGATACCCTCGTGATCTGTCCCCGCGCTATCCAGCGAGACCTCACGACGCCATGAAGGGGTTCTTAGCCGGCTTAATGCCGCGTTCCCAATAATTGCATATAGCCAGGTGTCCATACGCGACTCACGCCGAAACCCATTCAGATTGACCAGCGCCTTCACGGCGGCGTCCTGCACAACATCTTCAGCCTCTTCTTGATTCCGTGTTATACGCAAGGCCACCCTGACAAGCCTCTGGCGGCGCTCTTTGAATATCCATGCAAGCTCTGCATAGCCGTCGTTCTCGACCCCACGCGCCGTTTCACTTACCTTCTCGCTAGCCGCCATCTCAGTTAGGTTCTTCATGCCCAATCTCTTACCTTTCCCTCTGCGGACGAAACCGCACGCAATGGATCACGGCGCAAATAGTCAGCACTCCCATAACCGTAGGCCTCTGACGAGTTGCCGCGGGTCGTCAGCAAGACGGGCAATCGCCGCGAAGAGCAGTTCCGGAGGCAGCCCTGGCAAAACACAATCATCATAAAGAGCGTCGTCGATGGATGGCACTTTTATACGAACTACGAGGATCCTGGCTGGCGGCCAACGACCCCGGATAAGTTGAGCAACGGCCGCAAGTTCTTCTCGCGAGAGAGTGTCGTTCAACACGGCTATCTGAATATCCTCATGGACCGGAATTGCAAAGAGCTCCCGATATTTTGCCGCGGTGATAAGTTCATATTCGCACCGGCCAAATAGAGCCCCATATATTGTCCGTATGGACTCCTCTGACCCGACAGATAGGACACGGATGTTAGCTTTCATGTGAGCGCTCCAACCGATAGAGCAGAGGGAACGTCGAAAAATGACGCTGTCCCAATGCTGATACGGTACATCTATGGCACTTTCAGAGTTACGGTCGTCCGGCAAGAGTTGCCATATGCAAGCGTTCCTGGATGGTACGCCTGCAAGGGTAGCTGGCCGGCCTACATCCACTTTGAAAATGCTTTAACCTGCCTTCGAATGAACAGTAGTAGTCTTCAACACATAGACCGGGGAGGAGCCGGCAATATCGTCGAGTGACCCAAGAATCGAAGAGCACGAGTCAACTTCTCCGCACAATACGACCCGGCTGCCGGGAGGAAGCCATCGCAACACGTCGGCCAGCTGGCTTGGCGCAATGGCAAAGGCGTGCAGTCCGGGAAATGGAAGAGGGGTTCCGTCGCTCGTGCGCCTGAGCGCGATGAAGACAAGGTCACGAGAGCTATAAACCAGATTTTCGCATTCTCTCATCGAGATCCACTTGACTTGGCGCTTGCGTATGGGAGCGGGATGAACCGCATTGATCGACCGAGAGCGCGACAATTGCAGTGACACACCATATCTGGGCGGTCCGTACCAGCCTCTAACAATCTCGCGAGCGGTACAGACGACGGCGACAAGAACGATCCCCATCAAAAGCCACATGAAACTCATAGATGATCTCCCGCATTCGTTGAACTACGAGTGGAGCAGGCAACTACCAGCACCGCCGAAGGTGAGGAGAAGGGCGGTTCTGGCGACGAGACCTTGAAGCCACTTAGAGATAACGCGGGGGAGGCGAGCGGAGCGTGCCCAGGAGCAAGCGAAACCTGGAGCCGTGAGCGGCGGTGGTTGAAAGCTGGAGCGTGCCACCGATGGGGGAGGGGAGAGTGGAAGCCTTGGCGCTCAGAAGCTGAGAATTGGACGCTGGCGGCGTGGTTGCCTTTCTTCGGCTGCTCTTAATGCATATAGAGTCTCGTGGGCCAACCCATAGTTTGGCAACACCCGCTCGTGCGGAGGGCGCCGGATGCGGACGATACAGCGATAATCTATATCCGATACCCCAAAGGACAACCGCGAGTGCCAATCCGATGAGGCCGACAGTGAGAGGCCGCACAATAGTCGACCGCCCCTTATCATCGCAATTCATCAAGATCTCGCGGGCTGCGGAAGCGGGGGAACTGGAATCCCGCATCGGCATTTGGTCATACAAGACGTTGCGGAAGAGCGAGAAAGGAGTGCCTACATGCCGATTGTTCGCGTACAAACTCATCGCGGGCTCCCGCCACTTGCGGAACTATCTGTGGCTGAAAACCAATAACCGCTTCTTGCCGAGACTACGTTGACCTTGGAGCGGTGAACCTCCACCAGGAGGGAGTGAAAGCCGGGCTCGGGATCGCGTGGCTGAAAAGCAAGGCAATACCGGTTGTGCATGTGATTTGACATCTCACCGACGTGCTCCTCGAAGCTCTTCTCCGAATCGAAACGGTAGAAATCACCGCCCGTCAGCTGCGCCAAAGCTTCGGCAGCATTCTTTCGCATGGCACTGGCAGTCATAGCCAGGGGATTCATGGACCAGAGTCTGTTCAGCAACTCCTTCTTGGGTGGCGCAAACGTGAGGCTGTAGACGGATACATCTCCCAAGGAAACGCCTCGAATCAGAGAAGCTGCGTCAGAAGCATCGCTACCGTGATCGTGTTCTCCAGAGATCAATAAAATAACTCGGCGATTCTGCAGGGGCGCCTTGCTAAACAGGTTAATAGCCACGTGCAAGGCATCAAACAAAGCCGCCCCTGTGTTTCCCGGTGCAATGGACGAAAGAGAGTGGGAAATGGCATCGGAGTCGCTGGTGAAGTCTTGAACAAGGCGTGGA
>Ga0182024_10017569_pt1 | contig 13409 bp, 14 predicted proteins | sample P32metaG_FD_120480 | JGI IMG/M metagenome (GOLD analysis project Ga0182024, IMG submission 120480) | Permafrost microbial communities from Stordalen Mire, Sweden - P3-2 metaG (Illumina Assembly) | ecosystem: Environmental > Terrestrial > Soil > Wetlands > Permafrost | place: Sweden: Stordalen...
CCGTCTTCCCACATGGCGGCGAAGACGGCATCCACGTAGGGCGCGAACACGTCCAGGGTTCGCGCGGCCACGGCCCCGCGCATGATCATCAGGGTGTTGACCGGAAAATGCGGGTTGGCCGAAAAACGCGTCAGAGCGTGACGGGCGACGAAGCGGCGCGTCTCAAGGGCCTCATAGGCCAGTTTGCTGGGGATGCCGGCATAGGCTTCCATGGGCGACCGGTTGCCGGTGGCCTTGAAGACGCCGCCCAGCAGCACCGGGACGTAGGAGAAAGGAGTCCCCGTCCGCGCCTCGATGGCCGGTATCACCTTGTGGGCGAGATAGGCGTTGGGACTGCCAAAATCGAAGAGGAACTCGACCGCGACTTGCGCCATCACCAGCGCTCGGCGAAGGGGCGAAGATCGAGCTCGAAGGTCCAGGCGTCGCGGGACTGCTGGTGCAGATTCCAGTAGGCCTGGGCGATCGAGGCGGGATCCATCAAGGTGTCTGGAGCCAGCTCGCTCAGGGCCGCTTCGCCCCTGGCCGCGACGATCCGCTGGCGCACGAAGTCGGTGTCGACGCCGGCGTCGATGACCAGATGCGCGACATGGATGTTTTGGGGGCCAAGCTCCCGGGCCATGGATTGGGCGAGCGCCCGCAGGCCGGCCTTGGCGCTGGCAAAGGCGGCGTAGCCTACGCCGCCGCGGAGCGACGCGGTCGCCCCGGTGAAGAAGATCGATCCCGCGCCGCGCGGCAGCATTCGCGAAGCCGCCTCCCGGCCGGTGAGGAATCCTCCCTGGCAGGCCATTTCCCACACCTTGCGGTACACCCGGTCGGTGGTCTCGAGCAGGGGAAAGTTCACATTGGCGCCGACATTGAAGATGGCGACCTCCAGCGGTTGATCGGCGTCGGCTTCGGCCATGAAGGCGGCGACCTGGGCCTCAATGCGGGCGTCGAGGGCGCGCGCTTCGAAGGTTCCACCCGCTGTCTCGATCCTGGCCTTCACGCCGGCGAGCTGGTCGACCCTGCGGCGGCCGCCAAACACCCGGTAGCCCTCTTTGGCGAAACGCTCGGCGATTGCCGCGCCGATGAAGTCGCCTGCGCCGACCAGGGCCAGAGACGCGCCCCTAGGCTCGACCATCGCGAATGATCTCGTGGTGGCGGATGACTTCCTTGACCAGAAAGTTCAGGAACTTTTCGGCGAATTCGGGCGCCAGGTCGGCGGTCACGGCCAGGGACCGCAGCCGGGCGATCTGCTGGGCCTCGCGGACGGGGTCGGCGGGGGGAAGGCCGAGGCGCGCCTTCAGTTCGCCCACCTTGTGCGTGCATTTGAAACGCTCGGCCAGCAGATGCAGCACGGCGGCGTCGATGTTGTCGATGGAGTGGCGCAGCTCGAGCAGCTCGGGCGGTGGGTCGGTCGCCGGGGGTTGCGCGTCGGACATGGCGGTTCCTGGTTGCGGGCGATCACGGCCAAGGTCAAGAGCCGGCGCTTAGCGTTAGCTCGCCACCCGCCGGTGAAAGGCGGCCATGGCCGCCATGGGCGCGCCAAACTTCGTGATCTTCACCGCCTTGAGCGCGAGATCGGGAGCCACCAGAGTGAAGCGCGTGGTGAATTTCAGCGACCTCAGGGCAGGGTCGCGCCCGACAGCGCGGTGGAAGGAGACCACATAGTCCTCTCCGACGCGGTGACCGACGATGCCCGAGCCGGCGCTGGATTCGGCGACCATGTAGCGACCCTCGCAGCCGGGGGTCATGGTCCAGCGCCAGAGGTCAACCTCGCCGTCGTCGTAGGTGAATGTCTCGTCGAACTGGAGCGCGCCGTCTTCCTCGCGGCGCGACCCGAGGGTCAGGATGGAGCATCGGCGGGCGACCCGGCCAAAGGGATCGCGCACCACACCGGCGCCCTCCGTGCGACCCACGAAGAACGTTTCCGGCCGAAAGCCGGAGTCGCTCGCTAAAGGCGTCTTGGCGTCCAACAATTCCCCTCGCGCGCGGCGACCGTGGCCAGCCGCCCCGGGGCCGGCAATGACGCCGATTGTCGCGGCCGCTTGGAGTGCTCGGCTTTGTCTGCGAAACCATGATCCGGCCCGAAATGCGAGCCTCGCTGCGCGCCGATGGGGATCCGCCAATGCAAGACGCTCTGATGGACGCCGCCGAAAGTCTGGCCGAGCGGATGAAACAACGCCGCGAGACGGTGGCCGTCGCCGAGTCCTCGACCGGCGGCCTGGTCAGCGCCGCCTTGCTCGCCGTGCCCGGCGCCAGCGCCTATTTCCTGGGCGGCGCGGTGGTCTACACCGCCAGGGCGCGCATGAGCCTCTTGGGCCTGCCTCGCGAAGCGGTGGCCGGCATGCGGTCGGCCAGTGAGCCTTACGCCCTGCTCCTGGCTCGCACGGTGCGCGAGAACCTGGGGGCGACCTGGGGCTTGTCGGAGACCGGCGCGGCCGGCCCCACGGGAAATCCCTACGGCGACGCCGCCGGTCACACCTGCCTGGCCGTGTCGGGCCCAGTGGAGATGGCGATGACGGTGGAGACCGGGCAGGCCGATCGCGCCGCCAATATGCAAGCCTTCGCCGCCGGCGCGCTGAAACTGCTGGCGACCGTGCTGGGAGATTAGGGCAAGGCTATTTTCGCCAGCCCGAGCGTGTGTTGATTTGGCCGGCGTCCACCGCGATGGTCGCCGCTGTGTGGTCGCCAAGCGGAATGCAGGCGGCGCCGCCGGCTTCCCGGTAGCCTCGCGTGCCCACCGCCGCGAAGACCTCGCCGTGCACGCTGCGATCGGGCTTGCCGTCCGGCGTCGTGGCCGGGCCGCCGCAGGGCCCCCTCGACCGGACGATGTCGTCGCCGCGGTCAATCCGATCGCCCAGGTGAAGCAGGTTGGTGGTCGTCGCGGCCGGAGCGTCGCCGGCCGGCCCCCCCGCCGCCGTGGCGATGGCCTCCTGCGCCGCCGCGGCGGTGGCGAATATGGCCATGGCGATTACCAGGGGCAGGGCGCGGACCATCGACGGACTCCTCATCGGCAGGAATGATATAGGACCTGCGCGGCGCGGCCAAATTGCGTCATCCAAGAGTAAAACCGATTGTCTACTCCGCCTGAACTCGACAGCCTCCGCGGCGCCATCGCCCCCTTGCATCGGCTGCCTGAAGGGGCGGCCTTGCGATCGCTGGCGAGCGCCGCGCAACTCAATCCCGAGGCGCGAGCGCGGGTGTTCGCCCAGGCGTCGGCGCTGCTGGCCGAACTGCGGGCGCCTGGACGGGCGGGCTGGATCGATCAATTCCTGAGCGAGTACAGCCTTTCCAGCGAAGAGGGCGCCGCCCTTTTGGGTCTGGCGGAGGCCTATCTGCGCGTGCCCGACGCCGGCACCGCCGACGCTCTCATTCGCGACAAGCTCGGCAAGGGAGACTGGCGGGCCCATCGCGGCGGCGCCGACTCGCTGCTGGTCAACAGCGCCACCCTGGGACTGATTCTCGCCCAGTCGCTCACCGAAGCGGAGGCCGGAACCCTGCGCGGCGTGGTGGCTCGGCTCGGTGAGCCGGCGATCCGCGCCGCCGTCGCCGGCGCCATGCAGCGCATGGGCGAAGCCTTCGTGCTGGGCCGCGACATCGAGGAGGCCCTGCGCCGCGCCGACCGGGGCGCCAATCGCGCCTTCCGCTACTCGTTTGACATGCTAGGCGAAGGCGCGCGCACCGCCCCCGACGCCGAGACCTATTTCGAGGCCTATGCCGGCGCGGTCGCCGAGGTCGGGCGCTCGGCCTTGGAGGCCGGCGATGTCTTCGCTCGCGACAGCGTCTCGGTGAAGCTTTCTGCGCTGCATCCCCGCTATGAGCCGTTCCAAGCCGGCCGCGCCGTCCCCGATCTCACCGGCCGTCTGATCGATCTCGCTCGCGTGGCCAAAGCCGGCGGGGTTGGCCTCACCGTGGACGCCGAGGAGAGCGAGCGGCTCGAGATGTCCTTGAGCATCATCGAGGGCGCGGCGCGCGACTCTTCCCTCGCCGGTTGGGACGGCCTGGGGATGGCCATCCAGGCCTATCAGCGACGGGCGCCGGCGGTGATCGCCTGGGTCGGCGGCTTGGCGGGGGCCACCGGCCGGCGGCTGATGGTGCGCCTGGTCAAGGGCGCCTATTGGGACAGCGAGATCAAGCGCGCGCAGGAACGCGGGCTGGAGGACTATCCGGTGTTCACCCGCAAAAGCGGCACCGATGTCAGCTACATGGCCTGCGCCAGGGCCATGCTCGGCGAGGCGCGCCTGTTTCCGGCCTTCGCCACTCACAACGCCCTCACCGTGGCCACCGTGCTGGAGTGGGCGGGCTCGCGCCGCGACTTCGAGTTTCAGCGCCTGCATGGCATGGGCGAGGGCCTCTACGAGAATTTGATGGAGACGCGCGGCGTGGCCGTCCGGGTCTACGCCCCCGTGGGCGGCTACCGAGACCTGCTGGCCTATCTTGTCCGCCGGCTGCTGGAGAACGGCGCCAACACCAGCTTCGTCCATCAGATCGCCGACCGCGACAGGCCCGACGAGGCGCTGCTGGCCGATCCGGTGGCCCAGGCGCGCGCGTCCGGCCTGACGCCACACCCGGCGATCCGCCTGCCGCCCGACCTGTTCGCGCCCGAGCGGCGCAATTCGGCGGGCCTTGATCTGAGCGATGAAGCGGTGGTCGCCGAACTGATGAGCGGCATGAACGCGGTCTGGCGCAAACCGGGGCGCTCGGCCCCGATCATCGGCGGCAAGGAAGGCGGCGGAGGCGCCAAGCGTTCGATCCTCGATCCCGCCGACGCCGGGCGGACCGCTGGGGACGTCGTGGAGGCAAGTGAGCGGGATGTCGCGCGGGCCGTCTCCGTCGCCGCCGGCGCGCAGGGTGACTGGAACGCGCGGGGCGCGGAGGCTCGCGCCGCCGTGCTGGAGCGCCTGGCCGATCTTCTCGAGAGAGATCGGGTTCGTCTGATGGCGCTGGCCATACGCGAGGCCGGCAAGACGGTGGCCGACGCGCTGGGCGAAGTGCGCGAGGCGACGGACTTTTGCCGCTACTATGCCGCGCAGGCTCGCCGCCACACGGCGCCCTTGCGGCTGCCGGGCCCCACCGGAGAACTCAACGAGCTCAGCTTGGCCGGACGCGGGGTGTTCGCCTGCATCAGTCCGTGGAACTTTCCCCTGGCCATCTTCCTGGGTCAGATCGCCGCCGCCCTGGCCGCGGGAAACGCGGTGGTCGCCAAGCCGGCCCCCCAGACGCCGCTGATCGCCGCGGCGGCCGTCCGCCTGGCGCTTGAGGCCGGCGTGCCCGGAGACGTTCTGCATCTTGTCCCGGGCGGCGCCGAGATCGGCCATGCCCTGGTGACTGACGCCCGCGTGGCCGGCGTCGCCTTCACCGGTTCGACGGCGAGCGCCCGGCGCATCGCCCACGCTCTGCTGGAAGACGAGACCCGCCCCCTGGTTCCCCTGATTGCCGAGACCGGCGGCATCAACGCCATGCTGGTGGATTCCACCGCCTTGCCCGAGCAGGTGGTCGGCGATGTCGTCACCTCGGCGTTCCTGAGCGCCGGCCAGCGCTGTTCGGCCCTGCGCCTGCTCTGCCTGCACGAAGACATCGCCCAGGAGACCCTGCACATGCTCGCCGGCGCCATGGCGCAGCTGGTCATCGGCGATCCGGCCAAAGTCGCCACCGACGTCGGGCCGGTGATCGACGCGGCCGCCAAAGCGGCTCTGGAGGCGCATGTCGAGCGCCATCGGGCCCGGGTCCTCCATGCCTGCTCCTTGCCGCCGGGACAGGAGCGCGGACACTTCGTGGCGCCCACCCTGATCGGCCTGGACGCCACCGAGGATCTCGACCGCGAGATCTTCGGACCCATCCTGCATGTGGTGACCTGGAAGGCCGAGCCCATCGAGGAGGTGGCGCGGCGCGTGATGAAGCTGGGCTACGGTCTGACCCTGGGCGTCCATAGTCGCATCTGGGGCGCCGCGGCGTCGGTGCGGGCGGTCGCCAAAGTCGGCAATCTCTACGTCAATCGCTCGATGATCGGCGCCGTGGTCGGGGTCCAGCCCTTCGGCGGCGAGGGTCTCTCGGGAACGGGGCCCAAGGCCGGCGGACCGCACTATCTGCCGCGCTTCGCCGTCGAGCGCACCTGGACGGTGGACACCACCTCCGCCGGCGGCAACGCCACCCTACTCAGCCTCGAAGACTAGGGAGTCCCACTGGGCGCCTCGGGCGCCTTCATTGTGCAACCCTTGGCGGTCGCGAGCGTTGGTTCGGCGCGCCGGTCGATGTACCGGCTTTACTCCCAAAATTGAAAGACAGTTCATGAAGACTTTCATTGCGGTCGCCACGGCGGCCGCGCTTATCATCGGCTCCGCCGGCCTCGCCAGCGCCCAAGACCAACGCGCCGGCTGGGGCCAGGACCAGGGCGCCGGTCACCAGTGGAACCGCGGCGAGCGGATGGGCCAAAACGATTGGAACGGCGCCCAGCGCGTCGACTATCGTCAGCATCATCTTCGCCGCCCGCCCAATGGCTATGAGTGGCGCCAGTCCAACGGCCAATACGTCCTGGCCGCCGTCGCCACCGGGCTGATCGCTTCGATCGTCTTGGGCGCCGGTCGCTAGGCCAAACCCGCTCCGGAACTTAAGCGGCGTCAACCGCGCGGCGCGAGGATGTCCTCCAACCGCGCGGGGGACCCGCTGGTCCGTTCGAGATGCGGATAGCGCAGCCCATCGTGGTAAGCGATTCGCACGGTGCGAAACTGGTCGTTGTCCTTGAGCAGCAGCTCGATCACCGATGGCGTCCCGGAAGCGGCCTTGATCGCGCCTTTCAGCAGGTCGGGGTCATAGGCCTCGCCGTCCACCGCGACGATCTGGGTCTGCGCGGCCAGTCCGGCCTTGAACGCCGGCCCGTCCCAGGCGACGTCGGAGATGACGCCGTCCTTGCCGACCGTCAGGCCGATGGAAAACGACAGGTCGGTGTTCTTGCGCCGCGCCTCGGCGCTGGCCAGGTATTCGGACTGAACGTTGTTGTAGACCAATCGGTAGCCGCCCCTAGCGAGACCATCGAGCGGCGCGCCCGGGCCATGGCCTTCCAGGCGGCTGTGCAGGAACGTCGCCCAGTCATACGGCTGCACCGCGTTGAGGGCCGCCACCACATCGTCGAAGGTATAGGTGTCGGTGACATAGCTGCCGTCGTTGACGCCAAAAAACGTCCTGGCGAAGTCGTCCAAGGACCGTTTGCCGCCCGATAGCTCGCGGATCAGGGTGTCGGCGTCCAGCCAGATCAGTTCGCCTTCCGAGTAATAGTCCTCGCTGCGCTGCCAGCTCAGCCAGGACAGCGGGCGGCGAGAGGCGATGATCGGATCGTTGGTGGTGTCCTCCAGCGGCCGCCAGGCGCGGCCGACCCGGTGGTCATAGGTGGCGGCGGTGAGCGCGATGGCGTCCAGGGTCTGCTGCCGGGTCATCAGGCCCGAGCGGGCGGCCAGGACGTAGCCCCAATATTGCGTCTGACCCTCGTAGACCCACAGCAAGGAATCGCGCATGGGCACGTTGAAATTGGCCGTCCACAGGTCCGCCGGACGGCGAAACTTGCCATTCCACGAGTGGGTGTATTCGTGGCTCAGCAGATCGCGGCCGGCGGCGGTCTTGTCCCAATCGGTGAAATATTTTGGAGAGGTCCCGTCTTCGCTCGATTGGTGATGCTCCAGCCCGGCGCCGCCCATCTTGTCGCTGAGAGACAGCAGGAAGTCATAGTGGTCGTAATGATGCGAGCCGAACAGCCGGTAGGCTTGGCGCACCAGGGCCCGGTGCGCGGCGATCTGCTCGGGAGTGGCGGCCAGATCTTCGGGGCGGTCGGCGATGACGTCCAGCCGCACCGGCGCCGCCCCGCCCGGATCCAGGTCGAACTGCCGGAAATAGCGCCCCGCGATCAGAGGGGAATCCACCAGGGTGTTGAACGAGGTGGGCTTGAAGCGGGTCACCGGGCCGGCGCTTGACGCGGTCTCCAGCGCCGTGGCGAGGCGGAAGCCATCGGGGAGTTTGACGCTCGGCTCGAAGACGATCCGGCGGGCGAAGTAGCCGGCCGGATAGAGCGCCACGGCGTTCCATTCCACGTTGAGCATGTCCGTCGTCATCACCACGCGTCCCTCGTGGGTGGAGACCGGGGAGAGGAACTGGAAGTCGATGTCCAGGGCGGCGACGCCGTCGGGCACGGTCACGTGGAAGGCGAACACATCCACCGGGTCGCGCCGCCAGGTCACCGGATGGCCATGGGCGCTGATGGTCAGGCCCGCCACCTTGTCGATCGGTCCGTTCGGCGCGTGATTGCCGGGTAACCACTTGGGAAAAAGAAGGGTGATCGGTCCGGACCCCGACACGGGCAGGGTTTCGTGCACGCCAAAGACGCCGTGCGACAGGTCCGTGGCGTCCACCGCCAGGCCCACCACGCCGGGGTAAGGAATGTCGCGCGGCGGCGCGATGGCCGCGGCCTCGGGAGCCGGTTGGGGCTGGGGTTGAGCCGATGCCCCGGCGCCTGATCCAGCCATCGCGGCCAGGCTCGCCGCGGCCATCCACAAGATCAGCTTCACAGGCAGTGCTCCTTTGCGTTGGCGCTTAGCGCCGCGAGGTGAAGTAGGCGATCAGGTCCGCCCGCTCTTTGGGGTTGGGGACCCGGATGATCATCGCCGTTCCAGGGACCGCCTTGCCCGGATCGGTGAGGAAGTTGTTCAAGGCCGCCGCGGTCCAGGTGAGCCCCGACGCCTTGAGGGCCGGCGTGTAGGAAAAACCGGCGACCGACGCCGCCTTGCGACCCAGCACCTGGTCGAGATTTGGTCCCTGCCCCCCGGCCGGCCCCGCATGGCAAATGGCGCAGCGGTCGTCGAAGATCGCCGCGCCGGAGACCGCGTCGCCGGGTGGCGCCGTCTGGGTCACGCCGGCCGAGGCGCCGGCCAGCGCGACAAGCCCCACCGCGCTCCAAGCAAAAGACGAAGGCCTCACTTGGCGTTCGCCGCCCGGGCGCCATAGGCCACGCGCCAGACCGTGTCGCCGCTGTCGTCGGCGAACAGCAAGGCGCCGTCGTGGGCCACGGCCACGCCGACCGGCCTGCCCCAGACGCTGCGGTCGTCGACGACGAAGCCGGTGACGAAGTCCTCGTAGTCTCCGGTGGGCACGCCGCCGCGGACCTTCAGCCGCACGATCTTGTAACCGGTGCGCTTGGCGCGATTCCATGAGCCGTGCAGGCCCACGAAGGCGTCGCCAAGATAGGCGGCCGGGAACGCCGCTACTCCGCGCTTGGCGGTGTAGAATGCCAAGCCGAGGGGCGCGGAGTGGGGCTGCAGCAGCACGTCGGGGACACTCACCTTGGCCGCCAGATCGAGCCGCTGATTTTTCAGGCGCGGGTCCTGGTGAGCGCCGATGTAGTACCAGGGCCAGCCGTAGAATCCTCCGGCGTGTACGCGCGTCACATAGTCGGGCGGCAGATTATCACCCAGGTTGTCGCGCTCGTTGACCGCGCACCAGGGCTCGCCCGTGGAGGGATTGAACCTCAAGCTCACGCAGTTGCGGATACCGGCGGCGAAGACGCCGCGCGCCTCGCCCTCGGGGCTGAAGGCCAGCACGTCGGCGCGGCCCAGCTCCTGGCCCCAGGCGGCGCCTGGAGCGTGGTCCGCCTGCCAGGCGGCGGCGTCCGAAGGCGTCTTGACGCCAATCTCTTCGGCCACATTCGACCCCGAGCCCACCGACACCAGCATGGTGCGCCCGTCGGCCGAAAAGTCGATGTCGCGGGTGGTGTGATAGCCGCTCGTGTCGGCGAGCTTGGCCACCACCGTCTGCGGCGCGCCGCGAGCCTTCAGATCCCCGGTCCGATAGGCGAAACGCACGACCGAATTGTTGTTGGCGACGTAGACCCACTTTGGGTGCGGTCCGGCCGGATAGAAGGCGATGCCGAAGGGCCCTTTGAGAGTCTCGGCGAATACGCTCGTCGTGGCCGGCGCTGAAGCGCCGTCGGCGGCGCGCAGGATGGTGATCCGCCCCGAATCGGTCCCGGCCACGAAGACATCGCCGTTGGGCGCCACGCGGAGCTGGCGGGGATGGTCAAGCTTGGCGAAGACGGCGACGGTAAAGCCGGGCAGGGTCTTGAGCGTCGCGCCCTTGGGCCTGGGCGTGACCGCGGCCGGAAAGGCCGATGGCGCCGTGGCGAACGGCGCCGGCATGTCGGCGGCGGTGATGTGGCGCACAACCCCCGGGGCGTCGGTTCGCCAATCGCCCAGGGCGGCGTCACCGGTACGGACCTGGGCGCAGGCGCCCCAGGCGGCCGAGACGGCGACGAGACCGAGCGCCCAAGCGGACTTGTAAGGCATGGTCTGCTCCTAAACAGTGGCGCCGCGGCGCTCGGCGATCTGGATTGCGCCGCTTGTTGTAAACCACCGGCAAAAATCGCGCCACCGAACCTCAAGGACCATGCGCCTTACCCTGATCAAGCCCGATCTTGACCACCTGCCGAGCTTCGTCCGCGCCTTGCGGCGAGGCTGGTCGCCCGACAATGTGCGCGGCGAGACGGCCATGAGCGAAGCCCTGGCGGCGATCGAGCATGACGCGGCCGCTTTCGTAGAGGCCAATGACGATCTTGAGGCTCGCGCCGGGCCGGTCACTCTGCCCGACGGAACCACCGTTCCGCGTCTGCCGGGCTTCCACCGCTGGCTGTGGGATGGGCGATTCTGCGGTGTTATCGGCTTTCGCTGGCAGCCCGGGACGCCGGCGCTACCGCCGCATGTCCTGGGCCACATCGGCTATGCGGTCGTTCCGTGGAAACGCGGACGCGGCTATGCCACCCGCGCCTTGGAGCTCCTGCTGCCGGAAGCCCGGCTGCAAAACCTGCCTTATGTCGAGCTGACCACCGACCCGGAAAACATCCCTTCCCAAAAGGTGATCCTCGCCAACGGCGGCCGCCTCGTCGGGCGGTTCCGGAAGCCCGCGGCGTATGGCGGCGCGGAGAGCCTGCGCTTCCGGATCGATCTCTGAGGGTTCAGCGAACAGCCGCGTAGATTCGCGTGACTGCCGGCGTCCCAGCCGCGGCGACGAGCCGCGTTACACCTAAGGCGCCATTCCAGGTCATGCCGACCCTCTCGCACAGGGCGCAACTGCGCTCATTGCGCTCTTCTGGCAGCGCCTCGACACGGTGCGCGCTGAAAGCCTCGAACGCAAAGGCGAGAACCGCCGCGACGCCTTCGGTGATCAAGCCTTGTCCAAGAGATGGAGTGTGACCCCACCAACCGATCTCGAAACTCCGCGCCTCCCAGTCGGGCCGGTGCAGGCCGCTGGACCCGATCACACTCCCGGTCTCGTGCAAGGTGAGCAGCAGTGGAAAGTCTTGTCGCGCGACGAACGCGGCATGCGCCGCGCGACAGTATTGCTCCGATATCTCGACCGACTGTTCGCCGACGGCCCAGCCCAACGATTCCGGCCAGCGCCGAAGTTCTTCCACGGACTCGCGGATGGCCCGATGCAGCGCCGCCCCGTCGCCCGCTCGCGGACAGCGAACGGTCAGGCGCGCTGTTTCAAGCCGGTCCGGGATGGTCGGCGGGGTTGGTGCCATCGGTCAGGCAAGATCCAGCCGCAGGACGCTTTGCAACAGGACGTTGGCGCCGTTGGCGCAATCTTCCCAGCGGGTCAGTTCCTTGGGCGAATGGCTGATCCCCCCGAGGCTGGGGACGAAGATCATCCCCATGGGTGCGATGTGAGCGATCATCGCCGCGTCGTGGCCGGCGCCGCTGGGCAGGTGCAGGCTCTTCAGCCCCAGCGCCGCCGCCGCCGCCTCGATCTGGCGCTGGATGGCGGGCGTGGCCAGGGCCGGCTCGTCCCGCTCGACCCGCGTCATGGCGATTTGCGTCCCCGTCGCCTCCGCGATGGCCTGGGCGCGCTTTTCGATGCGCGCGCCGATCAGCGCGATCTTGCCGGCGTCGAGGTCGCGCAACTCGATGGTGTGCTTGACGAGGCCCGGCACGACATTGCGGGCGTTGGGGAACACTTCCAGATGGCCCACCGTCCCGACCTGCCGGCCCGGCTCGCGCGTCACCTCCTCCTGCACCGCCTCGATCAGGCGGGCCGCCGCCAGCAGGGCGTTGCGGCGGTCGGGCATGGGGGTGGTGCCGGCGTGATTGGCGAAGCCGCGGATCTCGACCTCATATTCGTCGATGGCGACGATGCCATCGACCACCCCGATGGGGATGCCGGCCTTTTCCAACAGGTCGCTCTGTTCGATGTGCAGTTCGACATAGGCGGCGAGCGAGCCGGCCGGGCGGCGCGCCTGCGCGATGCGCGTCGGGTCGCCGCCAATCTTACGCAGGCCGTCCGCTCGGCGGATGCCGTTGAGGGTAAGCTCCAGGGCTTCGGGGGTGAGGACACCGGCGGCAAAGCCGCTGCCCACGGTGCCGCCCTCCTCATTGGACCACAGGGCGACCTCCAGCGGGTGGCGCAGGGTGATGTGCGCCTCGTTCAGCGTCCGCAGGACCTCGATCGCCGCCAGCGATCCCAGGGCGCCGTCGAAGTTTCCCCCGCCCGGCACCGAGTCGATGTGGGAGCCGATCATGATCGCCTTGAGCGCCCGCTCCCCGCCCTCGCGCCGGCAGAAAATGTTTCCGGCGACATCGATGCGTGGCTCGCCGCCCGCCGCCCGCATCAAGCCCATGGCAAATGCCCGACCGGCCACATCGGCGTCAGAATAGGCGAAACGGCTGACCCCGTCGGCGAAGGCGCCCCCGGCGGGCCGGCCGATGACGCTCAGGTCTTCCAGGCCGCGTCGCAGCCGGCCGGCGTCAATGCGCAGGGCGGCCAGGTCAGGGGAGGCGGCGGCCGCGCCCGGTGCTGCCGCGGCGACGCCCGCCGCGGCAAGGGCCTTGAGAAGAGTTCGACCGGCGCGTTCGAACATGGTTCCTCCGGTCTCGTGGCGCCAGCGACCGCGCGACGCCAGCGGGGCAAGCAGCGAAACCCGGCAATGATCTCTGATCTTTGCTGGCGCCGCCGCACAGGATCGAACTGTGGACCTCAGCCTTACCAAGGATGCGCTCTACCACTGAGCTACGGCGGCGTTCCCAATCGTCGGGAAGGGCGGGTTGTTAGCGAAGCGATCGCGCGCTGGGAAGCGAAATCGGCCCTTGACGCCGGCGTGGGCGCCGCTACGGCGGGGCCATGGACAAGACATCCAAGCCGGCCCCCGCGCCGCCGCCCGCCCCGCCGCGGACACCGGCGATGGAGCGCGAGGCGCGGCTGGCCTCGGCCCTGCGGCTCAATCTTCGCCGCCGCAAGCTGGCCGCGAAAAAGGATGCCTAGACGCCCCCTGGCCCTTGTTGTTCGCGCCGGATAAGAGCCTGATAACTCAACTCTGCTTAAGCGTCCGACGAGGGCGCCGGCGAAGGGGCTGTATGGACAAGATCGCCATCATCGGCGGCGCGCGGCTGGAGGGCGAG
>Ga0182024_10017570_pt1 | contig 13408 bp, 13 predicted proteins | sample P32metaG_FD_120480 | JGI IMG/M metagenome (GOLD analysis project Ga0182024, IMG submission 120480) | Permafrost microbial communities from Stordalen Mire, Sweden - P3-2 metaG (Illumina Assembly) | ecosystem: Environmental > Terrestrial > Soil > Wetlands > Permafrost | place: Sweden: Stordalen...
GACAGTCTCCTTGTCGCTCGGGCGCACCTGAAGAATACATGTGGCACCTTCCGCACCTGACTCTTCGTCGTGAGGCTTAGGGTCTTTGCCAGCTCAGTCACTATGGAACGACCGGCCCCCGATTCGCAGCTCGTGAGCTACGCTGCGGATCGGAAAAGAACCGTGGCGCAGAGCCACATACGCATGGAGCCGGTGATGAAGAACGTACGATTTGTAGGCTTGAATGTCCATGCGCAGACGATAGCGGTGGCGATCGCTGAGGTTGGCGGGAAGTACGCAGCAAGGAGAATCCTCGTGCCGACTACGCGCCAGGCTCATACAGCCGGATGCGCGAATTTAGTCCGAGGCAGCTCCGGAGGAATCACCCCGCGAACATCAGAGTGATCAACCGCCGCACTTTTGCCGCCTCGGCTGTTATAGAGCCGTTAAAAGGCTTGCAGTTTTGTTCATTGGTCCCTTCACCGCTCATCTGGCCGCTGTCATGGATTGCTTGTATTAAGAACCCAATAGTTGGGCAGCCGGCGTCATTCAAGCCGGTGCCTTTACGCGCGCCGAGGCGGCGCGCCGGCGGGTCATATGGAGTCGCGGCCTCTGCGCGGTAGCACGCATCCCTTACCGAGGGAGGGCATGTACAGGTCGATCTTCGACCGGCTACCGGAGCTCGTCCTGGTCCTGATCGACGTCAACGAGTTGGTGATGCTGGCCAAAGGCGAGCGGTGCGGGGGGTTTCCGGTGGCGCGAACTCGCTGCAGATATTGCGGGTGATGAAGCGCTAACATTTGCCGCGCCCCGTTGTTTCTGCTGCCGCGCCGCTGTGTTCATCAGCGTATATTCCTTCGGGCTACTGCCCAACTGCCGCCGGAATATGCGCGCGAAATAGGACGCGTCCGTAAACCCGGCAGCGATCGCGACGCTGGTGATCGAGGCGTGCGGCGCTTCGAGCATCCTGCAGGCCGTTTCGATGCGCAGCCGCATCACGTATTCGCGGCAGCTGCAGCCGAACGTACGGCGAAATAGCCGACTGAAGCTGAAGCGGCTCATGCGACAGGCGCGCGCGAGCTGCGCGATGCTCAGCCGCGCCGTATGATCGCATCGAATGTTGTGGATGATGCGCTGCATCACCGCTTCCTCGGTCTGCGGGTCCGGCGGCACGTGCGGGGTCGGCAGCATTACGCCGGGACGTTCGATGTGGCGGGCGACGGGCTCGCGGCGCCGCGTCAGCTTGGCGATCTGATCCAGATTTGCTTTCAATTCGCGAAGCGGCACCGGCTTGACCATGTAGTTCCAGACGCGCGCGCGAAAGGCCCACACGGCGAGCTCCTCGCTGTGCGACTCGGTGATCATCAGGATCGGCACGCTCGGATACTGGCGCTTTACGCTTTGAAGCAATTGCAGATCGGTGGCGCTGGGATCGTCAAAATCGAACACCACGGCATCGGGTGGCGATCTGGCGAGCATTTTTAGAGCGTGAGCCGGCGAACATTCGTTTACCGGGCACAGGCGTTTGCATTCCTCAAGCAGTTCCGCGGCGGAGCTGCTTGTGGCGCATGAAATCCACTGCGCCTGCAGAGCCAGAGTCATCCAAATCCCCTGTTATATTTATTCGTGTACGCCCACAGTAATGATCTCGAGCACTAAAGCGCAAGTCGAAGAGACCTAAAGTGTGCGCTCTATCGATTACCGCCCCGAAGTGGGGAGTCTGCGCGCGAATTGAAGAGAACAAGGTTAAATTCGCACAAAAGTGCTGTATCGCGCACAAAGCTTCTCGCCCCACGTCCAACGGTAGTGCTAACTCGGCTGCTACGAAGTGGATCCGTTGCTCAACCGCAAGAACATGCGATGGCGCGAGGCGCGATAGGGTAACAATCTGAAAATATACGGGGCTTTCACGTGAAAAAGTTTTTCGCAGCTTTTCTGAAGGATGAAGAAGGACTGACGATGGTGGAGTACGCCATTGCGGGTGCCTTGGTGGCCGCCGGCGCAGTGGCCGCATTTACCACGTTGGGTACCAACATTAAAACGACGATAGGCAAGCTGCCAACTGATGTGTTGGGGGCTGGTGGGGGTGCATGAAATTCACTGCGCCTGCAGAGCCAAAGTCACACAAATCCCCTGTCATATTTATGTGTATGCGCCAGTAATAATCTCGCCGCGCTAGAGCGCAAGTCGACCAAACCTAAAGTGTGTGCCCCTATCGATTACCGCCCCGAAGTGGGGGCGTCTGCGCGCGAGTGGAATAGAACAAGGTTAAATTCGCACAAAAGTGCTAGCGGTACGCACAAACCTTCTCGCCACGCCTCGACAGCTAGTGCTAACTAAATGAAGCGTACAACTTGGACCGTTGTGCAACCGCAAAGAACATGCAACGGCACGAGGCGCGATAGGGTAACAATCTCGAAGATGCATAAGGATTCTCACATGAAGACGTTTTTCGCAGCTTTTCTGAAGGATGAAGAAGGACTCACGATGGTGGAGTACGCCATTGCGGGTGCCTTGGTGGCCGCCGGCGCAGTGGCCGCATTTACCACGTTGGGTACCAACATTAAAACGACGATAGGCAACCTGGCAACGGATGTGTTGGGAGCTGGTGGGGGCGGCGGCGGCTACTGAAGGTGCCCGCCGTACATCGGGCCACCGCGTGCGGTGGCCCGACGTGCAGCCCACGTGCCGCATGGCGGCGGAAATACCAATGCGTAATTTCGCCACCCTGCTTTTGCTGTCTGTAGTGCTCGCGATCGCGGCCCAGAGTGATCTGCGACACCACCGTATTCCGAATAAGCTGAGCCTGCTCGGGCTCATTGCAGGGCTCGGGCTGCAAACCCTTGCGGGGGGACCACACGGCTTGGTCGCCGGCCTCTGCGGAGCTGGCGTCGGTTTGGCTTGCTTCGCTCCATTTTATCTGCTGCGGGGGATGGGTGCTGGAGACGTCAAGCTCCTGGCTGCCGTAGGCGCCTTTCTAGGTCCGCGGGGCGCGCTGATCGCGGCCTTGCTCTCTTTACTCGCTGGCGGGCTCGGCGCCATCATTTATGTGGTCTGGCGCGCGGGGCGCGCATCGATCAGCGCGTTCGTGCGCGAGGGCGTGGCAGCAGCCGCTGTCTCGGCCTGGATCGCCGCCCGGCGCGCGCGGCGTAGCCGTTTGCCCTTCGCTTTACCGATTGCCGTCGGCGGCATCGCCGCCTACTGGCAGGCCGAGATCACCGCTTTTGTAGGATGGTAGCCAGGTTCTATGAATACCGTGAACAGTGCTGTCGCCGACCTGATCGGTCCCGTCTTGGGCCGGCTGGCGCAGCTTGCGCCGCGGCCTGCGAGTCTCGAAGCGACTGGGCTCGCGCCGGAGATGCTTGCGGATCTGGTGCTCAAGCACTTGCTGCGCACCGGTCCGCTCACGAGTGCCGCGCTCGGCGAGCGCCTGGGCCTTGCGGGGCCGGTGCTGGAGCCGATTCTGCAGTTTTTACGCCAAGAAGCACGGGTGCATTTTCAGGCGCGCGGCAGCTTTGACAAGGAGGTGCGATTGGCGCTGACGGAGCGCGGACGTCGAAGCGGCGCGGATGCGCTGCAAAACTGCGGCTATGTCGGCCCGGCGCCCGTGCCGCTCGAGACCTATGAGCGCGTGGTGCGCGCGCAGACGGTGCCGCGCCGTAGCCTCACGCGCGAGGCTACGCGCTCATCATTCAGTAGCATCATCATAGCGGATGAGCTTTGCGACCGTCTCGGCGTCGCTATGGCGTCCGGCCGCGCCATCGTTCTTTACGGGCCGGCCGGCGCCGGCAAGACCTATATCGCTTCCCGGCTAATTAAGGCGTTGTCCGGGGAAGTACTGATTCCCCACGCAGTCGCGGTCAACGACAAAATCATTCGCCTGTTCGACGCCGCGGTACATGAACGGCTCGAGCTGCTCGAAGGCAAGCGGCGCCTGCTGCTGGCGCAGGGCTTCGATGCGCGCTTTGCGCTGTGCGAGCGCCCGCTGATCATCGCCTGCGGCGAGTTGACGCTGGAAATGCTGGAAGTTCAGTTCAACGCCGCCATCCGCGAGCACCACGCACCGCTGCAGATGAAGGCGAATAACGGGGTGCTCTTGATCGATGACTTAGGAAGGCAAGCCTTTGTGCCGCAACGGTTGTTTGATCGCTGGCTCGCGCCCCTCGAGCAGCACATCGATTATCTCACGGCCGGCACGGATGCGCGCTTCGCGGTGCCTTTTGATGTCATTATCGTGTTCTCGACCAATCGCGAGCCGGCGGAGCTCGCGGACGATGCTGCGCTGCGGCGCTTGGGCTACAAGATCGAGCTCGGGCCGCTATCGGTCGATTTGTACACGCGCGTCTGGGCCGCCGTGTGTGCAGGTATGAAAGTCCCCTTTGAACAGGAGCTGCTCACCTACGCCCTGACCGAGCTGTATCCAGCTACGGGCCACTCGCTGTTGGCCTGCCACCCGCGCGATCTGATCGCCATGGCGCTCGATAGGGCCGCCTACGACCAGCGCAGCGGTCAGTTCCATGCCGAAGATCTGCGGTGGGCCTGGGAAAATTATTTCTTACCGAAACTCGATTGCCAAGAGCGCGGCGCAGCCGCGTCGCCGAGCTGATTATGGCACGCGGTAGAGGACCCGTCCTGATCGTCTCGTCGCTGCTGCTGGCAGGCGGCGCGGCCTGGATGGCGAATAAATGGATCACGGCGCGTGCGACCACGTCGCGTGCCACGACACGCGTTCTGACCGCGGCGGTGAATCTGCCATTGGGCACGAAAATCGAGAGCCGGCATGTTTCGAGCATCGAGATGATTTCCGGCCAGGCGCCGGCTGGCACTTTTCACGACCTGAAAGAGGTCGAAGGCAAGCTCACGACCGCCAACATCACGCCAGGCGAGATGCTGATGGCGCCGATGTTCACGAAAGAAGGCGAGGGCAGCGCGCTGGCGTCGATCGTCTCGAAAGATAAGCGCGCCGTCACGGTACGCGTCGATGATGTCGTCGGCGTGGCCGGATTTCTGCTGCCGGGCAATCGCGTCGACGTCGTCGCGACGCGCAAGGACGATCGCAGCGGCGTCGTCACGGCGGAGACGATACTCAGCAATATCAAAGTGCTTGCTGTCGATCAAACCGTCGCACCGAACTCCAAGGACCCGGTTGTCGTACGAGCCGTGACGCTCGAGGTGACGCCGGCAGATGGCGAGATTCTGCTCAAGGGTAAAGCGATGGGCATGATCCAGCTCACATTGCGTAATCCATTCGATGAAAGCGATGCGCGCCGCAGGCCGGAGCCCGAGCCGGTGAAGGCTGTGGCCAGCGCACCCATCCGCGCGCGGGCACCGACGCCGGAATTCTCGATCACGATAATCCGCGGAACCACCGTCGGGCACGAATCGACGCGTGAATGAAAAATAATCCGCACGGGGAGATGAAGGCCATCATGAGAAAGACAGGAATGGCGGCGCTGCTAAGCAGGCTCCTTCCCCTGCTCGCGGCAGGTTTGATCTGCAGCTTCGCCGCCACCGCGCAAACGCCGCTGCCGGAACGGGTAGTGCAGCCGACGCTGCTGTCGGGCGGCGCCAGCCTTGAACTGGCGGTGCCGCTGCATCAGTCGCGCGTCGTCACGGTCGTCGTGCCAACCAACCGCGTGTCGGTGGCGAACCCGGACGTCGCCGATATTGTCGCAATATCACCGACGCAGTTTTACGTGCTTGGCAGGGATCTTGGCACGACAAACATCTTGGTGTGGGACCGTGACAACCGCCTGATCGGCTCGCTCAATGTCGAAGTGCAGCATGACCTCGACAGCCTCAAGCGCAAGTACGCCGAGCTGCTTCCGAACCAGGCGATCGAAGTGCGCGCGGCGCAGCGATCGATCGTGCTCACGGGTCGCGTCACCGACGCTGAGACCTTGAATGCGGCGCAGCGCATTGCCGAGACCTATCTGGCGCAGGGGCAGACGGGCCGACAAAGCCAGCAGAGTCCGCAGTCCCAGCAGAGCCCGCAGGTCAAGAACGGCGGCGAGGTGATCAATCTGCTGCAGGTCGGCGGCACGCAGCAGGTGATGCTCGAGGTCAAGGTCGCTGAAATTGCGCGCACGGAGGTCAAGAACCTCGATGCCCAGTTCAATACCTTCGCTCAAGGCCTCGGGCATTGGAATGTGGGTGGTGTCAACGGCGGCGCGACGTTTCCACCCCTCCAAATTACGAGCGGCCCGTCCCCCCCCTTGCAGCCATACACTGGTCTCATAGCGCCGACCAACGTGCCGGTATTCACCAATCCGGGGCTCTACGGCCCGCCGGTCGCAATATTCGCGCCGAACACCCCCAGCATCTCGAACCAAGGCTTGTTCGCGAGCTTTCTCAGCAAGAACTTACTGTTCAACCTAGCTGTGAGTGCTGCGCAAGAGAAAGGCCTCGCCCGCGTCCTCGCCGAGCCCACATTGACCACGCTCAGCGGGCAGGAAGCTGAGTTTGTCTCGGGCGGCGAGTTTCCAATCCCGGTGCCGCAGTCGCTGAACGCGACGACGATCATCTTCAAGACGTACGGCGTTCAGCTGAAGTTTCTGCCGGTGGTACTCAACAGCGGCCATATCAACCTCAAGATAAACGTCGCCGTCAGCGATCTCGCGTCGACGAACACGGTGGCGTTGGGTGTCGCGGCCAGCGGGGCTACCTTCACGATTCCATCACTCACCGAGCGCAGCGCTTCGGGCGTCGTCGAGCTGAGCGATGGGCAAACGATGGGCCTCGCAGGGCTCCTGCACGAAACCACGACCTCGGACTTGACAAAATTCCCCGGCCTCGGCTCGATCCCGATACTCGGTGCGCTGTTCAGCAGCTCGAACTATCAGAAGGGCGAGACGGAGCTGGTGATTCTGGTGACGCCGCGACTCGCGCAGGCGCTGCCGCCCGGCAAGGCGCGTCTGCCCACCGACTCGTACGTGGAACCTTCCGATTGGGACTTCTTCCTGCGTGGCCGCTTGGAAGGCAGCGCGCCGAAGCCGCACCACGCGTCGCCCGCCGATGGGAGCACAGAGCAATGACACCGAGAAAGGACACCGTCATGCGTCACCTCGCCCTCATGGCTGCCGGCCTGGCATTGGTCGGCTGCGCGGCAACGCCGACCGAAGCCGACTACGGCCACTCATTCAAGCAGATGACGGAAAACCAGGTCTACAACCGCGCGACCTTGTCCAAGCCGAGCGCAGCCCCGGTTGAAGTCGCCGATCCGAACATCATCAATCTAGCCGTGCAATCGCTGCGCACGGAAAAGGTTGATCGTTCGCAGGTTTCACAACCGATGACCATCAACATCGGCCAAAGCGGACAATAGCCATGGCAACTCATCGCGAGCGCGGCGCAGTGCTTCCCCTGGTGGCCGTGAGCATGCTGGGCCTCATCGCTATCGCGGGCCTGGCCATCGACACCGCGCACGTGCTGCTGAACAAAGCGCGCCTGCAGAGTGCGGTCGATGCCGCTGCGCTCGCGGCCGCGAAGGTGCTGGATCAAACCGGGTCGACCACGCAGGCGGACACAGCGGCAAACAGCGTGCTTACGGCGAACCTCGCGCAGTATCCTGAACTGCAGAACGCAATGGGCGCTGGATTGACGTTGACGACGCAGTACTCCTCCACGCTCAATCCGTTCAGCCCTGGTACGACGCCGGCGATGTTCGTACAAGCTTCGATCACGGGATTCGCCACCACCATGAGCCTGTCGCAGGTGCTGGGTATCACTTCGATCAATGTCGGCGGTAGCGCGGTCGCGGGCCCGAGTCAGACGATCCTGCAGGCCTGCAACGTTATGCCGATTATGATGTGCGCTAGCGGCGCCGCGCCGCCACCATTGTTTGGCTACGCTATGAATCAGGTACTCGGCCTTGATAAAGTGCCGAGCAGCGGCGCTTCCGGCCTCGCGCCCGGCAACTACAACCTGCTCGACCTCGGCGGGGGCGTCGTGCAAACTAGTTTTGCCGGCAGCTATAACAGCTGCGCCACGATCGGTCAGCCGGTGCTCACCAACCCCGGCATAGAACCTGTCCCGGGCCCGGTCGAATACGGCGTCAACACCCGCTTTAATCAATATCAGGCCGGGCTGTCGCCCATCGACTACCCGCCCGATGTCATTAACAGCCCCGCTAATCAAACCGGACTTACGGGGGACACGGCGGGAGGCGTCCTGCAGGGCGGTGCGCTGGTCACTGACGCGAGCCAACTGACGTTCAACTGGAGCAACTACACGGCGCTGCTGCCCTCCGGGCCGTACGATACTCCTCCGATACCGGCGGGAACCGGTGCGTTCCGCCGGCGCGAGGTGGCGGTGCCGATGGGGGATTGCTCGACTGCGGCCAACGGCACCGGCAGCGTCAACGTCCTCGGTTTTGCCTGCCTGTTTCTGCTGCAAGCGATGAGCACGGCCGGCCAGGAGACGCTCTACGCGCAGGTCATCAGTACCTGCGACGCTGAAGGCCAACCCGGTGCCGGGGCCGGGCCCGGGCCGCACGTTATAGAGCTGTACAAGAGCGCGGGGAGCCCGGATTCATGAGCGCGCCGCGCCATACGCCGACCTCGCACTCGCGGCAGCGCGGCCTGGCGATGGTTGAGTTCGCCATCTCGGCGCCGGTTCTGCTGCTGCTGCTGTTCGCCACGGTCGAGTTCGCCAATTTCATGATTGAGTACAGCATGCTCAGCGACGCCGTCCGCAACGCCACGCGCTATGTCGCCGGAGCGGCCCTCGCTGGCGATTCCGGCGTGCTCCAGCAGGGTGGCCCCTGGAATACGCTCGTGTCACAGGGCCAGAACCTCGCCGTCTACGGCAACGTGGGCGGCGCGGGCACTGCGTTACTGCCGGCGCTGGCTGTCTCGCAGATCACGATAACTGGAGACCCCACGAGCAATAACATCAGTACGACGGCCACTTACCCCTATCAGTCGCTGTTCGGCGGCGCCATACCAGATTTCATGGGCGGCAGCATTGCGACCAATTTCACGCTGACGATCTCGACGACCATGAGGGCCTTATGAATAAAATGCGCGGCCTCGTCACGGTGGAGTTTGCGATCATTGGCGCGGTGCTGATGATGGTGCTATTCGCCTGCTTGGAATTCGGGCTCCTCATGTTCAGCTTCGCGGCCTTGAACGAAGGCACGCGCCGCGCCGCGCGCCTCGCCGCGGTCTGCCCGATCAACGATCCGGCGATCACCGCCGCGGTGAATTTCATGGGCATCGGCGGATTTTCCAATGCCAACGTCAGCGTCAATTATCTCGACGTCAATGGCAACTCGCTGGGGGCGACCCCTGCGCTGCCCAATGTCGAATACGTGCAGGTGAGCGTGGTGGGTTTCTCGATGCCGCTCGCGATTCCGCTCGTGAACCTGACGGTGAACTCGCCGCCGTTTGCGGTCACGCTGCCGGTTGAAAGCTTGGGGATTTCGAACACAGGAGCCTCCACAGCATGCTGACGCGCGTGCTCATCGTCGGCCGCTCGGGCAGCGCGCTGCAGCCGTTAAAGGATTATCTGCAGGAAGTGCCGAACCTCGAGCTGCAAGTGAATGTGATCGCCAACGGCCACATCGATCCGCTACACGGCATCAATTTCGCGCCGGATATCGTGCTGCTGCACTTCGAGGCGCAGCGGACCGCGGAGCTGTCGGCTTGGGCCGCGCGCCCGGCCGAAGGCCGGCCGGCACTGATTGTCGTCGGCCCAGGCGGCCTTGCCGATGCTACGCGCCTCGCGATCCGCAGCGGTGCCCGTGATTTTCTACCTGAGCCGGTCAGCCAGGCCGACCTGCTGGCCGCCGTGGAGAATGTGCGCGCAGAGTTGCACGAACGGACGACTCACGGACGCGGCACCATCCATGCCTTTGTAGGCGCCGCAGGCGGCGCTGGCAGTTCCTTCATCGCTGCCAACCTCGCATATATGCTGGTGGCGCAGGCGCAGCGGCGCACCGCCATCGTCGATCTGGATTTGAACTTTTCGCCCACCGCACACCACCTGAATCTGCGCGCCGAGCGCGGCCTGCTCGAGGCGCTCGACGAGGTGGGCTCGCTCGATGCGCACGCGCTGACGGGCTTCGGCGCCACACACGCCAGCGGCCTGCGGCTCTATTGCTCGACGGCGCAGCACGCCGTGCTCAGCAAAGATGTGCCGTCCGATCGCCTCGCAGCCTTCATTGGGGTGCTGTCCGCGCACAATCAGCACGTCGTGATCGACGCACCACATGCGATCGACGGTTCGACCGCGACCGCCTTCGGCATGGCGGCGGACGTCTACGTCGTGCTGCAGCAGTCGACGCTGCACGTGCGCAACGCCACGCGCATCATCCGAATCCTGCGCGATGAGTTGGCGGTGCCACCGCAACGGCTACGGATAATCGTCAATCGCTACGCCAAGAACGCCGTACTGCAGCTCGAGGACATCAGCCGCGCGCTCGGCATTAAAATCGCTGCGACGGTGCCGAGTGACTATCAACGCGCGCTCGAGAGCAGTGATTCCGGCGTGCCGCTATACGAGGTCGATCGCGCTGCAGCGATCACGCGCTCATTGCTGGAAATCGTCGCACAGATAGCCGGCGCGAAGGCCGAACGGCCAGGGCTGCTCAAGCGCGCGCTGCCTTCATTCTTACGGAGCCGAGCATGACTACGAGCACGAGCCTGAAGGATCGCTTAGGAATCGACACCGACGCCGAGAGCGGGCCGGATCGCATGCGCCAACTCACGCCGCTGGAGATCGAGTGGAAGCGGCGAATCTACGATCGGCTGCTCAAGGTCGCGGATCTGTCGATGCTAGCGTCAATGGAGGCGCGCCAGGCGCGCACACAAATCCGCGAAATCACACAGCGCTTGTTCATTGAACAGTCCGCACCGCTCGCGCTGCCGCAGCGGCAATTGCTGGCGCGGCGGATCGAAGATGAAGTGCTGGGGCTCGGACCGCTCGAGCCGCTGCTCCATGATCCCACGGTGTCCGATATCCTGGTCAACGGCGCAAACTCGGTGTATGTCGAGCGCCACGGCAAGCTCGAGCAGACGACGATCCGCTTTCACGATGATGCGCATCTGCTGAACATCATCGACCGCATCGTCTCTGCGGTCGGCCGCCGCATTGATGAATCCTCGCCGATGGTCGACGCGCGCCTCCCCGATGGGTCACGCATCAATGCGATCATTCCGCCGCTCGCGATTGACGGCCCGGTGCTCTCGATCCGGCGCTTCGCGGTCGAACGCCTCGGCATCGCTGATCTGTTGCGCCTCGGCACGCTGACCGAGCCGGTTGCGGCCGTGCTCAAGGCGGTGGTGCTCGGTAGGCTGAATATTCTCATCTCCGGCGGCACCGGCGCGGGCAAGACCACCATGCTGAACGTGCTCTCGACGTTCATACCGCCCACGGAGCGCATCATCACGATCGAGGACTCCGCGGAATTGCAGATGCAGCAACCGCACATCGTGCGGCTGGAAACGCGGCCACCCAACATCGAGGGCAGCGGCGGAGTCACGCAGCGCGACTTGCTGCGCAACAGCTTGCGCATGCGTCCGGATCGCATCGTCGTCGGCGAGGTGCGCGGCGCCGAGGCGCTCGACATGCTGCAGGCGATGAACACCGGCCATGACGGCTCGCTCACGACCGTGCATGCGAATACATCGCGCGACGCGCTCGGCCGCATCGAGACAATGGTATTGATGACGGGCTTTTCATTTCCGACTAAGGCGCTGCGCGCGCAGATCGCCTCCGCGCTCAACATAGTGATCCACGTGCAGCGCGGCGAGGACGGCCGCCGGCGTGTCGTCAGCCTGCAGGAGATCAGCGGCATGGAAGGCGAGATCGTCACGATGTCGGAGATTTTCGCGTTCCGCCGCTCCGGCGTGGACGCCGCGGGCAACATTCTCGGCGCGCTGGAGGCCACTGGCGTCGTACCGGCCTTCCATTCGCGCGTCGCCGTTCGCGGCATCGACCTGCCGATCAGCGTTTTCGCGTTGCCGGCCGAGCGGCGCTAGTCCAGAAAGCCAGGAGCAGCGCATGGGCACCACGGGCATTGTGATCTTCGTCGCGGTCGTATTCGGTGCGATGTTTATGCTCATGCAGGGGCTCACGACGTCCGCGAGCGGCGATGCGCGCCTGCGCCGCTCGCTGCGCAGCCGGCTCGCGCAGATCGGCACGGATGCGCAACATAACATCGCCTCGCTCCTGCGCGAGAAATATCTGAAGGGGCTCTCGCCGCTGGAGCAGCGGCTCGAGCAGCTGCCGCTGATGGAAAAGCTCGCCAAGATGATCGAGCAAGCCGGACACACAACGCCAGCGTATCGTGTGGTCATGATATCGCTGCTGCTCGCGCTCGTCGGCGGGCTGCTGGCTGGGGCGCTGCTGCGCAGCGGCGTCGTTGGAATACTGGCCTCGGCAATCGTGTTCAGCGCGCCGTACATGAAACTGTCGATGCAACGGCGCCAGCGTCTCGAGAAGATCGAAGAGCAATTGCCCGACGCGATCGACATCATCAAACGCTCGCTGCGCGCCGGCCATCCCTTCAACATGGCGATCAAGCTCGTGGCCGAGGACATGGATCCGCCGATCGCCAAGGAATTCGAGTTGACCTTTTCGGACCTGAACTATGGCGCTGACGTGCGCCGCGCCATGCTGGGATTGCTCAATCGCGTGCCCAGCGTCACCGTGATGGCGCTGATCACCTCGATATTGGTGCAGCGTGAGACCGGCGGCAACCTGGCCGAAATCCTCGAGCAGATCGCGAAAGTCGTGCGCAACCGATTCCGCTTCCAGCGCAAGGTGCGCTCGCTCTCCGCCGAGGGGCGCATGTCCGCTTGGGTTCTGGCACTGATGCCACTGGGCCTGTTTGCGTTGCTGGAAATTACCTCGCCGGACTACCTGCCGGTGCTGCTGGAGAGGCCGGTCGGCCACAAAATGCTCGCTGGCGCCGGCGTCATGGCGGTGCTCGGCATTCTGTGGATTCGACGCATCATCCAGATCGAGGTCTAAGAGCCATGTTGGAGCAATTACGCAGCAGCCTCTCTGCCGCCGAACCGATCGCCATCATCGTGGCCGCCGCGCTTGCCGCGCTGCTGCTTTTCTGGGGCCTGGCATCTGTGCTCGGCCGCAGCCTGGGCACGGTACGGCGGCGCTTGAATCAGATCGGCGGCGAGCGCGGTGAGGTTCAGGGCCAAAGCTTGGGGAGTCGCATCGCGGGGATCATGCGGCCGCTCGAGCGCGTCGTGTTGCCGAGCGGCTCGGAGCGCGAAGGCACGCAACAGAAGCTTGCGTTCGCGGGCTACAGATCCGCCTCGGCACTGACCACTTTTTACAGTGCGAAGCTCGCTTTATCGGCCACGCTGCTGGTGAGTTGGCTGTTGCTCGCACGCCTGCTGCCAAATCTAACCTGGGGCCGCGTCGCGTTCTTCGCGCTGGCGGCGAGCTTCGTCGGCATGATCTTGCC
>Ga0182024_10017571_pt1 | contig 13408 bp, 14 predicted proteins | sample P32metaG_FD_120480 | JGI IMG/M metagenome (GOLD analysis project Ga0182024, IMG submission 120480) | Permafrost microbial communities from Stordalen Mire, Sweden - P3-2 metaG (Illumina Assembly) | ecosystem: Environmental > Terrestrial > Soil > Wetlands > Permafrost | place: Sweden: Stordalen...
TCTCTCAACCCTTCGACGGAGGCGCCTTGGGTTCTAGGGGCTTGACTCGGACTCTATAATATCCGCAGTAACTCAATAGGAGAAAACTCTTCCAATAGAAACACCACTTCCCCTAATGCAATTTGGGAGCCGCCATTCCGGAGACTCGCACCGGCGGCCAAAGTAAGCTTGAGCCAGCTCCATCGCGTCCCATTGCTCTCGAAGGCGCTCGACGTTCTCGAATTCTCGCAAACCCACTGACCAAGGGTGTCTCGAGAACCACTGTCGTGCTATGTCGCCCGCTTTGTCGACGACTATGAGGCCGTACAGATTCTTCGAGGTCCCGGAAAATTCGCGCGTCTCACACGCCGTGAGCGGATATCGCCATTGATTCATCCGAGCCGGAACCGGATTCGTGCGCCGTGTGCAATCAAATCATCCCTGTAACATTAGGGAAATCTATGTCCCTATTGGTAAAGCTTTCCCCTATTGGAGAAGATTGAACATACTACTAATACCGGGTCACCATTAACTGATCGGAAACAAAAAAGAAGGCGACGCATGAGCGAATTTACGCGGCGAGATCTCTTTAAAACAGCGACCGCCACTGCGGCCGGGGGCCTTGCCACCGAGGTCGGAGCCGCCACCTCGCCATCGATTGGGGCGCGGAAGCACGATACGCTCTTCACCAACAACCACATCGAGGTCTACACCGACCGATGGAGTGCCGCAGCTGGAGATGCGGTATCGATCCACGTATCGACGATCTCCAAACGCTTCCATCTCCAGATCGAACGAATCGGCGTGAAACCAACTGTCGTATGGCGGCGGGAGGATTTTCCCGGCACCTTTTACCCGACACCGGACGATGCCTGGGAAAAAGGCTGCCGCTGGCCTGCCGCCATAAAGATCAAGGTTCCTGATGACTGGATGTCAGGGTATTACCAGATCACGGCAATGACAGAAGGAGCCAGCTATCCGGCCTTCGTAGTGATAAGAACGCAGAAACCCACAGCCAAGATGCTGATGGTCCTCGCGACAAACACGTACAACGCTTACAACAGTTATGGCGGCGCTTCCGCCTATATAAAAAAATCCACCGGAGCCAGTTCCGGTATAACTGGTACTACTGGCGAGCCGCGAACGTCATTTCAGCGACCCTTGATGCCAGAATTTCTGCGGCGCTCCAATATTCCCTACTTTACCCCGGCTGGATTTAGCGCGTGGGAATGGACGATGACGCTCTGGCTCGAACAAAATGGCTACGCCGTCGACTTTGCCATCAACAGTGATTTGGAGTTTCATCCCGAGCTTTTGTCCGGCTACCGGCTGATGCTGAGCGTCGGCCATGATGAGTATTGGTCCTGGGGCATGCGCGACACGGTGGAATCCTTCGTGTCAGGAGGCGGCAATGTCTGCTTCTTCTCGGGCAACTTGATGTGGCAAGTACGGTTCGAAGATCAGGGCAATGTCATGGTCTGCTACAAGGACGACCGTCGCAATGACCCGATGTTCAAGCAGGGCAAAAAGCAGTTCGCGACAGGGTGCTGGACGAGTCATGATATCGGACGTCCAGTAACCCAGCTTACTGGGCTGAGTCCGGTCTATGCCCTTTTCCATCGCTTTAGGGACGGTGTTCCGCGCGGACCTGGCGGCTATTTGATCTATCGTCCCGAGCACTGGATATTCGAGGGAACTGGGCTGAGCTATGGAGACTGCTTTGGCGCGCCCAACAAAATCGTCCATTATGAAGTGGACGGCTGTCCGATTCGCATAGAAAATGGTCTGCCCTATCCTGCAAGCTTTTATGACGGACCGAAATCGCTGCAGATTCTCGGCATGATCCCTGCAACGCTCGGCAATGCGTCAGCCGATGGAAGCGGCGCGGCTGGAATAGCCAAGGATCTATTTGGTGCTGCCAATCCGGAAGCTCTCGCCTATGTCAGCGCCAATCGCGGACATGCCGTGATGGGTATCTATCAAAATAGCGGTACCGTATTCTGCGGTGGAACTACTGACTGGACGAATGGTCTGGCAGGTATTGATACGACATGGGGTGACGGTCCGGCTAATGCGGACCCGGTCGTGGAGCGCGCGACCAGGAATCTGTTGGATCGCTTGTCGAAATAGCCAACGTAGTTGCAAAGTCATTCCTCTTCCAAGAGCGTTGGAGCTGGGCTCTCGTAGATTTGCTGATCTCGCTGAACGACGCCCCCAGTACGAACCAAAAGTAATTGAATAGCGTACAGCAAACTCAGACGGCTTCAGAATGCCGGACACCGCATCCCAGCGCCAAACAGAAGCGAAAGATTCTCGAAGAATTCATCGCGGTGTCGGCTATCACGCAAAATCTGCAATCCGTGTGTTGAACATGGAGAGGGGCAGGCAACCTCATACGCGCAAGCGTGCGAGCCTTGACCAAGCGGCACGACAGGTGTTGATCCTGTTGCGGGAGGCATCGGATCGGGTGTGCGGAAAGCGTTTGCGACCGTTGTTGCGCAGACCGACTGTCGGGGCTCGAGCGGCACGAGTATCTGAGTCTCGACGAGACGATTCGAGCGAAGGTTCCAGCCATGAGTGCTGCGACGTACGAGCCAGACATGCCGGGCCGAAATTCTACGCGAATTGACCGGTTTCCTATGACGGCGCCAGCGATCCTGCCATACGATGCGTTCGTATCCGCGAAGATGTATTCATGAGGACACGTTTGGCACTCATCGTGACGACAGCATGTTTCGCTATGGGATTTGTTCCGAGCAACGCATCCAATGCATCAGAATCTCCTGTCGCAGGAGTACCGATCGCAGAACTCACGAGCTGGGAAAAAAGCCTACGAAAGGCGGGAGCATTGCCCGCCGAAGTGGTTGAATTTGAGGAAATGCCACGAGGCATACCGACTGCAGAACTACCAGAGGCAGAAGAATACCTCAATAGTTCACCTAAGGTTTTCAGCATTTACTTGGCGGGAGTTCGGCGAGGGGCTCAGGACGAGCAGCGAGAACTTCGTCCCGGCGCACTATTTGCTGACACCAAACCCGTTCGCACTTGCGAAAGTTTGCGCGAGATCTCGTTGCCCGAGTCGACGATCGACGCTGCTACTGTTAATCACAGAGACCAGTTGTGTCGTGTCGCCGTCACAGTGATACGCGCCGCAGCCGGCGATCCAGTGAAGGTTTACGTTGCGTTGCCCGCGACAAATTGGAATGGACGTTTTAGAGGAACCGGCGGAGGCGGATATGCGGGCGGGGACATAAGTAGCCTAAATGGTCCGGTGACAAAGGGATATGCGGTCGGCGCAACGGACACGGGGAATGGAAAAGGAACCGCAAACTTTGCGCTCGATGCGTCTGGAAAGCCCGCATGGGGGCTCATGCGGGAAAATGCATACGGCGGCATTCACGACATGACTATTGTGGGCAAAGCGCTCACTGAAGCGTTCTATGGCAAGGATCCGCGTTACTCCTATTTTGTTGGCGGCTCGACTGGCGGCAGACAGGCCTTGACGGAAGCAGAACGCTTCCCGCAAGACTATGAGGGCATTCTGGCCCTCTATCCCGCGATAGCTCGCGATCGATATGTGCCAGCGCAATTATGGCCGTAGATTCTGATGAATGAAGCACATGACTTCCTACCCCGGGCGAAACTGGCGGCGACTACGGCGACGGATGCTCGGATCATCCGCGACATCTGGGACGGGCCAAGAGCGCATGACGGATGCTTCCTCTGGTGGGGGCCGACTCCTGGCACGGATCTATCCAACTTCGCAAACACGGCCGGCACTCCTCTAACGGGAAAGCCCTGCGAAGAAGGATTGGACTGGTTTCGATACTTTCTGGTGCTAGACCCCAAATGGAATTGGAGGACGCTGATCCGAGAGCAATTCGAGCTGCTCTTCGAGCAGTCGATTCAGATGCACGCCAGCACATATGGCGGCGACAACCCAGACCTCGCCAGTTTCCGCGCTCGGGGCGGCAAGTTGCTTATGGTTCATGGATGGGCCGATCAATTCGTACCGGCCCAGAAATCCGTTGCCTACTTCCAAGCTGTCGAGGAGCGGATGGGCGGAGCAAAGGCGACTGCGGAGTTTGCCCGGCTGTTTCTAATTCCGGGAGGCGATCACGGATTCTCGGGAGTTATGCCAGCCCCGAGTACCGTAAGCACCGCGGCGCTTATAGGCGCCCTTGTCCAATGGGTCGAACACAACCAAGCGCCTCAGAACATAGTTGCCGAGCTGGCCGACGATCATGGAAAAGTCGTACGAACCCGCTCTTTGCTTCCGTATTCCGTCAACGCGCAGAAGTGATTCAAGATTCCAGCCGTGGTCACTTTCGCGGTGGTCGTGAAGCCTGTTCGAAGGAGCGCACTCGGCTATATGCGGTTGCGGTGGCCGCGAATCCGATCAGGTCTACCGACATACGCTGAAACGTTACCGGCGAACGGAGGCATGATGACGGCCTCAGCCAAGGGGAGGCCGGCATGGGAACGAAGATCAGGCTTGCTGCGAAGGTGGAACTGGCGGAGCGTGTTCGGCGCAGGTACCGAAGCTCCAGCGCCGAACAGAAGCGAAAGATGCTCGAAGAATTCATTGCGGTGACCGGCTATCACACGAAATCTGCAATCCGTGTGTTGAACATGGAACCTGGCAGCAGGCAATCTCAGCCGCGCAAGCGTCCGAGCCTGTATGACGATGCGGCACGACAAGCGTTGATCGTGCTGTGGGAGGCATCGGATCGGGCGTGCGGAAAGCGTTTGCGACTGTTGTTACGCATTCTGCTGCCGGCGCTCGAGCGCCACGGGCACCTGAGACTCGACGAGGCGATTCGAGCGAAGGTCCTAGCCATGAGTGCTGCGACGATAGGTCGCCTCCTGCGCGTGCCGCGTAGCGTAATAAAGGGACGGCGGCCCCGGCGTGTCACGCCGGAGATTCGGAGGCGTGTGCAGGTGAGGACCTTCACTGACTGGAACGAGCCGCCGCCGGGGAGCATGGAAATGGACCTGGTAGCCCACTGCGGCGAGGTCAATCGAGGTAGCTACGTCAACAGTCTGGTGTTGACGGACATCGCCAGTGGTTGGAAGGAGTGCGCGCCGCTGGTCGTGCGGGAAAGTGGCCTTCTCATCGAGGCGCTGGAACGCGTGCGATTGAGTCTGCCTTTCACGCTAAAGGCGTTGGATGTCGACAACGGCAGCGAGTTCATCAACGAGGCGATGATTCGATATTGCCTGAACAACGGTATCGAGCTGACTCGATCGCGGCCGTATCGGAAGAACGATCAAGCCTGGATCGAGCAGAAGAACGGATCCGTGGTACGCAAGCTCCTGGGGTATCGACGTTTCGAAGGGATTGCTGCAGCCCAGGCACTGGCGCGTCTCTACAGCGCCTCGCGGTTGTTCGTCAACTTCTTCTAACCGTCGTTCAAATTGGCCGAAAAACACCGAGACGGTGCGCACGTCTTGAAGAAGTACCACGCGCCCCAAACCCCATGCGAACCTCTCCTGCAGGCGGACGATATCCCAGAATCCATCAAGCTGAAGTTGCGGGAAGTCGGCGAGACGCTCGATCCCCTCCAGCTCTTGGAGGAGGTGCGCGCGGTACAGGCGCATCTGGTCGCAATTGCGGACGGAGACGGCACGGTAGCGGCCGGCTCGCCTCAGTCCCCTGATCTTGCAGCGTTTCTTGCCGGCCTTGCCAGTGCCTGGCGAACGGGAGAAGTGCGACCCACGCATGCTGTGGAAACCACGCCTAGATACTTGCGCGCCTTGCGCAAGATCACTGTCGTTTGACCTGCTCAAAGGATGATCCGGTCCCCAGTAGCGCCCCGCTCCCGCCGCGACCTGCAATTGTGGAGCGGCCCAAGCCTATCCATGCGATGCATCATCGTGCGCGAATCAATGCTTTTGAGCCAGTTTGGCCGCTGATCGCCCGGCGACTTGAAGCGCGTCCCAACATGAACTCCTCGGAGCTCTTTGACGAGCTGTGCCTACGGTTCCCGGGCCGCTATCATCGCAACCAGCTCGGCGTGCTCACGCAAAAGGTCAAGATGTGGCGCGCGGACGCTGTTGAACGCGGCGTCGTCATTGGGACCCTAGAATGGCGGCAGTTCAAGCGGCGAAGCAGACGCCGTCCGGATCCATTCCGGGATCACTGGCAACAGATGATCGAGCATCTCGAAGCTGATCCAGACCAGACGGCACTGGAACTTCTGATCGAGTTCAAGATGCGTTATCCGGATCGATACAGCTCGCGCCATCTACGTACGCTTCAGCGTCGGGTTAAAGCGTGGCGTCACGAGAAGACGCAACATCTAATCTGCGACATGTCGGATCTGACACAGGAGCTCGGTGTGAATGCCACGTTAGGATCGGAACTTCCGCCGTCTTCGGTGTCAGGCTCCGCTTCGTGGGAACCACGTGAATACAAGGTGAGAGCATCAGGCCGGTAACATTGATCGTGAGGCATCCGGTAACAGAATTACGTGAGGCAACACGCGGTGCGCCGGTCATTTGGCCCGCCGACGTTACACTGATTCGCATAGGACGAGATGGCGACATTTCGACCCTGCTATCGCTGCGTGCCTGGGGCTTATGGTGCGATTGAGGCTCAGTGGCAAATGTGCTGTGCATCCGCGCAACGGCGCAAGCGATTCGGTAGCATCATTTACATGAAAATTGACGCGATACCGGACCAAACACTAGTGTCCGCCTTCCTGGCGCAGATCCCGGATCACGTGTACTTCAAAGATAGGGAGTCTCGGTTTGTGTCCGTAAGCCTGTCTCTGGCACAGAGCTTCGGTTGCAGCGTCGAACAAGTTCTGGGCAAGACCGACGCCGACTTTTTTAGCGAAGCTGAAGCACGAGGCTACCGGGAAAGCGAAGTGAAGATCATGAGCACCGGAGAGGCACTCATCGATCACGTCACCAAGCACACCTGGCCGGACGGGCGTGAAACGTGGTCGCTGAACATCGCCATGCCGATGCGCAACGAGGCCGGCGAAATCGTCGGCATCTTCGGCACTAACAAGGACATCACGCAGGCGAAGCTTCTGGAGCATGCGTTGGAGCAAGCCAACCATCAGCTCGAAGCCGCCACCCAACAGGCGAAGGACATGGCTGCCGCCGCTCAGGTAGCGAATGAGGCCAAAAGTGCATTTTTGGCGAATATGAGCCATGAGATCCGCACGCCCATGAATGGCGTGATAGGAATGGCGGAGTTGCTGCTCGAGACAGCGATGAGCGCCTCACAGCGCGATTACGCGGAGACGATCCTCGACAGCGCGCGCTCACTGCTCACGTTGATCAACGACATTCTGGACTTCTCCAAGATCGAAGCGGGCAAGATCGAGCTGGAGTACAGAACTCGATTTGCGCGGGACATTGGAAGATGTGACGCGGCTTATTGCCGTTCAGGCGCACGCCAAGAGTCTGGAGGTCACCGCGAGTGTTGATCCGGCAGTCCCGGAGCTAGTCATAGGCGACCCCGCCCGGGTGCGGCAAGTCCTGCTCAACTTGTGCGCCAATGCGGTCAAGTTCACGCCGCACGGCGAGGTCGCAGTGAGTGTAAAAATGCTGCAGGGCGATTCGGACCGAGTCACCCTCTCGTCCCGGTGAGGCCCCAGCACTTTTACGGGACCTTGGAGTATTTGTTTTATCGTGCTAAGATATTGTTTCTATTGGTCGGGGTGACAGGATTTGAACCTGCGACCTATTCGTCCCGAACGAGTGCTTGCAGAGGCGTGCACAGATCGCGATAACAACTCCGCGCCAATGCTGCAGACAGCGCTGCCCAAAAATGCGTCTGCTGATCATCAGAATGGAGGCCCACGCTATAGCCGAGGTTCACTTTCCTTCGGCGGCTAGCTGACTAGCATCATCATTGCTTCGAGAGCCCGCGCTCTCTGTTCTTCGCTTAGGATCAGATATCGATGAGTGCCGCCCTCGACCTCATCGAAACGCGAGCTACCATCCTCAGCACCGTGATCCGGTCGGGCTTAGATAGTGAGAAGTAATTCCTGTCTGGTCGGCCGCCATATAGCGCGGCCGTCAGATCCCAAGTCGGATAGTCGTAGGGCCATGCAAAGCTTATGATCTCGCGCCCGGATGTATCGGTACTTCTCAGCGAGAATGTACGATAGGCTTCAGCGATCGGATGATCCTCGACGTAGCATAGTCGCGTTCGATGCTGTGCGCCGGATACAACATGCCCAAACCGATCTCAACCCCGCTTGCGACGATGCGTGTCGGCCACTGCGAAAAGAGCTTCTGTGCGGACGGTACATCCGTCATTAAATTGAACTCCGGCGATCCTTTTGGAATCATTGTTCTGCTGAACCGGCTTTCTACGAAACTCCCGGCCATGACCGAGAGTAGTTGCACCTTCTGCTTGATGAGATCGCGCCCGTTGAGAGCGCTGGTGGGATCGGCCCCGCTGTCCAGAAGTCGAGCCAAATTGGTGCTATACCCCACCTGAATCATGACGACGCTGCCATCGGGCTATGCCGCCAAGGTCGTGCGTAGAATCGAAACCGCCTCCGGCGCCTTAGTGCCGTCGATGAGGCGACGCGGATAGACCAGAGAGCCTTCGTTCTTTCTTCGTTCTGCCAGGAGCTGTGTGTAATTGGATGGGTAGCGTGAGTACCTTTTGCGGAAGGCTTCGTCATCGATGCCACCGCGGACCATCCCGACGGGGATCTGAGGATGGCCGTAGAACGTATTAACGAGATCGACGTACGACGCGGACCACTTGTCCTCGGTGCTGACCGTCACGGCCACGAGATTGATCTCGCCTCGATCATGCAAGGCGTGCAGTATGGCCAGCGCCATCGCATCATCTACGTCGTCCTTCATGTCCGTGTCGAAGATGACGTTGGGCGGGGCGCTGCGTGTCTGTGCCCGATCCATCGACGGTGTTGCCGTTGAGCGGGTATCAGCCTGTGAAAAGGCGCCGGCTACAAGGCCGGAAAACAGCAAGCAGATTGCAGAGAGATCTTTGACAGCCGATCTCATAATCAATCTCCAATCGCTTGTAATATTCCTGTCAGTCATACCGCGTTGTCATCGTCAACAACTCGGCTCAGTGCGACCTCAGGAATCGCTCTATCGCTCCGCGCGCTGGGGCGGAAGGCTGCGCGCCCATTCGCGTTACGGAGATCGCCGCAGCGGCGTTGGCGAAGCACACGGCTTGATCGAGTTCCTGCCCTTCGGTGAGTGCGACGGCGAGTGCCCCATTAAAGATGTCGCCGGCCGCGGTCGAGTCGATGGCTTTGACGTTGAATCCCGGAATGCGTCGCGTGCCCTGATCGTTGACGATGAGGGCGCCCTGTGTGCCGAGCGTGAGAATCACGGTCTGCACGCCACGCCGCCGAAGCGTTTCGGCTGCTTTTTGGACCGCGCGAACTCCGTTGAGGCGACCCCCTGTGAGCATCTCCGCTTCGGACTCATTGGGCGTAAGGATCGAAACATACCGCAGAAGCTCGCCCGGAATCACTCGCGCCGGCGCCGGATTCAGGATCACAAGAGCGCCTTTCGACGCAGCGAGGCGCGCCGCCGCGCAGACCGTATCCAGCGGCGTCTCCAGTTGCGTCAGCAGAACTTTCGCCTGAGCGATGAGGGCGCGGGCCCTCTTTACATCGGCGGGCGAAAGCCGAGCGTTGGCGCCACTGGCGACGGCAATGCTGTTTTCGCCGTTTTGGGCCACGAAGATTAACGCTGCGCCTGAGGCCGAGCGACGGTCGCGAACCACATGCGAGACATCGATGCCATCGCCGACGAAGCCGGCAATGGCCTGGTCGCCCAGAGTATCGCGTCCAACCCGCGCAATCAGACTCACTCGCCCTCCCGCGCGAGCGGCGGCGACGGCCTGATTGGCGCCCTTGCCGCCGGCTGCGGTGAGGAACTGTCCGCCCAGTACGGTTTCTCCCGCACGGGGAATGCGCTTGAGCTTGATGATCATGTCGGTGTTGGAGCTGCCGACGACAACGATGTTGGATTTCATGGTGGGCGCGGCGGGTCAAAGCTTGGACGCGATCAAGATGCCGAGGCCCAGCAGGTAGAACAGGAACATCGCGACAAGCAGGCGCCCGGTGCCGTGCGGCGCTCCCTTGAATTCCTTCCAGATGAATACGCCCCAGATCGCCCCAATCATTGTTGCGCCTTGCCCCAAGCCATAGGAAAGGGCGGGTCCCGCCTTGGTGCTCGCGATGATGTTCAAGCTCATTCCGAAATTCCAGATCACACCGCCGAGAATGCCGATCCCATGAAGCCGGGCACTACCCTGAGTGAAATAGTCGCGGTAGGAGACCGGCGCGCCATGGAAGGGCTTGCGCATCGCGATGCTGTTCCATATGAAGCTCGAGAGAAACAGCCCGAGTGAGAAGGACACTATCGCCGTATAGGGTGAAAGCTTGCCCGGCGTGAGCGCATGGGTTATTGGATCGATAGCGCCGATCGCCTGTGCGACAAAGCTGTAGAACCAGCCCATGAGCGCGCCTCAAAATATTCGAGAGGTTGAAAATCACGCCACCCAGGAAAGCTGAGCTCAGCCATTTCGGGTCGGCCTGAGCCAGGTCGGCGTGAAATGAACGCCCTGCATTTCCCGTACTGCCCAGCGTGAGCGCCAGGAGTAGCGCGAGCAACACCACGCCGATCGAATAGTCCCAGTAGAACAGCTGAAATCGCCATTCCTGGCTCGCAAGTTTTTGCGTGTTCGCCCACGATCCCCAACACAGCATCGTGACGACGCAAAGGGCTACTGCAACGGGATACGAATCAACGATGACCATAGATTGCCGTCCTAAGGCATGAGCCGTTCTTAAGGCGACGGATTCTTTGGGGGCTCACGGCTGGCGGCCATGTATTGGCGGCTGGCTGGCCAGCATCACCATCGCCTCCAGCGTGCGGGCTTTCTGTTCTTCGCTCAAAGTCAAATAACGATGAGTTCCGCCCTCGGACTCATCGAAACGCGAACTGCCGTCCGCAAGCACCGTGATCTTGCCGGGCTTCGACAGCGAGAAATAATTCCTGTCAGGTCGGGCGGCATAAAGCATAGCGGTTAGATCGAATGTCGGATGGTCGTGAGGCCAGCTCTTCTGCTCCTCACTGAACACACGGTACGTTTCGGCGATCGGATGATCTTTGACGTAGGAGTAGTCGTGCTCGATACTATATGCCGGATACAACATCGCGGAACCGATCTCAAACCCGCTGTCCACGATTGGAGTCGGCCAATTCGAAAACAGCTTCTGAGCGGACGGAACGTCGGACTGCAGATTAAATTCAGGCCACCCCTTCGGCGGCTCACCGTTGACCGTGGTTTGGCTGAAACTACCCCCGGCCATGATCGACAACAATCTAACCTTCTTTGCCACGAGATCGCGCCCGTTGAGTGCGCTGTCAGCATCGGCCCCGCTATCCAGCAGGCGGGCCAGATTGGTGCTGTACCCCACCTGAATCACGACCACGCTCCCGTCGGCCTGCGCCGCGAGAGTCTTTCGCAAAAGCGAAACCGCGTCGGGGGCCTTTGTACCGTCGATCAGGCGGTGCGGATAAACAAGGGAGCCGTCCTTGTTCTTTCGTTGCGCCACCACCCGCGTATATTCGGTTACCGGCCAGTGGAGCGCCGGGTATATTTTTTTGAACGCTTCCGCGTTCATGCCGTTTCGTACGATTCCCACCGGGATCGTGGGATGGCCATAAAAAGTGTTGACCAGATCGACGTACGATGCGCACCACTTTTCTTCCGTGCTGACCGTCACGGCAACGAGATTGATCTCGTGTCGATCGTGCAGCGCATGAACCATCGCCAAGGCCAAGGCATCGTCAATGTCGGACCATATGTCCGTGTCGAAGATGACATTGATAGGAGCTTGCACATCGGCCGCACGGCATACACCGATTGTGCAAGCAGCCATTGCCAACAGCACTGTATACAGCTTGTCACCGATAACCGATTGCATAGTTCCCGCCCAAGATGAGTAGTGCGGTCGAAGTATTTGTGATAGCGCTACCATCGTCAAGCAAAAGCCCGCTTCGCCGGACTTCGCGGATCCTGAAATTTCATGCGGCCCGCACTGGCGGTGCCGATGCCGACTCTCTTTTCACTAACGCCAATTTCACAATTTCCTGCCGCTGCTTCGGCGCCCCTCCGGCCCGCCGGCGGCCGATCTCCTCCACCGCCATTGTTAGCGCTAGCCGTGTCAGCTCATTCACCGGCTGGCGAATAGTGGTCAGAGTCGGCCAAATCGTCGTTGCGAGCGGCGTATCGTCGAACCCCACGATGCTCAGGTCCCTGGGTACCTCCAGCTTGAGACGGTGGGCCACGGCCAGCGCGCCGGCCGCCATGTCGTCATTACTGGCAAAGATCGCCGTCGGCCGATTTTTCCCCTTCAACAACTGTTCGGCCGCGAGGAGTCCCGAGCGATAAGTGTACTGGCCTTGTTTGACCCGCTTCGATTGAATGGGCAGGCCCGCCGCCACAAGCGCGGAAACGAAACCCTCATAGCGCTGAGTACTGTCGATCTGTCGCGGGTGACCGAGGATAAAACCGATGTCCCGATGACCCAGCGACAACAGATAACGTGTCATCTCCTCCGCAGCTCGGAAATTATCGATGCGCAAAGAAAGTCCGCGCGCATCCTGATTGCCTGTCCCTACTGCCACGGACGGGATACCGGCTGACACGAACTGCTGCGCCATCGCGGGCGAATCGCATAGTGGCGTCGGCAGTAGCACGGCGTCGATCTCCCTATTGATCAGCTTTTGCGCCGATAACCGGCCCCTTAGCGGCGCGATGCATTTCTCCAATACCAACTGACAGCCTATTCGACCGCTGTTCTCTAGCAGCTCCACTAGAAACTCGCTGGTAAAAGTGGCGCTGGGATTGCCATACAGCAGGCCGATTTTGAGCGTCCCCGCGCGAGCCAGGCTTTGCGCCGCGGCGTCAGGCAAGTATCCAAGCTTGTCAATGGCCGTGTGGACACGGGCACGCATCACGTCGCTCACATTCTTCCGTCCACTGATGACGCGCGAAACGGTCATGGGGGAGACGCCAGCGCGTCTCGCCACATCGTGCAAGGTGACCGCATTCCGGCCTCGTCGTCGGCGCTTACTTCTCATATGGGTTGCGCACGTGAGGGAAAACCTGCGTCGGGTCCTATGATTTGCGGATTGGAACTCTCAGCGCAACGCGCATCCACCGGGGCCCCAAGACCAATCTCAAGAATTTTGTCAGGTTCGGCAGCTAATCGTGCCGGGCAGCCCCAATCTACTCGGCTCTAGGAAGGACGCCTTAAATCTGACGTAGTCCCGCATCCCTTCTTGGCGCGGAGGCAGCGGGGGCGGCTTTACCGCCTACCAAGTTGCAATCCTCCCCCATTACCACCGCTCCGGAACGGGGCAATTGGCGCGGCAACAGTTCTTCCCGAGCCCGACTCCGGAA
>Ga0182024_10017572_pt1 | contig 13408 bp, 18 predicted proteins | sample P32metaG_FD_120480 | JGI IMG/M metagenome (GOLD analysis project Ga0182024, IMG submission 120480) | Permafrost microbial communities from Stordalen Mire, Sweden - P3-2 metaG (Illumina Assembly) | ecosystem: Environmental > Terrestrial > Soil > Wetlands > Permafrost | place: Sweden: Stordalen...
GCGTCGAGCTGGCGGTCGATGTCGTCCTTGCCCGGCCCGAGCGCTGTGAGGTCCTCGAAGGTGCCGGCCGCCTCGAGCTCGCCGACGGCCGAGGCGCGCGCCTTCATGTTCTCGGTCTTGTCGAGCGCCCGCTGCATCGCCAGACCGACGTCGGCCATCTGCTCGCCGACGCCGGTGGCGGCCTCGGAGATCCGCACCTGTGCCTCGGCGGCCGAGTACTGCGCCTTGATGACCTCCTTCTTGGTGCGGAAGGCCTCGAGCTTGGCCCGCATCGCCGCCTCGGAGTCGGTCAGCTTCTGCTGCTGGTCCTCGAGCTCTGAGATCTGCCCGTCCAGCGACTGCAGCTCGGTCTGCACGCCCTGCTTGCGCTCGAGCGCCATGCGCGCGAGGTCCTCGCGGTTGGCCGCCAGCGCTTGGCGCGCCTGCGTGTCGAGCTTGACGATCTGCTGCTGCATCTGCGCCTCCTGAAGCTGCAGGCGCTTCTTGGAGGTGACGACGTCGGCGATGCCCTTCTTGACGTTCTGCAGCAGCTCGAGCTGCTTGGAATAGCTGTAATCGAGGGTCTCGGCGGGGTCCTCGGCGCGGTCGAGCACCTTCGAGACCTTCGCCTTGACAATCGTGGACATGCGTCCCGTCAGACCGGGCATTGCTTCCTCCTTTGCGGGTTCTCACGGCAAGCGTAGTGCACGCCGCAACTGCCCCGCCGCGTTGCGCTCAGAGGCCGGACGGGTGGCGCGCGAGGAAGCCGGCGTTGGACGCCAGCAGCGGTCGCCAGCGCGGGCCGTTCTTGCCGCCCGGATCGCCCGCACGGCTGGTGTCGAAGCGGATCCCGGCGATGTCGACGTAGGCATGCGTGGGGTTGGTGAAGACGGTTATCCACGACCCGCGGCCGGGGGAACCCCATTGCTCGAGCGAGCTTGAGTCGAGCGGGGAGGCCAGCAGGCTGGCCCCGTGCAGCGCGTATGAGACCGCGCCCGAGCAGTCGTAGCCGTCGGAGATGAAGCTCTTGTGTCCACCGCCGTAGACATATGGCTGACCGATCAGCTGGTTGGCGGCGGCGATCGCCTGCTTGACGGCGAGCGGTGCCCCGGCTGGCGCCTCGGCGCGGCCGTCGGCGAGGATCCTCGCAACCGGTCCCGGCGTGGTCGGGCCGGTCGGCCCGGTCGCCCCGCTGGGGCCTGTCGGGCCGCTGGGAGCGCTCGACCCGCCCGTCGTTGTCGTGCCGGTCGTGCCGGTGGCGCCCGTTGGCCCGTCAGGGCCGATCGGGCCGCTGGCGCCGGTGTTCGCGCTGGGCGCGTTGACGCTCGAGCCGCCGGTGTTCGTGTTCGCCTTCGTGACGGCGGGCGTCGAGTCCTTGGCCGAGGCGGGCGGCTCGCTCGCGCCGCCGGCGGAGGCCCCGCCGGTCGCAGCGGTACTGGTGCCCGGCGTGGCGGCCGGCGTGCTCGCGGCGCTCCCGCCGCCGTAAACGGCGCCGCCGTCGCCCGTCGCGGCGGCCGGCGGCTTCGCGGGCCTGCGCTTATGGGACTTGGCGCTCTTGGGGTGAGCGGCGCGCTTGGCGTGGGTCGCCCCAGCCGCCAGCGCGGGCGCTGCGGCCAGCAGCGCGGCGCAGAGCGCGAGAACGGCGACGGGTCGCAACGTTGTGCGCATTCACCATCGTCGGTCGGCAGCTGCGCACTCGGGCTATCCCCTTGCAAGCTTCCTTGCAGACGGAGGAGATCGCGCTCAGGGGTAGATCTGGACGCCCGCCGAGTCGCTGATGATGATCGCGTCGACCGGGCAGTTCTGGGAAGCCTCGACGATCCGCTCGAGCGAGGCGCCGTCGGGATCGATCACGATCGCCTTGTCGTCCTCGTCCAGAGCGAAGACCCGCGGCGCCGTGTCGACGCAGTCGCCGAAGCCGAAGCAGAGCTCGCGGTCGACCTCGATGCGGACGCCGTTGGCGGTGGTGACGTTGGTCATCCCCTCGCCACACTACAAGCCGGCCACGCGCGCCGGCGACGCGGCGGCTGGCGCTAGACTGGCGGGCGCTTCGCCATGAGCCAGTCCGAGTCACCCGCCCGCAGCGCCGCCGCCCACGAGGTCACGCTCGAGGACGTGCGCCAGCTGATGGGCGCCTCGACCCCCCACTTCGCGCTCCAGCTTCGCGATCGCATCGCCAAGCTGATCGCCGGTCTCCCCGACGACGATCCGGCCCGCCTGCTCGGCGCGCAGGAGATCCGCCGCCTGCAGGAGCTCAGCATCAGCGGCGAGACCCGCGGCGCCGGCGCGCAGGACGGCCAGCGCCCGCTGCCGTCGCTGTCGGCCTGAACGGCGGCCAACGCCGGCACCGGGGCTGCTCGGCGCGAGGCGAGCGCAACGGCGCGAGCGCCGCAGCGCCGACCCCGTCACGCGCTACGCTCGCTCATGGGTGACCGAAACGCCGCTCCCGATCGACGCGCCGGCGGACGACGCCGTGGACGCCCTCCCCGGCCCCTACGCCGTGGGCGACTACGCCGCGGCGCTGCGCTCCAAGCTACGCAGCTTCACGCGCGTCCAGATCGTCGGCGAGGTCGCGAACCTGCGCCCGCCGACCCGCGCGCGCGCCTACTTCGAGCTGCGCGACGCCGACGGGGCGATCCCCTGCGCGATGTGGCGCAACGACTGGGACCGCCTCGGCGCGCTGGCGCAGTCGCTCGCCGACGGCACCCAGGTGATCGTCTCGGGCGGCTGCGACTACTACCCGGGCAGCGCGAGCGCGTCGCCGGCGTTCAGCTTCTCGGTCGCGACACTGCGGATCGCCGGCGAGGGGGACCTGCTCGCGCAGATCGAGCAGCGGCGCCGCGCGCTCGCCGCCGACGGCCTGCTCGAGCGCCAGCGCACGCTCCCGCGCCCGCTGCTGCCGCGCTCGATCGGCGTCGTCTGCGGCGAGTCCGGCAAGGCGCGCGAGGACGTTCTCGCCGGGCTTGCCCGGCGCGGCTGGGCGGGCCGCGTGGTCTGGGCCTTCACGCCGGTGCAGGACCGCCACGCCGCGCCGCAGATCGGCGCCGCGCTGCGCGAGCTGGCCGCGACCGGCGCCGTCGAGGTGATCGTCGTCGCGCGCGGCGGCGGCTCGCTGACGGACCTGCTCGCGTTCTCCGACGAGCTGCTCTGCCGCACGGTGGCGCTGCTGCCGGTGCCCGTGATCGCCTCGATCGGGCATCACACCGACCGCACGCTGCTCGACGAGGTGGCGGCCGTGAGCTGCTCGACGCCCACCCATGCCGCCGAGGCGGCGGTGCCGCTGCACTGCCGCGACGGGCGGCTCGCGCTTCGCGACGCGGCGTCTCGCCTGCAGCGCCACGCCGCCGAGGCCGTGATCCGCCGAGCGCGCCTGCTCGCCGCGCTCTCCCGCGCCCCGGCCGCACACCTCGCCCGCCAGCGCACCGCGCTGCGCCAGACGCTCCGCGAGCTCCGCGCGGTCGCCCGGCGGATCGCCTCCGATGAGCGCACGCGCAGCGCGCGCCGCGCGCAGGCGCTCGCGCAGGGCCGTGAGCGCGCGATCCGCGACTGCGCGGTGCGCCGGCCCGCCGACCTCGAGCGGCTGGCGCTCGCGCTCGGCGCGCACGACCCGCAGCGCACGCTCGCCCGCGGCTACGCGCTCGTCGAGGATGCCGCCGGCGCGCCCGTGACGACCGCAGCCGCCGCTCGCGCCGCGGCGCGGGTCCGACTGCGCTTCGCAGACGACGCCGTCGCTGCGAGAATCGAGCCCTCATGAGCGAGCAGCCACCGCAGAGCTACGAGGCCGCCTCGGCGCGCGTCGAGGAGATCGTCCGCCGTCTGGACTCCGGCCAGGCCGGCCTGCGCGAGACGCTCGAGCTGGTGCGCGAGGGGCGCTCGCTGATCGAGTTCTGCGCTGCGGAGCTCGAAGCGGTCGGAGGCGATCTCGAGGAGCTCCGCCTCGACGAGCTGGTGGCCCGCCTCGAGGACGAGCAGAGCACCGCGTGAGCAGCTACGAGCTGATCGCCTCACTGCAGCTGCAGATCGGCGGCTACGAGCTGCGCAGGCTCGACTCCCCGGTGAGCTCGGGCGCGGTGCGCTCGACGACGGTGATCGCGCTCCAGGGTGACGGCGAGGAGGGGCTCGGCGAGGACGTCACCTACGCCAACGAGGACCACGACGCCCTCGGCGCCGCCGGGCCCACGCTACCGCTCGCCGGCAGCTGGACGATCGAGAGCTTCTCGGCCCAGCTCGACACGCTCGACCTCTTCCCGGCGCCCCCCGGCGCCGAGGTCTACCGCAACTACCGCCGCTGGGCCTTCGAATCGGCCGCGCTCGACCTGGCGCTGCGCCAGGCCGCTCGCCCGCTGCACGAGGTCCTCGGCCGCGTGCCCCGGCCTGTCAACTTCGTCGCGTCGGTGCGGCTGCCCGAGCCGCCGACGCTCGCGCCCGTCGAGGACCGCCTCGCCCACCACCCCGGCCTGCGCTTCAAGCTCGACCCGACGCCGAGCTGGGACGCGGCGCTGATCGAGGAGCTGGCCGGGCGCGGCCTCGTCGCCACCGCCGACCTCAAGGGCTTCTACCACGGCACGGTCGTCGACAACGCCCCCGACGCAGGGCTCTACGAGCGGATCGCGGAGGGCCTGCCGGAGGCCTGGATCGAGGACCCCGCGATCACGGCGGAGACCGAGGGTGTGCTCTCCGCCCATCACGCTCGGATCACCTGGGATGCGCCGATCCACTCGGTCGCGGACGTGCTCGCGCTGCCGTTCGAGCCGCGCATGCTCAACGTGAAGCCGTCGCGTTTCGGAACGCTGCGAGCGCTGGCGGACTTCTACGCGCACTGCGAAGCCCGCGGCATCGGCGTCTACGGCGGCGGCCAGACCGAGCTCGGCGTCGGCCGCGGCCAGATCCAGTACCTCGCTTCGCTGTTTCACCCCGACACGCCCAACGACGTCGCGCCGGCGGCCTACAACCTCGATCCGCTCCCGGTGGCGCTGCCCGGCAGCCCGCTGCAGCCGGCGCTGTCGGCGACCGGCTTCCGGTGGCTCGCGTGAGCGACTGGCCCTTTTCACACAGCGACGAGGTCCGCTTCGCCGACCTTGACACCCAGGGGCACCTCAACAACGTGTCGTTCTTGGTCTTCGTCGAGTCCGCGCGGATGGCCTACGCCACCACCCTGCGGCGCGAGCACCCGGAGCTGACCCCCTCCGCGACCTTCACGTTCATGGTGGTCGAGGTCAAGATCAGCTACCGCGCGCCCGGGCACTTCACCGAGCGGATCGACACCTTCCTGCGCCCGAGCACAGTCGGCCGCTCGAGCTTCCACATGGACTTCGAGATGCTTGTGGGCGAGCGCCTGCTGGCCGACGGCTACTCGGTGCTCGTCACCTACGACCCCAGCGCCGGCCACGCGATTCCGGTGCCACAGCCGCTGCGTGAGCGGCTGATCGCCGACGGTGCGACGCAGCGCTGAAGGCGCGCCCGGCGAACCTCAGAAAGCTCTACCGCTTCTTTTAGGTCGGCTTGAGGGCCGCGTCCCATACTCCCTGACGCGACACATACTCTCGCAACCACACCTCCTCCCAGCAGCAACCGGCGCCCCGTCACCCCCCGGGGCGCCGGGCATTTAACGCACTACTCCTCCGCCGCCGCCGCCTCCTCGTCCTCCGCCTCGGTCGCCGGCCCCTCGACGCCGTGGCGCTCGCGCACCCGGACCAGCACGATCCGGTTCTCGCGGACCGACTCGACCCGCAGCTCGTACCCGTCGACGTCGATCTTGTCGCCGCGCTTTGGCAGCCGGCCGAGGTCGTTGAAGACGAGGCCGCCGATCGAGTTGTACGCGTCGCTGTCGCCGGGAAGCTCGATGCCGTAGTCGACCAGGTCCGCGACGGGGACATGCCCGCGGACGAACCAGTCGCCGCCCGGCAGCTGGCGCACGTCGCCGGCGGCCGGGTCGGTCTCGTCGATGATCTCGCCCACCACCTCCTCGACGATGTCCTCGATCGTCACGATCCCCATCACGCGCCCGTACTCGTCCGCGACCACGGCCATCGCGGTGCGCTCGCGCTGCAGCTCCGCGAGCAGGTCGTCGAGCGGCTTGCTCTCCGGCACGATCGGCGCGTCGCGGACGAGCGGGCGAATCGACGCCGCCGGGCCGACCTCGAGCAGCCGCCGCGCCAGCCCGGTCGCGTGCACGACGCCGCGGATGCGGTCCTGGTTCTCATCCTCGGTGACCGGCAGCCGCGTGTGGCCCGAGTCGATGCAGCGCCGCAGCGCGGTCTGGACGTCCTCGGCGAGGTCGACGGTCACGACCGCCGGGATCGGCGTCATCACCTGGCGCGCCTCCTGCTCGTGCAGGTGGAAGACGCCGGAGAGCATCGTCGCCTCGTTGGCCTCGAGCATGCCGCCGGCCTCAGAGTCGCGGATCAACCGCTTGAGCTCGTCGGGCGAGCCGCCGCGCATGATGCGCCGCTGCGGGTCCACTCCGAGCACGCCGAGCATCGCGTTGGAGACGACTGTCAGCGACACGATCAACGGGTTGAAGAGGAAGCGGCACCACTGCAGCGGCCGCGCGATCCGCCGCGCGACGGTCTCGGCGCGGTCGATCGCGTACAGCTTCGGCACCATCTCGCCGGCGGTGATCTGGGCGCTCGTGATCAGCAGGTAGGAGACGATCACGGCGATCGCCACCGCCACGTCGTGGGCGACGCTCGTGCCGAGCGCGCCCTTCATCAGGTGCGCGAGCGCCGGCTCGCCGAGCGCGCCGATGCCGATCGAGGCCATCGTGTTGCCGACCTGGCAGGTCGAGATGTACTCGTTGATGTGCTCGAGCTGGCGAAGCGCCAGCTTGGCGCCGCGCAGGCCCTGTTCGGAGGCGAGCTCGAGGCGCGAATGCCGGGCCCGCACGAGCGCGTACTCGGCGATCACGAAGAACGCATTCAGCGCGATCAGCACCGCGGCGGCGGCGACGTACAGCCAGTTCACGCCCGCACCGCGGCGCTGCTACTTCGAGGAGGTTCGTCGTTCATACCGGCCGCGCAGACGGGGTCAACGGTAGCAGGCGCGGCAGCGGCTCCGGTGGAGGCTTGGGTGTCGGCGCGGTGCGCCTACGCTCGCGTTCCCTACAGCGTGTCGAGCGTTCGCGCCAGCGCGAAATCGCGATCGGTGAGTCCGCCGGCCGCGTGCGTGCTGAGCGTGATCCGCAGGTGCTTGTAGTCGTGCACGAGCAGGTCGGGGTGGTGGTCGGCACGCTCCGCCTCCACCGCAATCCGGTTCACCAACTCGATCACGGCCGCGAAGTTCTCGCACTGGCGGTCGGCAACGAGCTGCTCGCCCTCACGCCGCCAGCGCGGATCGAGCTCCGCGAGGCTCGCCTCGATCTCTGCTTCTTGCAGTGGTTCCATAGAGTTCTCCGGGTGCGAATCGTCAGCCTCGTCCCGCACGCGACCGAGCTGTGCTTCGCGATCGGGCTCGGCGAGGAGCTTATCGCCGTCACACACGAGTGCGACTTCCCGCCGGCCGCCGCCGCGCTGCCGCGAATCACGCGCGACAGGCTCGCGCCCGGTCTCGACGCCGCCGCGATCGACGCCGCCGTGCGCGAGCGGGCCGCGGCAGGCGAGTCGATCTACGAGCTCGACGAGGCGATGCTGCGCGAGCTCGAGCCCGACCTGATCGTCACGCAGGCACTGTGCCCCGTCTGCGCCGTGTCCTACGAGGAGGTCGCGGCGCTGGCCACGGCGCTACCGAGCGCCCCGCGCGTGATCTCGCTCGATCCGCACACCCTCGGCGAGTCGCTCGCCGACGTGCGGACCGTCGCCCAGGCGACCGGCCGCCGCGACGAGGCGGTCGCGCTGATTGCGCGCATCGCCGGCCGGGTCGACCGCATCCGCCTCGCCGTTCGCGGCGCGCGCCGGCGCTCGGTGGCCGCGCTCGAGTGGCTCGATCCGGTCTACGCCGCCGGGCACTGGATGCCCCAGCTGATCGAGTACGCCGGCGGCATCGATCTGCTCGGGCTGCCGGGCGAGCACTCCCAGCGCCTCGACTGGGACACCGTCGCTGCGGCCGAGCCGGAGGTCGTGATCGTGATGCCGTGCGGATACGACGCGCCGCGCGCGCTTGCGGAGGCCCGCGCCCACGCCGACCGCCTCGCCGCGCTGCGCGCGAGCCGCGTCGTGGCGGTCGACGCGGCCGCCTACTTCTCCCGCCCGGGCCCGCGCCTGATCGACGGGCTCGAGCTGCTCGCGCACGTGCTCCATCCGCGCCAGGTGCCCGCTGCGCCCGGCGTGGCGCTCGAGCTGTGAGCGTGCCGACCGAGATCGTGGCCGAGCTGGCCGTCCGCGGCGGACGCGAGGCGATCGACTTCTACGTCTCGGCGTTCGGCGCCGTCGAGGTCTACCGAGTCGGCGGCAGCGACAAGCACGAGGCGGTCGTGGCGCAGCTGCAGATCGGCGAAGCCTCCTTCTGGGTCCACGACGAGTCGCCCGAGCACGGCACCTTCAGCCCGCAATCGGTCGGCGGCACCACGGTGCGGCTACTGCTCGTCGTGGAGGATCCCGACGCGCTGATGGCCCAGGCGCTCGCCGCCGGTGCAAGCGAGGTCCGCCCGATCACCGAGGAGCACCGCTGGCGGCTCGGCTGCGCCGCCGACCCCTTCGGCCACCACTGGGAGATCGGCCGGCCGCTCGTGCCGTGGCCGCCGGCGGAAGCTCGCTAGCCGCCGACGCCCAGCGATGCCAGCGACGTGTTGTCGGCGACCACGATCGCGCCCGCGACTGCGATCACCGCCAGCGCCAGGCAGATCGCGTAGCCGAGCGCCGGCCTGCGCATCCGGTCGCTCTGCTGGAAGCCGAGCGTCGCGAGGCCGCCGCCGATCAGCCCACCGAGATGGGCGCCGATCGAGATTCCCGGGATGCTGAGCGTCAGGATCAGATTGATCGCAATCAGCAGCACGAGCTGGTTTCGCACCTGGTCGACGCCGCGCCGCTGCGCCTCGGTGAACGCGGCACCCATCAGCCCGAAGATCGCCCCCGAGGCGCCGGCGGACCCGTTGAGCGGTGAGACGATCATCACGCCGAAGGACCCCGCGAGCAGCGCCGTGAAGTAGATCGCGAGGAAGCGACGACGGCCGATCGCCGGCTCGAGCAGCCGCCCGACCCAGTAGAGCACGTACATGTTCGAGGCGATGTGCAGGATGTCCAGGTGCAGGAAGCCGCTGGTCAGCAGCCGGTAGTACTGGTGGAGGACCTCGATCGTGCCCGCCGAGACGAAGCCGTGGTTGAGCAGCCATGAGCTGCCCGTCTCGCCGGTGAGGCTGTAGGCGCCAGATCCCTCCGCGAAGAACACGATCACGTTGATCGCGATCAGCGCGATCGTGGCCTCGTAGCCGCGGTGCGAGGTGGAGCGGATCGTGCGCACCTTCGTGGTCTGACCGGCGCACTCCGGGCAGCGCATGCCGACCGCCGTCGTCGTCATGCAATCCGGGCAGATCGGCCGCCCGCAGTTGGAGCAGGAGACACCGGTCTCGCGACCCGAATGGCGGTAGCAGGTCGCCATGGACCGCTCAACCTAGCAGTGGCGGGGGTCGCCGCCGCCCTCGCGAGCGGACGGCTCCGGTCCGTTCAGCCCGGGTCGGCGAGCCGGCCTGAGGCGCCGCCGCCGTCGGGCGCCGTGTCTGGGGCGGGCTCGCGCTGCTCGCCGCCGCGGCGCCGGCGCTTGAGCCCGAGGATCAGCAGGCCGGCGCCGGCGAGGCTCCCTCCGATCACTGCGAGCGCGGGGCGCACCCAGTTGCGCGGGTCGCGCATCGACGCCAGCTCCCAGCCCTCGAGCTCCTCGGCTGCCATCTCGCTGATGCTGAGCAGAGTCGAGCGCACGCGCGCCGACAGATCCTCGGGCGGCTCGACCGGCGCCAGCGCGCGCCGCAGCAACCGCTCCAGCTCGCCGCTCACGAAGCCATCGCCTCCTCGCTCGAGACGATGCCCTCCAGCTGGCGGATCGCACGGTGGATCAGCACCTTGGTGGCGCCGTCGCTGCGCCCGAGCGCCCGCGCGATCTCGCGGTTGTCCATGCCCAGCGCGAAGCGCATGATCAGCGCCTCACGGCGGTCGTCGGGCAGCTGCTTGATCCCCTCGAGCACGCGCGCCAGCTCGTCGCGGCCGCTGACCAGCTCCTCGGTCGAGTGAAGCGCGGCGAGCGGCGCCTGTTCATCGAGCGGGCTCTGTGGCCGGCGCGAGCGGTCGCGGTAGAGGTTCGCGGCGAGATTGTGGGCGATCCTGATGAGCCAGGGACGCAGGGGTCGCCCGTCGGACTCCCGCTGCGCGCGCTCGAAGTGGCGATAGGCCTGCAGAAACGTCTGCTCGGTGAGGTCCTCGGCGTCGTGGTGGTTGCCGAGGCGGTAGTAGAGGTAGCTGTAGACGTCGCGCAGGTGCGTGCGGTACAGCTCGCTGAACTCCGCGTCGAGCGCCGCCTTGACCGCGTCCGTCTGCGCCACACGAGCAGCCTACCCCCACCGGCTCAGGCCGCAGCCACGGGCTGGCGCGCGCGCACCGCCGACGGCGCCGGCCGCGGCGGCGTCTTGCCGCCCAGCCACTCCCACTGCACCATCACGCACGGCCAGATCCGCTCGGTGACCGCAGCGGCCTCCGCGAGGCTCGGGTTCTCCACGCGCGGGAACGACATCGCCCGCCCGCAGCGCAGCGTGACGCGGTGCGGGCGGATCCGCCAGCCGCGGCGGACCGCCTCGGTGCCGAGCACGGCCACGGGCACGACCGCCGCCCCGGTCTGCAGCGCGAGCCGCCCGACCCCGCGCCGCGGCTCGGCGAGCGGGCCCGGCCGCTTGCGCGTCCCCTCGGGGAAGATCACAACGCAGTCGCCCCGTTCGAGAATCCTCCGCGCGGTCTCCATCGCCTGCTGATCACCGGCGCCGCGGTCGATCGGGAAAGCCCCGAGGCGGTTCAGCAGCCAGCCGACGACCGGGTGGGAGAACAGCTCCTTCTTGGCGACGTAGTACACCGGCCGCCGCGTCAGGCAGCCGACCACGAACGGGTCGAGAAAGCTGCGGTGGTTGGCCGCGAGGATCACCGGCCCGCTCTTTGGCACGTGCTCCATACCGAGGCGGCGCATCCGGAAGTAGACGTGGAAGACCGGCTGCAGGATCGCTCGCACGATCGCGTACACCGCGAGGTTGACCCCCCGGTCGAGAGCGTAGGAGTGGTAGTCGTCGAGATCCGCGCTGGCCACGCAACAGATACCCGCGCGCCGGCCCGCCGTTACAGGCGCCGCAGGCGTTTCGTCGGGCCTCGAAACGACTAACTTCCCTGGTGCGCGCCGGAGTAGCTCAGCTGGTAGAGCAATCGCCTTGTAAGCGATAGGTCAGGGGTTCGAGTCCCCTCTCCGGCTTAAATAGACCTGCAAATCGGCCTGTTTCGTCGGCGCTCGCGATCAGCTAGCACGCCGTGCGCGAGCGGAAGTCGCTGTAGCCGCAAGCCGGGACTGGCTCCGCGGGCGCTCGGAGTTGGGCGAGAGGGAGCGTCGTGCTTTGCGCGCCAAGCGGGACTGGTGTCGAGTAGGGTCGGAAGCCCGTCTCGACGTGGAAGCGGGCCCGTTCATCCGGGCGATCGGGTTGGTGGCAACGCGATCGTGATTTCTGACGTCGTGCGCGCTAGAGATGTGGTCAGGGTGTGCCGGTGCAGCGCAGGTCGGCGTCGAGCGGGCCGATCCGGTACTGCGCGAGGTTCGGCGCCACGCCGGTGAAGCCACCGCTCGTGCAGTTCTGCCGCGCCTGCGTGAGCGTTGCGTCGGTTCCGGCGACCCAGTCGGGCAGCTGGCCGTTGAAGGCCGTCGGTGTGCTCTGCGCCGTCAGCCCCGTGATCTCCTTCCACTGGGCGCTGGTGGAGTAGATCCCGATCGGTCCCGTCGCGCCGGCGTTGTGCAGGCCGGCGATGAAACCCTGCAGCGCGGCGATGTTGAGCTGGTAGGTCCCGGCCCAGCTCGCCGTCAGCTCGACGTCCAGCCACCATGGCGCGGTCTTGGCCGCGACGGGGTCGAGCGCGGCGAGGAGCCGGTAGGAGTGGGCGGCGCGCTGCTCGCCGTAAATGTAGGAGCAGGAGTTGGTCAGCAGGCCGTTACAAGGACCGTAGTCCGGCGCGATGCCGACGCTAGGCCAGTCCGCAACGTGATGACCGCCAGGGTTACCGGTGTCGATGTACAAAGACAGGGGGCCCTGCTTCGGCCGCTTCTGCCCCGGCGCATCGCCGGCCCAGTGCAGCTCGCCGCTGATACACGGGTTTGCTTTGTTCGCCAGCCCGCCATTGACACCGACGACCCCGAACAGCGGATTCGACGGGTAGGAACCCGAGCACTGCGGATAGGAGACGTCATAACCGGTGGTCGGCGACGATCCGCCGCTCAGCGCGATGACCAGCACCACGATGACGATGAAGGCGAGCGCCACCACCGGCACCCATCGCGCTCGGTACCGGGAACGGCTGGCAGGGGGCACCGCCATCAAGCTACCACCAGGCTGGGCCCGCGCGGGCCCGTCGGCGGCAGAACGGTGCAGAGCCGCCCGAACCGCAAAAGCAGGGCCCACCGACGGCGAGGGCTACGGTCATGAGATTCGGACGCGCGGCCGTGGGCGAATGCGAGCGTCGTGGTTTCCGCGCCTAGCGAGACCGACGCCCCCGCCGGCGAAATGCTCGTGGGATGACCTAAGCAGGGCTGCGCACCAAGCCGGCGGTGTTCAGCGGTTTCCGTGACTGCTCCACGCCTATACCGGTCATGTCGGCGTGGTGGCCCCTTCGCTTGGACGCCGGCAGTCGCGCGCCCACAGTGAGACTCCGTTTTCGATGACGGCGCCGGCAGCCGATCGGGTCGTGGCTAACATCGCGAAACGCTGAGACCCCGTCAATGCGGTGCGGGGCCTCAGCGTTCGAGGGCTTGCAGAGCCCGGTGCGCTAGCGCCGGCGGCGGGACAGACAGCGGCGCAGAAACCCGCTGATGCGCTCGGTGAGGGCCGTGAGTCCGGCGACGTTATCCGGGAAGTACATGAAGGACCTCTTCCATGTAGCGGCCGGCGGCGTCGGAGGCCTGTTCCGGCGTGCTCCCGTGTTCGCGCGCGTCCATGTAGGCGGCATACCAGTCCCACCAGTTGTGAGCGCCGTGGGTCTTCTCGTATTGGTCGTGGTGCTCGGCTGTCTCGTGCAGAAGCTCGGCCAGGGTCGCGACGTCCATTGGAGGCCTACCACTCGCGACCGGGACGCCGGGTCGTTACCTCCTGGGCGATCCACGTATTGCCGTCGGGATCTGTGAAGTGGCAAAACGATCCATAGCTGGCGCGCGCGGGGTCGGGGCCGGGTTGCCGTGCCTCGACCGGGAACGGCGGGCCGTGCCAGATGTCACTGACGCCGATGCCGCGGCCGACGAGTTCGTCATGTGCCGCCTCGATATCGGAGAC
>Ga0182024_10017573_pt1 | contig 13408 bp, 8 predicted proteins | sample P32metaG_FD_120480 | JGI IMG/M metagenome (GOLD analysis project Ga0182024, IMG submission 120480) | Permafrost microbial communities from Stordalen Mire, Sweden - P3-2 metaG (Illumina Assembly) | ecosystem: Environmental > Terrestrial > Soil > Wetlands > Permafrost | place: Sweden: Stordalen...
TGCTGGCTGGGGAAACGGAATTGGTTGGGTTTCCTCGTTGCGCTTGCGCTGCGAGGGCTCGCTTGGAGGTGCAGCAATCACATCGCTATTTTCTAATCCGTGCAACGGATGATCGGGCGATGTCGCACCAAGTGCGGCTGATCCTTGAATAATTGCGAAATTGGCGGGAATGGGCTGTGTTTCGCCCTGTCCCGGTCCCGTTGCTGGAAGATCAAAACCGAATAATTGTGCTGCGCTTGAATGCTCGGACGAACGCGGCGCTGGAGTCGGGGATGGGACTGACGGTGCTGCCGGCTTGGGCGCAGCCTGCGGTTCAGCCACGGGCGGAGGTTCCGGCGAGGCCGGTGGTTCGGGTGGGGCTATTGGTTCAGGTGCAACTATCGATTCCGGCAGAGCTATCGGTTCCGGCGGAGCTATCGATTCCGGCAGAGCTATCGGTTCCGGCGGGGCTGGCTGTGCAGGCGCGGCTGGTGGCCCGGGCGCGGATTGCGTTTTCGCTGCAGCTGCCACTTGAGTCTCAGCGACCGGCTCCGGAGCAAATGATTCGCCTGCCGGCTCAGGCGTCAGTGCCATCGATGGCTCGTGCGCCGTCACATCCTCAGCCGCTGGTGGTGACACTATTGCCTGTTCTGCGACGATGGACGCGGCGTTTTCGACGGAGTGTTCCAGTTCGACAAACTCGCCTTCTCCTTCAGCAGTCGATTGACGGTTGCCATACTTGCGTACGGCTTCCTCGTGACCGTGACCAGACTGAAAAGCCTCTTTTGTCAGTTGCTCGTTTTGGGCCTCGAGATGCCAAATATTTTCTTCTAGCTGTTTGGTCCGTTCTTCCAGCTCAGTGATGCGCCGTTGCAAGTTTTCAACAGACATATCCGACGACCGATAAAGTTCGCCGCGCGCGTGATTAATAATATCCATCAACTCGGAGTTGCGATAGAGAGCCGATCTCGGGATTCCAGCTTCGTCTGCTACCGTATACGGGTTGACGTCGAAACCCTTTGCCTTGAGCAACTGTATTGCGGCAGTAATTAGCTCTTTATCAGCTTTTCGTTGGTGGGATAGGTCCTTGACCATCAGCTTCTATTTTCGGAAAACTAAACGGACGTACACACGACGGACGTCCAACGCTATTGCCAGCCTACACTCATCGCGAAAAGTATAGCCTTATTCTTATCTGTTCCCAGTACGCTATGAAAATCTTCCCGTTTATTTGACTTCTTGGAGGAAATTTTTCTGCATACCACAGTGCATATCCTTGTCAAAGGTAGGGTGCAAGGTGTCTTCTACAGACACTCAACGCGCGAGAAGGCCACTTTACTTGGTCTCAGCGGCTTGGTGCGCAATCTTCCTGACGGAGAAGTAGAGATCGAAGCCAGCGGTCCGCGCCAGGCGCTGGATGCGCTTGTGCTTTGGGCTAAACATGGTCCGCCGCATGCCGCAGTCGAATCGGTGGATGTCGAATGGGACGACGCAGACAAACACAGTGGCGCTTTTTACGTCAGATAATCTGTCTTCGCGCCTAAGATGGCAAGATTCGACGCGAACCAGGGCCCTCGAAAAGCTTATAAGCTTCAGTTAGCGATCCCGAATCAGTTGATGGTTCTGATTTAGCTGGCGGCGCGGTTTCGGCAGTCGGTGCAGGCGCTATTGCTTCTTCACTGTCGCGTGGGGGCGGAGGCGATTGCTGAACTGCAGGCGCTGTGAGCGTTGCCACGCCACCCCCATCAGACTCCTCGCCGGTATCATCACTGGCCGAAGCTGTTTTCTTCGCTTTTGGGCGCGGGCGCTGTGCGGCGGCGGTTGCATTGCGATCGACAAACTTGACTCGCAGCGAAACTGGACGACCCAGCACCTCTTTGCAAGCAGCCGTGATCAGCTCCGACCTGTCTTCAATCGTCTTTTGATAACGTTCTACCATCACCCCAACAAGCAAATCGCCCTTTTCTATCGACAGAGGGAACGCGTACTGTGAAACCAATGCGAATGCAGGTATTGAGCGACGTTGCAGTTCGTCCATTACGTTGGACCACAGCTCTTCCAGTTCGACAAGGTCGTTAGAACTTCCAGCGGAACTCGCTGGAGCAGCGACATTTCTTTCGCTGTCTTCCCCTTTTGCGGCGGCTGCATAACGATCGTGTTCATCGACAACGGGCTGCGAAGTCGGCTCTGGTTGCAGGTTTTCTGGCACAGGCGCTGGATCGATTGCTGTGGGTGCTGGCACGTTGGCTTCCGTTCGTTTCGCCTCCTCCATCACCTCTGGCTGCGTCGACGCAGTTTCCTGAGGAATCGTCGGACTTGTTGTTGGTTCCTGGGTCGGACTTGCTGTCGCAACATGGGGTTTGCGGGGGGCGCTGCGAGATTGCATTTGGCTTGGCGGTCTGACATCGTCATGCAGCTCTGCTTCCAGCTGTTCAACTCGCGCGGACAGATCTTTCAACAACAAAATGTCTTGCCGGTGGCACAGTGCCACCAGTCCGATCTCCAGATTCAATGCCGGTTGGCTGGAACGTTTGCACGTCTGTTCCAGTTTGTCCAGTTGCTCGACGATTTGTGCCAATTCGGCGCGATCGAACTTGGGAGCCTGTTCCACCAGTCCATTTACGTAACTGGCTGAACCAAGAATCAGTGATTGTGTGTCGGCATTCGATGTTTTTCCTGCAGCAAGATAGCTTGCCTTGGCGAGATTGAGGAAATGTTTGGCTAGCTCGAGCGCCAGAAGCGACGGCTCGCGACCTTCCATCATCAAAGCATGCGCCGCTTCCAGCGCGGCTTTTCCGTCGTGTTCGAAAATAGCATTGCTGATTTGCAGCAACACATCTTCGTGCACCGCACCAAGCAGTGTGAGCAACTCCTTGACGGAGACAGGTTTTCCGGGAACTGCAAGCAAGCTCGCTTGATCGAGCAAGCCTAACGCATCGCGCAGTCCACCGCCTGATCGGCGCGCAATTAGCTCAATCGCGTCATCTTCAATCTCTATTTTTTCCAGTTCTGCGATCTTCTTCAAATGCGCAACAAGCTCTGGTTGGTTGACCAGGCGGAACATCAAACGCTGGCAGCGGCTGACGATCGTCGGCGGAACCTTATGCTCTTCAGTCGTCGCCAGGATGAAAACGACGTTGGGCGGTGGCTCTTCAATCGTTTTCAGCAGCGCATTGAATGCCTCTTTCGTCAACATGTGGCATTCGTCAATGATATAGAGCTTGTGCTTGCCGCTTTGCGCAACGAGCGGCGCGCGTTCGATCAGCAAGCGCGCGTCGTCGACGCTGTTGTTGGACGCGGCGTCTATTTCAATCACAGATGGCGAGTTTCCAATCTTAACTTCCGCGCAGGAGGTGCATTTCAAGCAGGGAACGGCGGTCATGCCATTGTCGCAATTAATTGATTTGGCAAGAATGCGGGCGGACGAGGTTTTGCCGCAGCCCCGCGGACCTGTGAACAGATATGCGTGGCAGATGCGATCGTGTTCGATGGCGTTCTTAAGTGTTTGCGCCACTGAACTCTGCCCGACCAGATCCGACAAAGACTGGGGGCGGTATTTTAGATATAGCGGTTGATACGGCTCGAACAATTCGTCGGTGCCCGCGCGTCAGAAACGCTGCATTATGTGCTTCTGTAGAAATCGTAACCGATCTGATGCAGGCAGTACCATGGGTTTAGCATAGTTCAATCTAAATTTAGCAAGACTCAGATCCTCCTGTCATTTCGACCGAAGTGAGCAAAGCGAACGAAGTGGAGAAATCTCCGCTATTGCTGCGTAGCCCTCAACCACGAGAAATGCGAGTAATTTCCTGTCTCGACGTTCTCTGGCGATCAGCGATGGAGCTGCTGCGCAGCGTTATGAGAGATCTCTCCATTGCGCTCACTGCGTTCGCTCCAGTCGAGATGACATCCTTGGTTTCTCAATGTACGCCCTCGGCGGCCGTCCCCTGCGGTTTCTGCAATAGGGTGACTGCCACGATACTGATTAGCAGGATGATGCCGAGTACGTAAAACACGTCGTTGAATGCCATCATATATGATTCACGCCGCACGATATTGTCGATCATCTTCAATGCCTGCGCTTGAGCCGTGACCATGTCCGCGCCTCTGGTTGCGAAGAATTGCGTCAGTTGGTGGAGGCGGTCCTGCACGGCTGGGTTGGTCATATAAACCGACTCGCCTATCCTGACTGAGTGAAACTGTTCGCGTCTGGTCAACAATGTCGATAACAGCGCCACACCAACTGAGCCACCAAGGTTTCTCATCATGTTGAACAAGGCTGAAGCGGAGCCGGCTTCTTCATGGCTGATACCAGATGTGGTGAGGGTAGAGAGCGGTATCATAATTAGTGGCTGACCGCATGCTCTGACGAGCAATGACAAGATCATCTGCGGACCGGCGCTGTCGTAACTCATCGACGCGTTCATGAAGGAGCTGCCGGCAAAAAGCGCTATACCAGTGGCAAGCAGAATACGGGGATCGATGCGTTTCATCAGTTTAGGAACAAAAGGAATGATCAAAAGCTGAGGCAATCCCAACCACATCAGCACCGTTCCAATCTGAAGTGCATCGTAACCTTGCACCTGGGCCAGGTAAACCGGCAGCGCGTAAACCGAGCCATACAAGCCAAACCCGAGAGCTGTATTGGCGATGCTGCCCAAACCGAAATTCCTGTGTGTTAGCAGTTTCAAATTGATCAACGGTTTCTTTGCTGTCATTTCGCGCCACAAAAATACAATCAGGGAAACTGCAGCGATGACCGTCATATTCAAAATCATCGGAGAGCCGAACCAATCTTTGCGGTTCCCTTCTTCCAGCACTACTTCCAGGCAGCCCATTCCGACAGCCATTGAGAAAATACCGAGCCAATCGCCGTCTTTCAACAGGCTCAAATTCAGTCGCTCTTTCGGCAATGCGAACAGAAGTATCGGCACCATGATCATGCCGGGAATGATATTGAGGAAAAATATGAACTGCCATCCAAACGAGTCTGTAAGCCAGCCTCCGATCGCCGGTCCAATCGAAGGCGCGAAAGTAGCAGTGACCGAGAATATCGCCATTCCGATCGGACGTTTGGATGGTGGCAGGCTAGTAAGGATTACGTTGAACGCCATGGGGATCAGGGTTCCGCCCGTGAATCCTTGCAGGGCGCGAAAAACGATCATTGAATTCAGATCCCACGCCCAAGCGCAGCAAACCGAAAATATGACGAAGAGTATCGCGTTGATGGAGACATACCAGCGCGCTGAGAACACGCGAGAAAGCCAAGCTGTCAGCGGAATAGTAATGATCTCTGCCACCAGATATGAGGTCGAGATCCAGGTGCTCTCATCGAGTGTCGCACCCAGCGCTCCTTGAATATTTTGCAGCGAACTGTTGACGATTTGAATGTCCAGCACAGCCATGAACGCGCCGAGCGCCGCACCTAGAACCGCCAACCAATTTCTCAATGGGACTGGCGCTTCAGTGATGGCGCTGGGCGTTTTATTAGTCATGACTGCGCTCGACATTTTACTGCCTTGTGGAGGAAAGGAGTTCGGTTCGACTATTTTTGTCTACTCAAGGTGCCATGGGCACGTGATCTTAGTGGCTAACCGTGACTGTAACAACGGCTGACATACCGGGCACCACAACTTGTTCGTAACCTTTGATGCTCTTCTGGTCGAATACAACCTTGACGGGAACGCGTTGCACGATCTTGGTGAAGTTGCCGGTAGCGTTGTCTGGTGGCAGCAGCGCGAAGGTCGAACCTGATCCAGGTGAGAAGCTGTCGACTTTGCCGGTGAAAGCATGGTGCGGAAACGAATCAATTTTGATTTCGACCGGTTGTTGTGGGCGCATGCGTTCGAGCTGAGTTTCTTTGAAATTGGCCACGACCCACGTATCATCGGAGACGACGTCTAATAGCTGTTGTCCGGGCTGAAGTCTCTGACCTTCCTCAACCGTTTTCTTGCCGACGCGCCCGTCTATCGGGGCAACTATGTTCGTGTATGAGAGTTGCAACAGCGCATCATTCAATTGTGTCTGTGCTTGCGCGATCGCGGCATTTGCCACATCGAATTGCTTTGTGTTCACCGTGGTTTGCACGTGAGTCGCTTGCGCTTGCTGCACCATACCCTGTGATTGAACGAGCTGTGCTTTAGCGATGTTGATGGCATCTTCTGCTTGCGCTTGTCTGGCGGTCGATTGCGTGATCGCCTCTTGCGCTGCTTTGCGCGCTTGCATTGCCACCTGATAATCGCGATAGGCCTGGTCGCGTTGTTGCAACGACACAGCGCCTTGTTGCGCCAGGTTTTGGAATCGTGTCAGATCAACTCCTGCTCGCCATTCTTCGGTCTTTTTCATTTCGAGCTGGTGCTGCAATTCAATGATAGCTGAATTCGACTCTGCTTCTAGTGCTTGAGCTCTCTTAATTGTCGCCAACGCGTTCGAAACGTTGCCTGAAGCTTCCGTCGTTTTGCCGACGGCTGTTGTGGAAGCTAGAGAGATCGAGCTCTTCGCAGCTTCTGCCTGGCGTCTTGCCACTTCCAGTGCAGCTTGTGCTTGTTGCACGCGCACCTGGTAATCGCGAGGATCGAGTTGTACGAGCACCTGACCGGCTTTCACATGTTCGTTGTCGTCGACAAGCACTTTGGTGACGGTGCCGTCGATTCTGGAGCTGATTGGGTGCATGTGTGCGGTGGTGTAAGCGTCGTCGGTCGACTCGTGCGCCGTGACGTACTTATATAAGTTCATGCCGCCGACGCTGGCGCCGGCCACGCCCAAAACGATGGCGCTGGCGATGGCAATGGCTCTGGGGCTGATCTTGCTGGGTTCATGCTTGGGCTGGCGCGTTTGCTCTTCTTGAGCGGGACGTTGCTGAACTTGCGGGACAGCCATAGTCGGGCGATCGAGCGTAGGCGCGGTTGGCGTTGCGCGAAACTCGTTCCACTTAATAAGTTGCGGGAGCAATCTTTGTCCGAGAATTATTTGACCAACCATGAGCTTGACCTCCAACCGATCCGCGGTTAATTAACTAACCGGTTTGTTAGTTCATCATATTACTGACCATAGGCGTCTGTCAACCCCTTATTTCGCCGGAACTAGCAGGCATTTTGCCGCATTGACAGTATCCATGAGCTTTGATAGACTAACTATTTAGTCAATTAAATTTTAAGGTGGCCTCATGCCCGGTCCAGCCAGCAAAACTGAAAAGCAATCGCCAGCAACACGGGACCCCGAAGCGACCAAAACCCGCATCCTCGACGCTGCTGAGGTCGAGTTCGCCCAGGGTGGTCTGCTCGGCGCCCGCACGGAAGCAATCGCCGCCAAGACGGGCGTGACTAAGGCCATGCTCTACTACTACTTTGGCGACAAAGAAGGGCTGTATCTGGCTGTCCTCGAACGCGCCTATACCAGACGCATGGCTGCACTGCAAAAGGTAGACCTGCATTCCCTGGAGCCCGAGCAAGCATTACGGGCATTCATCTCCGCTTTCCTCGACGAAGTCGGCGTCAACCGAAACCTGCCGGCAATTTTCTTTTACGAGGGCATTCAAAACCAAGGGCGTTTTTATAGCCAGATCGCGATGCAATCTTTATATATGCCGCTGGTGGATCTCTTGCAGCGCGGAATGGATTCAGGAAAATTCCGGCAGATGAATACGTTTCACGTAGCAGTGAACATTATCGGTTTGTCCACGTTCTATTTCTGCTCGATGGAAAATATCAAACATCTCTGGGAGCCCGGCATCGATCTGCTCGGTCCGGAAATGCGCGAGCAGCACAAGAGCGAAGCAATCCAGCAAGCCGTCGCCGGCGTGCTGAAGTTATAGAATCAGCAGAGCGTGGTTTAGCCGCAGCGATTCCGTGCAGAATCACTGGGGCCGCTCATTCATGGACGCTTCTATTGGAGCTGGTGGGTTGCAGATACCCGTTAGTGCTGTGTACGAAGATTCAGGAGTAACCGGTCTCGTTGAAGAGGAAGAAGAAGAGTACTCACTGTCGTGATTGACGATTCTACTTCACATTGAACAAGAGCATGCTCACCACTTGTGGTGCGCCCCTCTTGGTCACGCGGGCCAGCTCGAAACTTACCTGACTGATGGGATAGACGTAGTTCAGCCCAGCTGATGCCGGATCGTGACCGGCATTGGGTTCGCTGATAAAGAAAGCCGGCTCTCCGAATTTTGATTTGACTGAGGTGAGGTTGTCGCCCAGGCATACACCGAGATCGCCTGGCATCAGGGTCGCATCGAAAACGCGCATGCCCTCGACCATCCCGTGCTTGACGTAGAGTTGCGCCGCCGTTTCTCTGGTACCGGCTTTGGTGACTGAGTAGACTCGCCAACCGGTCTTATACTCTTGTTTGACCACACTGCCCACGGTGCTGAGTGCGCTTTGCGCAGTCGACTCATTTTCACCCAGTCTGACAAGCGGTATGCCGCTAATGACGTTGGGAACTTGCATCGCCATTGTCACTGGTTTCGCCGGTGCGTTGCTGCCTTGCTGGCTATACTCGTGGGTCGTGCGGTAAACTGAAGGTGCCTCAGGCGGACGGATTGACACGTCCGATTTCATGGTCACCTCGCCCGGTAATGCCGTAGGACTCGTGGCCTGTTGCAACTGTGGCTCGGCTGGCGGACTTTGTGGTGCCCCTTGTGCCATGTTCTGCGATTGATACATAGCACCTCTAGCGGCTGCTGTTTTCCCATTGGTTGCGCTATATTCCTGAATCCCTGTTTGTGAGGCCATTGCCACTGAATGTGGTGCCGCCTTGTCGATGGCGTTGGTGCGCCTGAGAGGACTCATACGTTGCTGGTATGCCGGCTGTTCCGACTGTGATTGGGCGATCATGTCGGAGTTTTGCTGAGCATTTTGCAGCGTGCCGACAGCACCGGCGAATCTGTTGATTGAGTTCCTCAAACCGATGAAACCCGGATGATCGAAAACACTGCCGCCGGAATTGGCAACGGCCGGAACCGCGTTCTGACCCGGTGCATACCCGCCGCTTCCAGCCTGATAACTAGCAGCAGATGCAGGAGCAGGAGAAGCAGCAGCAATCGGGGCCTCGCGGAAATCGCGCACTACCGGACGTCCGTCAACTATTTGAAGGCTACGCGCAGCAGCGTAAGAGCGCGTCTTCTCCAGCTGTTTCTTCGCAGCCTTCGCCTTTGGCTGCGGGGCCGCTTCGTCTCTTTTGCGATCTTGCTCTTCGTCGCCATATAAGGCGTCCGCGTCCTTTGCCCCGATCGGCGCAGAATACGAGCGCGCTTGTTGAGGTGCATATGCGATTTTTTGCTGGTTGCCTCTATATACTTCTTTCGGCTTGATTGCCAGCATAGGATCTGTCAGGGCGCTGTTTTGCGCTTGCTGTCCTCCAACCGATTTTGACTTGTTGATCGCCAATTGCGGCAAACTATGCATTCGCGTAAAAATGTCTTCCAGCAGCTTGATGCCGGCAACAGGCGGTGGCGCATGATTGTTGGCAGCAGGCAAGGCCATCATCCGACCGACCATTTTGCTGTTCTCCAGCGCCAGCGGTGCACCGCCTGTAGAGGCAATGTTAGTCAGCGCTCCGATGGAGACTGACAATGATACGGCTAGTGCTTTCGAAAAACTGCGCATACCGTTTGCGTTTAGACCCCCTGCTTCGCTACTGTTAGTTTCGACTCCCAATCGTCCAATTCCTGCTGATTGATCAAGCCCCTGCGTGTGGCAAGGTAGCAGGCTCGGCATCGCTGGTTGAACTCGGTCTCCTGACCTTCTGTTCTTCCTGGTATTCCTAGTTTGGCATAAAGCGACTTCAAGCGGGACTGAACTGCCTTTTCTGTCAGATATAACCTTCTGGCGATGGCGTGGTCTGTCATGCCCAATGCGATGCAAACGAGCGCCTCGTATTCGGCGCTGGTCAAGCTGGTGGCGCGATTTTGCGTGCGCTGAATCACGCGGGCGATGCCGGGGTGAATCCAGCAATCGCCGGACAGCACTGCTTTTGCCGCTTCGATCACCTGCTCGTTGGAGGCATTTTTAAGCACATATCCAAATGCACCATTGGGAGGCATGATTTTCCATAGCTGCCGGACATATACTTCGTCGGCAAAGTTGGAAAGCATGACCACGCCTGTCTCGGGCAACTGTTGCAGGATCTTCTCGGCTGCCTTAATGCCCGACAACTGCGGCATTTTGATATCCAGAAAAATCAGAGACGGTTTGTACTTGAGCGCCATCTCGACCGCCTGCTGACCATCGGTCGCCTCTGAAAACGGCTGCTGTTCCGGAAGATGCTGCAGCAGGAGGTTCTTCAGCCACATGCGGTCGCGGTCTTCATCGTCAACGATTAGTATGCTCATTACCCTCACCCGTTCTGTCTTGCTCGATTGATATCTTAAGCCTCAACTCGGTTCCTGTCGCAAATTTCTCAGGTTTTTTCCATTCCACCTGGGCGCCAATCAGTTGGGCACGCTGGCGAATATTGAGCAGTCCGTGCGAGTCCCGGCGAATGGCGCGGGTATCGATGCCCTTGCCATTGTCTGCAACACAAATAATAAGATTGTGCGCGTTCTTGCCGATAGACAGTTCTACTAATTTTGCTTCCGAATGTTTCTGAACGTTGTTCAGCGCCTCCTGCACGATACGGTAGAGCTGTAACTTTATGAAGTTATTCAAGTCATAGTCGTTATTGCCGTCGCCATCGTTGAACGTGCTTTCGATGCCGGTTTCACGCGTGAGCATGACGGCGAGATTCTCAAGGGCAGGTTTGAAACCCATAGTTTCCAATACTGATGGATGCAGGTCGTTGATCACGCGACGCATCTCTCCTACAGCCAGATCCAGCTTCTCGCGCATTTGTGCGGGCACCGGATTGTCGCTCAGATCTTGGGCCAGACGGTCGGCCATCCGCGCCACCGATGAGAGCGCCGGCAGCGTTTCGTCATGCAAATCTTCGGCAATCCTCTGGCGTTCCTCTTCGGCGCGCACCTGCATTGATTCTCGCGCTTCGGCCAACTCTTTGTTACGTTGGCGCAAATCAGTGTCGAGATATATAAAAGTTCCCAAACAGGTGCCAAGGAATAGCACCGCAATTGGTGACGATACAGGCAAATTGAGGTGAAACGGTTGAAAGGCCAGCTGCGATAAAAAGAAGAGAACCATCGCCGTACAGAGGAACGCGGTAGCGCGTTGGCTCATGGTTAGAACCGAGGCGATGGCGCCGAAAGCCGCACCCAGCACCAGCAGCAGGTGGTGAGCGATATTTTGCGGGCAGCTGTAAATCACCTGGTTGTCGAGCACGGTCTGCACCGCGCTGGCATGAATATTGAGATCGGCAACCGACTCCTGCAGCGGCGTTCGATGTTTATTGGCGTCATTGTGCTTCTGCGTGAACGTCGTTCCCAACATTACGATGCGATCTTTGAAAAGTTTCTCCCGATCTGCCTGACTGTAGTCGGGATCGAGCATGTCGCGCAGCGGGACAGAGGGGAAATCTGTGTTGCGATAGCTGATGTATAGCGGCTGTTCCGACAGTGAAGACAGATATTGAATTTTCGGTCCGACGCCCTTCAGACTGCCATAAAGCGAGATCACCGCTTCCGTCAACGAGGGAACCGGCGCCAGACCTTCGGCGTCGGCATTGATATCGGTGTCGAGCGCGCGGTAGTTGATGGGAAGGCGCACTACCAGCCCGTTTGATTCGGCGCTCAGTTCGTCATATCCATATTTCGCGCCGTAGATCAAATAATCGAGCGAGGGCAGCTCGTCGAGACTGCCGTAGAGCGCGACAACGACGTTGTGATACTTGCGCATGACTTTGACCAGCGCCTTGCTGCTGGCGCCCCGCAGATCGACGTCGAGCACTACCATGACCGGGTTGCCCTTCTCGATTGACTCGACCACCTGGGCCAACACCTCTTGCGAGCGCAAGTCATCGAATCTGGGATTGTAGATGTTGTATCGCATGTGGAACTCGTATTGTGAGTCGTCATCGAAATTCACCAGAGTGATGTCTTTGGACTCGGCCGGCGGTTGTCCCAACGTAGTTGAGATCCAGCTGGCGATTTTGTAGTGCCAGTTGAGCATGCTCAGTTCCATGCTCTCTAGTATTGGTGACTCCGCCAGAAGCAATGTCGCCAGACACCCCGCCATCGCGCCCCAAAATAGGCGGTTGAACAGAAGCCGATCGCGGCCCTGTTCTCTCAGCCCTGCAGGAAGGAGGCGTTCAAACGGCGCTAGCGGTAGCCTCATTTTTTCCTCGGCGGAACAGACTTCTCTGTTCCAAGAGTAGTCTAGCGCAGCAAATTCGGCAATTGGCTGGGGAAAACCCCGGAGCTATGGCTCTGTTTCCACCAATTTATCTCTGCTGTTTGCTTTAACCGGTCGACAAGAGTGGCTCTAACTCTGCGTTTTGTATATGTGTTTGCTATCGAGCAGCGAGCGAGGAGATGGCAATGGGAGTTGTGGTGGACGAAGCTGTAACCCGCCGCGGAGGCGGGCTAAAGAGCGCGTTGACGCAGCTGTCACGAATAGCTGCTACAAATCCGACTTTGTAAATTTGGGGCTTGCCAGGGAACTAAATGCCTCAGCTGCTCGCCCATTTGCGAAGAAACGAATTTTGACAATTCAGGGATAAATTATGGTTACGAAGCAAGAGCAGAACGACACGAAGCTCGGTACCAGAGCCGTGTTGTTGATAGCCGTGGTCAGTCTGGCGCTGGTGTTAATCGCCTGGGTGATGGCTCGCGGAACGCAGGTTCCGTTGGCGGCGCAACAAACCGACCAGGTCATGCCCGGACTTGACCAGGGGCAGCAGGGGTATCGCGCATTGCCCGAAGACAGCAAACAAAATCAAACTAGTGAGCTAAAGGAACAGGGCGGTGAGATTAACGGACTGCGCAACGGCCATGGTGCCGGTGCGAAGTAGGAACGTAGGAGCACGACATTTGCGCCTCTGCGCGAAATCGCGATGTCAGTGATGGCAACTGTCTTAGCGGCAACGTCGATTTAGTTACGTGGGCGAATTAAGGATACAAAACACGCGATCGGCACGGAGGTGCTCATGCTTAAGGGATTCTGCGTAGGTGCGCTAGTAGGATTTATTTTCGGATCATCCAAGCAAGGGATGAAGGCGCGAGAGAAGTTTGATGGCATGCTAAATAGCCTGCTCACCAACGAGCGTGAGGCTGAAGAGTCGCTGAAAGAAGCCGGCGAAGTAGTCGTAGATATGGCGGCGAAAGGCGTTTCGCGAATGCGGGAGCGGATGAGCGGCGCTGAAGACAGCGGGCAAGGCGGCAACGGCAATGGAAATAAAAAGACGGAAGAAGCTGGTAAGCGAAATGGGCATAGCGCTCCGCACCAAATGGACAGTGGCGAGCGTACGCAGAAGCGTGGCGGGGCTGAACCCACAGACAAGGCGGAAAAGAAGGAAGCAGGCGAAGTGAAAAGCGAAGGTAACA
>Ga0182024_10017574_pt1 | contig 13408 bp, 12 predicted proteins | sample P32metaG_FD_120480 | JGI IMG/M metagenome (GOLD analysis project Ga0182024, IMG submission 120480) | Permafrost microbial communities from Stordalen Mire, Sweden - P3-2 metaG (Illumina Assembly) | ecosystem: Environmental > Terrestrial > Soil > Wetlands > Permafrost | place: Sweden: Stordalen...
CTTTTTCGCGGAACGCCCACGCGCATCTGGCTCGACTTCGCCTTTCATCAATTATTCGGCCTGAACCAGCGTCTCTCCGAAACCACCGCCGACCTCTACTACGACACCATCTCCGAAAAGCTTCGCACACCTGAGTTTCTTCCGCGCGCCCTCTTCGAGCGTTTCAATCTTGAAGTCCTGGCCACCACCGATTCGCCGCTCGACTCGCTCGCCGATCACCAGGCCATTCGCGACTCGAACTGGAAAGCACGCATCCTGCCAACCTTCCGTCCGGATTCCGTCGTCGATCCCGAGTTTACCGGCTTCGCCTCAAACATTGCCGAGCTCGGCCGTCAGAACAGCGAAGACACTGCATCATGGACCGGCTACCTCAACGCACTCCGCAAGGCCCGCGCCCGCTTCCGCTCGCTCGGTTGCACAGCCACCGATCACGGCCATCCCACTCCGCAGACTGCCGATCTCTCCACGCCTGATGCCGAATTGCTGTTCCGCAGCGTCCTGACCGGCAAAGCCGGCGCGCAACAACAGGAACTCTTCCGCGCGCAGATGCTCACCGAGATGGCCCGGATGAGCCTCGAAGACGGTCTCGTCATGCAGATTCATCCGGGGAGCGTGCGCAACCACAACCGCGCCCTCTATCAACGCTACGGCCGCGACGCAGGAGCGGACATTCCACAGTCAACCAATTACGTGCACGCACTTCGTCCCTTGCTCGACCGCTTCGGCAATGAGCCCAATCTCACCATCATTCTGTTCACGCTCGACGAGACCGCATACAGCCGTGAGTTGGCGCCGCTGGCAGGCCACTATCCCTGCTTGCGCCTTGGCCCGCCGTGGTGGTTTCACGACAGCCCCGAGGGCATGATGCGTTTCCGCGAGCAGGCCACGGAGACTGCGGGCTTTTATAACACCGTCGGCTTCAATGACGACACCCGCGCCTTCCTTTCCATCCCCGCCCGTCACGATGTTGCCCGCCGCACCGATTGCGCATTCCTTGCCAGGCTCGTCGCCGAACACCGCCTCGCTGAAGACGAAGCCTTCGAAGTGGTTCACGACCTGACGTACCGTCTGGTAAAAAAGGCATATCGTCTTTAAAGAGAGCAACCATGGCCGACAGTCTCGATCCCGGCACACTCGCCGAACAGGATTCATCTCCGGGCGTGCGTCTGGGCCGTGTGCGCTGGACCATCTGCGCCATGCTCTTCGTCGCCACGTCCATCAACTACATGGACCGCCAGGTTCTCTCCATCCTGAAACCGACTCTTGAACACACCATCGGCATGACGGAACTGGACTACGGCCACATCGTGGGCTTTTTTACATTCGCGTATGCGGTCGGCCTGCTCGCTGCCGGACGCTTCGTCGATAAAGTCGGCACGCGCATCGGCTACATGGTCATCATGGCCATTTGGAGTCTCTCCGCCATGGGCCACGCGCTTGCCAACTCCGTCTTCGAGTTTGGCATTGCGCGCACCTTTCTCGGCCTGGGCGAGTCTGGTAACTTCCCCGCTGCCATCAAGACCACGGCTGAGTGGTTTCCGCAGAGCGAGCGCTCGCTGGCCACAGGCATCTTCAACTCCGGCACCAACATCGGTGTAATCTTGGCTTCACTCATCGTGCCGGTGGTCACAATCCACTACGGTTGGCACGCTGCCTTTCTCGTCACCGGGCTTTTCAGCGCGCTCTGGATTTTGCTGTGGTACACCAAATATCGCAAGCCAGTTGACCATCCCACGCTCACCGGCGCCGAGTTACGCTACATCTACCAGGAAGCGGCGGAAAAGATGGGCCCCTCCGCGCCGTGGGCGAAGTTACTGGGACTCCGCCAGACATGGGCGTTCACCATCGCAAAATTTCTCACCGATCCTATCTGGTGGTTTTATCTCTATTGGCTGCCGTCGTTCTTCAGCGCAAAATTCCACCTCAACCTCTCCCACCTGGGTTTGCCGCTGGTGCTGGTCTATAACGCGTCCACCATCGGCAGTATCGGCGGAGGATGGCTGCCCGCTCCATTCCGCCGTCTCGGTCTTTCTACGGTGAACGCGCGACTAACTGCCATGCTGCTTTTCGCCTGCCTTGTTGCCCCTGTCTTCCTCATCAATTACCTTCACTCCGAGTGGGCCGCGATCGGCCTGCTCAGTCTGGCAACAGCTGCCCACCAGGGGTGGTCGGCGAACCTCTTCACCACCGCATCGGATATGTTTCCCCGCAGCGCCGTGGGCTCTGTCACTGGCATCGGCGGCATGGCCGGGTCGGTCGGCGGCTTCCTGCTTGCCAACTACGCAGGTTATATCCTCCAACTTACTCATAGTTATGCCACCCTGTTCGCCATCGCGGCCAGCGCTTATCTCGTTGCAATGCTCATCCTGGTCACGCTTGCGCCTGGACTTAGAAAAGTGGAATCGCTGACATGAGCCTGCTTTGTGCCAAAGGAAGTGTCGACACCGATATTTCTCCGCAGGAGTTACAACTCCTGCTCGCGGACGCGCTCGGCAAACTAGGCCCGCGCCATCGCATTCTCGCCGTCCCACCCGATCAGAGCCGTGAACATTCCCGAGCCGGCGACCTGACCAACTATGCGTGGCAATACTACGGTGATCGTCTGAAGGCCGTGCTTCCGGCTCTCGGTACCCACACCGCCATGCGCCCGGACCAACTGACGCGCATGTTCGGCGATGTGCCGCAAAACCTCTTCCACGTCCATAACTGGCGTACCGATGTTGAAACCTTGGGCGAAGTTCCCGCCGAGTTCATCCGCGAGCAGTCGGAAGGTAAACTGAGTTATGCGTGGCCCGCGCAGGTGAACCGGCTGATTTTCCGCGGCGATTTCGATCTTATCTTGTCCATCGGCCAGGTCGTGCCCCATGAAGTTATCGGCATGGCCAATTACACCAAAAACATTCTGGTGGGCACCGGCGGCCGCGAGGGCATCAACCGTAGTCATTACCTCGGCGCTGTCTACGGCATGGAGCGCATCATGGGCCGCGCTGAAAATCCCGTCCGCGCCGTGCTCAACTACGCGTCCGATCGTTTCCTCCGCCATCTCCCCATTGTCTATGTTCTCACTGTCGTTGCTCGCAGCGCGGTCGGCGGCCTGGCCTTGCGCGGCCTTTTCATCGGCGATGACGCAGAATGCTTTCATTTAGCCGCAGAGCTGAGTCTGAAGGTCAATTTCGAAGTCCTCGACGAGCCTGTCAGAAAGGCAGTCGTCTATCTCGATCCGCACGAATTTCACTCTACATGGCTCGGCAACAAGGCCGTCTATCGTACCCGCATGGCGCTGGCCGATGGCGCCGACCTGATCATCCTCGCCCCTGGTGTAAAGGAGTTCGGCGAAGACAAAACCATCGACGCGCTGATCCGCAAATACGGCTATCACGGCACCCCCGCAACCCTCGCTTCCGTCCATGCCAACGCTGATCTCGCCGGCGATCTCAGTGCTGCCGCTCATCTCATCCACGCATCGTCCGAAGGCCGTTTCAACATCAAATGGTGCCCCGGACACCTCACGCGCCAGGAGATCGAAAGCGCCGGCTTCAGCTACGCCGACCTTGACACTATGCTCGAGCGTTACAGCCCGCAGAAGCTCACTCACGGATACAATCAAATCGATGGCGAAGATGTATTCTTCATCGCCAATCCCGGATTGGGTCTCTGGGCGCATCGCAGCCGGCTCTGAAAGGGATTGAGACATGAGTTCGCACCTCCTCAGTCTGGAAGGAAAGGTCGCAGTAGTTACTGGTGGAACATCCGGCATCGGCCGCGCGCTCTCGCTGGGGCTCGCCGAGGCCGGCGCCGATGTTATAGCCACAGCCCGCCGCCAGCAGCAAGTCGATGAAACCGCCTTGGCGATCGAAGCAATCGGCCGCCTAACTCTTCGCATTGCCTCCGATGTCTGCGATCGCGCCTCGCTTGAACGGGTACGCGGCGCAGCGGTCGACAGGTTCGGCAAAGTCGACATCCTCATCAACTGCGCCGGAAGAATCAAGCGCACCCCCACGCTTACCATGCCCGAAGATGAGTGGACCGCCATCCTCGATACCAACCTCACCGGAACCCTTCGCGCCTGCCAGGTCTTCGGCAAGCGCATGCTCGAGCGCGGTTACGGCCGCATCGTCAATATCGCATCGCTCAACAGCTTCGTAGCTCTCAGCGAAGTGGCAGCCTACGCCGCCAGCAAGGCCGGCGTCGCTTCACTCACGCGTTCCCTCGCCGTCGAGTGGTCGAAGAAAGGCGTCATGGTCAACGCCATTGCTCCCGGCGTATTCCGCACCGAGTTGAACGCGCAGCTACTCGACAGCACGCCGCGCGGCCAGGAATTACTCATGCGCACACCAATGGGCCGGTTTGGCAAGACAGAAGAATTAATCGGCGCAGCAATCTTTCTTGCCTCTGACGCCGCAAGCTTCGTCACGGGACAAACGCTGGTTGTCGACGGAGGCTTCCTCGCCAGTGGGGTCAACCAATAACCTGGTCCAGGATGCTTCAGCAGGACTTAGGAGAATATATGCCAGACACATCGTGTGATATCGGCCTGATCGGCCTCGCTGTCATGGGACAGAACCTTGTCCTCAACATGAACGACCACGGCTTCAAAGTTGCCGTCTTCAACCGCACCGTCTCCAAGGTGGATGACTTCATTGCCAACGAAGCAAGGGGCACCCACGTCGTTGGAGCCCACTCCATTCAGGAGTTCGTAAGCCTGCTCAAGCGCCCGCGCCGCGTCATGCTCATGGTCAAGGCCGGAGACACCGTCGACCAGATGATCGGCCACGTATTGCCTTACCTTGAAGCGGGCGACATTGTCATCGACGGCGGTAACTCTCTCTTTACCGACTCCAATCGCCGCACCAAAGATTTCGCAGCAAAAGGCATTCTCTTCATCGGCACCGGTGTCTCTGGCGGCGAAGAAGGCGCGCGCTTCGGTCCTTCCATCATGCCCGGAGGGAATCCGGCGGCCTGGCCCCATGTGAAGGATATCTTCCAGTCCATCGCAGCCAAAGTCGAAGATGGAACGCCCTGCTGCGATTGGGTTGGCGAGGCCGGCGCTGGTCACTATGTGAAGATGGTCCACAACGGCATCGAGTACGGCGACATGCAATTGATCTGCGAAGCCTACGACCTGCTCCAACGCGGTCTCGACCTCTCTGCCGATGACTTGCACCAGGTCTTCACAGATTGGAATCAAGGTGAGCTGGATAGCTATCTCATCGAGATATCCAGCCAGATCTTCGCCAAGAAAGATGAAGACGGAAAGCCCATCGTCGATAAGATCCTCGACACCGCCGGCCAGAAAGGGACTGGCAAGTGGACCATCTTCAGTGCGCTCGATCTCGGTCAACCGGTAACTCTCATCGGCGAGTCGGTCTTTGCTCGCTGCCTCTCGGCGCTCAAGGATGAGCGTGTAAGAGCGTCTTCGATCCTCGAAGGCCCGGCCGCCAAAGCCGTCGTGAGTGACCGTATCGCATTTACTGAAGATGTGCGCCGCGCCCTCTACTGCTCCAAGATCATCTCCTACGCGCAGGGATATATGCTGCTCAGAGCGGCTGCCAAAGAGAACGGCTGGAATCTCAATATGGGCGGTATCGCGCTCATGTGGCGCGGGGGATGCATCATCCGCAGCCGCTTCCTGGGCAAGATCAAAGAAGCATTCGACAAAAACAAAACTATCGACAACCTGCTTCTCGATGACTTCTTCTCCAGTGCGCTCAACCGGTACCAGGAATCCTGGCGCAAGGCAATCGTTCACGCAGTCGAGTTAGGCGTGCCCACGCCGGCATTCTCTACGGCATTGGCTTTCTTCGACGGTTATCGCACCGCGCGGTTGCCCGCCAATCTACTCCAGGCGCAACGCGATTTTTTCGGCGCGCACACCTATGAGCGTATCGATCGGCCCCGTGGTGAGTTCTTTCACACCAACTGGACCGGACGCGGCGGTCGCGTTTCGTCCTCCACTTATAACGCATAACTGGGTGTGTTTCACCCAGACGTTTAAGTCTGCCACTACGCACCGGAGCCGATAAGCGGCTTTCTATTCACGCCAGTCATTCCTGTTTGCTGAGGGCGTGGAATAACTTCCAACTGATAGGTCGCCGAACATGCCAGTCCGACCGGAGAGCCGTTCCAAAACGCCAGCACCCCGCTTCTCGTTCACCAACAGGGTAAGTGCGTCGAACAAGATACCGCGCCAGATTAACCGCAACCTTATCTTCAACCAGATCCGCACCCGGCAACCGATCTCGCGTGCCGATCTGGCCCGCGTCTCCGGGCTGCAGAGAAGCACCGTCTCTCTCATTGTTGAAGAGTTGCTCGCAGAGCGTTGGATTGTTGAAGGATCAATGGGCCGCCTTCCACGCGGCCGCAGACCTACTTTCCTCAACGTGAACGGCCAGCGTGGCGTACTGGCCCTGGATATACATCCCTCGCAGACCACGTTGGCCGTAGCTGACCTGGGAGGGAGAATCATTGCTCAATGCCTCATTCCGCTCCCCGAGGATCCGCAGAAGGTAATCGCTGCAATCGTGAATGCAATCCAGCAAATCATCGCTGCCAACAAGGATCGCTCCTTCGACGGCATTGGTATAAGTCTGCCAGGCCGCCTTGATAACACGCCGGCTAAGGCCCCCCCCGGAAAGCCGCGCTCCAGCAAACCTATTTTCGCGCCGAATGTTCGCTGGCCAATTGCAAACATCACGTCCCGCGTCGAGCAAGCTACCGACTTGCCCGTCGTGGCCGACAACGTAGCCAACGCATGCGCCTTGTCTGAAGTCTGGTTCGGCGATAGTGACGGAACGCATGACCTGGTGGTCGTCAATGTATCGGAAGGGTTGGGTACGGGTATTTTTGCCAACGGCCGAATTCTTCGCGGAGAAGGCGGTTCCGCGGGCGAATTCGGTCATGTGCAAATGGATCCGAATGGGTTGCCCTGCGGCTGCGGCAGCAGTGGCTGCTGGGAAACGCTCGCCGCTAACCCTGCCGGCATGCGTTACTATTCCGAATTCGCCAACAGGCCGTCGCCGCCATTTGAAGACCTTCTCAAGTTAGCGGAAGCCGGTGATCCAGCGGGAAGAAAAGCCATCGAACGCATGTGCGTCGCGCTCGGCCGCGGCATGCACATGATTGCCTCCGCCCTGGCGCCCGCGGAGATTATCGTCGTAGGCGACATTACAACCATTTGGCATATCGCAGGACCGCTAATTGAGGTGGAGATGCGCCGCCTGCCATCGGCCACGGCTCCCCGGCTCAGACCGGCGCAGGAAGGAAACAAGGCACGTTTGCGCAGCGCAGTCGCTCTCGTGATGCATGAGACATTGCTTTGAGCGACGCTTTTATCCGCGCTTCGTCACGCTGCGCCCGAAACAGGAGGATGGGTCAATGAATACATTCAATGCGTTGCGTCGAAACTTTCTGCGCACCAGCGGTTATGGCGCTGTTGCCGCTGTTTTCCCGGCCACTTCCCTTTTATCCTCTGCTCAACAAGCCGCTGCGGCGCCTGGACCTGCCCAAGGCACCTACGATGTTCGCATGTATGGCGCAATCGGCGATGGCAAGACGCTTGACACCTCGGCCGTAAACCGCGCCATTGATGCCGCCGCGGCTGCGGGTGGCGGCGTTGTTGTGTTCCCTGCCGGCTCCTATCTCTGCTTTTCAATTCACCTGAAAAGCCAGGTGCACCTCCACCTGCTGCAGGGCACCACCATCGTAGCTGCCGACTCGCCGCTGCCTGGTGAGCAGACTGGCTATCGCGGCGGCGTATACGACGCGGCCGAACCCAACACGGCGTGGGAGGCATATCAGGATTACGGTCATAACCACTGGCATAACTCGCTTCTTTGGGGGGAAGATATCCATGACCTCAGCATCACGGGTCCTGGACTTATCTGGGGCAAGGGGCTTTCCGACGGTCGATCGAAACGCGATCAGGGCGGTTCTTTCGTGGCCGAGCAGGCAGGCGTCGGCAACAAGGCCATCGCCCTTAAGAACTGCCACAACGTAATCTTCCGCGACTTCTCCATCCTCAAAGGCGGCCACTTTGGTCTTCTGTTTACCGGCGTCGACAACCTGACTATCGACAATCTTAAAATCGACACCGATCGCGATGGCATGGACATTGATTGCTGCCAGAATGTTCGCGTCTCCAACTGCACCGTGAACTCGCCGTGGGACGACGGAATCTGCCCGAAATCGAGTTATGCACTTGGCTATGCGCGGCCAACTCGCAATGTAACTATTGCGAACTGCTGGGTCACTGGCGACTATGAACTGGGTTCGGTACTCGACGGTACATTCAAGCGATTCGCCGACGATGCGCCTGCCTGGCGCACTGGCCGCATTAAGTGCGGCACTGAATCCAATGGCGGCTTCATCAACATCACCATCGCCGACTGTGTCTTCGAAGGTTGCCAGGGCTACGCCCTGGAGTCGGTCGACGGCGCTTTGCTGGAGGACATCACGATCACCAACACCACCATGCGCAACCTCGTTTCAAGTCCAATCTTCATGCGCCTCGGCTCGCGGTTGCGCGGCCCCAGGGAAAGCACAAAGGTGGGCACACTCAAGCGCATCCTGATCAGCAATCTCACCTGCTACAACGCCCCGCAAAAACTTAGTTCGATATTGAGCGGCATCCCCGGCCATTCAATTGAAGACGTGAAACTCTCGAACATCTATATTGAAACAGTCGGCGGAGCAACGCGGGAAGCTGCACAGGTTCAACCGCCCGAACTTGAAAGCAATTATCCAGAGCCAAGAATGTTCGGCCCCATGCCGGCCTGCGGTTTCTTCCTGCGCCACGTCCGCAAAATCGAAATGAGCCATGTTGAAATTGCCTCGGTTGCCGATGACGCGCGTCCTGCCTTCTACCTGAAGGACGTGGAGCGGGCTGACTTTTTCGCTGTCAGTGCTCCTCGCGGTGCGGATGGCGCATTCTTACTCAATGACGTGAAGGACCTGCGCATCGGCTGGAGCCGCGCAGCCGCTGATGCAATCCTTAGCAACGTTGAAAGCAAGACCCTGTAACAGGCGGAAAAGACAGAAGGAAATTATCCTCCTTGCCGGATGAGTACATCGAGAGAGGTAACAATGAAACTGGTTTTCACCATTATCTTCACGGCGTTCTCAGTTCCCTGCATCGCGCAGTCTCCTGGAATCGCGCAGTCCCCTGGAAAGGTGGACGTCTTCTCCTCCGCCAGGATTCACGCCCAACTCGCGGATCTCGCCCAACAAGCCAAAGCCAGCGGCAGCAGCGGGTCTACTTTGGGAGACTATGGAACACACGCAATGAAGCTCTCGGAACGGACCGCCAGTGGCGGAGCGGAGATTCACGCCCACTTCGATGACGTTATGCTCGTCGTGGAAGGAAAGGCACAGCTCATCACCGGCGGCGAAGTGACCGGCGCTCACAGTGGGGCGAACGGCGAAACCACGGGCTCCGGCATACGCAACGGTTCCGCCCAAACTATTATGGCCGGTGATTTAATTCACATTCCTGCAGGCACTCCGCACCAGTTGCTTATTGCCCCCGGAACCACTTACAGCGCACTGGTGATCAAGGTGAAAGAATGACAGCATGAGTTACCTCAGAGAAGAATGTTAAAACTCCTGTCGAGGGCCAAGTCTCTCCGATTCCAATGCCCACTTATCGACTCACTCAATTGCGTTTCTTTTAACCCGGAATCAAAGGCCAAGCCATGATGCTCCACCAACTCGCAGATGAGATCCGTTATAAGGATATGTCCACTGAAGAATTGCGCGCGACGTTCCTCGTTGAAGACCTTTTTGCTCCCGGCGCCATCCGGCTCGTCTACGTCGATCTCGACCGCACTGTGATCGGTTCCGCAGTACCACTTGCTGAACCGTTGCCCCTCCCAAGCCCCGATCAGCTTCGCGCAACCTCGTTCACTGAGCGGCGAGAACTTGGCGTTTTCAATATCGGATTTAACGGTTCTGTTTATGTCGATGGTGAAACTTACCCGCTCGGCAAACGCGACGCGCTTTACGTCGGCCGCGGCCATCACACCATATCGTTCTCAAGTACAGATCCAGACGCCCCTGCGGAGTTCTATCTGCTTAGTTATCCGGCTCACTCCGCACACCCCACCGCCCTCGTGCGCTGCGCCGAACTTGCTCCGCAAACCATCGGCGATCCGGCTACCGCCAACCTCCGCTCCATCCATAGACTCATCCACCTGGAGGGAGTCGCCAGTTGTCAACTTGTCATGGGATTCACAACGCTCCACTCCGGAAGCGTGTGGAACACCATGCCTCCGCATACGCACATGCGCCGCTCCGAAGTCTACCTCTACTTCGATCTCCCGCCCGACCAACGCGTTGTCCATCTCATGGGACCTGCGCATCAAACTCGCCATCTTCTTGTCGCCAACAAGCAGGCGGTCATCTCGCCTTTGTGGTCCATCCATGCCGGTGTTGGCACGGCGAGTTACTCCTTCTGCTGGGGCATGGGTGGCGAAAACCAGGTCTACACAGATATGGACCCGCTCCACATAACAGATCTCCTTTAACTCGAACTAACTTTGCATTCCGGCAGGAGAGACTCCCTTGATCCTCGACTCTTTTCGACTTACAGGAAAGAACGCGCTTGTTACCGGCTCATCGCGCGGAATGGGCGCAGCCATCGCAGTCGCGCTCGCGCAGGCTGGCGCCAACGTTGCGCTTCATGCATCGCAATCCGTTCCTGCGGACGTAGTGCGTGCAGTTGGTGAAACCGGCGTCAAGCACGTCGCTCTCACTGCCGACCTCAGCCATTCAGACCGCGCTCCGGAACTCATCGACCAGGCCGTCGCAGCCTTCGGTTCCATTGACATTCTCATCAACAACGCCGGCATCACTCGACGCGCTCCCGCCGTCGACTACTCGCTTGCCGACTGGAGTGACGTTCTCGCAACCAACCTCACCAGCGTTTTTCGTCTTTGCCAATGCGCCGCTCGCCCCATGCTCGAACGAGGTTCGGGAAAGATTGTCAACATCGCTTCATTGCTGAGCTTTCAAGGAGGAATCACTGTCCCTGCTTACGCGGCCGCCAAGGGCGGCGTGGCGCAACTCACCAAGGCATTGGCCAACGAGTGGGCTGCACGCGGTGTGCAAGTCAACGCCATCGCCCCCGGCTACATGGCCACCGAGCTCACGCAGGCCCTCCAGGATGACAGCACACGCAACCGTCAAATTCTTGAACGCATTCCCGCCGGCCGATGGGGCTCACCGCAGGATGTCGCAGGGGCCGCTGTCTTTCTTGCATCGCCGGCAAGCGACTACATCAGCGGGCACATCCTGGTTGTCGACGGTGGTTGGCTGGCCCGGTAATCGTTGAAGCACGGTCCCAATTTTGCAACGCGATCATTCGGTCGCGATACGCATCTCTGAGGCTCGGTGAGTGGCTCAAGGCGCAGCCGCGGCAGGCTTTGCCGCTGTCTTCCAATCGATCGCGTGATAGATCGCCTGATCGGCGCCCACGTTTCTCAGGCCGTGCAGTTGATTTGATGCGCTGAAGATCATCGACCCTGGCCCGACTCGCTTCCACTCGCCGTTCTCCAGCACCTCAAGTGTTCCCTGTCTATAGCGGAACCAGAGTAGCTGTAGCTCGAAGTCAACACGGCCGAGTGGCTTTTTCCTCAAGAAAAAGCCACCTTCAAGAATCTACTCGAGGCCACGTTTACTCTGGTTTCGCTCTAATGATGACGATCTCTTCGATCGGATGGCGATGCGGCGGATGCGGAGACTTGCCAGGATCGAGCGCCGTCTCGTGTGCCTCAAGCTCTTCGAGCGTTGCCGTACGCGCATTGAAGAACGACCGCACCGAACCAACAGCCGTCGGCTTCACCGGGATGGAATTCCAATCGAAGGCACCGGAACCCATCAGGGAGCCCTGATCTGCAATGGCAAATGCTCCTGCTGTTCCGAGTATGGCGATCGGGGCAACGAGCATATCGCTGCCTGTGATCATCTTGACTCCCTTGTAAGTTCGAAATCAGCTTTCAATTTATTGCTCTTAAGTGTAACTCGCATAATTATGCAATTGCCGCAGGGACAATGAGGGAGAACCTGAAGCAGAGAAGTACGTTTGGATTTCTCTGGACGATAGAAATCAGGGTCCTGGTGGGCAGTGAGAGACTTGAACTCCCGACATCCTGCTTGTAAGGCAGGCGCTCTAACCAACTGAGCTAACCGCCCACGGCTGAGGGCAGGGCAATTTTCCCCTTCTTCAATGATACCAGTTGACGAGCCCGGCGAGACGAATGTCAAGCCAACGCCGCCGTGGGGCGCCCTGAATTGATAGACTGATGGGTGCGGCGAGTGATTATCAACGCAGATGATTTTGGGCTGACGCGCGGCGTCAACCGCGCAGTGATGGAACTGCACAGCAAGGGCGCGCTGAGCAGCGCAACAATCATGGCACGGGCCGAGGCCACGGAAGAGGCTATCGAAGAAAACCTGAAGACACCCTCCTTGCGCCTGGGGTGCCATGTGGTTCTGGTGGATGGGGAACCCTTGTCGTCGCCGCACGACATTGCCGCACTGGCCGACGAGAAGACGGGGCGATTTCACCGCACGCTTGCCACGTTTCTTCGCCTGGCGCTGACCGGACGCGTACCACCGGCCGAGATCCAAGCCGAGACGGCGGCGCAGATCGCTCTGCTGCAAGGCCGCGGACTGCGCCTGACGCACATCGACACGCATAAACACGTGCACATGTTTCCCGCCATTTTGAGGCCACTGTTGAGGGCGGCGCGGGCAGCGGGAATTACCACTGTGCGCAATCCTTTTGAGCCGGCATGGAGCCGACGCGCCACTTCTTCTGCTCCCCTGCTCCGGCGCATAGAAGTTGCCGTGCTCCGGCAACTGGAGCCGGCCTTCCGCCGCATCGTCGCCGAGGAAGGTTTTCTTACGACCGATGGGGCGCTGGGCGTGCTGGCCACCGGGAGCCTCGATGCTGCAACAATCCGTTCCCTGCTTGCAATCATGCCGCCAGGAACATGGGAGCTGGTCACGCATCCCGGATACAACGACACAGAGCTGGAGCAGGTTCGCACCCGGCTGAAGGAATCGCGCGAGGTGGAGCGCCAAGCGCTCATGGGGCTGGGCAAGCTGGACGGCCTGGAGTTGATCGGCTTCGCCCAGCTTGCGAGAGGCGAAGCGGAAATCACCATGGATTCACACATGAAATAGCGTCCCGCGCCGCCGCCGCCGCGTCTGAAGATCAGGACATTCTTGCGGCAGGAACTCGAAGAGCCAGGAGGTAGGTTGAGCATCTCATTGTTGTGGCAAATCCTGCTGTACGGCTGGACTGCGTCCGAGATTTATATTGCCATCGCCACGCGCACCAGGCGAGGCGGCGGAAAACGGCTCGACCGAGGATCGATGGCGATCCTGTGGGTAACCATCGTCGTTTCAA
>Ga0182024_10017575_pt1 | contig 13407 bp, 10 predicted proteins | sample P32metaG_FD_120480 | JGI IMG/M metagenome (GOLD analysis project Ga0182024, IMG submission 120480) | Permafrost microbial communities from Stordalen Mire, Sweden - P3-2 metaG (Illumina Assembly) | ecosystem: Environmental > Terrestrial > Soil > Wetlands > Permafrost | place: Sweden: Stordalen...
CTGAGCTTGGAGCGCCCGCCGCTGGAAAAAACGTTCTTTGGCTCCGCACCGAGCAGGAACATCACGACGTCTATGTCGTGGATCCCGATGTCGACGATGACATCGGAGTCTCGCTCCTCGGCAGGCAGGGGCCCGGGCCCGGCGCGCCTTGCCAGTAGGAGTTTGATCTCGCCGATGACGCCGGCGTCCATCAGCCTCTTGAGCTCGCGCACCGCAGGATTGAAGCGCTCCACATGGCCCACCGCGAGCGTCACGCCTTGGTCTGCGGCCAGGCGGTCGAGTTCGTCTGCTTCGGCCAGTGTGGCTGCTATGGGCTTTTCGATCAGGCACGCGATGCCTTTGCTCAGAAGTTCCGCTCCGATCTCGTGGTGCAAATGGGTTGGGACGGCAACCAGTGCCATCTTGGGGAGCGGTCCTTCTGCCAGTACCGTCCGGAGGTCTGCCGCCGTAGTCACCCCGAAGTCCCTCTGAAGCGTCGAGCGGCGCGCCTCGTCAGGGTCGCAGACCACGACCTCCCCGACCCTCCGGCTCTGTGAAAGGAGCCTTACGTGGTGGCGTCCCATATTGCCCGCCCCGACCACAACCACTTTCGGCAACGTCCTATCGTCCCTAGGCGGTCGCATGCTCAACGAAGCGTAGTTGAGCCTCTTGGGCCCAGGCAGACCGCAGTCGGCGCCACCAGGAGCAGGCCCGCCTAGTCGCCGGGACTGGGGCCAGTCCGCTTGCGAGGTAGTCTGCCTTGGTGCTGGAGACCCTGCGCCGTGCCATGGCGTTTCTTCCACCCAACAGGCGCGGCCGTTGGCTCGCGGTCATCCTGCTCGCGGCTTTGGAGAGCGGCATGGAGGCTGTAGCCGCCTTGTTGCTCTTCGCGTTGTTGAGCCTCCTAACGGCTAACTCCACTGACGTAACCGTTCCGGGCGTTGGCAACCTCCACACCCTTTTCCCGCATTCGTCTGAGGCTCACGTCGTACTTATTGTCGCTTCCGTGACCGGGGTGTTCTTTGGCGTCAAAGCATTCGTCGCGCTTGTCCTGTCCTACACCAAGAACCGCACAGCGTACCGCACCGGAGTCGACCTCTCGACCCGCTTGTTCCGCGCCTACGGTCGGATGCCTTACGAGGGCTATCTAATGCGCAACTCAGCCGAGATGATCCGTAACGCCCATGACAGTGTTAATGCGACCGTCACATATGTCTTCCTACCGACCTTCCAGCTCTTTTCCGAGAGCCTCGTAATCATTGCGATGGCTTTGGTGTTGCTGGTAACCGAGCCCGACGTCAGTGCGGCCGTGATAGTACTACTAACGGCCCTTGTTGTTACGATGCTTAAAGTCGTCCAACCTCGTTTCGCGGCGATCGGCCTGGAGAACAACGAGGCGAGCAACCAGAGCTACAGGGTTCTCAACCAGAGCTTTCAGGGTTTTCGGGACATGCTCCTCCTCGGGCGGCAGAGGTACTTCGAACGCCTCTTTCTCGTTAGCAAGCAACGAGCTGCCAGGGCCCAGACGACACGGGAATTCTTGCTCGATGTGCCTCGGATCGTCCTTGAGGCCGTTACCATCGTTTCGCTGGTGGTGGGGATCTCATTTGTAGTAAAAGATGGCCAGTCAACCTCTCACGCCTTGGCGGTGATCGCCCTGTTTGCTTATGCGGCACTGCGTGTTACCCCCTCGCTGAACCGGATCGCGACCGCCACGAATAGCCTCAAGTTCGGGCGAGCGGCCGTGGACTCGATAAGCGAGGACCTGGCCAATCTTCCCGCCATCTCAGACGACGCCGAAGCCGAAGGCGTAGTAGCGCTGCCATTGGAAAATGAGATCGCTTTGACCAATGTGAACTTCCGCTACCCTGGAGCGCAACGAGACGCGATCAGCAATGTTGATATGCGTATCAGAGCCGGAGAGTTCGTCGGCTTCGTGGGCGCGACCGGTGCCGGCAAGACCACACTCTTGGACATTGTTCTCGGGCTGTTACGCCCGACGACCGGCTCCGTCACAGTCGACGCCATGGATATTTCCGAGCATCTGCGTGAGTGGCATCGGTCCGTCGGCACGGTACCCCAGACCGTTTTCTTGACGGACGACACGTTGCGGAACAACATCGCATTTGGCAATGATGAACACGAGATCGACGAAAGCCGTCTGATGGAGGCGGTGTCGCTGTCCCAGCTCGACAGTACCGTTGCAGGTTTATCTGAAGGGCTAAACACGTTGGTCGGCGAGCGCGGGATCCGGTTGTCGGGAGGCCAGCGCCAGCGGGTTGCTATTGCGCGCGCTCTGTACCTCCAACCACAAATACTCGTCTTCGACGAAGGGACGAGCGCGCTCGACAACCTGACCGAGGCGGAACTGATGCGCGAGCTCCAGCTGCTGCGCGGGGAAAGGACAATACTGGTCATCGCACACCGTCTCACGACGGTCGTGGGGTGCGATCGGATCGTGTTGCTAGAAGACGGCAGGATCGTAGATGTTGGAACCTATGATTACCTAATCGCACACAGCTCCCAGTTTCGGGACATGACTCTACAGCGGCCTGATCCCCAAGATCCCGGCGAAGCCACTAGTTGTGCCCCTATTCGGTGAGCAACTTAGCGCGAGTGGGTACGTGGCAGCGAGCGAACATTGGCACGAAGGGGGTTCCTTGATCGCGACGGGTTTACGGCTCGCAGCCTAAGGCGGACCTGGTGACTGGGCTATGGCCACGAGATTGTCGCCGGGTCGAAGGTACCGTCGCAGATCCCTGCGGCCCGGACCGGAAAGCACGCTAGCCTTGGCGCGCCAAGCTAGCCGCACAGCGTTCAGGGTCACTCGTCCAACCCTGCCGCTGAGCCCCGCTTGTTCGGGAAGGGTCGAACGGATACCCGGCGTCAGCAGTAGCAAGTTCACCCCGCGGCAGAAGTCGACAACGAAACCGACCTCCGTCAGCACGCGGCGCAGAGAACCCGCGTCGAACGACCTCATGTGCTGCACCTGATGAAACTCGCTGTCGCAAAATGGGCAGAACACGAAGTTGGATTCCAGGTGTTCGTTGTTGGGTGTTGTGAAGAGCACCGTTCCCCCCGGTCTGACGAGACCATGAATTTCTGAGAGCACTTTCTCTAAGGTCGCATCGTCGAGGTGCTCTACGACCTCCACGCATGTAACCACGTCGAAGTCGGCGAACAGCGAGGTGCCGGCCGTAGGTAGTTCCGCTAAGGCTCCGAGCCAGCCGTCGTACTCCCTCAAATTCTTATTAGCCACGTCTACCGACGTGACAGACTGTTCGAAACCGGCGACTCGTGCGCCCGAGCGGAGCAAGTGCTCAGCAAGGTTCCCGCGCCCACATCCATAGTCAAGCACCTTGCGGCCGGAGACGGGTACCCCGGTCATGGACAACATCTCGACTATGGCGCCCCCGTATGGCTCGGAAAAGTAATTGCTCTCAGGGCGGTTCGCATAGTATTGCCAAAATCGAGTAATGGCCTCCGGAGTCCAAGCGTTTACGCGCGTCAACTATTTAGCTCCTTCGTCTTCCGCCCACGAGACCGGGGGCTTGCAAGCGTAGGGCCCTCACCTATAACCGAGGGTGATAGCGGCATGCAGGCCGCTCCCGTCTGGCGGGGAAGGCTCTGTGCACGGGATGCCCACGTGCCAATGCGCGGTGAGCGGATACCTCCGGCGCGAAGATGAAGGCGGCTGTGGTCGGGTGCGGCACCAGTGTTGCTGGATTTGCTTCTAACAGCAATCGAGATCACAGGTTTCAAAGTTTGCCATAAGAATACGTCGCGAGCTGCGGCACGCTCGGTACTGCCACGTGGGGATACTAGCCCAAACGGATGGGCGGAGTGCCTGAGCTGGGACCACGTGGTCGGTGAACGGAGAGGCCACAGAGATGTTTGGCCCGGTCCGCCGCTGCGAGCGGCTGCGGCCCGAACTTGAGAACGCTTTCGCAAGAGGGAGTGTCAACCGGGCGGTTCGGGTGAGGCCAGCTGCTCGCAACGTTCGAACGCGAGTTCGCCGAGGTTCACGCTTCACCGGACGTCGCGAAGCTAGATGTCGCCGGAGACCGGGTCGTCAACGTCGATGAAGCAGACCAACTGGGCTTGGACCCCTCGATAACTTTCTTGAGCGCCCGACTTAGGTGTGTTTACGATGAACGAAGTCGTTCCAGGGTCGGCGAACCCGGTTGCTCCACACCAGCCATGGGACGAGAAGCAAAAAGTCCCAAACGACAACCCGATGGCTGCCTCGTGATCGGGCCGCCTGAGAACTGGCTTGGGCGCAGCGCCAGCAGAGGCGGATTGCGGCAAAGCTTTCGATTCCAGCGAAGGATTGTAAGGCAGCCCGTTGCTCGCCCGTTTTCAGTGTCGGAGGTTTCGGCATGTAAAACTTTGCGGCTTGCACTTGGACAATGTCTGCGCGCATGGCAGCGTAAGCCATCAGAGGAAAGTCTGGACTGACCGTATGGTCCCACCAGGTGTAGTCGCGCAAATACGCGGACCGCCACAGTCCATAGGTGGGGTAGCCACCGCCAAAACCTGACAAAAGCCGCCGCCATTGTGCCATACCGCGGGTGTTGCACGCGACGTCTAACCAGGTGCCACCACTCGTGACGTTGTCGTACGACTCGAACATAAAAACGTCGCCATACGCTAATCCGACTCCTTCGTCTGCTTCAAGCACCGCGACAAGAGTTGCGATGTAATCCTGGCTAGGAACGTCGTTGTCCGAGGCTAGGAGAAAGTACTTCCCTGTAGCCTCTCGAAAGGTGCTCTCCATGTTACGGAGCATTGACACGGGAGTTGTGTGGTGCAGTACACGGATGCGTGCGTCCTTGGAAGCGTAGGTTTCGGCGATGGTCAATGTCTCGTCGTCAGAGGCATTATCCGCGAGTATGATCTCCAGTCGTTGGTAAGACTGCTGAGTAATAGCGTCGAGGACATAGGAAAGAGTCTTGGCGCCGTTCCTCACGAATAGGCCCACACTTACGAGGGGCGTGCCGTCGATGTCCAAGGGTGCATCCTAACGCAATGTGGTCCGTGCAGAGAGAGTGGAGGGGCTCAAGCGAGCGAACGACGGGTCTGATTGGCTCACAGAGGCTGGGCCTCGACAGAGAGGGATGCCGGGCCGGATGTCTTGGCGAGAGACGTCTTCGGGATGTTACAACCCGAGCATCGCCGATGTTCGTGAGGGGCGACCTCGTAAAACGGAAGGTGGTCAAGACACGGGCTCGGACGAAGTTGCGGAGGCGGTATGAAAGGGTCATGCCAGAGCGGGCCGGGGTCTAGGATAAGTTGTGCCATTAAACGAGAACAAAGCCTTGCGGCGCGTGTTCACTCGCTATCCTCAACTCCAGCCCGTCATGAGAGACTTCTATGGCCTGCTCGTGGGACGACAGCCACCGAACTTCACAGGTTGGCTCATGTCGACGGACCAGGAGTTGCCTTGGACTGATGACAACGACTGGCAAGACTTTCGCCGAACGTCGGTCCTGCTGCGGGAGTTGGAGTACGCAGAGCCGAGCCAGTTTGCGACCATCGACGCGCTTGCATGGCGTCATTGGAACGTTGCCTACGCGGTGCGGCACGGTGTCAGACATTCGGGAGCCGATCAGCCCGCTTTCGTCGAGTGTGGTGTCGCAGACGGGATGAGGCGTTGGTGGCGCTAAGAGGGAAGCGCCCTTCCGAATACCACCTTTTCGACTCCTGGGAACCGATGACCCGCGACCTTCTCACCGCCGGAGAGTCGGCTTGGTTGGTCGCTACGCTGCGGGCTCCCTCAATCGGGCCCTACGGAACCTGTCGGAGTTCTTCGAAGTTGTGAAGGTACACAAAGGGTTCATCCCTGCCACGCGCTGGAGGGCGAGCCGCCGAAGGATCTCGCCTTCGTCCACATCGACCTAAACTCGTCAGGTCCAACGCTTGGCGCGCTCAACTACTTCTGGCCATCTCTGCTGCCAAGAGGGGTTATCCTTTTCGACGACTATGGATGGCGCTACCACCACGAGACTCGCGAGGTCATAGACGCGTTCTTTTGCGGGAAACCAGGAACACTTTTGAAGTTGCCCACCGGGCAGGCGATTTATTTTCAGTGTTCGCGGTCCCGAGCACAAGACGGGACTCGAGGTCGTACATCGGGGTTCCCGTTGACGAACGGCGCTTAGGCGTGTTCAGCGCTGTGAGGGGGGACAGGTGGTTCAACACGGGCCATATCGTTGAGCGATGCGAGTACCGCGTCGATCACCTCGGCCTGTGCCGGCGCTTCCAGATATGGGTGCATAGGCAAGCTGACGACTCGGCGTGAAAGCGACTCCGCCACCCTGAGCCCGCCAGGCGGTATAAGGCCATCGGCGTAGGCAGGCTGGTGATGTAGCGGCTTAGGGTAATGGACCGCCGTCGGGATGGACGACCTTTTCAGGTCGCTGACGAGGCGGTCACGGTCCGGCACCTGGAGGGTGTACTGGGCCCAGGAAGAGGTCGCTCCCGATAGTAACGTCGGGGTCACTGCCCGGTCGCAAAGGGCCTCGGAGTACCGAGCCGCTACATGGTTTCTCGCTTCAAGCTCCTCGCCGAAGATCCCCAGCTTTTCCAATAGTACGGCGGCCTGGATTGTGTCGAGACGCCCGTTTATCCCGGTCCTCACGGTGTCGTACTTGGCGATGCCCTCTCCATGGTTGCGCACCGAACGGATCACGTCTGCCAAGGCTTCATCGTCGGTCAGCACAGCCCCGCCGTCTCCGTAACATCCGAGGGGCTTCGCCGGGAAAAAGCTTGTCGCGGTAGCGTCGCCAAAGCTCCCCACGGGCCGGCCCAAATAGGAAGCTCCGAAACTCTGTGCGGCGTCAGCAAGAAGAAGAAGCCCGGCCTCCTGTGCGACCGGTGAGATAGCGGCATAGTCGGCGGGCTGGCCGAACAGGTCGACGGAGATGACGACCCGAGGACGCAGGCCCAGCTCATGGGCGTGATTGAGAGCGCGTTTGAGAGACTCGACGTCCATATTGAAAGTCTCTTCTCGTACGTCGACAAACACCGGCGTCGCCCCCAGGAGCGAGGCGACCTCAGCAGTCGCCGGGAACGTGAACGCCGGTACGAACACGGCGTCTCCTGCACAAACTCCCCAGGCCATGAGTGGCATGAGCAGGGCTTCGGTCCCGCTCCCACAGCTCACCGCTGCACGCACCCCGCCCCACCTTGCGAGCTCCGCTTCTAGTTCTGCTACCTCCGGGCCCATTATGAACCGGCCGTGAGCCAAGACCCGCTCGATGGCCACGTCAAGGCGCCTGCCGAGATGCCGCCGTTGGGCGCCGAGGTCGACGAAAGGCATCGGTCCCGGAGACATCAGGGTTTCTCGCGCAAAAGTCCGACGGCGCTCACTTTGTACCGACGCCCGACGACTGCCACGCGAGCCGAGCGGGAATTGATACCGAACACGAAATTTAGCCCTCAACCATCTGGCGTTGCCACAGCTCGAGCATCAGGAGCGCCCAAAGTTGGCTGGAAAAGTCTGTCCGAGCCGACAAGTGCTCATCGACCATGTAGTGCAGCCGGCTTGGCTCGAAGTACCCGCGTGAGAGGCTTGTACCCGAAAACAGAGCGTCGTTAAGGAGATCCTTCCAGGGCCCGCGGAACCAACGGCCCACGGGGACTCCGAAACCCATCTTGGCGCGTCGGACGTTTTCGGCGGGCAGGATGTCTCTGAACTCCTTCTTTAACACGACCTTGCTTGTTCCCCAGTGCGCCTTGTAGCGCGGGGCTAGCAATGCAGCCGCCTCCATGACCTTATGGTCAAGGAACGGGGAGCGTGCCTCCAACGAGTTGGCCATTGAGGTGATGTCCATCTTGACTAGGAGGTCGAAGGGCAGGTAGGACGATACGTCGGCCGCCATCGAGGCATCGAGGGCTGATCTTGTATTTGTCGCGGCGAAAAGTTCGTCCATCCAGGCCTCCGGACGGGGCTTGTCGAGGAGCGGTCGCAGCGTAGGGCCGTAGAGTTCGCGTTTGTCGTCGTCGGTGAAATAGCTGACCCACTTTGCGTACCGCCGAGCCATCGGCTGGGCTGCCGCAAGACCGAATCGGCGGGCTCGACTAATCAGCGCCCGTGAATCGGAAGGCGCCGGCAAGAGGCGCCCCGCCTCGGTCATCAGCCACGAGGCGCCAGGAACGGCTCCAAGGTGTTCCGCGATGGCGTTCGCCTGGTAACGACGGTAGCCGGCGAAGCTCTCGTCCCCGCCGTCGCCGTTGAGCGCAACTGTCACCTCCCGTCGAGCAACCTGTGAGACATAGAAGGTCGCCACCGCAGATGAATCTGCGAACGGTTCACCGAAATGGCGTACCAGCGTGGGCAGCACGCCCAGGGCGTCCGGGCGGACGATAGTCTCATGGTGCTCGGTACCGAAGCGTTCTGCCACCCGCCGGGCATGAACGACCTCGCTGTAGTCGGTTTCGTCGAAACCGATGGTGAAGGTTTTGACAGGGCGGTCACTCAGCTGAGCCATAAGGCCCACCACGATGCTCGAGTCAATCCCGCCCGACAAGAACGCGCCCAGCGGCACGTCCGAGACCAGCCTCATCTTCACAGCCTCGCTGAGCGTCTCGCGTATCAACTGGCCCGGAGGTCGGTCAGGACTGCACTTGGGTTCGTACCGGAGTGACCAATAACGCTCGAGGTCGTACTTCGGCTCGCCCGCCCCCAGTTGCACCGTCATCCAGTGGGCCGGAGGCAACTTGCTGATGTTCGCGAACGCTGTCCTCGGGGCGGGTACGTACCCCCAGGTCAGGTACTCGTCGAGTGCGCCCAGGTCCGGGTCGCGAGCGATCCCGCCGAGCGAGAGCAGGGCCTGAACCTCGGATGCGAAGGCAAAGGAGCCGGGGAGACGCGAAAAAAACAACGGCTTCTTGCCAACCCTGTCCCGAGCCAGAAATAGCCTCTTCAACTTGGTGTCCCAGATGACAAAGGCGAACATCCCGTAAAGGCGCTCCAGGCAGGAGGTCCCCCACTTCTCGTACGCGTGCACCACAACTTCGGTGTCCGTGTCAGAACGGAAATGGTGCCCGTCGCGGGCCAGTTCCTGTCGCAGCTCCTTGAAGTTGTAGACCTCGCCGTTGTACGCCGTCCAAATCGTTCCGTCCTCGTTGCACAGGGGTTGGCGACCAGCAGCAGATAGGTCGATGATGGCCAGGCGCGTGTGGGCTAGCCAGCACTGCCCGTCATCCCAGATAGACGAGTCGTCAGGCCCGCGGTGCCGCAAGTTCTCCAAGGCCGCGGCAAGGTTCGGGCCAGGGCCCGGCTTGAAGGAAACCGCGCCAGCGAAACCGCACATTAGTTTGACGCTACCAGCCCGCCGTAGAGCTCCCTCTCCTTGTCACGGATCCGGTCACGGCCCATGGTGCTCAGCACTCTCTGCCTGCACCGAGCCCCGAGCTCGGCCCCCGCCTCAGGGTCACGAAGGAGCTCGACAACTGCATGGGCCATGGCGACCGCATCCCGGCAAGGGACGAGCCGACCGGTTTCGCTCTCGACGATCAGCTCCGATTGCCATTCGGTATCGTACGCGACGATTGGAGTGCCTGACAGAGCGGCCTCGACTAGGGCACGACCCGTAAAGGGAGAGACGATGACGCTGGCACTCGCCAGGACGGCGGCGATCCACTCCTGGTCCCGGGCCCCCACGAAACAGATGTCGAGCGATTCGCCCGCGGCCTGGCGTTCCAACTCGGGGCGTTGCGAACCGTCGCCGATCACCACGGCCCTTGTCCCAGGCAGGTCTTTCGCGACCTCTCGCATCACAGCTATCACGTCTTCGGCGTACTTGACGGGCTCCAGCCTGCTTACCATGGCCACGATTTGGCCCCCGTCGAAAGGGGCATCTCGCGGAGGGCCGCCCCGAGACGAGGGCGGAAGGAAATGCGCCGGGTGCAGGACGTTCGTAAAGGGCACGACAAACGACTTTTCAAGGGGCGCCCCATTGTTGAGCGCGTACCGCAGGTTGTCCTCGCTAACCGCCACCACGAGGTCGGTATGAGAAAGGACCCAGCGCTCGATGCGCTTTTCCAACTTCCGCGACCGAAGGAGCCGCGGATAGGCAGGTTTGCCAAGTGCCGCATAAATAGCGTCGTAGTTACCGGACACCCGCACCACCAGGCGTGTGCCCTCGGCCAAGCGCAGAGCCATCCCGAGCAGTCCCAGATAATAGGGATCGCCTATCTGGACGATGCCTATTCCTTCGCTTCCAACGACGTGTAGCAGGCGCGAGAGGAGCTGCGCCTGAGCCAACGCCAAGTTGAGGGCCGGCCAAAGTTCGGAGAGCTCCGGTGAGTACGACGTGTGCCCCTCGATCACACTGTGGCGGTCAGCAACCTTCTGCTCAACAGGGGGGCCCACTGACAGGTCTGGGCGATGTTGTGGGCTGGCACCTACTAGGGGGTGCACCGTCCATACGTGGCTGAAAAACCCGTCGAGGTCACGGTTCGTGATGACAGGGATCTGGCGGCGGCGCTCGAGTTCGCCGAGCGAGTACGCCCCGTCGATCACCATCAGTGTTTTCCGCTTCTTTTTGTGGGGCCACGAGAACAGGACCCTCAGGACCATGGCTACGACGACGCTGGCGGCTAAGGCCAAGTCGAGCATAGAGAGAAGTCTTCGCATCAACAGTCCCGGGTTGTCGCGTCGGGCAAGGGCGCCCGACAGGTCAACCTGACCACCTTCAAGCGCCCGTCCGGCGCAACCAGGCCGATGGCCAGTGAGTAACCAGATGGGCGAGCGGGCTCTCGTTGAAGGGCCACGCTGGTTCCTCGAGGACGAACTCGGGATGGCGGGCGGCGAACGCCTTCGCCGCCTCCGCCGGGTTGTCCTGCCGCCAATTCGGATCGCCCCTTGGGGTGTCGGCAACCGCCGCGGTGATGCCGTCGGCGGCCACGATGTAACAACCAGGGCTCACCATTGGCCCGTAGGCGTCGAGCTCGGCACTCACGTGCTCGAAGGAGTGGTTCGAGTCCAGCAGGACGAACACGCTCTCGCCGGTCGTGACCAACGCCCGCACGGCGGCAACAGTGCCGGGGAAGACGGCGTCGCCCTCCACCAGCGTGATGAGATCCGACAGGGGGTGTTCCTCGATGGCCTTACGGTTGTGGGGCCGGATCTCGATGTCCACCGAGATCACCCGCCCACGGCCGAGCGCTCGGCAAATGGCCGCAAGGAAGACCGCCGAACCCCCGTGAGCGACGCCCGTCTCCACGATCACGTCGGGCTTTGTGGCCCAGACGACTTCTTGGAGGCGAAGCAGGTCCTCGGGCAACTGGATTATAGGCCGGCCCATCCACGAGAAACAGTAAGGGTATTTCTGGTCCCAGCCGACCTTCAACCAGGCGGCAGACAGGATGTCGAAAGCCGCGGGGCTATACAGCGGTAGCGTTTGCTCTGGCCCCTCCCCAAGTTCGAGGGTGCGCGCCACATCGTCGACCGTGAACCTCATGTCTTGGTCCTCGGTCGGTCCCCACAGCGGGTGCAGGGTCCACCTTGGTCCTGTGCCACTTCCGACACACTAGCGCGGGTTGGGTTTACTTGAATTAGGCTCGTCCGAGTGAGCGAACCGGAGCGACGGTGACAGTTCTGGTTACAGGCGGTGCGGGCTTCGTGGGGTCCAATCTGGTGAGCCGGCTGTTGGAACGGGGACAAGACGTCCGGGTACTGGACGACCTTTCGACCGGTTACCCGGGGAACGTAGATGGCAGGGCCGAGTTGGTCGAGTGTGACGTCTCGGACGAAGATGTTGTGGCCAAGGCGGTTGCGGGCGCCGAGGTTGTCTTTCACCTGGCCGCGCACCGCTCGGTAATAGGCTCCGTCGAGCACCCCTTGGCGACCGATACGGCGAACACCCACGGGACCCTGACGGTGCTCAAATGCGCCCTGGACGCCGGGGTACGCCGAGTGGTTTATGCCTCTTCGAGCAGCGTCTACGGGGGAGCGGCCGCGTTACCGACCGTGGAGACCGCAGTCCCGATGCCCCGGTCCCCCTATGCCGTCTCCAAGCTCGCGGCCGAGCAGTACTGTCGCGTGTTCACCGAGCTTTACGGCCTCGAGACGGTCGCGTTGCGTTATTTCAACGTCTACGGTCCCCGCCAACGGCCCGACTCTGCCTACGCCGCCGTGATCCCCCTTTTCATTCGTTCCCTATTTAGTGGGGAGCGTCCGGTGGTGCACGGTGAAGGAGATCAGACCAGGGACTTCACTTTCGTAGACGATGTGGTGGAGGCAAATTTGGCCGCCTCGTCGGCACCCGGCCAAGCCGCCGCCGGAAGGGTCTTCAACATCGCATGCGGCGGGTCGCATTCTCTTTTGGAGCTGCTCGATGTGCTCGGGCGCTTGATCGGGGTTGACCCTCAACCTGTTCACGCACCTCCCCGCGAAGGCGATATCCGACATAGCCAGGCCGATGTCACTGCGGCGCGTGACACTCTCGGTTTTGAGGCGAGGGTAAGCCTGGAGGACGGGCTGCGGCGCACGATCGAATGGTCTCGAACCGTCCCGGGTTTCGCTTGAGCTTGGCCCGCAGGTCCTCAGCCCTGGCGGAGCTCCACCAGTTCTCGTAAGCCGTCTGACAGACGGGTCGTCGGCGTCCACCCGAGAGATGCGAGCCGGCGCGTGTCGGCAACCACAAATGGAGGCGCCGCAGAAAACCGTGTCGGGGTGGGCTCGGGGCTCAGCAGCTCCACATTCCCCCCAGTTGCATCGCCGGCTGCCCTCGCCAGTTCCCCAACCGTCACGCCTTGGCCCGACCCGACGTTGACCGGACCTGCCATGTCAGCCTGGAGAAGGGTCAACAAAGCTCGGGCTGCGTCGGAGACGTGGAGATAGTCACGCACGTGGTCCGCGTGGGCCCTCAGACTGGACCCCGCAGCGGCAGCTGCGAGCAGCGTTGGCACCAACCGGCCTTCAGGCTCCCCGGGCCCGTACAGGTAAAACAAGCGCGCCCAAGCTGCACAAAGGTTTGGGCCGAGAACTGCCGGGGCCAGGAAGGACAGCGCCGCTTTGCTGGCACCATAGAGGCTCCAGGGGGCTAGCGGCGTCGCCATCTCGGCGTAAGGTACGAGCGACGGCGCGTACTCCGAGCAGGTCCCCACGCCGACGAACCGCTCGCCCCCGCCGTCCCGGAAGCTCCGCAGGAGCCGCTCACTTGCCACCACCCAGTCGAAGTTTTCCTCCGACGTCCAGTAGGTGGCCCGCTCAGTGACCCATGCGAGGTGGAGCAGGTGCGTAGCCCCGATCTTCTTCACTATGCGGTCGGAGCCTGGCGAGAGGAGGTCGGTTCTGTGCCACACGGTCTTGCCTGGTGAATTCTCGTCCGGACCGTCCGGAGCCCGTCTAGATATGGCGTGCAGTTCCAACCCCGAGTTCTTCGACTCTTCCTCGAGTGCGGCGATGACATACCTTCC
>Ga0182024_10017576_pt1 | contig 13407 bp, 9 predicted proteins | sample P32metaG_FD_120480 | JGI IMG/M metagenome (GOLD analysis project Ga0182024, IMG submission 120480) | Permafrost microbial communities from Stordalen Mire, Sweden - P3-2 metaG (Illumina Assembly) | ecosystem: Environmental > Terrestrial > Soil > Wetlands > Permafrost | place: Sweden: Stordalen...
CATTGTCCTGGATGTTCGTGCCCTCCCCCACCCGGATTTCATGAATATCCCCGCGCAGGACCGCGCCGTAAAACACGCTGCTGAGCGGTCCCAGAATGACATCGCCCATGATGGAGGCATTGGTTGCCACGAAGCCCGCGCGGGCGACATCGGGTGTGCGGGTGAGATGGCGGCTCAGACGTTCGGCGTGGGTCATCATAAAATGCGGGTTACTTTTCCTTGGCGTAGGGGACGCCGATCGCCCGCGGCGGCGTCGACTTGCCGACAAAGCCCGCGAGCAGGAGGACGGTCAGCGCATACGGCAGCGCCAGAATGAACTGCACCGGAATCACGCCGACGATCGGAATCGGCACGCCTTGCAGGCGCGCGGCCAGGGCATCGGTAAACGCAAACAAGAGACAGGCGCCGAGCGTGGGGTAAGGCCGCCACTTGCCGAAGATCAACGCCGCCAGGGCGAGGTAGCCCTTGCCGGCGGTCATATCGCGGACGAAGCCCGAACTGGCCGCGATCGACAAATAAGTGCCCGCGACTCCGCAGAGCAGCCCCGAAATCAACACGCCTTGGTACCGCAGGCGAGTCACCGATATTCCCGCCGTGTCGACCGCCTGCGGATTTTCTCCGACCGCCCGCAGGCGCAGGCCAAACCGCGTGCGGTAAAGCACCCAGGCGGCGAGGGGCACCAGTGCGGCGGCGAGGTAAACCAGCAGGCTGTGGCCGCTGATGAGCTCGGCGTAGATCAGACCCGGCAGCGGATGAGCCCGGGCGGCGGCGGCCCCTGGCAGGACGATCTCCGTGAACCGCTGGGCCTTCGCCCCCAGTTGCGGCGTTTGGCCGCCCAGGTCGAACCAGGCGAGGCCGAGCGTCGGGCCCAAGCCGGCCACCATGATATTGACGGCCATGGCTGCCACCACCTGGTTGCCCCGGTGGGTGACACAGGCGAATGCCAGCAGGAGCGCGAGGAGCAAGGCGGCGCCGATCCCCGCCCCCAGGCCCAGCCACGCCGAACCACTGGCGGCGGAGGCCGCCGCGGCGGCGAAAGCGGCGCCGAGCATCATCCCTTCCAAGCCGAGCGCAATCACCCCGGAACGCTCCGAAAACAGGCCGCCCATTGCGGCCAGAGTCAGGGGCGTGGCCACCCGGATCGTGGCGGCCAAGAGCAGGACGACGAGCGTGTAATATTCCATGGCTATAGGTTCAGCCCGAGGCGGCGCAGCCGGGCGCGGAACACATTCTGCAGCGCGCCGCAGAACAGGATCACCAGCCCCTGAATCACGACCACCATGTCGCGGGTGACATGGGGCAGGTCAAAGGAGAGCTCCGATCCGCCCTGCATCAGGGCCCCAAACAAGATCGCCGCCAGGCAAATCCCGAGCGGATGATTGCGCCCCATCAGCGCCACCGCGATCCCCACAAATCCCGCGCCCGCCGGAAAATCGAGCGAGATCCGGTGCTGGACGCCCATCAGTTCGTTGAGCCCGAGGCCGCCCGCCAGCGCGCCCGAGGCCAGCATGGCGAGCAGCATCACGGCCGGCGGCGCGATGCCCGCGTAGAGGGCGGCCGACGGATTCTCGCCGGTGACCCGCAAGGCGTAGCCCCAGCGCGTGTGCCAAATGATCGCCCACACCAGGCCCGCGGCGCCGAGCGCCAGCAGAAAGGCGAGGTTGAGGGGACTGGCCGCCACCGTGAGCCCGATTCGGCCCAGCAGCGACTGGGCCGTCGGCAGCCACGCCCCGGCCCCGAATTCCCGGGTCTCCGGCGACTGCTGGCCGGGCTTGATCAGGATATTGACCAAAAGCCAGGTCATCAGCGCCGAGGCGAGGAAGTTGAACATGATCGTCGTGATGACGATGTGGCTGCCGCGGCGGGCCTGCAGCCACGCGGGGATGAAGGCCCACGCCGCGCCAAATGCCGCGGCCGCGACGATCGCCGCGGGCAGGACCAGCCAAAAGGGCCAATTCCCGCCGACCAGGCCGACCAGACCGACGCCCAGGCCGCCGATGTAAGCCTGGCCTTCGGCGCCGATGTTGAAGAGCCCGGCGTGGTAGGCGACCGCGACCGCCAGCCCCGTAAAGATGAAATTCGTCGCGTAGTATAGGGTATAGCCGATCGCCTCCTGCGAGCCGAAAGCGCCCGCCAGCATGAGCTGCAGGGCCTGCCGGGGGCTCTCGCCGATCAGGCGGATGACGAGTCCGGAAAGCAGCAGCGCGGCCACGAGGTTGATCGTCGGCAGCAGGATCAGTTCGCCCCAGCGCGACCGCCCCGCGGGTTGTCCCGCCGCGCTCACGGCGGCGACCCCTCCGGCCGGGACCCGGCCGCACCGGTGATTCCCGCCATCAAGAGGCCGATCTTCTCCTCGGTCGCCTCTGCGCGCCCCAGAATGCCGGCGATCTCGCCGCCGGCCATGACTAAAATTCGGTCCGCCAGTCCCAGCACCTCCTCCAATTCGACCGACACAATCAGCAGCGCCCGGCCCTCATCGCGCAGGGCGACCAAGCGGCGATGGATGAACTCGATCGCCCCGATATCCACCCCGCGGGTCGGTTGTCCGATGATCAGCACCTTGGGCCGGCAATCCACCTCCCGGGCGAGAACCAGCTTCTGCTGATTGCCGCCGGAAAACCGGCCGATGCGCATGGCCGGCTGCGGCGGGCGCACGTCCCACGCGGCCATCTTGCGCTCGCACTCCTGGCGCACCGCGCCGCGGCTGAGCCACGGGCCGCGCTGGTAGGCCGCCGCGTTGTGATAGCCCAGGATCGCATTATCCTCGGCGGAAAACCCGGAGACCACCCCCATGCGCAGCCGGTCCTCCGGCACGTGCGCCAAGCCGAGGGCGCGCCGGGACTCCGCGCCCCGGCCCGCCGGCCTCAGCTCGCGGCCCGCGAGGAGAATCGCCCCCCGGCTGGGCACGCAGAGGCCGGCCAGCGCCTCGAGCAGTTCCGACTGGCCGTTGCCGGAAACGCCGGCCACGCCGAGGATTTCGCCGGCATGCAACTGGAAATTGATGCCGCGCAGGCGGGGCGTTCCCTGTGCATCGCGCACCTCGAGGTCGCGCACCTCCAGCAGCGGCGGCCCCGGGCGGGCCGGCGTCTTTTCGACTTGGAGCAGGACCGCGCGACCGACCATTTTCTCCGCCAGTTCGGCCGCGGAGGTATCCGCCGTGCGCACCTCGGCCACGACTGCGCCCTGGCGCAGCACCGTGACCCGGTCGGTCACGGCCAGGATTTCCCGCAGCTTATGGGTGACCAATAAGACCGTTTTTCCCTCTTCGCGCAGGCGCCGCAGCATCCGAAAGAGCTGGTCCGCCTCCTGCGGGGTCAGGACCGCCGTGGGCTCGTCGAGAATGAGGATTTCCGCCCCGCGGTAGAGGGCCTTCAGGATTTCCACCCGCTGCTGCAGGCCCACGGGCAGGCGCTCGACCGGTTCGTCGAGCGGAGCCTCCAAGCCGTAGGTGCGCGCCAGTTCCGCCAGTTCCGCCCGCGCCCGCGCCACCCCACCTTGCAGCCGGGCGCCGCCCTCCGCCCCCAGGATGATGTTCTCCAAGACGCTGAAATTCTGCACCAGCATGAAGTGCTGATGCACCATGCCGATGCCGGCCGCGATCGCCTCGGCGGGCCGGCGAATCTCGCGTTTGCGCCCTTGCACCCAAATCTCGCCGGTATCGGCCGTGTAAAAGCCATACACGATGTTCATCAGGGTCGACTTGCCAGCCCCGTTTTCCCCGATCAGGCCGTGAATCGAGCCGCGCGCGGCCGAGAAGGAAATCGCGCGGTTGGCGTGGACGGAGCCAAAGCGCTTGTCGAGGCCGCGTAGTTCGAGGGCCGGCGGAACTGGGGTCTCGGTAGGCTCCACGCGATGAACGGCCGCCGGCGCGTCAGGACCCCTGGTACTCCGGCACCTGAATCTTGCCGCTGATGATATCGGCCTTCGCCTGCTCCAGCCGCTGGACGATGGCCGGGGTGAGGATTGGCCGATTGTTGTCGTCGAGCGCATAGCCCACCCCGTCCTGGGCGAGTCCCATCACCTTGCGCCCCGCGCTCCATTTGCCCTCCTTGGCCTCCCTGAATGCCGTGTAAACGGCCACATCCACCCGCTTCAAGGCGGAGGTGAGCACGCCGCCCGGATGGAGGTAGTCCTGGTTGCTGTCGCAGCCGATGCTGAGCAGGTTGGCGTCGGCCGCCGCCTGCATGACGCCCAGCCCCGTCGCCCCCGCGGCATGGAAGACGACATCGGCGCCGCGCCCAAACTGGCTCTTGGCGAGCTCGGCGCCGCGGGTCGGATCGCCCCAGGCGGCCGGAGTCGTGCCGGTCATATTCTCAATGACCTCGATCTGCGGATTCACCTCGTGCGCGCCGGCCTGGTAGCCGAGGGCAAATTTGCGGATCAGCGGAATGTCCATGCCGCCGACGAAGCCGATCTTCCCCGTCTTGGAGACGAGCGCCGCCGCCATGCCGCACAGGTAGGAGGACTGCTCCTCGCGAAAGGTGATCGATTCGACGTTGGGCAGGTCCACCACCGCGTCGATCACGACAAATTTTACGCCCGGAAATTCGCGCGCCACCTTGTCCACCGCGGACGCCTGATTGAAGCCGATCGCCGCGATGATGCTGGTGCCGCGGTGGGCGAGCTGGCGCATGATCTGCTCGCGCTGGGCCTGGTTGGAGATCTCGAACTCGCGGTAAGCGATGCCCGTTTCCTTCTTGAACCGCTCGGCCCCATCGCTCGCCGATTCATTGAACGAGCGGTCGAACTTGCCCCCGAAGTCGTAGACGATCGCCGGCTTGAAATCCTGGGCCCGGGCCGCGGCCGCGAGTCCGATTAACGCCGCCGCGGCGCCGGCGAACCGGCGCCATGGGAAATGAACCGAAGGCATGGCAGCAGATGTGACAGTCTCGCCCCCGAGTGTAAAGGCCCGCCCTTTACGCGATCGCCAGCGGCGGCAGGCTCCAGATGTCGGCGGCGTATTCGCGGATGGTGCGGTCGCTCGAAAACTTGCCCATCCGCGCCGAGTTCAGGATCGCCTTTTCCGCCCAGCGGGCGGTGTCGCGGTACGCCCGGTCGACCCGCGCCTGGCAGTCGCTATAGGCCCGGAAATCGGCCAGCACCAGGAAGGGATCGCCGCCGGCGAGCAGGGAATTGTGGACCGCCCCGAAGGCTCCGCTCTCCCCCGGCGTCCAATAGTCGCTGCCCAGCCAGTCGACCACCGCCCGCAGCTCCTCGTCGCCCTGGTACCAATCCCACGGGCGGTAGCCCTGGTGCACCAGCGCCGCCACCTGGTCGACCGTCATGCCGAAGATGAAGATGTTCTCCTTGCCCACCTCCTCCTCGATCTCGACGTTGGCCCCGTCAAGGGTGCCGATGGTGAGGGAGCCGTTGAGGGCGAGCTTCATGTTGCCGGTGCCCGAAGCCTCCTTGCCCGCCGTGGAAATCTGCTCGGACAGGTCGGCGGCCGGGATGATCTTTTCGGCCAGGGACACCCGGTAATTCGGCAGGAAGGCGACTTTGAGCTTTCCCCCGATCCGCGGGTCCGCGTTGATCCGGGCGCCGATCACATTGATCGCCCGAATGATGCTTTTGGCGACATCGTAGCCCGGAGCGGCCTTGGCCGCGAAAATGAACACGCGCGGAGTCAGGTCCAGGCCCGGATTCTGCAGGAGACGGCGGTAGAGGGCGAGGATGTGCAGCAGATTCAGGTGCTGGCGCTTGTATTCGTGCAGCCGCTTGATCTGCACGTCAAAGAGGGCATCGGGCGACACGTCGAGGTCGCACTCGGTGCGAATCACCCGCGCTAGGTCGACCTTGTTTGCGTGCTTCACCGCCATGAATTCCTTTTGGAAGGCCGGATCCTTGGCGTGCGCTTCCAAGCCGCGCAGCCGGTCGAGGTCCCGCGCCCAGGACTGGTCGCCCAGTGTCCGGGTGATCAAGTTCGCGAGGCGGGGATTGCACTGCAAGAGCCAGCGCCGCGGCGTGATGCCGTTGGTCTTGTTCTGGAATTTGCCGGGATAGAGGGCGTCGAATTCCGGAAACAGGTTCTTGCGCAGGAGCTCCGTATGGAGCGCGGCGACGCCGTTCACGGCGTGGCAGCCGACAACCGCCAGATTGGCCATCCGCACCATCTTCTGCCCATTCTCCTCGATCAGGGAGCAGACCCGCTTCTTCTCCCCATCGCCGGGCCACTTCGCCTCGCAGGCGGCGAGCAGCCGGGTGTTCATCTCATAGATGATCTGCAGGTGCCGCGGCAGCAGCCGCTCAAAGAGCGGCACGCCCCAACGCTCCAGCGCCTCGGGCAGCAAGGTGTGGTTGGTGTAGCCGAAGGTGCGAGTGACGATGTCGAAGGCCGGATTCCATTCCATCTGCGCCTCGTCGATCAGGATCCGCATCAGCTCGGCGACCGCCACCGCCGGGTGGGTGTCGTTGAGCTGCATCGCCACCTTGTCGGGGAAGTTCGCCCAGTTGTTGCCCGGCGTGCGGAAGTGCCGCCGGATGATGTCCCGCATGGAACAGGCCACGAAGAAATACTGCTGCACCAGGCGCAGCTCCTTCCCGTTCTCCGTCTTGTCATTGGGGTAAAGGACCTTCGAGATGGTCTCGCCGACCGCCTTCTCGTGCACGGCCTCGACATAGCCGCCGGAATTGAAAGCCGCCAAATCGAAATCGTCCGTCGCCCGCGAAGCCCAGAGCCGGAGGAGATTGACCGTCTTGGTGCCGAAACCGGCGACCGGGATGTCATGGGGCACGCCCAGAACCGTCTTGGTGTCCACCCAGCGCGGCCGGTATTGCCCGCGGTCATCGAACACGTTTTCCACCCGGCCGTAGAGGCGCACTTCCTGGGTGTATTCGGCGCGGACGATTTCCCAGGGATCGCCGAACAGCATCCAGCGATCGGGATGTTCCACCTGGCTGCCATTGATGAACGCCTGCTTGAACAGCCCAAATCCGTAGTGAATGCCGTAGCCCAGCGCCGGGAAGTCGAGCGTGGCCATGGAATCCAGAAAGCAGGCGGCCAGCCGGCCCAAACCGCCGTTGCCCAGGCCCATATCCACCTCGGCTTCGCGCACGGCCTCAAAATCGACCCCGAGCGATTTGAGTGCGGTCCGCGCCACGCCGTCCAGGCCGCTGGCGAGCAGATTGCTCTCAAAGAGCCGGCCCATGAGGTATTCGAGCGACAGATAATAGACCCGCCGGGTATTCTGGGCGTTGTGCGCCGCCTGGGTGACGATCATCCGATTGTGGATGTGGTCGCGCACCGCCAGCGAAGTGGCGATCCACCAATCGCGGGGGGTGGCCGAGGCCGCGGGCCGAGCCAGGGTCGAAATCAGGTGCCGCAGAATCAGGGAGCGAAAAATTTCCTCCGGCGGATCGAACGGCGGACGGCCCTCACCGGAGACGGCGGGAGCAATTGGGACAGCAGGAGCGGCAGATTTAGCGGAAGGCGGCATACGACTGGCGTTGAGAGAGCAGAAACAGGACCAATCCCGCCATACCAACCCGGTTCGTCCCAATAGCCAGAGAATTTGGGTCGGGGCTGAATTTGCCGCGGGGATGTCTCTCCGGGCGCTTTCGTCCGAGCACACGGTCGGCCTCCGAGACATCCCCGCGGCAAATTCAGCCCCGACCCAAATTTACGGCTTGTGAAAGCGCCGGGCTAACTCGCTGTGGGTGATCTCAATGTAGGTCGGCCGGCCGGCCGGGCTCGTTAAAGGCGACCGAGTGGCAAACAAATCCGCCACCAACTGGTCCATTTCCGGGACATCGGCCCGCGCGGCCGCTCGCACCGAGCGGGCGGCCGCCAGGCGGGCGAGCCCCTCGCGGGCCAGGTCCAGCGGCGAACCGTCCTTGCGGCCCTCGCGGAACGAGCCGAGCAAGTCGCGCAGGAAGGGCTCGGCATCCGCCGGCTCCATCCAGGCGGGCACCGCCTCCAGGCGGAAGAAATTGCGCCCGAAGGCGACCACGGCAAACCCCTGGGCCGTGAGAAAATCGCCGCGATCGACCAGCAGCGCCGAAGCGATCGGATCGAGCTCCAGCGGGATTGGCAGCAGCAGCCGCTGGCTCGCCGCCCCGCCCGCACCGGGGTCCGCCTGGAGCCGCTCGTACCAGATGCGCTCGTGGACGGCCCGCCGGTCGAGCAGAATCAGCCCCGCGGGGGTTTCGAAGAGCGCGAAAACTCCGTGGGCGAGGCCAAGCCAGCGCCAGGGGCCGGCGCCCGGTGACGCCGGCTTGGCCGGGGCACCCGCAGGGCGGTCATCCGCCGCCCGGGCCGGAGAGTCAGGGACGCCGGGCCGGGGCAAGGCGATGGGGAATGGCGGAGCGGGCGCTTCGGCCAGCGGCGGAATTGGAGGCCGGCCGGCCGGCAACGCGCTTTCGGCGAGGCGCGGGGCGGTTGCAATTGGGGCGGCCGCCGGCAGCGGAGCCGCCGCCGCGCCGAGTTCCCGCAGGCGCCCGAGAATGCTGCGGATCACAAAACTGCGCACCGCCGCCTCGCTCCGAAACCGGACCTCCCGCTTCGTCGGATGCACGTTCACATCCACCGCCGCCGGATCGCAGTCGAGAAAAAGAAAGGCCGCCGGGTACCGCCCCTTGGGCAGCGAGGCGTGATACCCCTCGATCAGCGCGGTCGTGAGGACGCGGCTGTCCACCGGCCGGGTATTGACGAACGTGATCATCTCGTGGCGGCTGCTCCGGCCCAGGCCCGGCCGGCCGATCAACCCGCGCAGCCGCAGGCCCGGCTCGGCCGCCTCGAGCGGGGTCATCGCCTCGGCCAAGGCCGCGCCGAAGATCTCGGCCACGCGCTCGGCCAGATTATCGCACTCTGGCGACCGAAAAATCACGCGGCGATCCTCGGTCAGGGAAAAGGCGACGTGCGGAAACGCCAGGGCATAGAGGCGGACCGCGTGCACGATGTGGGCGGCTTCGGCGGCGTCGGATTTCAGGAATTTCCGCCGCGCGGGCACCGGGTGAAACAGATGCTCCACCGCGATGCTGGTGCCGACCGGCCGGCCGCACTCGCGCACCTGGACGAGCTTCCCCCCGTTCACCAGCACCTCCGTCCCGCTCTCCGCGCCGGCGGCGCGCGTCTGGAGCGTAAAGCGGGCGACGCTGGCGATCGAAGGGAGCGCCTCGCCCCGGAATCCAAAGCTCGTCAGGCGATCGAGGTCGGCCGCCTCCGCGATCTTGCTCGTCGCATGGCGCTCGAGGGCCAGCAGCGCGTCGTCGCGCCCCATCCCGTGGCCGTTGTCCTCGACGCGCAGGAGCGCCCGGCCACCCTCCCAAAATTCCACATCGATCCGCGTGGCCCCGGCGTCGAGGGCGTTTTCCACCAGCTCCTTGATGACCGCGGCGGGCCGCTCCACCACTTCTCCGGCGGCAATCTGATTGGCCACCCGGTCGGGCAGGATCCGGATCTGAGGCATGCGGCGCGGACTCCCGCAGTCAGCGGCTCACGCCAGGACCTTCGCCCAGCGGGCGAGTTGCCGCTTGATCTGCTTGGGGCCGGGCATGCCGGTGCCGACGCGGCCGGCCATCGCCTGCCGCAAATCGAAAACCTGCGCCCAGTCCGGGCCGAAGCCGGCGTGAACGGCCTGCACCGCGGCGGTCGGCGCCCGGTCGAGGGGCACGCCCGCTTTTTCCGCCAGGGCGACGACCGCGCCCACCGCGTGATGGGCCTCCCGAAAAGGCACTTTGCGGCGCACCAGATAATCGACCAGATCCGTCGCCAGGAGCGCCGGGTCGCTGACTGCCGCCGCGCAGCGCGCGGCGTTGAAGCGCAGGCCCGCGACCGTCGCCGCCAGCACCTCCGCGCAGATCGCCGTCTGGTCGAAGCTGTCGAAAATCGGCGGCTTGTCCTCCTGGAGGTCCCGGTTGTAGGTCAGCGGCAGGCCCTTCACGAGGACGAGCAGCGTGTGCAGGTTGCCCTGCAGCCGCGCCGACTTGCCCCGCAGCAGTTCGCAGGCGTCCGGATTCTTCTTCTGCGGCATGAGCGAGGAGCCGGTCGCGAAGGCATCGGCCATCTCGACGAACTTAAACTCCGCGCTGCTCCACAGGATCAGGTCCTCGGCCATGCGGGAGAAATGCACGCCGGTAAAGGCGCAGGCGGCCGCGAATTCGAGCGCGATGTCCCGGTCAGCCACCGCGTCCATCGAATTTTGGGTGACTTGGGGCCGGCCCTTCGCGTCGACAAATCCCAGCAGCCGGGCGGACAGTTCCCGGTCGATCGGCAAGGTGGTGCCGGCGATCGCCCCGGAGCCCAGCGGGCACCAATTCGCATGGGCCGCGACGTCCGCCAACCGCCGCCGGTCCCGATCGAGCATTTCCAGCCACGCCAGCAAATGATGAGCCAGGGAAACCGGCTGGGCCCGCTGCAGGTGGGTATACCCGGGAATCAGGATATCCACCTGGTCGGCGGCGACCGCGAGGAGGGCCCGCTCGGCCGCCCGCAGTTTTTCCTGCAGAATGGCGCAGGCGTCCTTGAAAAAGAGCCGCATGTCTGTCGCCACCTGGTCGTTCCGGCTGCGCGCGGTATGCAGTTTTGCCGCGGCCGGCACCCGTTGGGTGAGCGCCTGCTCGATATTCATGTGCACGTCCTCGAGCCGGCGTTCCCAGACGAACGATCCGGCCGCGATCTCGCGTCCGATGGCGTCGAGGCCGGCGGCGATGGCGTCCCGTTCGCTCCGGGTGAGGAGGCCGACTTCCGCCAGCATCGCGGCGTGCGCCTTGCTGCCGGCGATGTCATATGGCGCCAGCCGCCGGTCGAAGGAGACCGACTCGCTGAACTGCAGCATCAACTCGGCGGGGGCGGCTTGGAAGCGCCCGCCCCACGTTGCCTGGGGAGACTTGGCCATGGAATACGAGTCAGGCCGCCGCGGCGCGGCGTGCAACGAAAATTCGGCCGGGCCTCCCCGGGTCATTCCCGGCCCGCGGCCCAGATTTCCAGTTGGCGGGCCGCCACGATACCCCTAGGTTGGGCCGATGCCCTGCGCTCGCCTGCTCCTTGTACTCTGCTTCCTGACCGCGGCGCGGGCGGAGGAGACCGCTAATGGGGCGTTGGACCGCTACCGCGTGATCGAGGTGGCGCCGGTGCAGACCTTCGTCTACCTGGGCCGGGTGGCGCTGGCCGCCAGTCCCTTTCAGCACGAGGCGGGCGCATTCGCCGCGAGCTATACGGCCAAAGTGGTCCCGTTTTTCTTCTACAACGAACAGGGCCGGCTGCGGATCGATTTGCCCGACGCGGCCCTGCGGCGGCTGGCCCCGGGCGTCACCGTCGTCTTCACCGGTCAAGCCATTCGCAGCGACGGGCTGAAGCGCCTGGTGGAAGGGCATGCCACGGCGACCAGTCCCGATGGCGGCACGCTCAAAGTGCGCCTGCACGTCAACCGGCATGTGGTGCTCGTCTTTGACACGACCTACCAACTGGCCGGCGGCGCTAGAGCCAGTGGAAAGTGACCACCTTGGCCACCCCGGGAGCGAGGCTATGGTGCACCGGGCAGCCTTCGGCGAACTCCCGCAGCAAGCCTTCGGGAATCCGCCGGGCCGCCGGCGGCAGCCAGAGATTCACGGTGAGCCGGGCGATTCGCCGCGGCGCATCGGCCGACATCTCTTTTTCGACTTCGTACCGAAAGCCGGGGAGTTCGACCCCTTGCTGACGGGCCTTGATCGCCATCGTCGTCGCAATGCAGGTGGCGAAAGCGGTCGCCACCAAATCGGTCGGCGAAAACGCCGCGCCTAGCCCCTGATTGTCCTTGGGGGCATCGGTGGTGATCGCGGCCCCGGAGGGCCCGTGAATGGCGGTGCAGTGGAGTTCGCCGGAATACTCGCCCGTGATTTTGACCATCGGGGAACCTTGGGGCCCAATTCCGGTTCAGGCAATCTCGGCGATCACGCCACCGCCGTGGCCCGGTGATTTTGGATACGGCGCGAATGGCGTCGAAATGCGGGCGCCGGAGGAATGGTTAATATCCTAAACAATTTATAATCGGCCGCTTAAGACAATCGAGTCTCCGGGTCTGTTTTTTTTGCGCCCCGTGCTCGTCACTAGGCCTGAACCGCTCCGATCCAACCTCTTTCCTGCCTTGAGATGAAAACCCTGCGTGGCCTGATTCCAGCGCTGCTTCTGTTCCTCCCCGGGATTGTCCGCGTGAACGCCCAAAGCCTGGGCAATCTTTCCACTTTAAGTCAGACGAGCGCGGCCTCGCCGCTCACGATGGGATTTGTGATCGCCAATGGCGCGACTAAAACGGTCCTCATCCGAGCCATCGGCCCGACTCTGGCCAGTGCCTTCAATATCTCCGGAGTGCTGCCGCATCCGGTTTTGAAGGTGTATCAGGGCAGCACCGCGACGGTCGTCGCGAGCGATGACACCTGGGGCGGCACGGCGGCCTTGACCGCCGTGTTTCAACAGGTCGGCGCCTTTGCGCTGCCGGCCAACAGCCTGGACGCCGCCGTCGTCGTGACGCTGCCGGCCGGGACGTACACGGCGCAGGTGACCGGCAATGGCGTCACCAGCGGCACCTGTCTGATCGAAATTTACGATGTCAGCGGCGCCGGTTCGCAGCTGGTGAATCTTTCGAGTCTGCTGCCGATCGGCACCGGCCAGACCTCCTTCGGCTTCATCGTCTCGCCGGGGACGGGCACCCGCGAGCTGTTGATTCGGGCGGTCGGACCCGGGCTGACGCAATTTGGGGTGACCGGCCTTTTGCCCGATCCCAATCTCTCGGTCTACAATACCACCACTTCGCCCCAGCAGCTCGTGGCCCAGAACGACGACTGGAGCAGCGGCAATGTCACTTCCCTCTCGCTTTCCTTCGCCGCCGCCGGCGCCTTCTCCCTCCCTAATCCGAGCAAGGACTCGGCGTTGGTCGCGAACTTCCCGCCCGGCGAATACGGCATCCAGGTGACCGGCAATAATGGGGGCACCGGCACGGCTCTGGTCGAAATCTACGATATCACGCCGAGCGGCCCCAATACGGTCGCGGTCACCGCGACGACGCCAACCGCGGACACGACCGGCTCGCATCCGGGCGTCTATACCTTCACCCGCATCGGCGCCCTCAACCAGCCCCTGACCGTCGCCTACTCCACCGGCGGCAGTGCGGTCTCCGGCTCCGACTACGCGAGCCTCCCGGGGGTGCTTACGATTCCGGCCGGCGCCGGGTCGGCCACGCTCACGTTGAACCCTTTGCCGAGCATCAATTCCAATCCGAGCATTACCGCCACCCTCAGCCTCCAGGCCGGCAGCGGCTATGTGGTCGGCGCGCCCACCGCCGCCACCGTGACGATCACGGAGGTGCCGGCGGCGCTCTACACCTCGACGCTGCGTCCGGGCGGCTCGGCGGGGGCCTCGACCGCCTCCGGCACGGCGACCATTCTGCTCAATCCGAGCAACACCCTGGCGCTGGTCAGCGTGGCCTTCACCAA
>Ga0182024_10017577_pt1 | contig 13405 bp, 19 predicted proteins | sample P32metaG_FD_120480 | JGI IMG/M metagenome (GOLD analysis project Ga0182024, IMG submission 120480) | Permafrost microbial communities from Stordalen Mire, Sweden - P3-2 metaG (Illumina Assembly) | ecosystem: Environmental > Terrestrial > Soil > Wetlands > Permafrost | place: Sweden: Stordalen...
ATTTGAGTTGCTTAGCGGTTTTTTTTGAACGACCGACTAATGCTTGCGCCTCACCTTCGGCAGGTAGTAACCGCTGAAGTCTCACACCAGTCTGCGGATCAGTCGCAGCTTCGAAAAAAGCGATAAGATTGCGACGATTAATGCCGTGTTTGAGGATGCGGTTAAAAACACGCAGGGCTCGCTCGTCTTCTCTCAGGCAGAAATCAAACCGATCTTCCCAGGATTTGGCTTTGGCGAGCTTACGAGCGCGTGCAATGTCTGCAGGGCTGGTAGACCGATTATTTTCCTGTTTTCCCCTACTAGCGATGTCAGGTGAATATTTACGGGGATGCAAGAATTGCTTCATTCTTGGCAACTGCAGGCGGCGGCCTTCTCTGAAACTTGCAACAACAATAGTCCAGTTAAACTGCCTCGAGTCTCCCATAACTACTATAACTCGACCCAAGCAATGGAAATACGATACAAGGTAGTGTCGCATGGCGCCACTTTCCACGGAAGACGTTGCAAAGAAGGTAGGAATTGGTCGTGTTACCCTTGAACGTTGGCTCGCCACTAGCCGGCTCCGGCGACCAAAAATGATCCGATACGGACGCAACAAGTTCCGTGATTGGACTGCAAGTGACGTGAAGAGGGTTGTGAAGTACAAGCAAGAAAATTACCGCAAGGGGCGAGGTCGGAAAGCGCAGTCGAGAAAGCAATAGAACGAAAGCGGCCGACCGCTCTGCGCAAACAGAGGCGGCCGGCCTAACCACCGCCGAATGGCGATCTGGCGAGCGTCTGCCGCATTCTGCACGGCATCGCGAGAGCGTTCCGCGAAGGTCTCGAAGCTGCACTCTCACATCACGCCAGGAGAATATTCCTGGACCGGCACCAGTTCGCGGATTCGGGGGTTGAATTTGAACTATGGGGTAACACAAGACGAATGTACGGCGGAACTGTACATTGATCGCGGCAAGGACTCCGAAGGAGAGAACAAGGCCATATTCGATCAGCTATACGCGAACCGAGAAACGGTGGAACAGGCGTTTGGCGGACCATTGAGCTGGGAACGCTTGGAAGGCAAGCGTGCCTGCCGCATTTGTTTTACCCAAACAGGCGGCGGATACCGCTCGGCGGAGGAGAAGTCGCCTGAACTTCAGGATAGGATTATCGCTGTGATGACCGTCTCGAACAAGCGCTGCGACCGTTCCTCAAGCAACTGAAGTTGACCTCGTAGCACTAGGTCATTAGCCCCCATTGATCAGTGCCTTGGATTCCGGTCATAAACGATTTTACAGGCGGGACGGCCGCGACCAGTAAAGGAAATACAGACCTCGTGAAAGGGGCTTTCCCTTTACTGTCCCGAACTTTCTCCCTCAGTCAGCGGCTTCAGCATGCGCTGCGCACTCTAGCGCCCAGCAGATCCGAGACCAGGCTCGACAACTTGATATGGGCCTCTTCCGGCAGAGACTCTACTTGGTTCTGCAGCCGCACGTGATCGCGTCTCAACTGGTACTTTCTCGGCGTCACTGTCCGCCCCAGGGCGCTGCTCGGCATCGGGCACAAAGCTGAGAAGAGTTCCCATGGTAAGGTATGCAGCGCAGTTTCTGAGATTCCAGTGAGGTATTGATAGGGCCTCAGCCCATCCCATGGCCGGTGCTCCAACCGAACAGCCTAGGCACACTCGCGCCTGAGATGGTTATATAACACATCAGTTATGGTTGACTGCGCAGCAGGTTTCTGAACCACGAGTGAATGTCGCACCGACCAATAGGAGAAGTACCCTTGCTGAATATCAAGAAGATTCTTTCCTGCAAGGCATCAACTCACCCGCTGCCCTGGCGATGCGCCTTGGGCACGTCAGCCACTCCTTTTCCGTGCACTGCAGCTTGTAGCAATCAAATTCACAAAGCGCGATGTCTTTTGGAATCTCCTGAACGATCTGGCTCTCGATCCACTGCCAAAGTGAAGGCATACCGACCTCTCTCGGTCACCAGTTTCCAATTTGTGGAAAATATCGCATGCCACGTTTAACTTTTGCCACCGGAGATGCTGAGTTGTCTGTGACGGTGGTCACCGCTATGTGTCCTCCCCATCACATCAGCCCGCAATGCTCAACGGCTATGCTGATGTCGGTGGAGAGGTGGTGCAAAGGAGGGCATCATGGTAAGCGAAGACTATCTGTTCGCGATACTCCTCATTATGTGTGCGATGTTCATGGTCCATTGGGGAATCGACCACACTTGGAGACATTGAACGGGTACAGAGGGGAAATGATTCGTCCGCTCGTGCTACTATGGAACTAAAGCGGTGCTAGATTTGCAGGCCGAGTCGTGATGCTATCGCCTGCGCTCGGAAACTGGACGACTTGCGGCCGCTGTTCGACGAAGATTCCGATTATCCCTACGTTCTCGACCAAATCAACCAACGGGCCAGCCAGAGATTTGCCGGGTTTGCCGTCTGCGGGGCGTCCGACCTTTTACTGTCATGCAAAAACCCCGATATTCTTGTTTTTGTCCTGTTTCTCAGGAGCCATCCAGTTCTGGCGTCTGTCCAACCTTTTGAGATGTTACCACTTGAGGCAGGAGTGAATAGGTCGGATGTGATAATCGAGAAAACGGTCGATATTTGCCCGTACCCCATGTTCAGTCGTAACCCTGGTGGCCGTCTGAAGGAAATTCCATATACCGAGGCGCACCGCTTAGTCGCCAACATGATAGGTGTAGACAACCTTCGTCGTTTTGCCCACGACCTCGCAAAGGCGCAACGCTGCGGAGCGAAGACGCGAAGGCAAACCCTGGTGATTCTGGTCTATCTATCGCAATACTTTTCCGACGACGGGCGATCTCAACAAAGAACGACGAATAAGTTAGGCATGATCGCGCGGTCATTCGGTTGGACACGTTCACGCTATTGTGCCAAAGAGTGCTCCGACGCCTGCGGTCACTGCCATGGCTAGCGCCCCCCAGAACGTTACGCGTAATGCGCCAGCCCACACTCCCGCGCCGCCGACGCGTGCAGCCAACCCACCCAGAAGAGCGAGGAACAGCAAAGAAGTTCCAGAGACAAGAGGGATTACACTAGCCGCCGGAGCCACAACTGTAACCACGAGAGGCATGGCTGCTCCCACTGCGAAGCTACCAGCTGATGCCAGCGCAGCTTGGATCGGGCGTGCGCGAAGGGTCTCGGAGATACCGAGCTCGTCCCGGGCATGTGCGCCTAGCGCGTCATGGGCCATTAGCTGCCAAGCGACTTGTTTTGCGAGCGAGGGATCAAGTCCGCGAGCGACATAGATTGCCGCCAGTTCCCTGTGCTCGCCCTTGTCGTCTGTTTTGAGTTCCTTGCGCTCACGTTCGAGTTCAGCCTGTTCGGTATCCGCTTGTGAGTGGACGGACACGTACTCCCCTGCGGCCATCGACATAGCCCCAGCCACCAGACCCGCCACCCCTGCAACCAATACACTGCCATGATTCGCATGCGCAGCTGCGACGCCAAGCACCAAGCTAGATGTTGAAAGTATGCCGTCATTTGCCCCCAACACCGCCGCGCGTAGCCAGCCAATTCGTTCTGTGCGATGTCGTTCCTTGTTGCGGATAGGCATCTTGAACTCCGTTGATCTGGAGAACCGCCGAGAAATCTGGACGCAGCTGCTTTGTTTAGTCGTTACTCCTCGGATTCCAGTGTCCCTAGTGAGATGGCGTTCGAAGTAACGATATAGTCTAGGGAAGTCCTCTGAGGTTTTCAAAACTAAAGGCTTGCACACCGGAAGCCCGATTTTCATGGCTCGTCCACAGACAGTCGTACGTCCATGATTCCATCAGGCTCGAGGCCGCGTGAAACCGGCTGCGATCTCAGTTGGGTCGGGAGATGCGCGGTGACCGGTGATTTCTTCAATGTGAACGCAATAAAACACTGGGGCAGCGTGACGTATTTGGCTCCGTGCTTGGTTTGCTGCGTAAGCGGTTTGCCACCAGAGGTAACGTTTTTCAAGAAGGGCTTGCGCTTGCACTCGTAGTTCTTTGTATTGGGAGGTGTCCGGATATTCTTCGTAGCGGCCCAGCACGATCACACTCTGCCACTCAAAATGGCTTCGCACCTCATCGGCCTCAACGCAAACGAGCGGGTTTGAACGCATCCAGTCAATTTTTCGTCCAAATGTCGCGAAGCCGTACAGCCGGTCGGGTTCGTAAGCGAAATACACCGGCACGATGTACGGCTGATCGTCATGCGAACAGGCGAGCCTTCCGACGCCCAGCCGTGTCAGCAGATCACCACACTCCTGAGCATTCATGTCACAAATCAGCATGCGGGATGCCTCCTAATCTTTCGCCGAAACCAGAGAATACAAGAACACCAGGACTCCCGCCGCGACGAGAGGAATGCCCGCAAACACGAACATAAGAAAGGCCGAAGGGTGAAGCCCGCGGAGAACCAATATTTCGACGAGCAGGCCGGCACCCACGAGAGCGGCCGCGATGCGCACGCGCCGATCGATGGTGCCGGGGCCCGTCACGGCTTTCCTTTCCAGAACTTGGCATTTGCAAGACCCGCTCATCAACGTCTGGCATTACCCCGGGGGCTAAGTCATTTGCTCGTGCGACGGGCGAGGGCGATCTGCTCGCGCTCCACCCCACCGTCACACCTGTTGCGCTGATTGCGGACGCCATTATGGACTGCTCGGCGCGCGGCGATCTTGTCCTCGATTCGTTTCTCGGAAGCGGAACTACTTCCGCCGTGCTCGCTTTCTTGATTGTGAATCTTGCCGGTTGGGACCGGAACGCGCTTTACGCGGAAACTCTCGGCCTCGGAGGGTTTGCTTTCGGCGTGTTGTCCAACGCCGTCTTTCTCGGTGCCAGCATCCGTAACGCCCGCGCCCTCTACCCGGGCCTACACCTCGGCGGCTTCCCCCTCGGCATCGCCGCCGCCCTCGCTCTCCTCTTCCTCTACGCCCGCATCCTCCTGTAGCGTAATTTGCTCTTTTAAATCCGAGATTTCCACCGAGTATGTAATGACAGCACGCGCCTTAATTCCAAATACCCGCTTGCTACCAACATCGCCGATTTTCGCCACGAGCGCTTAACCCTTTTCACCTTGCGATGGTATCATCGTCGTCTGCCCCGCTGCTTGGAGAGGATCATGGATGTCCACTATGCCGTTCTGCTTGGTGCTTTAATTCTCAGCTTGTGCTCCGCCAGCGCGAACGATAAGCCTGCCGTGGGTCAGGCACAGTTTCCACCGACCTATGTACCGTCCGGCGGGCTCATGTTTAAACAATATTGCGCTGCCTGTCATGGCGCCGACGCCAAAGGCCATGGCCCTGCCGCTGGCTCGCTCAAAACGCCCCCGCCTGACCTCACCACACTTGCGACTCGTCATGACGGCAAGTTCCCTTACGGCTATGTCTCCGACGTTCTCCTCTTGGGGCCTTTAGCCCCTCATGGATCCGCCGCTATGCCCACATGGGGTCCCATCTTCCTCTACCTCGACAAACGTAGTGGGACTGCGGTGCGGCAACGCATCAAAAACCTCTCGGACTATCTCGCATCTTTGCAAGTTGGTCAAAGACCATTCGTAGGCCGACTCTCGATAAGAGCATTGTACCTTCGCAGTGTGTAGGCATCTGGGTACGCTCAAAATGGTTCGCCCGAGTGACGGAGGGCTTTATTGGACGTGCGTTTTCAAGAAAAAGTGAAGTTGGGCGAGGTTACTCTTCGGGCGTTCGATAAAGCCCTTTGAAGGAGGCCGCTGGCGCTTGCGGCGGATCCGGTGCTATGGGAATTGATTCGAAGTTCGGCTGCAATCGACAGAAGGCCCCCAGAGACCCGGACTTACTTGTGCTGGATCGACTCCAAGTACTTCACTAAGTTTTCTACTCTAACATTCTTGAAGTCCTGATCGGCCTGACGAAAGATCGGTCCCCAAATTGGCATCTCACGATAACCGTGAGAAAGAAGCACGTCTTCGCCCATAATCACCCTCCGCACCTTGGCAGATGGGAACTGCCCTCTGTTGGTTTTCGCCAGAACGGTCAAGTCGGGCACTTTCGCCTTCAGGGCCGGCGCCATCGGCCCGGCACCTTTGCCATCCGAACCGTGGCAAACCGCACAACGAGTGCGAAACAAGTCGGGACCCTTCACCGAATCATAGATGGGCTGCTCCGGTTGATCTTTAGCTTTCGGCTCCGTCTGTGCAATTCCGCGAGGATTGGCAAATACGTAGTAGTGGAAGAAGAATACAAGACCTAGTAGAACAAGCGGCCCGGGACGTATCTCCCATTTTGGTTTGCCCATAACGCTTGCTCCCTCCTCGACCAGTCTGCCGCGCGTGTTGGCAGTCTGATGACGGGCACATCTCGACGATGTGAGGATGTGATGGACGTCACCGAGCCAATTGCCGTGCATTGCGCATAGATAAAACTACCATTGCTCTTGCGAGGCGGCAACGTCACGCGCTTTGGCGGTGCCTCAATCAATACTGTGCGCCGCGGACGGTAGCGTCCAGAGCTTTTCGCACATTTATTGAAGGATCGATCTGGTTGTAGTGCTCGGCTCCCCTACGGGGAGCCGAAAGTTTTTCGCAGGCGTTCATGCGGCTTCGCCCGCTTCCGCTAGCCGATTCATATCCATATAGCGTCTCCTGCCCCATTTCGTGCCGGCCACATGGCGCAACCTTGCAGCGGCTAGCATCAGCGCCTATTTTCCGTCCGGAAACGCTCCGACGGCTCTGGTTCTTCGTCGCACTTCCCGCAGAATGCGTTCCGGTGGATTGTTCGTCCGCAAGCAACGCCAGTGCTCGCAACGTTGCGGTAAAAATGCACCGTACAACGCTGCCACATCGCTTGCGGGTAGAACTCCCCGAGACTCTCCACCAGTCCCAAACACTTGTCGGAAACAAACAGTCGGATGCCTTCCAGACCGCGTTCTTTCAAATGCCGCAAAAATGCCGTCCAGCTGGCCTTGTCTTCTTAACCTTTGCTGGTTCCGTGTCCGTCGCACCAACCTCAGTAACGAACCACCCCACCTCTCCAGCGAAACGCAGGGTTCGGTGCACGTCGTCACGATAGAAGCGAACAGCAAGATTCAACCGGGACAAACGATGCAGAACTCAATCCAGTTCCAAACAAACTTCCGAAAGTTGCGTGGCGGTGGCGGCCCAAAGCAATAACTTTGTCCGCCGGCGGCGGCCCGCCGTCTGTCCCCAGGTCTGCACATCGTGCCTTTCCTGCGATCAGCCTAGACGCTAGGCGAAGTCAGCCAGCGTCCATCAGCGCCCTAACTCATGACGACTGGAGCGGTTCGGGGGAGCCTTCTCAAAAAAGTGTTCACAATCACAGGCCTGATCTCGGTCACATGGATGGTGTTTTTTCCCTTGTCATACGTTCCCAGGACGTTCGCGAAATGACCGGCAAATGCCTCAGGCTTCTCTTGATCGTCCAATTTATAAGTGTGCCCAGTCCGCGGATCATGGAGCACGAACTGTGCGCCGCCAAGCTTGACGCATGTGAGGGTACAGCCCGCTTCGGAAATGCCTGTATGACTGTTATTCACACCAATGTGGTGTCCATCTTCGGCGCAGAAGCTATCCATGATCTCGCCGTTGAACTCGCTCGTGAATACATCGTTGTTCCGCACGGAGAGCCTGGGAGCTTTTTCAGCAGAAGGGCCTGCCAGCGTGAGCAGGCAAACTAGGCCAAGCGTAGCTGTTTTCATAAAAACCTCCTATAGCACAGGCCGACGAATCCATCACCCTTTCAATGTCTCGAGGTGTGGTTCATCCCCCAATGGATCATCAACATCGCACACATGATGAGGAGCACCGCGAAGAGATAGTCTTGGTTTACCATGATGCCCTCCTTCTTACCAGCTCTCCACCGCCACCAGCATAGCCGTTGAGTATTCCGGTTGATGTGATGGAGAAGACACTCACGCGTGACAAACGTCACAAGCGCATCCTATCGCACTCAAGGCTTGAGAAGGCTCCGACAACATCTTCAGCATCGCGAATCGACAGCCAAATGGGCTGTCGTGCCAATCTACTAATCAATTGACGAAGAGAACGGTGCCTCGCGTGGATCCTCGCATGCGCCGTACGAGCGCGGGATCGCGACAACAAGCCACACGGCATCCTACGGCGTTCCCCCCGTCACGAATGGAGCGGAGGCACCTGTGTCCGCCAACTCGACGACATCGCCACGTGCCGTCGTGAACGTTCGGTACTGAATGTGACGGTAGGAGAGTGCGCGAGCTAGGTTCGCGACAAACGAAAGGTAGGATAATGAGAGTGGTTAACGATCAGTCAACTCATGGCGGCCCTGCCCTCGTCTCAAGTTGGCTGTGATGAGGATTTGATGCGACCCTGCTTATCCGGCGTTCCGCCCCTGCCTTCAGCGGCCTGAGCGACACCCATCGAATGACGATGATGCCCGGTGACAGGAAGGACCAGTACCGACGGAACTCTGCTCGCGCAGCAGCATCGGTCGCGACAGCACGTGTTTCCGTGCGGAAGATCGGTGCGTTCGCGCCGATCCCGTCGGCGCGCAGTGTCCAGACGATTTTCACATAATCGGGCTCGTTGAAAGCGACGAACTCGTCTGCCGGCAACGGACGGAACACGACGTTCGCTTACCACGGTTGCGTCACAGCGCCAATGACGACTTCTCGACCCGGTACTTCCGCAACGACGCTCCATCCAATCGATTTTGTCAGCGCCAACAGTCCCCGTGGATGCACCGCCGAGTCTGGCTCGGCACCGAGCACGACTTCGCGTGCCTTGTTGCAGCGAGAATACTCCGGCCACGCGATTATGCATGAACGTTTCATGCAACGAGATCCTCGGTATCCAAATACAGTCCATTGCCTGAGTTTAGTAGTTTCAAAGGAACTTGCCGCTCGTCAGGATCGCATCGCGAGTTTTCCGGGGGCCATCAGGCTCATGGTGTCCGATCGACCGCCCTAAATGCCTGATACGTCGTATATCCTCCAGACAGATTCCGCGATCGATACCCGTGCTGCGCCAAGAACCGGGTGGCGAAGTACGCCCGCTGTCCCACACCGCAGTAGGTCCAGATCTCCTTATTTCCTGGCAGCTCGGCATAACGATTGCGCATTTGTGACAGCGGCAGATTGATCGCGTTCGGGATGTGCCCGCCGGCGAATTCGTCAGGCTCGCGAACGTCAAGCAGCAACGCAGTGGTGCGATTGACCTCGAGCCAGTCGGCCACGGGCATGTCCCCGTTCAAAACATTCTCGGCCAGCATGCCGGCAAGGTTGACCGGATCTTTCGCCGCACCGAATTGCGGGGCATAGCAAAGCTCGGCCTCGGCCAGATCATGAACGGTTCCTCGAAATTGAATCGAGGCCGCGATGACATCTATGCGTTTCTCCACACCTTCGAGCCCCACCGCCTGTGCACCAAGGATGCGGCCGTCAGGTTTTGAGAACAACAGCTTGAGATGAATCGGGTGAGCACCCGGGTAGTAGCTCGCGTGGTGGCCTGGGTGGAGGTACACCTTCTCGAAGCTCGTCACGCCCGCACGCCGTAATCCCTTCTCGCTCGCGCCGGTGGACGCAACGGTCAGGCCCAGCACAGCAACAACCGCCGTGGCCTGTATCCCGCGAAAGTTTGTCGCACGTCCAGCGATGGACTCGGCCGCCACTCGACCTTGGCGATTCGCAGGGCCTGCGAGCGGCAATACGGTGTCCTGACCCGTCACCACGTCTGGCACTTCTACGACGTCACCGACAGCCCAGATCGCCAGATCGGACGTGCGCATTTGGGCATCGACGACGATGCCACCGCGCGAACCGATATGGAGGCCGGCCGCCTTAGCCAGCTCGGTCTCGGGTCGCACCCCTATAGCTAGGATGACTATATCGGCTGGAAAACTGGCACCGCTCTCAGCCATCACGATATAACGGCCGTCAGCCCCCTCGTCGATGCGGGCAAGCCCATCGCCCAGATGAAGCTGCACCCCCTTTGCAAGCAGGTGCTCCATGAGTGGGGCCGCTACCTCAGGATCGAGTGGGGGCATGACCTGAGGCAGCTTTTCCAGCACGGTCACTGAGAGTCCACGATGGACCAAGTTCTCGACCATCTCCAATCCGATAAATCCGCCGCCGACGATGACCGCCGCGCTGGCACGGCGATCGGCAATCCAGGAACGTATACGGCGTGAGTCCGGAATATTGCGTACCGCGAAGACACCCGGTAGCTCTACGCCGGGCAGCGGTGGCCGGATCGGCGCCGCGCCTGGTGACAGGACCAACGCGTCGTAACGCTCGGTGCGGCTGTGGCCGGTTTGGAGATCGCGCACACTGATCGTACGCGCAGTACGGTTGATACCAACCACGTCTGTGTTCGTGTGCACCTCGACATTGAACCGCTCGCGAAACATCTGGGGCGAAGCGACCAGCAGCGTTCCCTCGTCAGCAATGACGTCGCCGACGTAGTACGGCAGCCCGCAGTTGGCGAACGCAACGTAGGGGCCGCGATCGAAGATCGCAATCTCCGCCAACTCGTCAAGGCGCCGGAGTCGCGCGGCACACGACGCGCCTCCGGCTACGCCGCCAACAATCAGGATACGGCGAGCGGGTCGAGGATTTGGCGAGTGTGTCGGTTCGAGGTCAGCGTGATGGTGCATCGGAACTCCAATCGAAATCGGATCGGCTGTCTTGCCTACAGCCGAAATAAAGTTTGCCAATGCCTCAAACGAATTCACGGCCCAAAGCGCTGCAGTAGCGGCCCACCACGTGGCACGAGAGCGAAAACAGGTTTTCTGACCTCTCTCGCTTCAGTTCTAACGCTGGGTCTAGATAAGCCTTACTCTTCGCCCTTGTCTTTCCTCTTTTTCCTGGCAATGGCTTCAGCGCGAATCTTGTCCGCACATGTCGGACAGATACTGCTACTGGAGGGCTTGCCGCAGACATTGCAAACCCGCGTGGGCTGCTGGGGTTGCATTACGGTCGACGTCTGAGTCCTACCTCCGGGCACGCCAACGTCCTTACGCCTTTGGTCGGAGAGATTCGCGGGCGCCTGCGCGGGGATGCGCACGATATACACCGAACAGGGTGCATAACGCGCGACTGCTTCTGAGACGCTTCCCATTAGAAAATGCTCCATGCCCTTCCGCCCGTGCGACCCGATCATGACTAGGCCTGCATTCCAACGCTTGGCCTGGTCGACAATCTTGGCTCTGGGATCACCCTCCTCCACGGCCGTCAGCACTTTGTAACCAGCCTTGACCAACAGCTGTTCAGTCCGCCGCACCAATTCCTCACCGCGTTTCAGGCTTTCCTGCCGGAAGCCTGCCGCGTACGACGTTGGAATGGGTAAGGCCAGATCGACCACATGCAGGACCTTTACTTCTGTTCCCTGCGGGAGATGTTGTGCAATCATCGCTTGTGTGGCTGCCTCCGAGAATCTGGAGTCATCAATTGCCAGCAAGACTCTCATCCCTTCTCTGTGCTGGCCTGGTTTGCGAGCAGATCCGGGTCCCGTCTTGCTTTGTTGGCGCACGATTTCCACCGAACACCGGGCATGACGAGCAACGAACTCTGCCGCGCTGCCCAGCAGAAAACGCGGCAAGCCCTTCCGTCCACGCGAACCCAAGACGATTAGATCGGCGCCCCAATGCGCAGCAGACTCCAGAATACCTTCGCGAATGTCGGCTTGGTAGACAGAGGTATCCACCTTGAAGCCTGCGGCACGAAGCGTCTCAGCGGCGCGATCGACCAACTCCTGCCCCGTCTTTATCTGGTCCTGCAACTCAGGGGCATAGGCTGCCGCCATTTGGGGGGATGCAGATACGGTGAGCGGTGCGACGGCATGCAGGACGCGTACGTCGGCATCAGCCGGACGGATTTGTGAGACCACCGCCTGCAGCGCCGCCTGGGAGAACTTTGAATCATCCACCGCGACTAAGACTTTCATCATCGCCACCTTTCTGCGCCGCGCCATGTCGCGAAACGGTTAGTTGCGCGACAAATACCGATCGAAAAAGCGGAGAAACAGCTCCAGTCCGATCACCCAAACGACTCCCAGTAACGCCAACACCAAAGATGCAAGCAGCCTGACGCCGCCTCCCATCAGGCTAGGCAGTCCCGTCTGCGTGGCGCTGACGATGGCGAGAGCGATCAAGATCCAGCCGACTGCTCTGCCGCCCCAAACGATGCCGCGAAAAGCTCGCCGCCCTCTTTTATCGCGCGTGCCCTTCGCCTCTTGGAGATTCGATTTCATCGCTCCTAATCCACGCCGGCGTTCGCCAGCGGCTCAGCGACGCAACATGTGGCAACTGCTTTGCAAACCTCAGCCAGATGGTGCTTGGGTACCACCCCGGACGTCCCAAGTGAAGCGTACCGCAGCAATTGATCCGCTGTCGGCACCGCGGCCTGCATGACCACTATCCAGGGCTGAATCGGCAACATGGCGACCTGGGTGAGAAAATCGCCAGAATGCAGATCCGGCAGGTAATCATCCACAAGGAGCACATCAAATTCCCCGGATGTGAGTAATGCCAACGCCTCGCGACCACTCCATGTGGTTTGCGTATCGAAGCCTGCTTTCTCGAGAACGCCCTGAAGTGTCAGCAAGGCGTCCGCACTGTTGTCCACAATCAGAACCGTGTTTTTCTTCGGGGCCTCCATAAATTCCTCCAATGCCTGTCATTGCCTTGTCATTGCTGCCACCCTCTGCACTTCAAGTTACTTCGGGCGATCCGATAGCCGCCGTGCTGCGCGTCACACCAACGTGTGACGACAAGTGATCCCCCCAACGCGAGAATTGCAGAGCGCAATCGGGAGCAACAATCACCGAGCCACCGTAACAGCCGCTTCGATTGTAGAGTTTGGTGAGGTCTTACAGCGGCCATCGGAAGCGCCGATCTGCAGCGATGCAAAGACATGGGAAATCGCCGAATTTTTCTATTTTACCTGCCTGTCTTACCTAGCGTAACTTAATGTAATTGATCAGGTTGGTAATCCGCAATGTGATCTGTTGCTTGTCCAATCGGTCCCCGAACCTAGAATCTGCTCCCCCGAACGGGCATCTCTGCCGGCCCATGTGCAGGCAGGATCACGCCGTTCCGCAGCACGTCTGAAACATAGGCGTCAGGAAATTTCCCGCCGTAACGCCGGGTTAGTGTGGTCAGGCCGGGCGGTACTCGGTATGGAGAAGGGACTGGGCCACTTCCCTTCAAATCATTCCCATGGCAGGCGACGCAATGTTGCTTGCACAGCTCTGCCCCAGAGGGGGGACTTGAAGATGCGCTCGGAACTTTCTTGCCCTGTTTTCCTTGGGCGACATGAGAGCTTCTACTTGGATTCGGCGCATTCTCACGTTTAAAAAGCGGCCCAGAGGCCCTTCGAATGCGGGTGAGAAGGGTCTTATGATAATGTAAGCCTTACATCACTTTTGGTGAGGTGAGGCTTGG
>Ga0182024_10017578_pt1 | contig 13405 bp, 9 predicted proteins | sample P32metaG_FD_120480 | JGI IMG/M metagenome (GOLD analysis project Ga0182024, IMG submission 120480) | Permafrost microbial communities from Stordalen Mire, Sweden - P3-2 metaG (Illumina Assembly) | ecosystem: Environmental > Terrestrial > Soil > Wetlands > Permafrost | place: Sweden: Stordalen...
GCAGGATGCTGCTCGGTGCCAGTCCCATTTTTCAACGGCCTGCTAAACCTGCCCGGCGCCGCCGTCGACGAACAGTTCCGCGCCGGTGATGTAGCTGCTGTCATCGGAGGCGAGGAACAAGGCGGCCTTGGCGATCTCGTCGGCGGTGCCAAAGCGGCCCATCGGCACCGAGGCGGTGATGTGCTCCGCGACCTCTTCAGGAATCTGATCGCCCATCGGCGTCTTGATGGGACCGGGACTGAGTGCGTTGACGCGAATCTTCCGATCTTTCAGGTCGGTGGTCCAGCAACGTGCAAACGATCGGACGGCGGCCTTGGTCGCGCTGTATACGCTGGAGGCTCCAAAGCCTTTCAAACTTACGACCGAAGAGGTCAGGATGATCGAACCTCCGTCGGGAATCAAAGGGAGAGCTTTTTGCACCGTGAACAATAGCCCTTTCACGTTGATGTTGAACAACTTGTCGAAATGTTCCTCCGTAATCGAACCGAACGGGACATTTTCCAAGACGCCGGCATTGGCAAACAGGACGTCGATGCGGCCTTTCTGGCGCTTCACCTCGGCGTACAAACGATCGAGATCGGCAAGCTTCGCCACGTCTCCCTGGACGGCGGTGACGCTGGGGCCGATTTGTTTTGCCGCGGCGTCGAGTTCGCTTTGTCGGCGGCCGGTGATGAAAACGTGCGCCCCCTCGGCGGCGAACTGCCTGGCGGTGGCCAGACCGATGCCGCTATTTCCTCCGGTGACGACCGCGACCTTGCCTGCAAGTTTTTGGCCCATGATACGGATCCTTGATAAAAGCACGGAGGGTTAATCCGGTAAACTCTAGCGCCGGACGGGCAAGCCTGATTACGACGGGGAAACCGAAGCTCTGCGCGGCACGACCAGCTTTGCGACCAGCACCTGCGCAATTTCGCCGAACTGATTGCGTGTTTCGCTGCGGACGGTCGCCATGCCGCGGTCGGGCCGGGATCGCGACGGACGCAGTTCGAGAATCTCGCTTTCGACGTGGAGAATCGCGCCCGGACGCGTCGGATTCGGCCACGCGCATTCTCCACCGGCTCCGATAAGGCCGCCGGCGATCGGCAATCCACCTTCGACCATGAGCCGCATGGTGATCGCGGCCGTGTGCCAACCGCTGGCGACCAATCCCCCGAAAAAGCTCTGCTTTGCCGCCTCGACGTCAAGATGAAACGGTTGTGGGTCGAACTGGCGGGCAAAGACCATGATCTGCTGCTCGTCGATTTGGTGTGTGCCGCTCACAAAACGTTGTCCTATGCGCAGGTCGTCGAGATAAAGCAGTTGTTTACTCTCCGGTGGATTCGCGTTGGCCATGATGAGGTGCTCCTGCGAAACGAAATCGGTCTGCACATGCCAAAGTCGGGCGGTCTAACCCGGACAGGATAGCGTTCAGCGCGCAACTGCTGGCGGAACGTTGGAAAACAGCGAGCCGAGACCTTCCGCCATGGTCGGGTGTGCGAGAATCGCGTCGCGCAAAACAGTGTAGGGGAGACCTGCCAGCATGGCCGTTTGCACCACGGCCATCACCTCGCCGGCCTCGGGGCCGATCATTGTAAAGCCGAGAATTCGGTCGCCTTTGGCGTCGACGAGCGCTTTCATAAAGCCCCGTGTCTCGGCCAGCGTCCGCGTCCGCAGGACAGCGGCCATCGGCAACTTCGCCACGCGCACCGCAATGCCCCCACGTCGGGCCTCGCCTTCGCTCAATCCAACCCGCGCAAGCGGCGGATCGGTGAATAGACAGTAGGGGACAAGCCGGTCGCGCGTGGTGCGGCTCTCTCCGGACAGATTGTCGCGAATGACCCGAAAATCGGCCTCCGAAACGTGCGTGAACTGCGGGCTGCCGGCGCATTCTCCAATTGCCCAGACGTCGGGTGCGCTGGTCTCCAGGCGGTCGTTGACTTTGACGTAGCCACGCGAGTCCAATGCGACGCCGGCCACTTCCAGCCCGATGCCGGCGGTGTTGGGAATGCGTCCGGCCGCCACCAAAAGATCGCTCCCCTCGATGGTCCGCTCGCCTTGGGGTGTGCGCACGAGGACTCGGACTCCCGATCCAGAACGCCCTTCGACTCGGAGGGCGTCGGCCGCCAGCACGATCTCGATTCCTTCGTCGCTGAGGATTTGCCGGACTTCGTCCGCGACGTCGGGATCCTCGCGCGTGACGAGTTGAGGTCCGTGCTCGACCATTGTCACGCGGCTGCCGAATCGCCGGTACGCCTGGGCAAACTCCAGGCCGACATAGCCACCGCCGAGCACCACCAGGTGCTCGGGCACGCGATCGAGTTCCAACAGTTCGATATTCGTGAGTGGCTGGGCAGCCGCCAGGCCGGGGAGTGGTGGAATCACGGCGTGAGTGCCGGTATTGATGAAAACTCGATCGCCCGCCAGTGATCGCGTGCCGCCGTCGTTGAGAGTTACCTCAATCGTTTTCGGACCGACGAAATTGCCGGTCCCCATGATCAATTCGGCGCCGCTTTTTCGGTAGAGGTCAAGGTGCAGGGCGATTAGATCTTTGACCATGTCGCGTTTGCGCTGGCGCACCTGGACCATATCAATCGCCGTGGCGCCGGTGATCATCCCGAACTTAGCGGCATGATGGACCAGGTCGGCGACTTTTGCGCTCCAGATCTCGTTCTTGCTAGGGAGGCAGTTAATGTTGGGACAAGAGCCGCCGATCCAACGGCGTTCGATGACGGCCGTGCGGCGGCCAGCCTTTGCCATGTGCCAGGCGAGAAGTTTTCCGCCGGCCCCACTCCCCAAAACCAGGATCTCGTACCGCTCGACTTGCGTAGAGTTCGCGGTCATTTCGACCTCCCCAGTTCTCGGCAGTTGGAAGGCTGTCGGAATTCAAATCATTCTGGCGTCATCCGGACCAATTGGAAAGCCTGCCGTGCCGCTTGCTGCGTCACCGGGGGGAACGATCGTCGACGATTTGTGCCGCAGGCACGCGGCTGGTTTTGTATTTACGGTAGAGCCAGCAAAAGACGACGCCGCCGACAATGCCCATCAAGATGCCCGAGGGCTCGAAAGCTTGTTCTCCCCAGCCGATAAGATACTTGATCAGTCCGCCCACGTAGGAGCCGGCGACACCGATGCCGACGGTGGCCCAAAAGCCGCGCGGATCTTCGCCACGGTGAAGTGCCTTGGAAATCGTGCCGACCACGAGGCCATAAATGAGCCAGCCGACGAGAGCGAACATGGTATGAAATCCTTTTGGATGAGGCCGCCTGGGGGAGTTGAGGATGGATCGATCATCGGGAGCCTCGTCGATTCTATCCCACACGCAACCCGGCGAGGAAGAAAACGGTGGGGGGGAATTCTTCACCTGAAAGGGAGGAACAAAAGGGACGCGGCCTCGGTTGGGCAGCGTCCCTTTTTTGTTTTGAGACGGCGGCGACGGCTGACGCGAGATTCTCGTTTTGACCGAAATGCCATATCTCATGGTGATTTGCGCTAGTCGCCCGCCCCCCCTTGAAATCGCTTCCACCCGCAAAATGGACAAAACTGGCGCGCAATACAGAGCCGAGACCGACCGAATCGAGACGAAGCCTGGCGGCAAAACTTGACCTACCCTTTCTCTGGACACCAAAAAAGCTATTCCTTGCCGGCAGTGGAGCCTCGGCCCCAAAGGGCCGGAACGCGATCCGTGGACTGCGATTTGCCATTATCGCTGAGGCGGACCCGTCGACGGGCGAACATCCGACCGCGTCGCGGAGTCGCAGCCGTCGAGGCCGCAGTGCTCTTGCCCTTGGCATTGATGCTAATGCTGGGGACCTGGGAAGTGGGCCGGATGGTCGAGGTCAGCCAGATCTTGAACAATGCGGTCCGCGAGGGGGGCCGCAGCGCATCGAGCGGGCAGTACACCAATAGTCAGGTCCAACAAACCGTTTCGAACTATCTGATGAACGCCGGCCTGCCTTCCACATTGGCCACGGTGACGGTCACCGACCTGACCAACCCCGGCGCCGACTGCAAGGCGGCGACGGAAATGGACCAGTTGCAAATCACGGTCAGCATTCCGTTTTCGGTCGTTCGCTGGTCGGCGGCCACGCTGGTGACCAATAGCAGTACAGCACTCAACGCCACAACAATCTTTTATTCGAACAACGGCCTGACTTACCCGCAGAATATCTCTATGCCCCAAGCCTACTGAGGCGCAAAAGTTCAAGGGGCAAGGGTCACGGATCTGCATCATTTCGCAGCCTTTCGCGGGCGGTGGTTCCAGCAACGAAAAGATGATCCGCATTCTCGATTTCTTTCAATCTGTGCCGCGAGAACGTGGGATCGGCATCCGAAGGTCGCCGCTGCGCGCCGGTTGGCGCCAGGCGTCGCGGGAGACGCGCGGATCGATTGCCTGCGGTCGGCACCGCCCGCGCGGCGCGGTCACCCTGGAGACGGCCTTGGTGCTGAACGTCTGCCTGATCTTTCTGCTGGGCCTGTTCGATTTCAGCCGCGTCATCATGATTCGCCAGGTGGTGACCAACGCGGCTCGCGAGGGCTGCCGATACGCGGTCGTGAACACCAGCACGGCTACGACGAGCCAGGTCCAGACCTGCGTCAGCAACTACTTGTGTGGCCAGCAAATCGGAAACCTTGTGATCAATGTGTACCAGGCCGATCCGACGACCGGCAACAATCTTGGCGCCTGGACCAATGCCGGCTTTTCGAATTCGATTGGGGTGCAAGTCACGGGAACGATCGGCACGGTGACACCAACGTTCAGCTTGCTGCCCAGTAGCTTGCCGGTCCAGGCGACGTGCATCATGGCGAGCGAAGGGAATTGACATCCGGTTTTTTTGGAGAGCCACTTGAACCTGTTGCGAGACTTTAACGTGCGCAAGACATCCAAAGTCCGCCGCCGTGGCGCGATTCTGCCATTGTTTGCGTTGATGCTGGTGGGTCTGGTGGGCTTCCTGGCCCTGGCAATCGACATCGGAATCGTTGCCGTCGCCGAAACACAATGCCAGAACGCTGCCGACAATGCAGCCCTGGCCGCGACGCGCGCGCTCAACGGCACGACCAGCGGCAACACGGCTGCTGCGATCAGTACGGCCCAGTCCGCCGCGGCGATCAACCCGATCCTGTCGAAGCCGATCAATAGTTCGCAGGTGGCCGTGCAGCTCGGCGCCTACCACTATGACTACACGGCAATGACGTTTACGCCGCAGTTTCCGCCGGTGGCGCCAGACAATTACAATCTGACTCAAGTCACCGTAACGCCTGGCATTTCCAGTTTCTTTTCCCGCATCTTTGGCCTCACCTCGCTCAACGTCCAGGCCACGGCGACAGCCGCCTACCGGCCTCGCGACGTGACGATCTCGCTCGACTTCTCGGGCTCGATGAACAATGAGGCGGACCTGTGGAACTGTGAATCGTACCTGGGCAACATGGTGAACACACCCAACAACACGGACCCCGTGTTTCCGCAGTGGGGCGTCTACAACCCAGGCTTTTCGCCGACGGCGACGCTGCAGTGCACGAGCACGGATTCGCGGGTTGGCCTTTGCAACATCACCGTTCCCATTAGTGGCATCCCGGCGCTTGTGGGCGACCTGTTTGCAAACAGCCGCGGCAGTTCGGCGGTTGCGGCCTTCTCGGCATCGACCGCAACGAGCACGACTCCGATCGGCGACAATTACCTGAATCAGAGCTTGAACACCTCCACGACCGCCGCGCGAAGCATCTCCGAAATTACCGGCAGCACGAGCCTTTCGAACAGCGCCAATGTCAACTTCGTCAGCCAGGGGTACAAATACTTCACGGGCAAGCCCTTCAACGGTTACACGCAGGGGCCGAACTATTGGGGCAGTACGTTTTTCATCTGGCCGCCGGACCCGACCAATGACTGGCGGAAGAATTTCTTTTTTCAGCCGGACGGCGTTACCCCGGTCGCGGATGACACGGCCCTTTGGGATAACAATGGCAATTGGCTGCAACCGCCCGGCAACTACGTGATCAATTACAAGGCGATCCTGAATTGGATCACGAATGTCGCGCCGAATCCGTTCCCGCCGCAATTGCGCTCGGGAAACATCCTCTATTACACCTCGATTCCGACCGATGTGCCTGCGCAGTCCTACAACCACACGGTTCTCAACTCGGCGATCACCAACCAGGATCAGCGATTCTGGAAGGAATATATCGACTTCGCGCTGGGCGTGTGGCGCGATCCAAACGGCAACGTCCAAACGCCCGGCAACTCCGCGTGCAGCTATGGACCGGATTTTGCCTGCGGCGACGGCACCGCCGTGAGCATCAGCGGACCCGACACCAGCACGACATACAGCGGCAAGGCGTTCGTGGCGCCGACCGATAACCCGTTGCGGCCGCGGCACCGCTTCTGGTTCGGCCCGATGACCCTGATGCAGTACCTGCTCGACACGTCGATTTCGCCGGGCACGTTTCACGACGTTTCGATGGTGCCGGCCAAGTTGGGCATCGCCGGAGCCATCACCGACATCCAGCAAAACCATCCCAATGACATGGTGTCGATGATTTATTATGCCCGGCCGAGCTACGCGGGCGAGCCGAGCACCGTCGGCACGTTCGATAACCCGATCAGTTCGCTGGGACGCAACTACAGTGGTATCATTAACTCGCTCTGGTATCCGCCCAACAGCGGCAGCTCGGATGTCCGTCCCTGGGACCCGAACGGCGGTCTGACACCGCGCGCTCACGGCGATTACGACAGCAACACGGCGGTCAGCTATGGTCTGATGCTGGCCTATAACCAGTTCAGCGGCAACCCCGCGTTACAAAGCTCGGGCATGGGGGGCCTTGGCCGCAAAGGTGCCCAGCGGTTGGTGATCCTGGAAACCGACGGCATGGCCAATGCCTCGACCAATGCCGGCAGCAGCAATGGCGGTTCCTATCAGGGGTGTTTCAACATTGGTTCGGCCAACAGCTATTCGGCGAGCTCGACCGATCCCAACGTCGATGCCATCAACGTCGCCCAGCAGATCTGTGCGCTGTACAACGATTCGAGTTACGGTCTGCCCGGTTTCTCGACGACGGCCAAGCCGGTCTCAATCCAGTGCATCGCCTTCGGGGCCCTTTACGAGCCCACCACGCCGGCGTCCGAGAACTCGGCGGGGATTGCCTTATTGCAGGCGATCTCGACGATCGGTAACTCGACATTTCCCGGTTCGGCGGGCGATCCGACGAACGGCTATAAGTGGTGCATCGGAACACTCGCCCAACGACAGACCTTGCTGCAGCAAGCCTTCACGAAAATCCTGGAAGGCTCGGTGCCGATCTCGCTGGTGAAATAGCACACGCCCCGCCTGCATCGGCGAGGTTGCCACGCTCGTGGAGCCGCTACGGTTTCTTCAGCGTCATCAAGTATTCGACGACGTCGATCAAGTCCTGCGCGCTCATCAGTTTTTGCAAATCGGCGGGCATTAGCGACGTTGGGAGTTTTTTGAACTCTTCGACATCGGCCAGCTTCAACGTGTGGACGATGGCGCCGGCATCCTTGAGCACCACTTCGTCGTCGGTCTTGCTGACTAACAGACCCGAGACCGTCTTGCCGTCGTCGGTCACGGCCAGAAACGTCTCATAGTTGTGGCTGATGCCGGCATTGGGGTCGAGAATGGCGACCAGAAAGGCGTCCTTTCCGAGCTTGCTGCCGATTTCAGAAAGGTTGGGTCCGACGTCCCTCCCTTGGCTGCCAATGATGTGACACTTATTGCAGGTGGCCTTGTCATTGAACAGCTCTTTGCCGTGGATGGGGTCGCCTTTCATCTTGACGAGGTCACCGAGCGGCGGCAGCGATCTGGCGTCGCTCGCGGCGGGCAATTGCAAATACTTGCCGGCTTCGTCACGTACCTCGGGCAGCACCGAGGCCAGCAGCACGTTGGCCACGGTAAAGGTGATGTCGGCGGCCAGCTTTTTGTCTTTGGCCAACTGGAGCAGGTATGCCTCGCCGGCCTTTGACTTGCCGAGCGCTGCCGCGGCCGCGCTGCGGACCGCGAGCGGCCGCTGGGCTTCGATCACCAGCAGCATCAGCCGCTCCTCTATCACCTTGCCGCCGACGTTGCCCAGGGCGACCACCAGGGCAGCGGCCCGAGCGGTGTCTTCGCCGGCCAGAGTCTGACCGATGCGGTTCTTGTCGTCGATTTTGATCAGCAACTCGGCGGCCTTGACGCCTGCCGTTTCGCCTGGCTTTGCCACGGCCAGATCCAGCAGCATGTCGCCAGCGTCCTTAATACCAAAGCGATCGACCAATTGAAAGAACTGCTCGCTGCCGGGATTCGCCTTGAGAAAGCGGAGCACGGCCGCCTTGGTTTTGGGTTTGGCGTCGAGATCGAAATGATCGAGCCGGAGCAGCGTCTCGACAATCAACGTGTCTTTGGCCGGATCCGCATCCTGAGCCAGCAGTGCGGAGCTTGCGCCAAGCAGGCCGAGCGCGAGGAGAGCGATTTGCCGTAGCGTCAGAGCGAATCGCGGCAGCGCGAGCAAGCGGAGGCCAATCATAGTCATGCGGAGGATGGACGCATCGAACGGAAAGAATGAGTGATCTTCTCAGCCCTGTTTGGGCCGTGCCGCGTTACTCCAATCCTAGCAAGTCCTGCAGAGCCTTTTCTTTCTCGGGGCTCTTGGCCTGGAAGTCAAACGCCCGCAGATAACGCGGTTTATCCTCCTCCTTCGTGGAGGGGTCTTTGAGAATTCTGACCAACAACTCCGGTGTCTTTTGGGCCCGGCTGCGCCAGATGATGTCGCGTCCGGCGGGGGAGTTCCATTGGTCGCCGGCCTTGGACAGATAAGCAGCCAGGAAGGTATCCCAATTCTGGTCGGCTCCGATCCCTAGAGCTTCCAAGTACCAGCGATCCTGTCCGTCGTGCCGGGTCGCAAGTTCGCCCCACAGACCGGCCGCTTCCGCGGTCTTGCTGTGATGCAAGGCTATGGCACATTCGCGACGAACAGCAGGGTCGGGATCGTTCAACAAGGGCTGCACGAACGTGATCGGATTGAGTTTCAACTGGCGAGCCAGGCGGACGCCCGTGATACGAATATCGGGATCGGCGTCTTTAATGGCGGCGGCGACCGCTGCGGGTCCTTCGCCCTCGATTTGTCCCCAGATCCACAGCGCGCGAGCCCGAATATGCGAATTCGATTTGTCGTTATAGAGCTTTGCCAGCTCCGCGCTCGCCTGCTTACCCATTTTCTGAAGAGCCGTGAAAGCCATGTAGCGAACCGAGAGATTCGGATTCTTTAGGGCCTGGGCGGCACCGGCCGCCGTGCTGAAGTCGAACTTCGGGAGGTTGTATTTCACCCCAGTTGGGGCCACGCGGAAGATCCGGCCCTTGTCGACCTCCTGCTGGTTGTGCCCCCCCACGCCTGGATCGTACCAGTCGGCGACGAAGAGCGAACCATCGGGGGCGACGCAGACGTCGCTGGGGCGAAACCAATTATCGCGAGCCCCGTAGAGCACATTTACGATCTCGGCGGTATAGCCTGCGCCACTCTTGGTGATCGGATATGCCCGGCAGACGTTCAGGCCTGGCTCGCAGTGAATCATCTGGTTCTGGAAGACCTTCGGCAGCAACGTCCCTTCGTAGAATGTGATGCCGGTGGGCGAGCCGGCGCCCGTTTGCAACAGGTTGGGCACGACGCCTGGATCGTTCAAGTGCCAGTGGCGCAGCGGGATCTCGGTTTCCATATTGGTCCGCTCCTGTTTCCAGGCGGCGCCGGTCAGTTCGTCCTTATAACCGTAGTTGCCGAACTCGAGGATATAGTTGATGCGAACTCCTCGATTGCCGTCATCGTCGTTGTCCGATTGCCAGAGACCGCCGAACGAATCAACTGTCACTTCCCAGTTGTTGCGGAAGTTCCAGGCCAAGGTTTCGATCTGACTGCCGTCCAGGTTGCAGCGAAAGATCATGCCGTCTTGATAGGGTTTGCGGTCGTTGGTGATGGCGTTGCCGTCGGCATCGATGAGGGGCTTGCCATCTTTGTCCTTGATGTGCCTTCCCTCGTTGCCGAAGTTGAAGTACAGCCTGCCGTCTGGCCCGAAGGAAAACGCATGGATGCCGTGGTCGTGCTGCGTACCGGCGATGCCGCTGAACAATGTTTCCTTGCGATCGGATTTGAGATCGTTGTCGTCGTCGTAAAAGATCTGCACCTTATCGCCGGCCGACACGATCACCCGATTTCCGAGCACACAGACACCGTGCAGCGAGTCGATGTCGCGCCCTTGATAGAAGACCGTTTGCTTGTCGGCGCGACCATCGCCGTCGGTATCTTCCAGAACCAGAATGCGATCCCCTTCGGGACGGCTGTTGTTCCAGCGGCGATAGTTCTTGACTTCCGCTGCCCAAACTCGGCCAAGGTGGTCGATGTCGATGCTCGTGAGACTGCAGATTTGCGGCTCGCTCGAGAAGAGCGTAGCCTCGCAGCCATCGGCCACGTCGAGACCGGCGACGGCGCTGGCGGCATCGTGCGAGAGCGCGCTGGCTCCGCCCGCTTGTTGCTGACCGGTGACCAGCGACCCGGGGTTTTCCGAATAGACGGCGAACGTCACCGTGCTGCCGTGGTGTTGGCTGACGCCCCCTTCGTCCAGACCGCCACGGGCTTTGAATCGCTGGAAACCTTCGGGCAGGTCGAACACGATCAGGCTGTTGGCGTGCGTGCCAATCCCGTATTCGACCGACTTGCCGTCCACTTTGATTGGGCCGCCATCGCAGCGCCGGTTGACGTTCACACTGCCATAGCCGCTCACGGCCAGCTTCCATTTCAAGTCGGTGAGCTTCATCTCGCCGCTGGGACCCACCAAGCGCGGCTCGCACCAATCAACCCAATCGGCGGCAATGCCGTCGCCGCCGTCAGTTACGACCAGGAACAATTGCTTGAGGCCTTGGATATCGGCGTCGATATCGACGGCGTGGCCAGGCGTCGCTTCCGAGATCCCTTTGCTCGCGAAGATAGGCTTGGGCGTCGTCGCGGCGGCTCCCTTCGGTGTGGCGTCGCCGGCTGGCAAGCCGATCTTCTTGCGAATTCCGTCGCGGTCCAAATTAGCGGGGATCGGTTCATCCTGGTTGTTGATCAGATCATCGAGGGTCACTGGCTTGTCGCTGACGCCGCCGGTGGGAACCTCGATTTTGGCCGTCCAGAGGATTGCGTTGAGCACCAGCTTGCGAAAGTTGGGATCGCCCCAATTCCAATGATCGTGGCCACCGGTGAAACCAAAACCTCGTCCACCGCCGGGATTTTCCGAAGCCCAGGCGACCACTTGGGGCTCCTTCTTTTCCAGCACGTCGCGGCGTACGTCGGGATTGCCGCTGTGCGTGCCGTCGGGACGCGAAAGCGTATCGGCTGGGGGGAGTGTGGCAAGGATGGGGGTCACGCCCTGCATGCCGGGCCGGAATCGCATGTGGTAGTACCACTCATCGTGCATCTCGAATGGCTTCACGCCGCGCGTGATCGGATGCTCGGGCAGCTTGTCGAATTTTGCCATCCAATGCGGATTGACCGAATAGTTCGCCTCGAAATAGCCGCCGATCCAATCCAAAAACTCCGGGCCACCGTTCTCCTTGGGCACTTCGACCGCGTAGTGCAGACAGACAATGCCGACCCCCTTCTTAGCGAGGGCATCGACTTCCTTCTTATGCGCGAGCACCATGTGGCCGCTGCCGCCGTCGCAGTACATGACGATGGCGTCGACGCCATCGAGCACCTTCTCATCCTTCGGCCACCCGTTATGGACCACTTCGACCTGGACATCGGGCACCGCGGTTTTGAGAGAGCGAGCCAGCAGATCGCAGCCCGCGTTGTGCTCGTGAGCGCCGTAGCCATGGCTGGGATTGCCGGCGATGAAGAGGATCTTCTTTTTGGCGTCGGCAGCCAGCGCGGGGGTCGCCAGTGCGCCGCAGACCAAGGCGATCAGCAAATGTCGACAAAGGTTCATCCGCGAAATCTCCGGTAGGGAAAAGAGGCGCAGGGTGGGGGGCTTCTTTGCGAGGCCGCTCGGCGCTCCCGTGCATGTATTGCCGAGGGCCAAGCGATCGCAGGCGCACAGCCGCGTTTCGCGGCGGGGTGTTAACCCTGTCTACGCTAGCCACTTACGAAGCCGCTGTCAAATTTTTTCCACCGATTGCGCCCCGCTTCACGATTTCAGTTTCCGGTGGGCTCACGAACGATTGACCTTTCGAACACCGACGAACCGCGCCCGGTCGGATTCAGACTGGAAAACGCATCCGATCGGATCCGTTCCTGCTTGGGCAGTATCGTCCGGCTCCTGGTTTTTTGGCGTCGTATTTGGCCCGGTGGTGCCAGCCAGCCGGTCGCCCGTTTGATGTCGAGGTGGGCAGCGACTATCGATGCGATCGTCGAACTATTGACGGCGTTGCCAGACTCCAACCCACGCCGGTCAGGACGGTGCTGCTCTCCTTAGCTTATCGATACGAGAAGACAGGATGAATGGATAGGATAGTTAAAATGCGGTGATTTTTCTTTTCACTGCCAAGGGGGCTTGTTAAGCTTAGTTGCCAGCCGAACGTTGGATGGATGATACGCGCCGGAAGTGGGCATTCCGGTCGAACGCGGCGTGTGAGCAGAGGATTTTGTTTTGGCAATCGTTTCCCGAACCACGAATCGCCAGTGCGTACACGAACAGAATCGTGCTGCGCTGGTTTGCGCCAGATTCGGATATCAGATCTCGGATCACACCTATGAAGACCAGCACCTTCGGATCTCTGTGTCGCGCTGAAACCAAGTCTCGTTTTTCCGGCAACCTGTTCTTTCGGCCCTGCCTCGAGCATCTCGAAGATCGCCGCTTGCTCTCGGTGAGTCCCTCCAATTCCGCTGGCGCCGACACAATTCATGTGGCCGCTGCGACGATACCGGACCTGACGATCACCAAGATCGACAACGCCGGCGGGTCGAGCATCACACCGTCGACCGGCAACGTCACGCCCGGCCAGTCGCTGACCTACACGGTCGTCGTCAGCAACACAGGCACGGGCGTAGCGGCGGGTGTCACCATTGCCGATCCGGTGCCCAGCGACTTCACCGGCAGCACTTGGACCGCCACGAGCACCGGCCTCGCCAGCGGCTTTTCGACCAGCGGCTCGGGCAACATCGACGACACCGATGTCACGCTGCCGGCCGATAGCTCGGTCACGTACACGATTACCGGTACGGTCCCCTCGATGGCCACGGGCACGTTGTCGAACACGGCCACCGTCACACCGTCCGACGCACCCGCCATTCCGGCAACCGATAACGACAACCTGGCCGACCTGTCGATCACCAAAGTCGACAACGCCGGCGGCTCGAGCATCACGCCGTCGACCGGCAACGTCACGCCCGGCCAGTCGCTGACCTACACCGTCGTCGTCAGCAATACGGGGCCGGGCAATGTCACCGGGGCCACGATCACCGATCCGATCCC
>Ga0182024_10017579_pt1 | contig 13405 bp, 10 predicted proteins | sample P32metaG_FD_120480 | JGI IMG/M metagenome (GOLD analysis project Ga0182024, IMG submission 120480) | Permafrost microbial communities from Stordalen Mire, Sweden - P3-2 metaG (Illumina Assembly) | ecosystem: Environmental > Terrestrial > Soil > Wetlands > Permafrost | place: Sweden: Stordalen...
AGGGCGCCTGCGCCGCTTATCACCAATATCGCCGCCACTCGGCCCTGACGCTCTGTACAATGCAATGACCATCACCTGCCCGACTCCGATTGCGACCAAAGACAAGATCCTGCTGGGGCACGGCAGCGGCGGTAAATTGTCCGCCGATCTGATGCGCAGCGTCTTTCTGCCGGCCTTCCGGAACGCCACGCTGGCGCGTCTGGATGACCAGGCGGTCTTGCCGATCGAGGGGGCGCGCATCGCGTTCACCACCGATTCCTTCGTGGTCAAACCACTGTTTTTCCGCGGCGGCGATATCGGATCGCTGGCCGTTCACGGCACCGTGAACGATCTGGCCATGGGCGGCGCCGTGCCGCTGTTTTTGAGTACCGCGTTCATCATCGAAGAAGGTTTTTCGATGGACGCTTTGCAGAAAATTGCGAGGTCCCTTGGAAGGGCCGCGGACGCCTGTGGGGTGCAGGTCGTCACCGGAGACACCAAGGTAGTCGACAAAGGCAGCGGGGACGGTGTGTTCATCAACACCACCGGTCTCGGCCTTGTCCCCGATGGCATCTCTCTCTCCGCCGATCAGGCGCGTCCCGGAGATGCCGTCATTTTAAGCGGATCGATCGGCGAGCACGGCATCGCCATTCTGGCCGAGCGCGAGGGCCTGGAATTCGATACGCCGGTCGAAAGCGATTCCGCGCCGTTGCACCGCCTGGTGGCGGAAATGCTCGCGGCCGTTCGCGGAATCCGGGTGTTGCGCGATCCCACGCGCGGCGGAGTATCGAGCACGTTGAATGAAATCGCCCAGCAATCCGGCGTCGGCATTCACATCGACGAACGGAAAATTCCCATTCGCGAAGAGGTCCGCGGCGCCTGCGAAATGCTGGGTCTCGATCCGCTGTACGTTGCCAATGAAGGCAAACTGGTGGCGATCGTCGCGCCGGAGGATGCCGAACGCCTGGTCGACGTGATGCGCGCCAATCCGCTGGGTGAAAACGCCAGGACGATCGGCAGCGTAACGGACTCCAATGCCGGATGGGTCAGCATTCGCACCGTGCTCGGCACCAGCCGTATCGTGGATATGCTCTCAGGCGATCAACTGCCCCGCATCTGTTGAGGCAGCCCACCGGTCTGAAGAAAAAACGTTCTTGATCTGGCGCTTATGCGCCCGTTCTTGGTTGGTGCGTGCAGAAGGGGTCCGACGCGAGCGCGTTGCCGGTCGCCTCAAACGCGCGGGCGCGTGAGCCGCCGCAGAGCGCATGATACTGGCACACTCCACAACGCCCCTCGAACTCGGTCGGATCATGCAGCGACTTGAACACCGGAGCATCGCGGTAAATCTCGGCCAGACGATCCCGCCGGACGTTGCCCAGCACCAGCGGCAGAAAGCCCGCCGGGCAGATCTCGCCGGTGTGGGAGACGAATACGATCCCGTGCCCATCGCGGATGCCGAAGCTGCGGAAGGTGTTGCTATGTTTGATTTCTTCGGCGCTCATGCCTTCTTCCCGCATCCGTTCGAGCGCCACCCGGCGGTAGGAAGGCGCTTCCGTGGTGGCGACAATGAACGGCGCCGTGCGCGAGATATTGTAAATCCATCTCATCAGCTCCTCGCCTTCCTCCGGCGCGACCGGCGACAGCACCTTGCCGCGGCCCACCGAAATCAGGAAGAACAGGCTCCATCGGGAGACCGAAAAAGTTTTCAGAAGCTCGTAAATGCCCGGCAGATCGTCGGCTGTCTCGGCGGACACCAGCGTATTCACCTGCAGGGGCATTTTCAGTTCCTGGACCCAGCGCATGGCGTGCATGGTTCGCTCGAAGGTGCCCGGAACGCCGCGGATCGAATCGTGGCGGTCGGCGGTCGAACCGTCCAGGCTCAGGCCCAGTCCTTCCACCGAGTGCATTTTCAGTCGAACCATCACGTCTCTGGTGAGCGCCGGGGTGGCCGCAGGCGTGATCGATACCGAAATACCGAGCTGATGCGCTTCGTCGATCAGATTAAACAGATCCGGCCGGTTGAGCGGATCGCCGCCAGTTAGAATCAACTGCGGCAGCGGATCGCCGAATTCCGCGATCTGGCGGAGGAACGCCACACCCTCATCAAACGACAGCTCCATCGGATCTGGTCCCGGCACCGCTTCGGCGCGGCAGTGGCGGCAAGCCAAAGCGCAGGCCCGGGTCATTTCCCAGTACACGTTCACCGGGGTCCGGGCGTAATCTCGCGGCGCCGGGCGGCCGCCATGAATCGGGAGATTGGGGAGGTGCACGTTTTCGAGAGATGCACGTCCGTTTCCAGCGGGCCCACCGCGATTGGCGTTCAGTTCGTAGAGCGGCGGCGCGCCGGCTGCGCCCTTTCACGCTGTTTCAGAAACGTCGATTGCGTGAAGTGACACTTCGACCGCGGTCGCGCAACGGGTCCATCATGGCGCGCCGATTGCACAGAGAAGATTGTGACGACATCCGCATCAACTGCGTCCGGCCCTGGCGGGCGGTGGCGATTTGATGACGGAACAGAGGTCCTGATCCGTCCGATCCGGCCCGAGGATGAGCCGCTGATGGCGCATTTCCACTCGACCGTTTCCGAGCGCAGCGTCTACCTTCGTTACTTCCATATGATGAACCTGGATTGCCGCGTGGCGCATGAGCGTCTGAGACGCATCTGCTTCGTCGATCACGATCGTGAGACCGTGTTGGTTGCGGAGCGCCATAATCCCCAAACGGCCCAGCGCGAGATCGTGGCGGTAGGTCGGCTGAGTAAAGCGCCTCAGGCGAACGTGGCAGAGTTCGCGTTGCTGATCAGCGACGCCTTTCACGGCCACGGCCTGGGAACCGAACTGCTTCGGGAATTGATCCAAGTCGCGCGCCAGCAAAACCTGAGCGGTCTGACGGCCGATATTTTGCCGGAGAACGACCATATGCTGCGAATCTGCAGATCGCTGGGATTCCGGCTGTGCTATTCGCTCGAAGAACACGTAGTCAAGGCCGAGCTGCAACTGGGCGCCGGTTCAGCGGTTCTGGGTGGTTAATCAGCGAACTGCGTCATATGACGCAGTTATGAGTGTTCCCGCGCAGTCAGCGTTCATTCAAGTCCTTTGTTTCTCGTTATTTTACCAGTGGCTCCCCGAGTGCAATTTCGGGACGCGGAAAAGATGAATACTCGTTGAGATAAGTCCGGCCGGGCCGGCACTACCACAGCGGCTCAGACAAGTATGCGACGCGCTGATCCCCGGGGGGAAACAACATGATGCGGCTTCACGTAATTATTCGACCCGTTCTGATCGTGGCTGCCCTGGCCTTAAGCCTGACGAGCGCCACTAAGACAACATTTTCGCCACGGGAAAAGGCCTTTTATGCCGATGACGCAACTGTCCAGTTCGTCAACCCAGGCCTTACGATCACGGTCAACTCCGCGCAAATCGGACCCGACGGCACCATTTCGGTGGTGTATACAGTTTCCGATCCGAACGGTCTGCCACTCGACCTGGCGGGCATCAACACGCCGGGCGCGATCAGTCTGAGCTACGTGGCCGCCACCATTCCCAATAATCAGGAACAGTATACGGCGTACACTACCAGGGCAGCGACGGGCACGGTGATCGCGACTACGCAGCAGCCGGGCGCCGACTCCGGGGGTGCCAGGACCTCGGTCGCCGCGGGGCAATACCAATATACGTTTGGCACCAAAGCGCCAACCGGTTTCGACGTGACCGCCACGCACACGATCGGCATTTACGGGTCGCGGAATCTGACGGCGTTCAATTTGGGCACCAATTACGCCAGTGCGACGTTTAATTTCGTCCCGAATGGCGCGAAGGTCACCCACACCCGCGATGTCATCGAGACGGCGAGCTGCAATGCCTGTCACGATCAGTTGTCGGCGCATGGAGGATCCCGGCGAGGACTGAACATGTGCGTCCTCTGCCATACGCCGCAGAATACGGACCCAAACACCGGTGACACTCTGGACGCCAAGGTTTTCTTTCACAAGATTCACATGGGCGCGAGCCTTCCGAGCGTGATCGCCGGCGAAACAGGGTCGTGCGCCCAGGCATCTTGCACCACCACTCCATATATTCCAGCGATAAACTCATTCGGGACGTTTAACTTTTCGACGGTGATCTTCCCGGCCGATCCGGGCGATCCGCGCCGTTGCGAAGTTTGCCACTCGCAATCGACCGGAGCGGCCCAGAAGACCGCGTTCCTGACCAATCCGACGCGCGCGGCCTGCGGCGCCTGCCACGACGATGTAAACTTCGCCACCGGCGTCAATCATCCCGGTGGACCGCAGTTCGACGACAACGAATGCGCCACCTGCCACATCGCGCAGGGCGAGATTGACTTCGACGCTTCCATCCTGGGCGCCCACGTGGCACCGACCGCCTCCAGTCTGCTGTCAGGTCTGGCGGTCAATATCGCCAAAGTGCAGAACGGCACCGCCGGGAGCGCCCCGGTCGTTTCCTTCACGGTGTTGAACAATGCCGGTCAGGCGATCCCGCTTTCGCAGCTCGGTTCGATCTCATTCACGATGGCCGGTCCGACCACCGATTACGGCTACACCAGCTTCGGGAGTAACGTGACCACGCCGGGCTATGTCACCGAGAGCGCCAGCGGCGCGACTTGCGACAATAGCGGGAATTGCATGTACACCTTCACCCACTCGGTCCCGGCGCAAGCAACGGGAACCTATGCCATCGGCGTGGAAGCGCGGCGGACCGAGGTCGTGCTGGCCGGCACGACTTCCCAGCAAAGCATCGAATATGGCGCGCCCAACAAGGTGGTCTATTTCTCGGTCGACGGTTCACCGGTGGCGAGCCGGCGCGCGGTGGTCGCGCTGGCCAACTGTAATCAATGTCACGTGGCGTTATCGTTGCACGGGACTCTGCGCAACAACACGGAATACTGTGTGATGTGCCACAATCCTTCCAACACGGACGCCTCCACTCGCGCTTCGGCGACCGTCGCCGCCGACAAGGCCGCTCCTCCCCAGGGCATCAATTTCAACCTGCTGGTGCACCGGATTCATACCGGGGTCAATCAGCCGTCCAATCGACCCTATACCGTGGTCGGTTTCGGGGGCAGCCACAACGACTTCAGTGGCGTGCTGTTCCCGGCGCTCAGTCCAACCGGGGCGGCTTCCGATACCGCCAACTGCTCGCTGTGCCACATCAACAGCACCGAGCAGAACGATCTGGCACTGACAGGCCTGAATGCGGTGACCGATCCGCAGGGACCGATTAATCCCGTTCAACCGTTCACCTCCGCCTGCACCGGCTGCCACATGGATCTGCCGACCGCCTCTCACGCGCTTTCGAACACGACTTCGCTCGGCGAGGCATGTCAGGTCTGCCACGGCACCGGCGGCGCCTATGCAGTCGACCAAGTGCATGCGCAATATTGACCACCTTCTGATCCTGGCTCTTCTGGCGATGGCTGTCGCTCCTCTCGGCGCGCAGCCTTCGCCGGCTCCTGCAGCGGAGAAGCCGTCTTCTCCCTACGCTGGCTCGGCGGCCTGCCAGTTGTGCCACGAAGATATTTACAACGCCTTCCTGAAAACTAACCCCCACCACCAGGTGGATGCCGATAAGCGGCGCGGATGGGAAGGGAGAGCCTGCGAATCCTGCCACGGGCCAGCGCAGAAACATACCGACTCGGCGTCGGCCGCGGATATCCGCAATCCGGCGAAACTCGCCGCCGCGGCGGCCGACAAGATTTGTCTCACCTGTCATTTGAACCAACCGACCCAGATCGGCCGGCTGCAAAGCAGCCATGCCAAGGACCAGGTTGCGTGCACCACCTGCCACAAAGTTCATTCCGCGGGCGAGCTGGTGGCGCGCAAGCCAGCCGCCGTCAACCAGCTGTGCGCCGGCTGCCACGCCAACGTCTGGGCCCAATTTCAAAGGCCGAGCCATCATCGGCTGCCGGAAGGCGCCATGAGCTGCGTCGATTGCCACAATCCGCATGGGAGCGTTCGCGCGGCGATGACGCGGATCTTCGCCGCCAACGAGCCGGGATGCCTCAACTGCCACGGCGACAAGCGCGGTCCTTTCACGTTTGAGCACGGCCCGGTGCGGTTTGAGGGCTGTGCCACCTGCCACGAACCGCACGGTTCCGCGAATCCTCGAATGCTGGTGCGGCAGGAGGTGCGGCTGGTGTGCCTGGAATGCCACGCCAATCTGCCGAACGGGAACAAGACCGGCACTATCGGCGTGGTTCCACCGGCATTTCACGATTTGCGCACGCCGCAGTTTCAGAACTGCACGGTGTGTCACCAGAAGGTTCACGGAAGTTACGTGGACAGGAATCTACTCAAATGAGGATGCTTGCCGCCATCGCGAGTTTGCTGCCGCTGCTGGCACAGACGCCGCCAGCGACGCCCGCCACTCCCGCCGCGCCGGCGGAGCAACCCACTCCCGCTCCCGCGGTAGCCGCCGAGTCTCCATCGCCGGTTCCCTCCACCGAATCCTGGTTCAGCGGATCCATCGATTTCGGTTACCGCTGGCTCGCCGGAGTCGGCGGGAGCCTGAATACCTACCGCACTTTTGTGGATCTGGGCTCTGGACCGAAGCTGATCGGCGCCGATTTCACCATTACCGATCCCAAGCATCGGGCCTTCGATCAAATGCACGTCCGCGCCACCAGCCGGGGCGATGATCCCTACGAAGCTTTTCACCTTGATGCCAAAAAATCGAAGGTGTACGATTTCAACGCCGATTACCGCGACATGGCGTATTTCAATCTGCTTCCGTCCTACGCCGACCCGCTGCTGGCGCGCGGCATTCTGCTCGACGAGCAATCTTTCGACACGCGCCGGCGAATCGGAAGCTTCCGCCTGGACCTGTTGCCCGGCAACTGGTTTATTCCTTATGTCGCCTACGATCGCGATTCGGGCAACGGGACGGGGGAGACCGCGTTTGTCGACAATCCAAACTCTTACCCGGTGCCCAACACCATGCGCGATCTGACCAATCTCTATCGCGGAGGCGTGCGGTTCGAGTTGCGCCGGTTCCATGCGACTCTCGAAGAAGGTGGAACGACATTTAAGAACGATCAAAGCGTGTATCAAAACCCTGGCTCGGCCAACTACGGCAATGTGCCGACGCCGTTGTTCGGCCAGACGCTCGACTTGAGCAGCCTGCTGGCGGCTTACGGAATTCGCGGCGATAGTGTCTATAGCAAAGGGCTGTTCACCGCGAACGCGACCTCGTGGCTGGATTTTTACGGGCAATTTCTGTACAGCCAGCCGGACACCAATATTCATTATCAGCAGGCCGATACCGGCAATCTGCTATTGGAAAATCAACTGCTGTTTTACAGCAGCGAGGCGTTTCTGGTTTCCGCCGCCGCGAAAATGCCGCACACCACCGCCAGCGCCGGAGCCGAAATCAGACCTTTTCATCGACTGCGCATCCTCGAATCGTGGCTGACCGACCGGCTGCATAACTCGGCATCGGAGGCCTCGACCCAGACGCTGGCAGGCCTCGGTGGTTCCCAGCAGATGGCCGCTTTGCTTATGTCCGCGCTGGCCACCAACTATAATCAGCAGGAAACCGATATTCTCTACGATTTGACTTCGAAAATCATGCTTCGCGGCGGTTATCGTTACGTGTGGGGCGACGCCAATGACGCCACTCTTCCGCCGGAGGGGCTGATGAGTTCGGATCAGGCCAAGCTGCGGCGCAATGTCGGCCTAGGCGCGGTGACGTTCCGGCCCGCCCAGAAGCTCTCGCTGACCGGGGAAGCCGAAGTCGGTTCGAGCGGCGGCGCTTACTTCCGGACCAGCCTTTACGACTATCAGAAGGTTCGCGCGCAGGCGCGTTATCAGGCGATAAAATCGCTCAATTTTACAGCCGATTTCACACTACTGCAAAACAGTAACCCTACGCCCGGCGTGAACTACAACTATGCGGCCCGCCAGGAATCGCTTTCGCTCTTCTGGGCTCCGGGGAAGATCTGGGATTTTGAGGCTTCCTACACCCGCTCCGATTTACGTTCGGACCTGGGGTATTTAGTGCCGCAGGACTTGTCTCCACAAACGTCTTTGTATCACGACAATGCCAACACGGCGACCGTTTTGTTCAACATCAAGCTGCCGCACGGCTCCGGTATCGCTCCCAAATTGACGGCGGGCGGATCCATGTTCATTTCCACTGGGAGCCTGCCTACCAGCTACTTCCAGCCGATCGCCACGCTCTGGCTGCCGCTCGGCAAGCGCGCCAACTGGTTCACCGAATGGCGTTACTACGGATATGGCGAGGTAGTTGATTTCTACCAAGGCTTTCGTTCGCATCTGGTAACCACCGGTTTGAGGCTCACCTTATGATCCGGATACTGACAGCGATCGTCCTTTTTTCCATCAATCTGGGAGCCGCGGATCTTGCCGCCGATTCGGCGCGCGGAGAGAAGTTGTTCGGGACGCTGGCCTGTGTTCAGTGTCACAGCATCAACGGACAGGGCGCCAAGGTGGGGCCCGACCTGGGCCTGATGGTCGACCGGAATTTCACGCCGGCGAATCTCGCCGCCACCATGTGGAATCACGCGCCCGCGATGTGGGCCGCCATGCGTGAGCGCGGGATCCGGGCCGGCGATCTGGACGCTCAGGCCGCGAACGATTTGTTCGCATATTTCTATTCGGCTCGATTTTTCGACCAGCCCGGTGATGCCGCGCGCGGCAAGCAGGCTTTCGACGAGCGCGGCTGTGCGAAATGTCACGGCCTGAATACGCCAATCCGTTCGGGCATCAAGCCGGTTAATCAATGGGAGGCGCTCGCCAATCCGATCGCTCTCGCCGAAGCAATGTGGAATCACCGCACCTACATGATGGAGCAGACCAGTGCGAGGCGGATCCGCTGGCCGGAACTGAGCGCGCAGGATCTTACCGATATTCTGGTTTATCTGCGCCACCTTCCTTCGCCTCCCTCGAAACCTCCAGTGTTTACGATCGGCGATGCCCACGACGGGTCAGCGGTGTTCAATGCCAAGGGATGCCCGTCCTGCCACGCCCCCGGATCTCCGCTGGCCCGCAGGATCAAGGGACAGACGCTGACTACCATTGCGGCGGAGATGTGGGATCACGCGCCAAGAATGGCGGCGGCCGGCGCTAAACCCGTGACATTCGCGCCCGGTGAGATGAAGGATTTGTTGAGCTATCTGTGGGCGGCGCAGTTTTTTGAAGATTCCGGCAGCCCCGCCGCCGGCCGGCGGGTGTTCGAGGCAAACCATTGCGCGGCGTGCCATCAAGACGCCTCGAGCGGCGCGCCGAGCCTGAACGGAAAGTCGTTCAGCGCGGCCATCATGGTTTCCGCGCTGTGGCATCACGGACCGCGCATGCTCGATCAAATGGGGGCCAAGCACATCGCCTGGCCACGTTTTGACGGCCGGCAAATGTCGGACCTGGTGGCCTACCTCAACTCCGGCCAGAAAGCCAAACCCTAAGACACCATGCCATCTTCTCACCCCATCCTGGAACGGCTCCGGCCCATCGCGTATCTCTCCAGTAATCCGATCAGTCTCGCCGGCGTGCTGCTGGTCACGGTGGGAGGCGGTCTCTGGCTATTTCTGTTGCCGACGTTGCTGCACGGGCACACGGAGAATCCCTATCTGGGAATTCTCACGTTTATGCTTCTGCCGGGTGTGTTCTTTCTCGGCTTGATTCTGATTCCGATCGGGATCGCGATTCGCCGGGCGAGCCTGCGCCGCCGTGGTCTGCCGATGACGGATTTCCCCCCGCTGACCTTTCAGAGTCCGGAGTTGCGCCGCCTTTTCGGGTTTGTGGCCGCCGCCACCGTGGCCAACATCATTATCGCTTCGCAATGGGGTTACAGCGCGGTGAACTACATGGATAGCGACCAGTTTTGCGGGAAGACCTGTCACACCGTGATGCAGCCCGAATACACTGGCTATCAAAACTCACCGCATTCGCACGTCGGTTGCGCGAATTGCCATATTGGCGCCGGTGCGTCCTGGTTCGTCAAGGCCAAAATCTCCGGCGTCCGGCAGGTCTTCGCCGTGGCGCTCGACAACTATCCGCGTCCGATCGCGTCTCCGGTGGAAAATCTTCGTCCTGCTCGCGAAACCTGCGAGCAGTGTCACTGGCCGCAGCGTTTCTCGGGCGACGTGTTCACGGTCCGTACCAGCTACGCCTCCGATGAGAAGAATGAGGCCTCCTATACGGTGCTGGTGCTCAAGGTGGGCGGAAACACATGGAGAGGCGGCGTCGGTATTCACGGCGCGCACCTCGATCCGAAAGCGCAAGTCTCCTACGTCTCGACGGATGGCAAACGCCAGACGATTCCCCAGGTTACCTATACAGCTCCGGACGGAAAAGTGACCGTCTACAACGCCAAGGACGCAAAGATTACACCCCAGGAACTGGCCAGCGGAGAGAAACGCATCATGGATTGCATGGATTGCCACAATCGGCCCGCGCACACTTTTCAATTGCCGGAGCGCGCCGTGGACCGGGCCATGAGCGATGGTCACATCAATCCAACCCTGCCATTTATCAAGAAGGCGGCGGTCGAGGCTTTGAAGCGGGATTACCCAAGTCGCGACGCCGCGGTGGGTGAAATCGCGACGTCGCTCGAAAGCTTCTATCGGTCCAAGTATCCGCAGATCAATGAAACCCGTGGCGCGGACGTCAAGAACGCAGTCGAGGCGGTGAAGGCGATCTACTTGCAGAATATCTTTCCGGACATGAGAGTTAGCTGGGGAACGTATCCGAACAACGCGGGCCACACGGACTCTCCCGGATGTTTTCGTTGCCACGACGGCAACCACGTGAGTTCCGATGGACGCGCGATCCCCAACGATTGCAGCACCTGCCATGATCTTTTAGCCATGGAGGAGAAGAATCCGAAAGTCTTAACCGATATCGGGTACAACGGAACGCATCAATAACCGCCGTGCGTTGCAGAAATTGCGGTGGGAATAGGAGGACCCAATGAAATGGGTCATCACTGTTTTTTTAACAGCCGGGCTGTCAGTGACGGCTTCCGGAGCGGGTTTGGATTGCTCGTCCTGTCATAGCGAAAGAGTTTCCACGCTCAAGGCGAGCGTGCACGGAAGTCTGAATTGCAATTCGTGCCATGCGGCGATCCAGGCGTATCCGCATCCGGAAAAAGACAAGATGAAGGTGAATTGCGGCTCCTGTCACGCCAACAACGGATCGGACGTGGCGGCCAGCGTACACGCACATGCTGGTCCAGAGCCTTGTTTGAACTGCCATGGTAACGCGCACGCAATCCTCGCTTCGAGCAATCCGAAATCGCAGACCTATGCGCAAAACCTTCCGCGCACCTGCGGCGAATGTCACGGGACCAAGCAGGGGAACTCGGGCGAGGTGTATTCGAAATACATCGATTCCATTCACGGATTCGCCTTGACCAAAGACGGATTGCTGGTGGCCGCCAGTTGTTCAAGCTGCCACGGAGCCCATAAAATCCTGAGCAGCAAAGATCCGAAGAGCCGCACCAATCACGCCAACATCCCGGAAACTTGTGGGGCCTGCCATGGCGGACCCAAGGCCGCCTTTCAGAGCAGCATTCATGGTCAGATACTCGAGGCGGGAGTGGCCGACGGCCCGGTCTGCACCACCTGTCACACCACCCACCAGATCTCCAGCATGCGCGAGGTGGGTACGCAGATAAAGACCGCCGCCACCTGCGGAGGCTGTCACAAAGATGAGTACACGACCTATAACGATACCTTCCATGCGCAGGTTTCCGCGCTCGGATTTCGCCAGACGGCACGCTGCTGGGACTGTCACGGTTTTCACGACATCCTGCCGGCGTCCGACGTGAAGTCGACGGTGGCCCCGGCAAACCTGGTGACCACCTGCGGCAAGTGCCACGCCAACGCCAACGCGAGCTTCGTCGAGTTCGATCCGCACGCCGATTCGCATAACGCCAAGAAGTATCCGTTGCTGCACGGCTCGGCGATTTTCATGAATCTGTTGCTGGCGAGCGTACTCGGATTTTTCGCTCTGCACACCATTCTGTGGTTTATCCGCGCGCGCGTCGCGCATGTTCCACCGGTTCACAAGGGAGGTCCCGCTGTCGACAGCCGGAGTTAGCCATGATCAACACTGAACTTCAAGCGCAACGTGATTTCGAGGAAGCGCCCGCTTCGGAGACGCAATATTACACCCGTTTTTCACTGCCGCAGCGCTACCTGCACGCGGCCATTGCCGTAACTTTTCTCGGACTGGCGTTCACCGGTCTGCCGCTTCGGTTCAGCAGCGCGCCGTGGGCGCTGGCGTTGTCGTCGGCCGTCGGCGGCTTCGCGTCGATTCTGTTTTTTCACAAGTTGAGTGCTTTGGTCTTGACCATCGCCTTTCTGATTCATGTCGCCAATCTTGCCTATCGCGTGGTGGCCAGGCGGGAATTCGGGCTGGTGTGGGGTCCCAACTCGATGGTGCCCCGCTGGAAAGACATTACCGACTTTTTCGGGAATATGAAATGGTTTTTCGGACTCGGTCCGCAACCGAAGTTCGACCGCTACGCCTATTGGGACAAGGTCGATTACTGGGCTGTCTTCTGGGGCATGGGAATCATCGGATTTTCAGGATATGCAATGTGGTTTGCTCCGTTCTTCGCCAAGTTCATTCCCGGCTCCTGGCTCAATGTCGCGCTGTTAATCCATGGCGAGGAAGCCATTCTCGCGGTGGGTTTCATCTTCACGATCCACTACTTCAACACGCATCTGCGGCCGGGAAACTTTCCGATGGACCTGACCATCTTTACCGGGCGCCTGACGGGTGAAGAGCTCAAGCACAAGCATCCGGAAGAGTATCAGCGGCTGGTCGCGACCGGCGAAATCAAGAAATTGCAGGCCGAGCCGCCGCCGCGGTGGCTCAACAATTTTGGCCGCCTGATGGGCGGGGCCGCCGTGGCTTCAGGCGTCGTCATGCTCGTGCTGATGGTGGTGGCATTTGTGCGTGGTTGAAAGTCTATTACAAGGAGAAGCTATGCGCACTTTTTTGACGATCACCGTTCCGGCCGTTGTCTTGAGCACCGGCTTACTGTTTAATGCCTCAACCAGTTGGGCTAAACCCGAATACACCAAGAAGGAAAAGAAGTCCTGCACCTTCTGTCACGTGACGGCGAGTTCCAAGGAGCTGAACGATGCCGGGAAGTATTATGCCGCGCATGACCACTCGCTCGACGGTTATCAAGAGAAAAAGTAACCAGGAGATCCCACCAGAATGCGAATGTTAGTTGCCACGATGATACTGGCGGCCCTGGCGTCGAGTGCTGCGTTTGCAGCCGACGTCAAGGCGGGCCAAGCGGTTTACGATAAGTCCTGCAAGTCCTGCCATGGAGCAGACGGAAAAGCGAATCCCGCCATCGCAAAGATGATGAGTGTCGAAATCCCTGACCTCAAATCGTCCGAGGTAAAGGGCCTAAGCGATGATGCCATCAAAAAG
>Ga0182024_10017580_pt1 | contig 13405 bp, 9 predicted proteins | sample P32metaG_FD_120480 | JGI IMG/M metagenome (GOLD analysis project Ga0182024, IMG submission 120480) | Permafrost microbial communities from Stordalen Mire, Sweden - P3-2 metaG (Illumina Assembly) | ecosystem: Environmental > Terrestrial > Soil > Wetlands > Permafrost | place: Sweden: Stordalen...
AACGACTGGCTCGGAAACGGTGCTCTTGGCGGAGGATCAGTCTTCCATTAGGACCGTATTGCGCGAGTTCCTGGAATCCGAAGGGTACAAGGTATTGGAGGCTCAGAACGGTAACGAAGCGCTTGAAATCGCGAAGCACTACACGGGATCGATTGACGTGCTGGTCACCGACGTGATCATGCCACAACTCCGAGGGATCGAATTGGCGACGCGTTTGACCGAGATTGATCCGGGTATTTGCGTCATCCTCATGTCAGGCTATTCCGAGGATGCGTTAGTCGAAAACCGATTGTTGTCAGAGAGGAATATGACCCTGATCCAAAAGCCATTTGATCCAGAGGAATTGGCTCTGAAGATCAGGGCATCCCTGAACGCCCGGAACTGTAGTGCCTAATAGTTGACACCTGATGACCTGATTCTGATCTGATCCTCAAAGATCAGCGCGTAGTCTTATTGCTTTGGGACACGCTAGATGCGAGACAATAAGCCGGCTTCTCACCAAACTGAGCCGGACTCCAGCGCAGCAATCAGGTCCTGTTCCACATCTAGAGGAAGTGACAGAGCCCGAAGTTTCGCAACGGTTTTCGCCACAGGATATCGATATGACTTCAACTGAAAAGAACCGTCTTCCCACACCGCGTAGCAAGCGTCTGGTTTGCCAGTCTTCGGTTGGCCAAGGCTGCCAGGGTTGACGATCAGGCGCTCGCCGATGCGGCGCATAAAAGGCGTATGGGTATGGCCAACGAGAAGCGCATCGGCGGACACCGTCCGAACTTCACTGATCCATTCGTGAGAATCTGCCGGGCAATAACTGTACAGTGGATCGGACGGCTTCGCGTGACAGAGATAAAAGCGCGTGTTTTGTCGACGGAGTTCCTTGCGAAGAGGCAAGTTCCGCAGGAATTCCTTCTGTTCTTCATTCAGCACGGAGGCCGTGTACCGGCGGGTCGTATCTGCCATCTCTCGGCAGCGAGCGGTACAACGGGGATCTTCGTCATACCCGACGGAATGATCGTGGTTCCCACGCACAACGATCGGGCAGTTCGCCTTCACGAAATCCAGGACAACCGCCGGTTCAGGCCCGTAATTGACCAGGTCCCCCAAGACCCAGAGTTCGTTGTACGTTTCCGGCAACGCTTGTAATGCATCGAAGTTGCCGTGCAAGTCGGAGATGATCACGATCTTCATGTGCGTTCTTCGAGATCCCGGGGGCAATCCTTCTTTAAGCGTGTGGTCGTACTCAGACGTCGCGACTGGGGAAGAGGGGGCCTTCGTCTCGCTGAACGACGAAGGCCCTTCTCGCGGGCGGTTTGCACTCCACTGGCCGAAGCCAGCGGACAGGCTGATCCGGGGGAAGCGCACCGCCCGCACACCATGGAAACTTCGACCTCCTCGACCGGTGTCGGTGCTCGATTTTTATGACTCTCCTCCAGGTTAGGCTCAATTCCGACCTTGGCAGGAAATGGCTAGAACGGGTGGGCACGAGTGCTGACCGTCTGCCGCTGCCGCCGCACGCGGGACACGTTTCCCGCAAGAGAATTGTTGGGTCAGGAAGAGATTGAGAGATTCTTGGTCTTGTTATCAAACCCAGACCGCCCCAGCCCGGACACTCATCTCCAGCGAGCGGGTTTTCCCATGAAAAGCCCGTGCATCCGATTTAACGTCAATGACCGCTTTTTCCTGCGTTAAGAGTTTGAAAAGCATGGGTAAAGTTTTTGTGATCAGGGCTGTTGCCGCCAGACCAACACAACGTGCTGGAGAGGTTCCGCATCGGATGCTACTGAACACTCTGCCTCCAGAGTGCGTCGTCAACGGCTGTGCCGCGGAGCCATATCTGCGCGGTCACCGGAAAGGAGGGAGCAGCGCGATCAGGAGCGAGGAGAGAGCACCAAAGAGGCGAGGGGTTCGCGCGCGGGAACGTGCGGGGAGAGAAGGTGAGTTCCTTGCCCTGATCGCATCGATAACCTGAGTAATCTTGATGTTCATTGGCATCGCGTCAATTCTGTCTCATCCAATGATTCCAGCGACAGGAACCTAAACGTGCCAACGAGCAGTCTCCAACAACTCGGAAAGCTGTGCCCGCGCGATAGCACTGCCGGTCCTTGGGCATTTCCGGTTGCCGCACGGATCCATGGCGAACCAACGCAAGAGGATTCTCGCGGGAATATACAAGAAAGAGCAGTGATGTTTGGCTGGACACTCCTGATTGCCGCCAGCATTGTCCATGCACAAGATACGCCGCCCGCAACGGCTGTGGGGCCGCGGAGAACAGGTGTAGCCGTTACGTGCCCCGATGGGCACACCATTCCCGCCGGTTCAAGAAAAAGACGCTGTCAAAGCTATTGCGGAGTACACAGCGGCACTAACGATCTACCCCACCTGGCCGGAAGGGCAGTCCAATCTGGCACTGCTATGCGGCAACACTGGCAACTACAACGCGGCCGTCGAGCACATGCAGGCATATCTCGAATTGATGCCAGATGCTCCGGACGCCCGGGCAGCGAAAGATAAGCTCATTGTCTGGCGAGGCAAACTAGGCAAGTCACCAACCAGCGACCAGTAACAGCGAACCTGTCTCAATCTCAACCGAAAACGAAACGCCCAGGCACTCGCCTCCGAATTTCGGATTCGCGCAGGGATGAGAAAACCGCATACCTTACCACTAGATACCAGGCAGAACCCGCCCGGTGGGCGGCTGAGTTCGTTCGCCCTCGCACAAAGCTCCCTAACTGTTGACGCGATCAGAATCAGTGGCCTGACTCTTAGCTAGAAACAGGAGTCATAGCGTAGTAGCTGTCCCCCGGTATCCGTCCCCAATCGGATATCGTCTGTAACATTAGTTCGCTCCACACCTTGTCGTTCCAAACCATGCACTGACAGTACCGACACTCCCGGCTTGTGCAAACAGAGCACCAGAACTGGCAGACAAACTACCTTTACAAAAGCATAACCGAATGTTTACGCAAGACGATCTTGAAAGTCGCATCTGTGTTAGGAAGGAGGATGTTCACAATGAGGACAACTCTCGCACTCATTTTCAGCCTTTTAAGTTTTGTTCCCTTATTTCAGGCGCCGGCGTTCGGCAGAGATGATTCAGACGCTCCACCACCGCAGATTAAAGTGTCACCGACTAGCGCTGATCTGCCGAGCACGTTGGCAACCATTTTGACGGCAAATCCGGTAACCCCACGCGGGCCGAACGATTTGCTCCGAGATTACGAAGCACAGATGGAGGCAGTCTCACGGCGCTTCTCAAATGAGTTGGGTGCGATCTCACAAGCGGTTCAATACGGTCAGCTAAGCCGAGAACAGGCTGAAGAGACCACCGGCGAGCGTTATCAGGTGGCGATGATGCAATTTCAGCTACTCAGTGCACTTCATGCGATGCTGAAGCGAGACGTCGATCGGGATCAGGCGGCGCGACACGGAATGAAGGCATCGCAACAGGCCGAAACCGTGCAGGTTGTGCTGCCGTTTTCATCGCTGCAATTGAACCCTTCGCTGATTCAATATCTGCAGTTAACGCAAGCACAGGCCGTCGCTATTGAAGAACTCATGGAGGATGAGCGTCGCAACCTCGAACCCATTATGGCGGAGATTAAAACTGCCGGCCAAAGACTGTTGTGGCTCAACCGAGACCACGTCGAGGGCAAGGACCCTGAGGAAGAAGTTCATGCCGTGGCCGCTTCGCAGGCTGCGGCGCTTTCCAAACTGATCGTTGCGAATTCACACATGCACGCCAGAATCTACCAACTGCTGAATGGGGAGCAGCGCCGCAAACTGGACAAACTGGAGCGGACTGATGATTTGTGGACGAGCAAGGCAGACTAGGCAGCGAACAATTCCGGCCTTTACAGATCTTTACGCTTGCTTAACGGATGTTTTACTACCGGTTTGAAGGCACTGGAGCATAGTACAAGCAAGCGGAAAGGTGTGTTCTTATGCGGAAAATGTGCATTGTCGCGATGTTTGCTCTCACCAGTGTTTTGGGTTGGAGTCAGGATGGGCAGGCCAGTCCGGCTCTGCAGGAGCCGGGAAGTGAACAGGCAGGACCGCGCCATCGTGGTCCTGGAGTCGCTGGAACCATTACAGCAATCGATGACAGCAAAATAACCATCAAGACGTCTGATGGCGCAACCGTTCAGGTTACGACCACCGAGGGCACTCAATTCCGCAAGAACCGTGAGCCGGCCAAGCTAAGTGACTTCAAGGTGGGAGATGACATCTTCGTTGCGGGTGACCTGAAAGATGGAGTTGTGCAAGCAAGAATGGTTGGTAGCCGTCCAGCGGGAGGACCGGGTCCTGAGTTCCGGGAAGCTCTCGGCAAACACTTTATCGCGGGCGAAGTCAAAGCGATCAACGGAACACAGATAACCGTTCTTCGTCCCGACGGCGTGAGTCAGAAGATTACCGTTGATGAGAACACATCATTTCGCAAGGATCAGGAAAGCATAACCCTTGCGGACATTAAAGTCGGAGATCATGTATTTGGACGCGGCGAGGTCAAAAAAGACGTCTTCATACCAGCAGACCTAAATGTGGGTGAGCCGTCCTTTATGGGCCCGCCCCCGGATGGCAAGCCCGGGCCCCAATAGCCTTCTGCTTTGCCACGGCGCTGATCAAGAAATGTCGTTTGAGAAAGGTAGCTCAAGACTTCAAGCATGGGGGTGGGTTCCGCGCAATGCAGCCATTGGACAACTACGGCGCCGCTCTTAGTCAGCGCAGCCGTGGCACTGCTTTTTTTTGCCTCTCCACTTCTTGACGCACAGAACTCTTTTCCCATCAATGAAGCCCGTGCCATTCGCGGCGCGGTGAAGTCATCGGGAACCGCCATTCCCGGTGTGACCATCACTGCAGCCAATACGCTCAGCGGGCAAAAAACCAGCACGTCCACTGATGTCAACGGGAAGTACAACTTGGAGGTGAGCGCAAAGGGCCGCTATGTTGTGCGCGCACAGATGGCGGCCTTTGCTTCATCGACCCAAGAGGTGATGATCCATGACAACGCGCCCATAGCTAAGGCGGATTTTGATCTGATCTTACTTTCGCGGGCGCAGGAACTCGACAAAAAACGGGGGCAGCAAGCAAGCCTTGCATCCGGGCCGGCAACTCAAGGTTTCCGGACTCTATCGTTGCTTCAGAGCGACAGCACATTTGCTGGGGCCAATGGTGTCACTGGGGGAGCGGAGTCGGTGAACTCCGATCTGCTCGCCCCTGGAATGTCCAACACAAGCGGCACCGAGTCCGTATCAGTTTCTGCCAACACGGCTACATCGTTCGCCAACATGAGCAGTGAAGAGATGCGCCAGCGTTTTGAAGAGTTCCGACAACAAAATGACGGGCCAGGCGGAAGTGCCGGAGGTGGTGGAGGGCTTGGCGGTCCCGGTGGCGGTGGACCTGGAGGTGGGCCGGGATCGGGATTCGGTGGACCAGGCGGGGGTCCGCCGCCGTTCGCGCTATTTGGAGGGAACCGTGGGCGGCTCAATCTGAATCGTCCGCATGGTTCGTTGTTTTACACAGTTGGGAGCGATGCCCTGAATGCAGCGCCTTACTCACTGACTGGTCAGCCTGTTGCCAAGCCGGGATACTTGCAGAATCAGTTCGGCGTGAATTTGGGTGGGCCGTTAAGAATTCCAAAAGTCTACGCGAACAATAAGACGTTCTTCTTTTTCAACTACAACGGTTCGCGGAGCGAAAATCCATACGATGCTTTCTCGACGGTACCAACGGCGGCGGAACGCGGCGGAGACTTTTCGCATTCGACCTATCAGGGAAATGCCGTTCAGATCTTTAATCCGTATACGGGAACAGTGATCCCAGGGAACAATCTGCAGAATTCGGGACTCGCGGTAAGTCCGATTGCAACCGGTCTTTTGCAATATGTTCCGTTGCCTAATGTTGCGGGAGCCACGGCCGACACGCAGAATTTTCACTACGTCACTACCGCGAAGAACAACAGCGATGATCTGAACATCCGGCTAAACCGTTCCCTTGGAGCCGGTGCCGCGCAATTGCCTCCCGGCCCGCCGGGCCCCGGCGGCTTTCAAGGACCCCACAACGACTTGCTCTTCGGCTTTCACTATCACTCGTCCAACACCGGTTTGACGAATCCGTTTCCGAGCGTGGGAGGCACGACGACTGTGCGGAGCTTTGATATCCCTCTGGGCTACGTCCACAGCTTCGGAAAGATTACAAATTTGGCGCACGTGGATTTCAACCGTAGCCGCACGTCGACGCAAAACCTCTACGCTTTCTCCCAGAATGTCGCCGGCGACCTAGGGATTGGCGGCGTCTCTCAGAATCCCTTCGATTGGGGGCTCCCCAATTTGTCATTCGTGGATTTCGGCAGCTTGACAGATACGAATCCGCAGTTCGTGCGCAATCAGACCTGGACGTTCTCAGACAATATGATCTGGCACAGCGGCAAGCACACTTTACGCTGGGGAGGCGATTTTCGGCGGATCCAGCTGAACACCGAGGCGAGTAGCGATGCCCGCGGAACGTTCGTGTTTACCGGGCTGAATACAGCCCAAACTGTGAGTGGAACACAGGTGGCTAACACCGGGTTTGACTTTGCCGACTTTCTACTGGGGCTGCCCGGGCAGACACGCTTGCAGACCACGGAGGCCGGTGCGAACAATTACCACTTCCGCGGAAATTTCTGGGATTTGTATGCGCAGGAAGATTGGCGAATGCGCGGCAACCTGACGCTGAACTTGGGCGTGCGTTATGAGTATGTTTCACCCTTCAAAGAGCTGAACGGTCACATTGCAAGCCTCGACGTGTCGCCTGCCTTTCTCGCGAAGGCGACGGTTGACTCGCCGAACTCCGTGCAGCTCGTGCTGCCGGGTGCAAGCAGTTCCTATCATGGGGTATACCCGTCCACCTTGATGCATCCGGATCGCACCAACTTTGCTCCCCGGATCGGGATTGCGTGGAAGCCTTGGCAAAAGACGATCGTTCGCGCGGGGTACGGGATCAACTACAACACGACGGCGTATCAAAACATTGCACAGCAGCTTGCGTTCCAGCCGCCATTCGCGACCACCGCCACCAACGTCCAAACCAATGCCGGAAGTCTCACATTGCAGAACGGCTTTCCTGCACCGGCACTTCCTATATGCCAGACGAGTGGCGAAACTGACTGTCAATTAACCAACAACTACGCTGTCAATCCGAACTACCGGCTAGGGTATGTGCAGATCTGGAACTTGAATATACAGCGCGAGATCAGGCCGACGCTTCTGCTGAACATCGACTACACCGGAACGAAAGGTACAAGGCTCGACATCTTGGAGGCGCCCAACCGCGATCAAGCGGGAATTCGCATTGCGGCGATCGATGCGTTCAACTGGGAATCCTCCGGCGCCGATTCCCACGCCAGCGCAGGATCGGTACGACTTAGGAAACGCCTGCACGCTGGTTTCTCCATCGGTGGAACCTACACATTCGCCAAGTCTATCGATGATGCCGCTACGGTAGGGGGAACTGCAACGACGGTTGCACAGAATCCCTTCAATCTGTCAGCGGAACGGGCTCTGTCGTCTTTCAACCAGACCCACAAGTTTACCGGCGACTACCTGGTTGAGTTTCCCTTCGGTCACGACAAGCGCTGGCTTTCTGATGCAAGTCCGTGGCGGGCAATTTTGGGTGATTGGCAGCTGAGTGGAGATTGGACGATTGCCTCGGGGCTGCCATCCACTCCGACGGTGTTCGGGGCCGATGTGGAGAGCGGCACGACCGGTACGGTTCGTGCGAACGTGGTACCGGGGTCATCGATTAGCATCGCCGATCCGACAATTCACCGCTGGTTCAACACCGCGGCATTCCAGGCTCCGGCGTCGCTGGTGGATTGTAACAATCCCGCCGATAATCCCCTGAACCTTCCCTGTGTTTATGGAGATGCGCGTCGAAACAGCATTATTGGTCCCGGCACGCTGCTCTTCGACATGTCGCTGACGAAGGTTGTTGCGATGCGCGAAGGGCGTGTTTTGGAATTCCGCGCATCGGCCTCGAACGTCTTCAACCGCCCACAGTATTCCTCGATCGATACAACGCTGAACTCACCCACGTTTGGCCAAGTGACGGCCGTGGGCTCGATGCGGACGATTCAACTGACGGCGAGGGTGCGATTTTGAGGACTGCTAGCATGCGCGCTTGCACCAAGAAATCCGGTTTGACCTTGCTGCTGTTGGCATATTTTGTAACCGCGGCGCAGGCGCAGCAGCAATCCTACACATTCAAATCGAATGCGGAACTGGTTTTGGTGAATGTCGGCGTTCGGGACAAGAGCGGCCGCTTTGTGCGCAATCTAAAGGCTGAAGACTTCACGCTGCTCGAGGACGGAAAGCAGCAGCAGATCGCGTCCTTCGACATGGAGAACGTAGATGCGCTTCCTTTAAATGAAGTTTCCGCAGACACCACGCATTCCAGTCCAGAGACGCCAACAAATGTCGGGAAGCCACTCGCAAATTCTGACAACAGCTACCGGGATCGGCGGCTGATGATCTTCTTTTTTGATTTGGCGGACATGGAACCTGAAGAAATTGCTCGCGCCGCAACTGCTGCCATCAGTTACGTAGACAAACAGATGCTTCCCGCTGACCTGGTTTCGATTGTTTCCTTGGGAAGCTCATTGCAGATCAATCAAGCGTTTACAGTGGATCACGCCAGGCTCAAACAGGTTCTTGCATCATTCAGCCCTGGATCAGGACAGGGATATCAGTCCGGCTCCACGGGTTCGACCGAAGGCACCTCCGATACTGCCAACCCTTTTACGGTGGACGACACCGAATACAACATCTTCAACACCGATCGGAGGCTTGAAGCTCTCCGCTCGATCGCACAGAGCCTGGAAAAGGTCGAACAGAAGAAATCACTCATCTATTTCTCCAGCGGCATGGAACGCACCGGGGTCGAAAATCAGTCCGAACTCCGAGCTGCGATCAATGCCGCCGTCCGCGCGAACCTCGCGATTTATTCGATGGACACGCGCGGGCTACAAGCGATCGTCCCTGGAGGGGAAGCTCAGAACGCCAGCTTGCGCGGAACTTCTCCCTATTCGGGACAGGCAACATTGAACGCTTTTGATTCGAACTTCAGCAGCCAGGAGACGCTCGTTACCCTGGCAGAAGACACCGGTGGGCGTGCCTTTCTCGACTCAAATGACTTCGGGCAGGTTTTCCGAGGAGTTCAGGAAGACACCTCGATCTACTATATTCTCGGCTATCGCAGTACGAACCCCGCTCGAGACGGCAAATATCGGCATATCACTGTGCGGTTGAAGGCTCCAAATTACAAGTTAGAGTATCGCCGCGGCTATTATGCACCGGCCGATTTCAGGCACTCGAACCAGGAGGATCGGGAATTGCAGTTGCAGCAAGAGTTGGCCTCGGAGCTGCCGAGCACAGACATGCCTGTCTATCTTTCGGCTGGTTACTTCCGGATGAGCGGCGATAAGTTCTTCGTGCCAGTGTCGATCGTTGTGCCCGGCTCAGAGATTCCGTTCGTCAGCAAAAGCGACGAGGATCGAGCCACGCTAGACATTATAGGGATGGTGCAAGACCTGCCCGGCAGGCGGCCGGTGGATCAGATTCGCGATACGGTCAAGCTCTCAGTGAACACTTCCGCACAAGTCCGTCAGAAAAATGTGCAATACAACAACGCTTTCTTTCTCACGCCCGGACATTATCATCTCAAGTTCGTGGTGCGGGAAAATCAAACCGGACGCATGGGATCGTTCGAGACCGATATCGCGATTCCCGAGCTCAAAACTCAACCTTTGAAGTTGAGTTCGGTAGTCCTTTCGAGTCAATTGCAGCCTTCGAAAAAAAAGAAGTACGACGATCCGCTGGTTCGCGATGGTTCAGAAATCGTCCCCAGCGTGACCCACGTATTCACGGCCGCTCAGCATCTTTATTTATATTACGAAGTCTACGATGCTACCGAGGTAAGCGGGGGCAAAGCAAAACGCTCCGCTACAAATGACGTCCGCGTGTTAAGCAATGTCCTATTTTTTCAAGGCACCGCAAAGGTATTCGAGACGCCGATTGTGGAAGTGAAAACGGTCAATCAGGCTGACCGCAATGCGACTGTGTTTCAATTGGATGTTCCCTTGAACCAGCTCAAGCCCGGTTTCTATACCTGCCAAGTCACCGTCATCGATGACGTCGCCGGAAAGTTCCTGTTTCCCAGGCTGGCTCTGCTCGTGCGAGAGTGATCTCAATCATTGTAAGATGCTGAGCGTACCGAATGGTATTCGAAGATGCCCCGGTTTTCGGTGGATCTAGCTAGCGCTGCGAAGTTTCGTGTGCGGGTGGGCTTTCGGATTTTTGACCGTTCAGTACGGCAACTTGTTCACGCGAAAGACGCAAATGGCCGTCCAGTGCAAGGGCGAGCGTGCCACCGTTACTGTCCCGAACGAATTTGGCAGTTTCAATGGTGGCTGAGTCGGGCCGCATTGGCTGCAACACTGCGCTAAGGTTCAAGCTATCCTGCAGCGCTGTAACAAAGCTCCTCTTTATCTTCGCGCACACCGCGTCGCCCAGGGGACCAGAGCGCAGCATGTCGGCCAACATTCCAGTTGCTTCCACTGCCTCTAAGTGCGTGAGAATCGACAGTGATCCATCCTTATCGACTGCGGGTGTGACCTTGACCGTTATGCTACCGTTAGCCTCGATGACTTCCACGGGCGTTTTTGACGGCGACGGGCCTAGGCACGCCCATCGTTCAAAATGCAATTGCACCCAGACATCAGTCGTTGGGGAGGAAGTGCCAACCATGGCCTGCTGAATCGTAACCTGCTCACCACATGGATCGGAGTGCGCCATTTGAGATTGCAATATCGAGGTGACGGATTGCTGCAGATCACCCAGATTTGCGGTCATCTGGAGATGCACTAAGCCATCGAAGTTTGCTGTCGAAGTGCGCGAAATCGCGCTGGAAGTGCGAACCGCGATCGTCTGGTTGCCTATCGTTACGGAATTTGTTGAGGCTGGCATTGTGAAGAGGGGTTGCTCTTCGCCCGGGTCTGGAAGGGCGTACATTTGCTCTCCCAGCACACGCTGTTGCTCACGAAAGTCAGTGAAGGCCTTCTCAAATCTGTGCGATGCACTGACGAAGTCGCCCTTCTTCGTTGTCAGATCGCTGACGCTTACGTCGAGCGCCTTGGCCTGGTCCACGAGCCGAGAATCGGCACGAATCAATTTCGAGGTGACTACCGTTAACGCCCCTTTTTGTGACTCGGAAAAGCCTTCTACGAAAGCCTTGTTCAAGATGCGAGCCTTCTTGAGAGACTCATCAAATTCGACTTTCTTGGCTGGCCATTCCGCGCTAGCACTCTGCTGATCCAGGAGCGCCCGTAAATCCTCGAATCTGCTGATAACAGTCCGCGTGCTCTTTAGAAGAGAGAGGTAGTCGGACACCTGCGCCGGCGTGGCTTGAGCAGCCAAGGCACGGCGAAAGGCTTCGAGCTCAGTGTCATCGCTCGGGCGGGGTGGCGCCGGTGCGGCAGCAGTTGGTCTAGGGCCACCGGGTGAGATGCCGGGACCAGTCGGAGGTCTGGGGAGATTGATCTTGATGCCGTCAGTTCCAATGCTAATGGTTGGGATAGGGATCCCGGCTCCAGCAGGAGGCTTCTGCGCAGCTGCTTTCAAAGGGAAGCCTAAGGCTAATAGAGCCATGCCTACGGTGAATATAACTGAACGCGTCGCTGGAGCTCTGTTTTGCGGCTTCATTCAAATTCTCCGTCGGATCCACTTTTCACTCGAAAGTGCGAAGAATCTCGAGATTCAGCAAGCCGTACGAGAAGCACTCTGGCATCCGACTGCATTTAGAAATGGAAGGCCAGGCCGACTGAAGGCAGAGCTGAATGCGTAATGGAAGTACTCAAGGCGCTCTGCCCGAAATTCGGTGCCGAATACACCAGACCCCGGTATTCGACGCGGAAGGAGATTCGCTTGGAAAGAGCGTAATTCACCCCGCCTCCGTAAACGACCGTTAGCTTCGCTTGCGTTTCTGCTCCTGATAGCGAATGAGACCGCGGGCTAAAGATTAGAGCGCCCCCTCCTGCCAAGACATACGGACTGAATCTTCCCCTGCCGAATGACGGCAAAGCCTCGACCAAACCCGCCGTCGCCTGGTGATTGTTCGATTGAGTGCCGAACGCCCCTCCGGTGTAGTCGTATTTTTGGGTGTATCGATTGAAGCCGTAAACAAACTCCGCTGACAATTCAAGACGCAAACGATAACGGTAGGCAATGAGGAAACCGCCGGTCTCTGTGGGACTATAGGTGTACGCGCTCCCACTGGTAGACTTGGTAAAAAATCCGTTCCCCTGCAAACTGAATTCAGAGCGGCTTTCTTGAGCAAAACAAGCGACTGTACTTAGTAAGACGAAAACTCCACAACCAATACTTCTTCGCCACATGTTTGAGGAACTCCCCTGGATTTAGTGTGCGTTCTTCGGGAGGTAACTTCTCGGCCTCACGCGTCTACGCCTGACGTAACTAGGGTTGTAACGCCCTAGTTGTCAGAATTCATAAACTGTGATTCTTACCATTTATCGACAGTTGTGCGCTGAGCGCCGCAAAAAGGTTAAGGAAGTGTAAAGAGTTGGTTGGCGGCCTGACCTTCACATTCAATGGTTCAAATTGTCAACGTCCTGAATTAACCCCCGCTCACAAGGCTCTGCCCCGTGAGGCGTAGCGCAGTGCACACAAAGCGACGCCGCTGATGGTGCTGCTGAGCAATGACCAGGGAAAAATGCGTTCCCACGACGAAAGAAAACATCCGGCGCAGTTTTGTAAAGAATGTGTAAAGAGAAGGTAAACCGTCAGCGACAAGCTAGCAGCAGGTAATCGGCGTGCCGATATCAAGACAAGCTGCGGCAAGAGAGGTCAGATAGGTTAAGGAAAATCTAATCCGCAGCCACTGGCGGAATCGCACGTCGGGCTGAACCGTAATCTCAGTCTGCAATCAGAATGGGCCAGGCTGTAAGTGGATTCAAAGACAAATCAAAAGGAGATAAACAGCATGTCTATCACAGGGATTTCGAGCAGCAATTTCCAGAACAACATCAACGAGATTCAACAGGAGTTCCAGCAACTCGGTAGGATCTACAGTCGGGGGATCTGTCGGCCGCTCAGACTGATTTTGCAACCCTGCAACAGGAAGGCCCGCAGAGTAGCTCTGCCCAGAACAACAACCCAATCGCCCAAGAATTCCAGAAGCTGGCGCAAGATCTCAAATCTGGAAACCTTTCAGCCGCCCAGCAGGACTACAAGACGATTCAGCAAGCCTTTCAGAATCGAGCAGAGCATTCTAGCTCGCAAAACGGGTCGGGCGGAGCCGGCAGCGAGGTTCAGAGTCTCTTTTCGCAGCTTGGCACACAGTTGAACTCGGGTGA
>Ga0182024_10017581_pt1 | contig 13404 bp, 11 predicted proteins | sample P32metaG_FD_120480 | JGI IMG/M metagenome (GOLD analysis project Ga0182024, IMG submission 120480) | Permafrost microbial communities from Stordalen Mire, Sweden - P3-2 metaG (Illumina Assembly) | ecosystem: Environmental > Terrestrial > Soil > Wetlands > Permafrost | place: Sweden: Stordalen...
GACGGTAGTCGTCAAAGTGCGAGGATCCGGCCGAGTTACGCTTTCGGCGATTCGGTCAACAACATGGGACCGTCAGGTTGGCTGGCGCGGGCTCGGAAAGTGAAGTGATGAGCAGCGTAGGGCATCCGAGGCGACCGGTTTCGCCGGCAGCCGCACACCTCCCGTCCGTCACCGACGACGACGCATCCCACGGTTCGCGGCTCAAGGTCTTCCATGGGACCCTGTAGGTAGCTCCGCGTCGGATAAGAGACACTCACGCGGCTCGCAGCTAACGCCCCCACCTGTGCCCGGATGCCCGCCTCAAAACGCATCACGTCACCATACAGTCTCAGCTGCTCAAAAGCTCGGGTGGTAGCGTACCAAAGTGGGGCTCGGCCCACCCAAGGCGTAGCGACCAACGCGTAGAGACAGAGGCGTGGTGGCCCCGGCAAGTTCGCGTAGCCTGGAAAGGGAGGACACGCAGTGAGCGATGAGGGCGCTCGGGTTCCCAGGCTCCTTTGTATCGGGGCTCACCCCGATGATTGCGAGATCAAGACGTCCGGTCTTGCTGCGTTGTGGACAGGCAACGGCGGAGCCGCCCGCTTCGTGGCGATGACCGACGGGGGTGCCGGTCACCAGGAGCTCGCTGGGGCAAAACTTGTCGAGATCCGTCGGGCTGAGGCCCGCGCCGGCGCTGCAGCGGTCGGTGCGGACTCGTTGGTCTTCGACAACCCTGACGGTTCGCTAATGCCGACCATCGAGAACCGTCACAAAGTGATCAGGGTGGTCCGTGAGTTCCAGCCAGACGTCATAATCACTCACCGGACCAATGACTACCACCCGGACCACAGGTATACGGGGGTCCTGGTGCAGGATGCCTGCTACATGATCATGGTCCCCAACGTCTTGCCGGCCGTGCCGGTACCTGCCCGGGCGCCAGTAGTGCTCTTCATGTCCGACAAGTTCACAAAACCGAACCCGGTCCAAGCAGACCTCGTGTTCGATATTGACGCCGTCATCGACAAGAAGCTGGACGCCATCACAAGTCACCGGTCTCAGGTGGAGGAATGGTTGCCGTGGATCGACGGGTACGACGACGAGGTCCCGGCCGGCGAGGAGGCACGTCGCAGCTATGTGCGGGCCCGCGCGGGACAGGGCCCCGCCGCTCAAGCGGACCGCTTCCGCCATGCATTAGCCGCTAGGTACGGCGAGACCCGAGGCCACGAGGTTCGTAACGCTGAAGCCTACGAGGTGTCCGAGTACGGCGCCCCTCTCAGCGCAGAACTCGCCCGCTCCCTGTTCCCTTACTAGTGGGGAGCACGGAGCGGGTGCCCAAGGCGGCAACAACATCGGGCCCAGCGTGAGACAAGAGGGTCGCGTTTTCACACAGCGCACCGTGTGTGCCGATGTTGGGGCCTCGTACGTCCGGGTAGGCGTGGCTGATGGTGGCCGCGTCTCACATCGGGAGGAGCGCCTGATCCCCGACCTGCTTGCCCAGTACTCCGGCGACCTTGTCTTCGCCATTGGAGAAATGATCGCCTCGGTGCGGGCCCTCGAGGTCGACGGGGAAGCAGCGCGCTCTCCGATCGGGGTCGGGGTGCCCGCCATCGTCGGTGAGGACGGGGGCCTACGCGTCGGCCTGGTCTCTGGTATCCCTGAGGGAACGGGCCTACGGGACCGTCTATCGGAGCGCTTCGCCACCGAGGTGGTCGTCGACAATGACTCCAGCTTGGCCGCCTTGGGCGAGTCATTGTTCGGAGCGGGGCTGGGCGAGCGCAACCTGGTCCTGCTTACCCTAGGGACGAACATCGGCATGGGCATCGTCGCTGGCGGCCGGATCTACAGAGGCGCTCGGGGCGGAGCCGGTGAGATCGGTACGGTGCCGGTATGGCTCGACCGGTCGGAGACGCTCCGGTGGGGGGTTGTCAAAGCCGGTCGCCCAGACCATTCCGAGCCCACGCCTCCAGACGGGTACGTGTGGCTGGAGGAGCTCTACGGCGGGCAGGCGCTGGCGGAAATGTGGAGCGCCCTAACGGCAAAAGAGACGGCCGACGGCTCTTCTTCGGCTCCGAAGGTCCTGCAGCTAGCGGCCGCCGGCGACACGGTGGCCGGGGAGCTCGTGCCCGAGGCGATCGACGGTTGGGCGCTGGCCATCGCCACAGCCAGCACGATCCTTGACCCTGGTATCGCTCTCATAGGTGGGGGGATCGCAGCCGATATTGGCCCGCACCTGGGGCGTCTTCGCGAAGCAGTCGGGCGCCTGATGCCCGGTCGGGCACCGCGTGTCGAGATCGCTTCGCTTGGCCCGCTGGCCGGCCTCATCGGCGCGGCGGCTGCAGCCCGTCTGGCGAGCAGTTTGAGGGGAGTGCACTAGTTTTATGGAGTACGTACACCTTGGCCGCACCGGCCTCTTGGTCAGTCGATTGTGCCTCGGAACGGTTAATTTCGGCCCGATAGTTGAGGAGCCAGAGGCCCACCGCTTGATGGACGAGGCGCTCGAGCAGGGCATCAATTTTCTCGACACTGCCAACTCCTACGGAGGCACCGGCAACAAAGGCCATACGGAGCAGATCGTCGGCGCGTGGCTAGCTCAGGGCGGTGGCCGTCGGGAACAGACCGTCCTCGCCACCAAGGTCTATGAAGCGATGGGCAACGGGCCCAACACCGGTGGACTGTCGGCGCTCAACATCCGCCGTGCGCTCGACGCCAGCCTGAGACGTCTCCAGACGGACTACATCGACCTCTACCAGTTCCACCACGTCGACCGCGCGACGCCATGGGACGAGATCTGGCAGGCAGTCGACTTGGCCGTGTCCCAGGGCAAAATCCTCTACGCCGGCAGTAGTAACTTCGCCGGCTGGCACATCGCCCAGGCACAGGAGGCGGCCCTGGCCCGACATCTCGTGGGCTTGGCGAGCGAGCAGTCGATCTATAACCTGCTGCGACGCGAGGTCGAGTTGGAGGTTTTACCGGCAGTGCGGGCCTACGGGCTGGGTTTGCTCGTCTGGTCGCCCCTGCACGAAGGCGTGCTCGGGGGCATGGCCCGGGAGGGGCGTCAGGGGTCGCGGCGCCTAGAGGGACGAGCCGCCGAGGCACTGGCCGCGCACCATGACCAGTTGGTCGAATACGAACAGCTGAGTGCCGAACTAGGGCGCGAGCCCGCCGAAGTGGCACTTGCGTGGTTGCTCCACCAGCCCGCTGTTACCTCGCCGATCATCGGGCCGCGCAACCAGGAGCAGCTCCGTTCGGCCGTGCGGGCGACGTCTCTCACGCTCGACTACGAGTCCCTGTCGCGACTCGAAAATATCTTCCCGGGCCACCAGCCGGCCCCAGAAGATTATGCGTGGTGAACAGTCCACCAAGGGCTACTCCCAGACAGCTGCTCCCTCTCCGCGGGGATCTGAGCCACCATCAATCGCGTTCTTTGGTGCATCGATCGTGATCACCTGTACCAGTGGATGAGTCCAATAAGAGGCCGCCGACTTGAGCACCGTGTTACCCCGAGCGACGAGTCCCGCGCAGGTTTTCTCCGGCAGACGCGCCTCGACCTCGATGACCTCGCCCCGGCAGTCAACCCGCGTCGCCGAAACGGCCTCCGTGGCGGACATCCCAAAATCGACGATGTTGCTCACAACTTGGAAGACAGCGTTGGTGATCATCTCCCCGCCCGGTGCGCCAACAATGACCTGCGACCCCGCCCCATCGTCAAGGACCGTCGGGGTCATGCCGGTAACACGGGACTTCGCCGGAGCGATGGAGTTAGGCCTTCCCGGTATTGGGTCGAAACCGTTCATGGCGTTGTTGTACACAAAGCCGAGCCCTGTCGTCACGACACCAGAGGCTGCACCCAGCGTGTGGGTCAGTGAGACCAGGTTGCCGTTCCTGTCCGCCACGCAGATATGGGTTGTGCCGGTCTCGATGGGGGCCCAACGAGGGACGATGATCTCATCAGCGCGTTCGATAGCCCGCTGAGCTTCATTGGTACGTTCCGCCGACAGGAGCCAACCGACCGGGACTGGGGAAAAATCGGGATCCGCTACGTATAAGGCTCGGTCCCGGTAAGCCCAACGCATGATGCGAGCCACCACGTCTAGGTGCTTCGGGCTGTTGTGATCGAACTGGCCCAGCTCGAAGCGCTCGGCTACCTGCAGCATCTCGAGCAAGGTCACGCCACACGCCGGCGGGGGCGCCGTGACAACCTTGTACCCGCGGTAACTACCCACGAGGGGCTCCTGCCACTTTGCTTCGTAGTCGCGAAGGTCGCGCCGCGTGACAAACCCGCCGCCCGTTCCAATGTCGTCTGCTATCTGGTCCCCCAGACCACCCCTGTAGAAGTCGTCAGCGCCCAAATCGGCCAACCGCAGCAACGTGCGCCCGTAGTCTTCCTGCACAAACAAGTCGCCCTCCTGCCACGGTGTGTGCCCATCGCTCGTGAAGATGGAACGAGCCGCCACTGTCGCCGTACCCCGCATTGCCGGGTGTGGCCCTACCTGGGAAAGCGAACGTTTGAACAGGGTTCGTGCCTTCGGCGTGACCCGGTAACCGTCGAGAGCGAACGGGACCGCCGGTTCGATCGTCGAGCGCCAGTCCTTGGTGCCGAGTTGCCCTAGAGCCGCGGCGAGCCCTGCCACGGTGCCAGGCGTAGCTATTGACCGGTAACCTATGTCGTTGACGTAATCCTTGAGCCTGAAGCCGTCTGCGCCGCGGACGTACTGTTCTTCGGTCAAGTCGGCCCACATTGCCTCGCTCGACAAAGCTCCGGCCCGGGCATGGAAGGACAGCGCTTGCCATTTCCCGGCCTGGGCGCTGTACGTCACCATGCAGCCGAAACCGCCGAGCCCGCAATTGAGAGGATCCAGGACGCCTTGCACGAAGGCAACCGTGACTGCTGCGTCGATAGCGTTGCCTCCGGCCTCCAGCACTTGTGCGCCAATGTCAGCCGCCATCGCTTGCGGAGCGACCACCATGCCCATCCGGGAACCTCCTTTCACCTGGCGAGTACCCACAGAGCCCCTCGGCCCAGACCGGTCGGTGATAAAGAACTCGCACCGGCCCGCCATAAGCATCACCTATGCGCTGCCGCCGCCGTCTACGACGAAGGTCGACCCCTGGATGTAATCCGCCTCTTTTGACGCCAGGAAAGCGACCGATGAGGCGATGTCCTCGACGGTACCAATTCGCCCGGCGGGCACGTTGCGCAGGAAAGCGGCAAGCGCAGCTTGGTCACTTGTAACCCAAGACGCCATCGAGGTGTCTATGAGGCCAGGGCAAATGCAGTTCACACGTACACCGTCCGGCCCGTGGTCCACGGCCAGCGACCGGCTGAGAAGCACCACGCCGGCCTTGGACGCTGCGTAGGCCGCCCGGTCCTTCGCTGCCGCGAGCCCCGACATCGAAGAAATATTGATGATCGCCCCGGACCCTGCCTCGATCATTGCAGGGAGGAACGTCTTACAGGTGAGGAACGTCCCCTTCAGGTTCACGTCGATGACGGCGTCCCATAATTGCTCGGTCATATCGGGGACCCGGCAGAGCACAAATACCCCGGCGGCATTCACCAGCAGGGTCGCGGCCCCGGCCCAGTTCACCGTTGCGTCGCGAAGGCGCAAGACCTCGTTCTCGCTTCTGACATCGCACACGAAGGCGGCGGCACCCGCTAGACCGTCCACCAGCGGGTCGAGCCCTTCGGGATTTGAATCGACACAGGCGACCATGTAGCCGTCGCGGCTGAGGCGCCTGGCGATCGCCCCACCTATCGCGCCGCCAGCCCCGGTCACAACAGCCGTACCCCGGGACTGGCCGTCCTCGGTTAGCTCAGTCTGATCAGCCATTTGGGCCGCCTGGGACCGGCCGCTGAACGCCCAACAACCCGTCGGTCCCCTCCGTGTGGCCGAAGCCGACAAGGGGACGGTCCGGCTCCGGGGGGCCAACTCGTTGGATGTCGTGAAGGCGTGCGGGGCGATTGCGACGCCCCGTCCAGGCCCGCTTATTGATGCTGATCCCGATGGTGACCACAACGATGATGGTCAGCCCTTCAACCAGTTCGGGCCAGTTGGCATTGAGCCCGAGCAGCACGAGACCAGTGCCGAGCATGCCGGTGATGATCGTCCCGACGAGCGAGCCGTAGATACTGCCAGCGCCGCCGTAAAGGGCAACTCCGCCAATAATTATCGCCGCGATCGTCTGAAGGGTGAAGGTGCTCCCCGCTCCTGGGTCCGCTTCCTGCAGCCAGTTGGACTCGAGGACAGCGGTCAGCGCGCACAGGCCGCCAGTCAGCACAAAACACAGGATCTTTATCATCCTGACGTTCACGCCCATCTCGCGCGCCGCCCCCGGGTTGCCGCCGACCGCGTACACGTGGTACCCGAACTTGGTATAGCGGAGAAGAAAAAGGCAAACCAGGAAGACCCCTGCCGCCCAGAGGATGGGTACCGGGAAGCCGTGGATCGTGCCGTTCGTGGCCGGGATAAGGCTGGACTTGAGGTTTTGGGGGTAGTCGATCGGGAGCCCACCGGTGATAACCAGCGCGGCTCCACCGAGAACGCTGAGCATCCCGAGCGTGACGATGAAAGATTGAACCCCGATCACTGTCACGACAATCCCGTTTATCAGACCGATGATGAGGCCAGCACATACCGCAAGGAGGGCGCCGATCCAGGGGTTGAGCCCCCAGTTTGTGATGCAGAGGCCCATGATGACGCCCGAGAAGGCAAGGTTCGCACCGAGAGATAGGTCGATCTCGGCAGCCACGAAGAGAAAGGTGAGACCGGCAGCGACAATGAAGGTGTAGCTGCTCACCTGAGCCATCGTTTCGATGTTCGAAACTGAGTCGAAGTGAGCGGCAAAGATCGAGAACGTCAGGAACATCAGTGCGGCGACAATGGTGATCGCTATTGCTTGCACGCCAGTAGGGCTGATCGAGCGCCGTGAGCTTGTCGGGTTGAAATCGGCGGCCTGGCCTGGCCGGCCGGCAACGCTCTCCTCGACCGTCTTGTCTTTCGCGAGCATGAGGTCAGCCGCTCGTCCCGCGCACGATGAGCCCGACGACCTCGTCGTGTGTCGTCTCACTGATCCGAAGGTCAGCGATGCACTGCCCTAAGCGGAAGATGACCACCCGGTCGGCGAGATTGAAAACGTGCTCCACGTTGTGACTGATGAGCAGCACGGTGCGACCCTCGGCCTTGAGCGCTGTTATGAGGTCGTTGACCTTCCCCGATTCCCGCACCCCGAGCGCTGCCGTGGGCTCGTCCATGATGACGACCCGAGCCTGCCCGCGGACGATGGCCCGGGCGACCGCAACGGCCTGGCGCTGGCCTCCCGATAGCGACTTCACGGGCGTGCGGACATCGGGCAAGCTCACCTGCAACCGACGGATGATCTCTTCTGACTCCCTCAGCATCTGGGCACGATTTACGATGAGGCCGCCGAAGCGGGTGAGCTCGCGGCCAAGAAAGATGTTCGCCGCCACATCGCGGTCATTGACGAGCGCCAAGTCTTGGAAAACCGTAACGATGCCGTGGTGGTGGGCGACCGATGGGTTGTGCAGCGTTACCGGCGTCCCGTCGATGTACAGCTGGCCCTCGTCCGTCCTGCGCACACCGGAGAGGATCGAAACGAACGTCGACTTACCAGCCCCGTTGTCGCCCACGAGTGCCACGATCTCTCCGTCGTGGATGGACAAATCGACGCCCGCCAACGCCCAAACATTGCCAAAATGCTTAGTAATGCCCTCGGCACGCAAGCAAGGTACCCGTGGCGGTCCGTTCGAGGTCGCCACCGCTTGGGCGCCTGGGCCAGCGTCGCCGACCTGAACGGGTGCGCCCTGCAAGGAACCTTCTGCCAAGCCTGCTCCCCTAGCCTCTTGGGCCACGATAACCAATGAATTGTTGGGACAACACGCTACCACCATGACTCGTAGTAGCCCGTTTGTCTTGTGGCCCGTTACATAGCAAGGTCGATCAGCACCTTACCTACGAGGCCGCCTTCCAATGCAGCCTGTGCGGCAGCGGTCTCCTCCAGAGGGAAGCGGTGGACCGGTAGACCACACTCCTCACCGACCCCGAGCACTTGGGCCGTCAGAGCCAAGCACACGTCCTCTATGGCCAGGGCCTTCGCCGGGCCAGGTACGCCGAAGACCATCACGAAGTGATGGCTGGCGTTCTTGGACTCAAAGGTCGTCACGTCGAGGCACAGGTTGCTCGGGGTGCTCGCGTAACTGGCGATCGTGCCATGGTGCGCAAGGACCGCTTGATCGAGCGGAGCGTTCACGACGGGGTTCACCTCGACGACGACGTCGACCCCATCGGGAGCGACTGCCAGTATGGAACGAGCCGCATGCTCGGACCTGTAGTCGATGACGTGGTGTGCCCCTGCGGCTCGTGCCAATGCTGCCTTGGCCGGCGAGCTCACAGTTGCGATCACGCTGGCACCCGCCCAGAGCGCCAGCTGGACAGCCATGTGGCCCACGGCGCCAGCACCGCCGGCAACGAGCACGTGGGACCCTTCGAGGGGGCGAGCCGCCAGCGAGGTCCCCCTGGACGCACCCACTGTCAAGCACCGGTGCGCGGTGAGCGCCGGGACACCAAGTGACGCACCGAGGTCGAACGAAGCGGTGACGGGAAGGGGCACCGCCTGGGTCTCGGGCAATGCGACGAACTCCTGCGCCGTACCATCGGCGCGTCCCCATGCGGCCTCCCAGATCCAGGCCCGTTCACCCACTCGTGCTGGGTCGACGCCCGAGCCAACGGCGACGATCGTCCCGGCGCCGTCGTGGTGCGGGACGACGAAGGGGGACGAAAGAGCCTGGCCAGGGCGAGGGCCCTGTCTCGACTTCCAGTCGGTGGGGTTGAGCCCGGAGGCGGCGACCCGTACAAGCACCTGGCCCCGTAGTGGTCGCGGGACCGGCCGGTCCACGAGCCTGAGGACGTCGGTGCCTCCCGTCTCGCTGTATGCGACAGCCCGCATCCTCCCGCCCCTTCCGACCTTTCGGCGCCGCCTTGTCAAAGTCTCGAAGTCTCCGGCGACGTGCTCGATGTCGATGGCCGCGACCAGATGATGGTCTCGGTTTACCGAGTGCCCTCCAACTGGGCGCGCAACAGGCTGGCGACCTCACCATGGGTGGCGAACCATACCTCCGCCGTGGAACGCATTCCCTCAACGAAACTTTGAAGTGCTTCGAACCGCGACCTCCGGCCGCTGATCTCAGGATGTGCCGTATAGGTGACGTGGCCGCCCTCGCGAAGGGCAACGCGGAACTCGCTCATCCATACCGCAGACAAGACGCGCGGGTCGCTCATCAGGCCTCCACTGGCCTCGCCCCAGCTGTAGTACGGAAAGTCATCAAGGCTCCAGTGCACCGGCAGCTCGACGAGCGAGGTAGCCCCAAGTGTCTCGATGTAGGGCCGGTCATCACCCATGCAGCTGCTGTCGTACTCGAAACCCAACTCGCCGAGCAGGGAAAACGTCTCCTCTGTCACATCCCATGAGGGAGAGCGGTAGCCCTTCGGAGCGCTACCTGTCAGCTTCTCGAGGGCAGCCTTCCCGCGCTCGAGCTCTTCACGTTGCCCTGCCGAGTCGAGGCCTGCGGGGGGAAGGTGGAAATAGCCATGGTGGGCAACCTCGTGACCGCCCTCCACAATGGCGCTCACGTCGTCCGGATAGCGGTCCGCAGTGTAGCCAGGGACGTAGAAGGTCCCCCTAATCCCGTGATCAGCGAGAAGAGCGAGGACCCGGGGCAGGCCGCGAGCGATCCCAAAGCGCCGCTCGGTAAAGGCCGAGTAGCGCTTTGCCTCATCGAGGCCCAAACCAAGCAGCGCTGCCTCGGCATCGACGTCAAAAGTCAATGACACCGAGACTGCGCTGCCATCTGGCCAGGGGCCGTCGCGGTCTGGTCCGCGGGGGACGTTCATGCCAGTGCTACGCCGTAGTCCTTTCCGAGCGCGATCTGCTGGTTGTTGGCAGCGATCAGCCCGGCTGCGGCTGACTTCGTGTAGGCAGATCCGCTGCAGTCGGTGGCGCCGGAGGGCGGGTACCCGCGCTCGAGCGCCTGCCAGGCGAGGATGACCGGCAGCCACCCCTGCATGTAAAACCCTGCATCAACGACGCAGAGGACCCAGCCCTGCTGCAGCTCGGTCAGCGACGCCGTGGTCACATCAACGGCTGCGAGCGGGTACTTACCAGCGTGGAAGCCGGACCCCTGATAGGCCTTCACCGCCGCCTGCGTGGAGGAGTCGGCCACAGCGAAGCCACCGATGAACGAAGAGCCGAGCTGGGTGATCTTCGCCTTCCATAGGCCGATGGCCCCGACCTCGTCCGTACCGGAGTTGTCGGCTAGTTCCACGCCGACGAAGCTTGTGCCGTTTGCCTTGTTGCCGGCTGCGATGGCGGCCTGACAGCCGACCACCACACCCTGCTGATTGGTGTTCTGCGGGTATGGGTTACCCATGATGATGGAGCCCGACTTCTTCCCTGCTGCCGCCAAGGCGTCGACGAGGACGGCTCCGGACTTCTGCCCCAGCACGCTCGGGTCCGACGTTGCGGCCGCGATCCCGAGATTGGCAAGCTGGTCGGGGAAGTTGTTGGCGTTGTTGACGATCACAAAGATCCCAGCCTTCTGGGCCTTGGTGAACAGGCTTCCCTCGCCTTCCACCCAGTCCGGGGTGATCATGACGTCCGGCTTCAGGGCGATCACCTCGTTGATAACTTCGATCACCTGCGACGAGGAGTAGGTGGTCTGCGGCATCCCGACCTTCTTGTAGGACCAGCCCAGGAACCGCGCCGCGTCGATGCTGCCAACGTCATACGACAGGTTCCAGTCGGCGATGGCGCCATTGGCCCAGATGATCTGGCGGGGCTTGCCGCGCAAGGGCACGCTCTGGAAGCCCACGGCCGAGCTCGCGCTCGCCGTCCCCGTACCGAGGGCGCTGCCGGCCAGCAGTGCACCCAGGCCTGCCGCTCCTCCTGCCAGCACACTGCGCCGGGAGATCCCCCCGCTGGTCCCTACCTCGTCCTTGGGTGTCCCGCTCTCCTGTTGGTGCGTTCGCGTCATTCGCGTCCCTCCTATTGTCGTCGCTTCTGCGGATCAGTCACGCCCAGCGAGCCGGTACATCTCGATCTCCGATGCCGGTGGCTGGCGTGGGTTCCCTCCCAGATCGTGGAAGCTCTCGGATAACTGGCTCAGTCTGGCACTTCCCGCACCGTGGTGCCGGGCAGATCACGCAAATCCCGTCGCCCGGCGCGGCCTGGTGGTTCAGGCGGCCTTGGGCGGCGCCAAGGTCACGGCGATTGGGCTATACGTGAGCTGCAGGACGCTGCCTCCGCTCGACAGGCCAGAGACCGGTTTGAACCTGCCGGACAGGGCGTGAGCCGTGATGACGGACGCAGAATCGCCAGCGGCCACGTTGAGTCCGGCCAACTTATTGACGATCAGGGCGCCGGCAAGAGAGACGGTGCCGCCGACGGACAGAGACCCGACGCTGAAGTTGTCCCCTCCAGCACCCACGACAAAGCTCGCCCCCGACGCTTGCGAGTAGTTCCCCGCGACCGAGCTCCTATTACCCGCCCCAAGCTCGAAAGTCCCGTAGTTGTTGAAGTTCCCCGAAGCGGAGATCCCGCTGTCCCCGTTGACCAGGATCTTGCCGCCCGCTGCATTGACAAAGTCCTTTGCCGTCACCTCGAAACTGCCATCGGTGATGTTGAAAGTCCCCGAATTGACAAACGGGCTCGTTGCGGTGAGCGCAGAGTTTGCGGCCCAGATGACGGTCCCTTTATTGCCCGCGTTATCCGCAGTAAGGGAGTCCCCTGGCCCACCTTCGTTATCTAGCACCCATTTTTTGGGGATGACCCCGTTGACCGTCAGCCCGGTGCCGAAGAGCAGGCGACCGACCGAGCTCGCCGACACCGACGGCTCAAAGGTCACGGTCGCCGGCCCGCCACCGAGGTAGTAAACGTCACTAGCAGGGTTGCCCAAAAGCGAACCGCCGCCTACTTGCAGGACGCTCTTGGCGATCCCAAAGTTCCCGTGGTTTATTACTGCACCCTCAGCCAGCTCGAAGGTACCGGCAGCACCGAAAGACGCCTTAGGTGCGATAACAAGATCCCCGTCGTTCACGAACACTGGGCCAGCCATGCCCGAAGCTCCGCTCATACCGAAGCCGGGTGCCTCCGAGGTAACCGTGCCCTTGTTGACGAAGCGGGGCACTTCGATCTGCTGCGACCACCCAGTCGTGTCGTCGGTGAACGTCCCTGAATTAACGAACGCCGTGGCATCCGAGAACGTCGAATTGTCGTCGTGGTCCCACAAGAACGTCCCGTTGTTGCCGGAATTGCTTGCTGTCACCGACCCGCCGGTGACATCCAGTGCCCAATGCTTGGGGATTACCCCCCGTAGGTAGCCGGAGCTGGTGATATCGATGGTCCCCTTGGACAGCGAGGGAAGATGCGTCCCGAACTCGACGGTGGGCGCTCCCAGGCCGAGGTACTGGGTCGATGTGGGCACGCCCGAGGTAACCGAGCCACCCTCTACCTCAAAAGTCGAGTCATTGGCGATACCGAAGCTGCCCCGGGCCTGGATCGTCCCTCCGTTAGCCAGCACGAAAATACTCCCCGAGGAGAAACTCTGCTTTGGTTCGACCAGGACCGTGCCTTTGTCGACAAACCTGCACTTGGGGCAAGGCGGGTCGTTGGCCGCACCAGCGGTACCGAAGCCCCCTCCGGCAGCGACCACGCTCCCTGTGTTGACAAAGTCCCCGACCTCGATCTGCTGGACCTGGCCGCCCGAGTCGTCCTCGAAGGTGCCCGAGTTGGCGAAGGCCCCGCTGTCAAGGAAGGTGGTGTTGCCCGTGACTACCGTGAAAGTCCCGGCGTTGCCCGACCCACTGGTAGCGGTCATTGCGACCCAGCTGGCCTCGGCCACTTTCCACCCCGAGGGGATCGTGCCGTTGAGCGTGCAATTGCCGATGTACTTGCCCTTGCCGCCGTCGACCCCGCCTAGCTGAAGGAACCCGCTCGTCCCTGCCGCCATGGTCGCCGAGGACTGCAAAGGGCCCAGGATGGAGTCGGTGTTGGTGCAAGAGATGGTTGCGCCCCCTGTAGCGGCGGCGAGCGCGACATCGCCCAGCGTGACCGGTAAAGCCAGAGCCAGTACTGAGATCGCCGAGACCGCCGCCAGCCCGGAACGGCTCTGCCAAGGGCCCCGCGGCCGGCGTCCCTGGGAGGCGGCCGTGGCAATGGCACGGGGCCCTGTTGTGAAGTGCACCGGTCTCCTCCTTATGTGTTAGCGCAGGTCAGAGCCAAACTTCAGCCATCTGACCTGCCCGCACCGCAGGGCTCCGGGGGAGAGACTCGAACTCTCAACCTAGTGATTAACAGTCACCCGCTCTGCCGGATTGAGCTACCCCGGAAAACTCGGGCCACGCTACCACCCGA